>Ga0111539_10012236_pt1 | contig 10760 bp, 7 predicted proteins | sample RhiMethybrSRZTD1_FD_79667 | JGI IMG/M metagenome (GOLD analysis project Ga0111539, IMG submission 79667) | Populus rhizosphere microbial communities from Tennessee, USA - Rhizosphere MetaG P. TD hybrid SRZTD1 (version 2) (version 2) | ecosystem: Host-associated > Plants > Roots > Rhizosphere >... | reverse complement strand
GCGCGAGGACGCGCCGCGCGTCGCGGTCGTCGGGAGCGGTCCCGCCGGGCTCTTCGCGGCGCTCGACCTGCTCGCCGCCGGGTTGAACGTCGTCGTCTTCGAGCGCGGCGCCGACGTGCGCGCGCGGCGCAAGTCGCTCCAGCAACTGAACCGCGGAGAGGCCGCGGATCCCGACTCGAACTACTGCTTCGGCGAGGGCGGCGCGGGCACGTACTCGGACGGGAAGCTCTACACGCGCAGCGGGACGAAGCAGGAGACGCGCGCGGTGCTCGAGACGCTCGTCGCGCACGGCGCACCCGAGGAGATCCTCGTGAGCTGGCGCCCGCACGTGGGCTCGAATCGATTGCCCGACGTCGTGGAGGCGCTGCGCGAGACGATCCGGCGCTCGGGCGGCGACATCCGGTTCCGCACGCGCGTGGAGGAGATCGAGCACGCGCTCGACGGCGATCGTCCGCGCGTGCGCGCGGTCATCGCGCGCGACCTCGGAACGAACGAGCTCGCGCGCGCGCCGTGCGAAGCCGTCGTGCTCGCAACGGGCCACAGCGCGCTCGACGGTCTCCGGATGGCCGCACGCGCCGGCGCGCGTCTCGAGCCCAAGGGCTTCGCGATGGGCCTGCGCATCGAGCACGCGCAGGGCTGGCTCGACGAGCGCCAGTACGGCGGGCTGCGCGGCGAGCACGACCTGCCCGCGTCGTTCTACGAGCTCGCCTCCCAGCAAGAAGGCCGCGGCGTCTACAGCTTCTGCATGTGCCCGGGCGGCTTCGTCGTGCCCGCGACGACCGAGGCGAGCCGCGTGGTCGTGAACGGCATGAGCCTCTCGCGGCGCGACTCGCCCTACGCGAACTCGGGGCTGGTCGTGCAGCTCGAGCCCGAGGACTGGTGCGGCCCGATCGGCGATCTCTGGGGCTGGGGCGAGCTCATCGCGCGGGCACGCGCGCTCGGCGCCGAGCTCGGCCCCGGCGCGCGCGACGAGCTGCCGGCGACACCGGCCGACGATCCGCTCTTCGGCGTGCGCCTGCAGCTCGCGCTCGAGAGCGTGGCCGCGCACCTGGGCGGCGGCGCGAACCGTTCACCATGCCAGCGCGCCGATCTCGCGGCCGAGGACGAGCGCCGCGCGGTGCCGGCGCGTCCCACGAGCTACCGCCCGGGCGTCACGCCGTGCGACCTCCACGAGCTCCTGCCGCCGGGCATGCGCGAGCGCATCGTCGTCGCGCTGCGCGACTTCGACCGGCGCCTGCCGGGCTTCGCGTCCGAGCGCGGGCAGCTCCTCGGCGTCGAGTCGCGCACCAGCTCGCCGGTGCGCATCGCGCGCGATCCCGAGACGTTCGAGAGCGCGGCGCTCGGCCTCTACCCGTGCGGCGAGGGGGCGGGCTACGCCGGTGGAATCGTGTCGGCCGCGCTCGACGGCCGCAGGGTCGCGGCAGCGATCGCGCAGCGGCTCGCGCCGGCGTGATCAGCGCGGCGCCAGACGATCCAGGACCTCGCGGCAGAAGGCCACGAGCTCCACGCGCTTGAAGGGCTTCGTCAGGTAGTCCGAGCAGCCGGCGGCGAGGCAGCGCTCGCGATCGCCCTCGAAGGCGTTCGCGGTCAGCGCGACGACGGGCACCGTGAAGCCGAGCTTGCGCAGCTCGGCCGTGGCCTCGAAGCCGTCGACGACGGGCATCTGCATGTCCATCAGCACGAGGTCGTGCGCGCGTCCGGCATCGCGGGCGGCGAGCGCACGCTCGACGGCCTGACGGCCGTTGTCCACGCTCTCGACCTCCGCGCCCGCGCGACCGAGGAACACCTGCACGAGGCGCTGGTTGTCGCGCCCGTCCTCGGCGAGCAGGACGCGCACGCCGGCCAGCGCGCTGGGCGGTACGCGCTTGCGCACCATGGTCGAGCTCTGGTCCGGCGGGCGCGGAGCCACATGCGCCGCGGGCTCGGCCTGCAGCGTGACCGTGAACGTCGTCCCGTGGCCGGGCTCGCTCGCGCAGCGGATCTCCCCGCCAAGAAGCTGCGCGAGCTTCAGCGAGATGCTCAGGCCCAGACCCGTGCCGCCGAAGCGGCGCGCCGTCGAGCCGTCGGCCTGCGCGAAGGCCTGGAACAGGCGCTCCACCTGATCGGGACGCATGCCGATGCCGCTGTCCGCGACCTCGAGCTCGATCGTGCCCGCAGCGCGGCCGCGGCGCACCTCGAGGCGCACGAAGCCACGCTCGGTGAACTTGATCGCGTTGGAGACGAGGTTGAGCAGGATCTGCCGCAGACGCAGCGGGTCGCAGAGAACGAGCTCGGGAAGCGTGAGGCCGCAGCGCACTTCGAAGTCGAGCCCGCGCGCTTGGGCGCGCCGCCGCATCAGCTCCCCCACCTCCTGCGCGATCCCGCACGGCGAGCAGGGCACGCGCTCGATCTTCATCGCGCCGGCCTCGATCTTCGAGAGGTCGAGGACGGCGTTGATCAGCTCGAGCAGGTGCTCGCCGTTGCGGCGGATCGTCGCGCAGTGCTGCGCGGCCTCCTCGGGCGGGCAGCCGCGCTCCGCGAGGAGCTCGGCGAAGCCCAGGATCGAGGTGATCGGCGTGCGCAGCTCGTGCGTCACGTTGGACAGGAACTCGCTCTTGGCGCGCGTGGCCGCGTCGGCCACCTCGATCGCACTCTCGAGCGAGAGATTGGCGGTCTCGAGCGCTGCCGCCTGCTCGCGCGCGCGCCGCTCCGCGGCCTCGAGCTCGGCGACCTTCGCCGCCAGCGCCGTGTTCGCGTCCGACAGACCGCGCGTCTTCTCGGCCACCTCGGCCTCGAGGTCGTGCATCTGCGCCTCGACCTGACGCGCGAGGTCCCACTTCTGCATCAGCGTCTTCGCCAGCTGCCGGATCTCGATGCCGTCGAAGGGCTTCTTGACGATGAGCAGCCGGTCCGTGACGCCCAGCCCCTTCGCGATCTCCTCCCACGGATGGTCGGCGTACGCGGTGCAGATCACGACCTCGAGCCGCGGATCCGCGCACCACAGCTCGCGGACCGTGCGCAGGCCGTCCCAGCCCTGCGGCATGCGCATGTCGACGAAGGCGAGCGCGTACGGGTCGTCACGGAGGTGCGCGCGTACCTGGCGCAGCGCGTCCTCGCCGCGCAGCACGGCGCACAGCTCGTAGGTCGGCCACGCGAAGCTCGACTCGTCGGGACCGAAGAGCTGCGCGCGCAGGGCCTCGAGCGCGCGGTCCGGCGCCGGAGCCAGCACCTTCTGGAAGTCGGCGTGGATGGCCGGGTTGTCGTCCACCACGAGGATCCGCCGCTGCGCCGTCGCGTTCATGGCTGGGCGCGCGCCTCGAGGAGCGTGACGGGGAGCTCGAGCACGAACGTCGCTCCGCGGCCCGGGCCGGGACTGGTGGCGGTCAGGGCGCCGCCCAGCTCGCGCGCGGCGTTGGCCGCGCCGTGCAGGCCGACGCCGTGGCCGTCGGACTTGGTCGTGAAGCCCTGCGTGAACAGGCGCTCGCGGTGCTCGGGCGCGATGCCGGCGCCGTTGTCCGTCACGGAGAGCTCGACGCGCTCGTCGGGCCGCAGGTGCAGCGCGATGCGCACGGCGGGCTTCGCCACGCCGGACGCGGCCAGCGACTCGCGCGCGTTCTTCAGCAGGTTGAGCAGGATCTGCAGCAGCTTGTGGCGCGCGACGGGAACGCGCGGGAGCTCGTCGAACTCGCGATCCACGCAGATGGCGCGCTCGTCCCAGCGCGCGATGCGCAGCGCCGTCTCGACCTGCTCGGCGAGCGAGACGCTCTCCACGACGGCGTCGCGCGTGGCCTGCTGCTGGTACTCGGTGACCAGGTGGCGCACGTGCGCGACGGACTCCGAGAGCAGCCGGCACTCGGACTGGATGTCCGAGCGCTCGTGGGCGAGCGCGCTGCCCAGCGCCTCGAGGTAGGCCGGATAGCGCTTGCCCGTCGCGCCCTCGGCGAGGAAGCGCGCCAGGTCCGCACCGTGCTCCCCGAGGTCCTTGCCGATGCGGGCGACGTCGTCGACACGCGAGGCCCCGGCCTGGCGCTCGATCGTCTCCACGGCGACGTTCACGCTGTTCAGCACGTTGCCCACGTCGTGCAGCACCTGCACGGCGATCTCGGACATGCCCGCCTGGTGCGCCATCGCGATCGACGCCGCGCGCGACTTCGCGAGCTCGGCGACCATGCCGTCGAACTCGCGCGCCAGTACGCCGATCTCGTCGTCGCGGCGCAGCGCGCAGCGCGCCTCCAGGTCGCCGTGTCGGCCGATGTCCTCGGCGTGTGCCGTGAGCTCCTGCAGCGGCGCGACCACCGTGCGCTGGAGCAGGAACAGGACGACGCCCAGGACCACGAGCGCGGCCAGCAGCGTCGTCACCAGCGCGTAGTCGAGCGCGCGCTGGCCGCGCAGCGTCACGTCGCGCGAGACCCGCGCCTCGACCAGCCCCAGCGGAGCGCCGCGGAAGTCGCTCAGCGCGCCGAAGACGGCGAGGTTGCCATCGTCGGCAGGCGTCAGCACGACGTCGCCGCCGGCGGCCAGCGAGCGCTGCGCCGCACGCGCGTGCTCGTCGAGCTCGTCCTCGCGCTCCAGGAGATGGATCGAGAACGGCAGGCGCACCTGCTGCCGCAGACCCGCCAGCCGGACCTCGTCGACGCGCCTGGCCATGAGCAGCCGGCCACGCGTGGGCCCGTTCTGGTCGCTCTTCAGGATCGGACGCGACGCGAAGAAGAGCAGGCCCTGCGAGGTCGACAGGAAGCCGCGCACCGGCGCGTCGCCTGTCAACGCCGCGCCCAGCGGATCGGGCGAAGGGCGGCGGCCATCGGGGAACTCGACGAGGCCGAGGTCATCGGGCCGGAAGACGCGCCACACGACCGCGCCCGCCGTGTCGACGAAGTAGATCAGACACAGGTCGTTGTTCTCGAGCGTGGTCTCCGTGAGGTTGCCCTGCACGTAGGCGGGGTTCGGCCGCTGCACGAACTCGTAGCTGTCGTCCCACGAGGCCCAGTCGAGGACCAGCCCGTCGAGGTGCTCGACCTCGTTCTCGAGCGCCTCGAAGACGCGCTGCAGGTTGCGCTGCGCCTGCACGCGCTCGAGCTCCTCGAAGCTGGGGTAGATCACCGAGCGCTGGACGACCCAGTCCGCGAGCGCGTACGCGGCGACGATCGCCGCGATGATCCACGTGAGCTTGGGGCGCAGGGACATGACGGAGACCCGCCTGCGGGGGTCGCTCTCATCGGCGAACGGCGGGCGCCCGCTCAGCGCCATCGCCGAATCCTCCGGGGCTCGACGCAGCCGGAACGGCGATTCCCTGCAGCCTGGAGCGGCGCGCGTCCGACGCAGGGGCCCGGCGGTCTCTGGTGCTCCCCCTCGGGCTCCTCCTCTCGGCGACGCTCGCCCTCGTCCCCCCGGCACCGTTCCAGGACGCTGGCGCGGAGTCCGCGGAGGATGGAACGACTTTCCTGGGTCTGAGCGGCGGCTGGGGCGGGGCGCGCCAGCGCCTGGAAGAAAGCGGAGTCACGGTGGGGATGAGCGCGATCGTGGAGCTGAACCGCGTGCTCTCCGGAGGACTCGACCGGAGCTGCACGGGCCAGGCGCTCTACGACCTCACGATCGGGCTCGACCTCGAGCGTCTGGCCGGCATCGAGCGCGGCGTGATCGGCTTCGACGCGTACGTCATCGACGGCCACAACCCGTCGTTCGAGGTCGGCGACTGGCAGTCGTTCTCCGACATCAGCGCGGGTGAGACGGAGCAGATCGCGGAGCTCTACTACGAGCAGGGCTGGCGCTCGCTGCGCCTGAAGCTCGGCAAGTTCGACGGCAACTCGGAGTTCGGATTCCCCGCCGCCGGCGGCGACGGCATCCACTCCTCCGCGGTGTTCAGCCCCACGTTCTTCGCGATGCCGGTCTATCCGCATCCCGCGACGGGCGTGCTCGTCGGCTGGACGCCGCGCGCGGAGAGCTACGTGAACGTCGCCGTGATGGACGGTGCGGGCGCGGAGGGCGTGCACACGGGCACGCTCGGCCCGAGCACCTTCTTCGGCGCGCCCTCCGACCTCTTCTGGATCGCCGAGACCGGCCAGCGCTGGAGCGCGGGCGAGAGCGAGCTCCCCGGCGGCATCGCGCTCGGCGGTTGGTACCACACCGGCGAGTTCGCGACGTCGTCCGGTGGGACGGATCGCGGCACCGCCGGTGCGTACGCGATGCTCGACCAAGGCTTACCGGTCGGCGAGGAGAGCACGCTCTTCCTGCAGCTCGCCGGCGCGGACGAGGACGTGGCACCGGTGGACCTGCACGCGGGCGCCGGCGCCGTCCTGCGCGGGCTCATCGCGGCGCGTCCGGACGATTCCTTCGGCGGCTACGCGACCTGGGCGCATTTCGGCACGGACCCGGCATTCACGGAGACGGCCGAGACGGCGCTCGAGGTCTACTACCGCTGGGCCGTGCTCCCGGGGCTGGCGCTGCTCCCCGACCTGCAGTGGATCCTCGATCCGGGCGGCGACGCGAGCATCGACGACGCGCTCGTGTTCACCCTGCGAGCGACGGTCGACTTCTGACGAGGCGGATCCTCCGATCTCCGGGCGGCTGAAGCCCCGGAGGCCCCCTTCTCTTCGTTTGTGCTTCTCCGCGTTCTCCGCGGTTTGCTCTCTTCTCCGGTCAGCGCGCCGGCGCGATGCGGACTTCGGTCGCACCGTCGAGCGCGGGCAGCTCCAGCTCGAACGAGGCGCGCACCGGATGCCGGTGGCGCGCTCCCGACGGGCGCACTCGCGCCTCCACCGTCTCGCGGAGGAGCACGCGACCCTCGGCGTCGCGCGCCTCGACGGCGAACGTGCGCCGCGAGATCACGACAGGCTCGAGGATCCGGGCGCGGAGGACGAGCCGCTGCCCGTCGAGCTCGGCCCGCGCGTCGCGCAGGTAGCCCGGGGCCTCGATGCGCAGCGCCGGCGCCGCCGACCGGACGGGCAACGCAAGCAGGACGGTAGCGAGGAACGCGAGCACGGAAACGATTGCGCGGGAGCGCGAGCCTCCCACCGAACTCTACCGCCGGGTGGCTCCCCTCGTCCGGATCACGCGCCGCAGCGCGTCAGTTGAGGACGCTGCCCCGGAACTCCGTACGCTCGAGGGCCGCGATGAGGTCGGCGGGCCGACACCGGCCGTCGCACCTGACGATGGCCTTGTGCTCGTCGTAGTTCACCGCCGCGCTCTGCACTCCGGGCACGGCGCGCAGCACCGCGACGACGCGCGGCGGACAGTTGAGGGGACAGGTCATGCCCTCGATCGAGAGCACGATCGTCTCCGTCGCGCGCTCCGCGGCGGCGGACGGAGTGTGACAGCCGACACCCGAGACCGCGCCGAGCGCGAGGAAGCAAGACAAGAAGAGCTTCATGGAGGACTCCCGCGACCGACGAACAGACTCGAAATCGCGCGGGCCGAAGTCAACGGCCTCGACGAGTCCGATTCGCGATCAGGGACTCGCGCTCTGCTCGAGTCGGAGACGGACGCGCCCGGCTTCCTCGGTCCGTCCTTCCTCGGCGAGGAGTCGCGCGAGCAGCTCGAGCGCTCCCGGCGGTCCGGGAGTATCCCGCAGCGCGCGATCGAGCCGCTCGATCGCCTCGCTGCGCCGGCCGAGGTTGTAGAGGCACACGGCGAGGTTGAGCTCGGCCGGGATGCGCTCGCCTCCGGCGCTCGCGGCGGCACGCTCGAAGGCGTCGACTGCGTCGGCGAAGCGGCCGAGGTTCTGGAGCGCGAGACCGAGCGTGAACCAGGCCTTGTGGTTGCCCGGATTGGCGCCGACCGCGCGCCGGAGGAGCCGCACGGCCTCCTCCCCGTCGCCGTGCTCCTCGTGGAGCTCGCGTCCGTTCATGTAGTCGGCATAGGCCTGGACCATGCGGTGTGGGCTCGGCAACGTCGTCGTCGCGAGCGGCTCGGGCTCGACCGCGCGCGGCTCGCCGGTCCCGGCGTAGCCCAGGCGTTCGATCTCGCGCTGCAGGTCCACCTGCGGGGCGTCGATCTCCTCGGCGCGGAGCCGCGGCCGCCCGGCGAGCTCGCGGAGGCGCGCGCGCGCGTGCTCGACCTCGGCGGAGTGCGTGCCGAGCACGTCCTCGAGCTCCCCGGGATCGCGCGCGAGGTCGAAGAACTCCGGCGCGCTCGAATGTACGTACTTCCCGCGGGTGTCCACCCACCCGGCGACCGGGCTCCAGCCGAACGAATTCGTGCCGAAGTAGCTCTCGAAGTAGGCGCCGCGCTCGGGGACGACCGCGTCGAGCGGATCCGTTCCATCGAGATCCGGACCCGGGGCGGGAAGACCCGCCGTCCTGAGGAGCAGCGGGAGCACGTCCACCTGGCTCACCGAGCCGGCGACGCGCTCGCCCGCGCGCTCGTGGCCCGGCAGGCGGACGACGAGCGGGATGCGCAGCGTCGAGTCGAACACGAACGCGCCGTGCGTCTCCTCGCCGTGACGCCCGCGACTCTCGCCGTGGTCGGCGACGGCGGCGACGACCGTGCGCTCGAGGCAGCCCTCCTCGGCGAGGGCATCGAGAACCCTGCCGATCGCCGCGTCCATCGCCGCCACCTCGCCGAGGTACGGGTCGCCGGCTGCGGCCGCCGGCAGCGCCGGCGGGTCGTAAGGGAAGTGCGGATCGTAGAAGTGCAGCCAGAGGAAGAACGGCCGCCCCCGGTCGCGGTTCTGCAGCCATGCGAGCGCGTGCTCGGCGATCTCCGCGGCCGGCCGGCTCGACGCCAGGTGCTCGGTCACGTTGGCGGGCGTCGGCGGAGCGTCGTAGTGCGCGAAGCCCTGGTCGAGGCCGAACTCCGGCGCGAGCACGACGGCGGCCGTCACGGCGGCGGTCTGGAAGCCCGCGTCGCGCGCCCGCTCGGCCAGCGTCACGGCGCCGGCCGGCAGCACGGTCTCGCCGTTGCGCCGGATCGAGTGCCTCAACGGGTAGAGCCCCGTGAGGATCGAGGCGTGCGCCGGCAGGGTGAGCGGAGCGACCGCGCGAGCGTTCTCGAAGAGGATCCCCTCGCGCGCGAGGCGGTCGAGGTTCGGGGTGAGCCCAGGGGGTCCGCCGTAGCAGCCGAGCGCCCGCGGATCGGTCGTGTCGAGCGTCAGGAGCAGGATGGAGAGCGGCGGCTCCGTTCGCGGAGCACACGCGGCGTCCGTGACGAGCGCCAGCGCCGCCGTCCCCATCCATCGCCCGATCCACCGAAGTTTGGGCACATCCAGGGGATCGACCGGCACGGACCGGAGGCCTGAGTCCGAGCCGGGCCTGAGACCCGCGCCGCTCGTCCCGGCCGCAACGCCGCTCGTCACGGGGCCTGGGACCTCCACCCGATCCCGAGCTATCGGCGCCTCCCAGGAGGAATCCATGCTCGGCCGCTGCGCTCCCGTTCTCGTTCTTGGTCTCGTTCTTGGCCTCGTACCCGGTCTCGCCGTCTCGCCCGCCCACTCCCAGGGCGCGCTGCTCGTCACGAGCCGCTTCACGGACGAGGTGCTGCGCTACGACCCGGTGAGCGGAGCCTTCCTCGGCGTCTTCGCGTCCGGCGGTGGCCTCGACAACCCCGTGGGCCTGACCTTCGCTCCCGACGGGGACCTGTACGTCGCGAGCGGCGAGACGGACGAGGTCCTGCGCTTCGACGGGACGAGCGGAGCCTTCCTCGGTGCCTTCGGCGGCGGCGGCCTTTCCGCACCGCGCCAGCTCAACTTCGGTCCCGACGGCTTCCTCTACGTCGCCAGCGGCGCGACGAACCAGATCCTGCGCTTCGACGCCGCGAGCGGGACGTTCGTGGGCGTCTTCGCCTCGGGCGGCGGCCTGAACGGGCCCACGAGCTTCACCTTCGGGCCGGACGGCGACCTCTACGTCGGCAGCGTTCTCAACGACCGCATCAAGCGCTACGACGGCGAGACCGGCGTCTTCCTCGGGGACTTCGTCACGAGCAACGTGGACGGCCCGCACGATCTGGCCTTCGGGCCGGACCGGAAGCTCTACGTCACCAACGCGTTCAACCGCCGCATCGTGCGTTTCGACGCCGTGACTGGCGCCTTCGTCGACAACTTCATCACCGACCTCCAGCTGTCGGCGCCGCTCGGCCTGTGCTGGGACGACGCAGGCGACCTCCTGGTCGTGAACCAGGGCGGGAACGAGGTCCGCCGGTACGACGGCGAGACGGGCGCGTTCCTCGGCAGCCTCTTCGCGCCGGGCGAGGGCGGGCTCTCGGCGCCGCTGTTCGCCGCGTTCGAGCCCCAGGCCGGGTTCCGCGTGGACGCGCCCGCGCCCGGCGTCGCCGGCGTCTCGAACGTCGTCCGGCTCTCCGGCGCAGCTCCCGGCGGCGCGCTCTGGCTCGGGATCGGCGACCGTTTCATCGCCCGTCCCGTGGAGAGCTGCGCTGGCCCCTGGTGGCTCCCGGCAACGGTGGCGCGCTGCTCGCTGATCGCCGACGAGTCCGGGCGAGCGTTCCTGCGCGCGACGGTACCGGCGGAGGAGGCCGGAGTGCGCTACCTCCTGCGGGCCTTCGAGCGCGCCTCGTGCCGCGCGACGCCGCTGACGAGCTATCGCTTCTGAGCCGCCGATGCGGGCGGGGGCTCGTCGTCGCCCGAGTAGCCGAGCTCGTGCAGCATCTCGAGCGTTACCGCATCCGCGAAGCCGCCGCGTGACACGCGGTGCTTCTCGAGCGCCTCCATCCGCGCGCGCAGCTCCTCGCGCAGGCGCCCGGCGCGGTCCGGATCGCGCGCGGCGAGGTCCTCGAGCTCGCCGGGATCGCGCTCCAGGTCGAAGAGGCGCATCTCCCCGCCGGCGGTGGCGTGG
>Ga0111539_10012230_pt1 | contig 10765 bp, 13 predicted proteins | sample RhiMethybrSRZTD1_FD_79667 | JGI IMG/M metagenome (GOLD analysis project Ga0111539, IMG submission 79667) | Populus rhizosphere microbial communities from Tennessee, USA - Rhizosphere MetaG P. TD hybrid SRZTD1 (version 2) (version 2) | ecosystem: Host-associated > Plants > Roots > Rhizosphere >... | reverse complement strand
GTCGAGGTGTTCAATCGCGAAGGACGGCTGGTCGGCGGCTTGTACGGCGTTCGAATCAATGGCCTATTCGCTGGGGAGTCGATGTTTCATGTCGAGCGCGACGCCTCAAAAGTTGCTCTCATGGGGCTGGTGCAGCTCATGCGAGCGAGCGGTATGACCCTACTCGATGTGCAGTGGCAAACCGACTTTCTGGCAACCCTCGGCGCCATTGCTGTGAATCGCCGGGATTACCTGAGGCTCCTCGCGAAGGCGATCATCGCCAATGATTGAAGGCCCGTGAACCTCATCATTCTCCAGCCAGACGAAATCAGCCCTTCCGGCGAGGTCCACCTTTCAGGCATTCGTGCCACGCACCTGCTGAACGTTCTCAAAGCAGCGCCAGGAGACACGGTCCGGGTCGGTCTCGTCGATGGGCCGCTGGGGGTGGGTGCGGTCCAATCGATCGCCGACACGACGGCGATGCTGCGGTGTAGGTTCGAATCAGCTGTGCCCGCGCGGCCCCAGGTCGACTTGCTCCTCGCTCTGCCACGCCCGAAAGTGATGCGACGACTGTGGGCGCAACTGGCCGCGGTCGGCGTCGGCCAGATCATCTTGACGAACGCAGAGCGGGTGGAACGCAACTACTTCGACACTCACGTGCTCACACCGGAATGTTATCGCCCGCTCCTCATCGAAGGCCTTCAGCAGGCGCGCGATACGCAGCTGCCGCAGGTCTCGGTGCACAAGCAGTTCAAGGTGCTGGTGGAGGACAAGCTGGACAGCCTTTCTGCGCGCAGCCTCCGTCTCGTCGCAGATCCGGATGCGGCAGCCCAACCGGGTACAGTCGTTCAGAGCCGCCAGGAACGACCGGTTCTAATAGCAATCGGTCCAGAGGGCGGCTGGAACGAATTCGAGATCGCCCTTCTTCAGACCCACAACTTTGTGCTGGTTGGGATGGGTCCGCGGACGTTGAGGACCGATACCGCCTGTATCGCGCTTCTGACCCTCATCCACGATGCGCTGAGGTCAAGCACCTAAGCGCGGCAGTTGACGTCACGTGGCCCGGCACTTGCTGAGGTGACAGCGTGTCTCGGCTCGCGTGGACTACAGCCGTCGCTGTCGTGCTTGTTGTCGCCGTCGGGGCGGCCGTTCCGATCGGCCGCGAAGCCACGGTCGTCACGTTCGTATCCCCTGGGGTCGACCGAGAAGAAGACGTTGCGAGACCGGCGGATGCGACAACTTGGCGGGCTGGTGCCTGGAGTCGCGCCCACGTCTGGCGCTCGGCGGACGTCGCGGACGTCGCTCACAGGGATCTCTCAGCGAATCCGGCGGATCCGGGCGGCGCGCTATCGGAACCGATCGTCCGGTGCCGATTCCAACTTCGTGCAACCAGCGGAACCGCGCCCAAGTTCGACTGCCGGCTTCCAGACGGCGAAGTCGTCAAGGTGAAGTACGGCGGTTCAGGTGAAGTGAAGGCGGAGCTCGCCGCGAGCCGGCTGCTCAACGCGCTTGGCTTTGGTGCAGACCGCATGTATCTGGTGCCGCGCGTCCGCTGTTACGGATGTCCACGATTTCCGTTTCACAGCGTGTGGGTGCTTGAGCACCTGGGTGTGAGTGAATTGGTCTCACGACATTTGCCGGATACACGCTATACAGACTTCGAGTGGGTTGCGGTCGAACGGCACTTCGAGGGCACGAAGATCGAGTCCCATGAAGACGAAGGCTGGTCGTGGTTCGAGCTCGATCGCATTGACCCGCGTACCGGTGCAAGTCGTGCGGAGCTCGACGCATTCCGGTTGATGGCGATGTTCCTCGTGCATTGGGACAACAAGTCCGCGAATCAGCGCCTGGTGTGCGCGACGCCCCTCGATCCCGACACGCTCGACTGCCCGCAGCCCTTCGCAATCATCCATGACGTCGGGGCGACCTTCGGGCCCAAGCGAACGAATCTCGAGCGCTGGGCAGCGACGCCTGTCTGGACTGACCCATCGCGGTGTCGAGTCAGCATGCGGCTGCTGCCACACGCGGGCGCGACGTTTCCGGACGCGGAAATCAGCGAGGCCGGTCGCGCCTTGTTGCTGAAACTGCTCCGCGGCCTCGAGCCCGGTCAGATTCTGGCGCTCTTCTCCGGCGCACGGTTTGCGGACCCGCAAGGGTGGACGCAGGCGTTTCAGAATAAAGTCCGGGAGATCGAGACAGCCGGACCTTGTCGGAATTATTAATTTACAATTAGGAATTAGGAATGCGTGGCGAATTCTCAATTCCTAATTGTCTATTGTAAATTGCTAGGTTCCTACCTGAAGCGATAGCCGATGCCGATCTTGAAGTCGGGGCTATCGATCGCGCCCACTTTGATCTCGCCGAATAATCCCTGGCGATGTTCGATGCCCATCCCAAACGTGAACCCGCCTCCAGCGTCGGTATCGTCGTTGGCGTTCACGATGTTGAGAGCCGGCCCGCCGAACGCGTAGGCGTTCCAGGGATGGGTTGACCGGAACTTGTACGCCAACTCGAAGTTCAGCGCGACCAGCGTCACGTCGTTGCCCACGCCGATCTCGACGTTGGGGCGAAAGTGGATGCGATCGACCAGCGGCCGGGTTTCGACGTGGCCGCCAAAGTAGAACTGATCGGGGTCAACCGACGCCCCGACACGAACACCTGCGGAAAGGGACTGCGCCGCTGCCGGCGCAGCGCCCCACATCGTCAGAGCCACCAGAAAAGCCAGAACGAACGCGTTCGATCTCATCCGTCGATTATCCCCAGTTCAGGGCGATCGTACAAGCCGAAGTAATCACGAAGCGGGATCGCCCGACCAGAAGCGACCGGGTTACGGGGCACTCTGGGTGATGATGATCGAAGTGCCCGTGATGGTCAACGTGGCCGTGCGTGCGGGCCCTGTATTGGCCGCGACCGCAAACTGCACGACGCCGTCACCCGTGCCTGAGGCGCCTTGCGTAACCGTAAGGAACGAGGCGTTGCTGGTAGCGGTCCAGGCGCATTGAGGGTTCGCACTCACGGAGATCGACGATGATCCGCCCGCGGCGGAATACGACGTGGTCGTCGTGCCGGTGATGATGTCGCAATTCGAAGGATTGTTGGGGTCGTCGTCGTCGCAGGCCATGACGGCGACGAGCAGCACTGCTGAAACGATGAGTCGCGTTCGTGCAGAGAGACGACGGATGAGTAGTGGTTTCATGAGGGCCACGATTGCATGTTCCGCGCCGGACACACCTCGTAGGCCCGGGCTTTAGCTCGGGCGTCCGGCAAAGGTAGGCCCGAGCTTTTAGCTCTGGCGTCAAGCGAAAGTGGTAGGCTACCGGGTGGCCGTTGTGCCCATTGGAGGTTGCATGTCAGTGAAAACCATCTCGATCGTTGCCGCGCTCACTCTCGGTGTCCTCGCATACGGGAGGCCCGTCTTTGCTGCCGACGTGACCGGCGTCCTCGTCGACGAGGCCTGCTACAACTCCAGCAAGGCGAACATCACGAACGCGCACAAGGACATGGGCGAAACCTGCGCGACGGACTGCGCCAAGAAGGGCAACCAGGTTGCGCTCGTCACCAAGACTGGCGAGGTATACCAAGTGATGGCGATGGGCACGCTGGCAGGCGAGAAGAACGCCAAGCTGGTCCCTCACATGTCGCACACGGTGACCTTGACCGGTGATGTCGTCAAAGGCGCCGCCGGCAAGCCGATGATGCTCCACGCGACTGCGTTGAAAATGGTTTCCCAGTAGCGCAGTCCCGATCGGAATGCCCCGCCTAGCGTTCCTGTCGCTTCTAGCCGCATCGTTCTGTACAGCCGCACCTGCAGCGGCGCAGAACGGTGCGGCCCTGTACTCCCAGCGCTGTGTCTCGTGTCACGAGGGCGGCGCCGTCGCGCGGGCTCCGGCCCGTGATGTCATCAGTGCCCTCAGCCCCGATCGCATCGTCGTCGCGCTCGAAAGCGGGACCATGCGCGAGCAGGGCGCAGCGCTGACGCCAGACGAGCGACGCGCGATCGCGAACTACCTGTCCACAGCCAAGCCGCCGGTTGCGCCGGCTCTGGTGCGTCAATGCGATGCCACATCGGCAGCGTCCATTCCCGCCGCGTCGGCAGCCATCCGCCCCGCGGTGACGGACTGGGCGGCGTGGGGAGTGACGCTCGCCAATGACCGCTATCAGAGTGAAGCGCGAATCGCCGTCTCGCAAATCCCCGATCTGAAACTGAAGTGGGCCTTCGGCTTCGAAGGCGAAAACGCAGCCGCCGCCAACCCGACGATTGTCGGGGATCGACTCTTCGTTGGCAGCGCGTCTGGACGGGTCTACGCCCTGGGCTTGAAAGACGGTTGCCAGCACTGGATGTTCAAAGCCGATGGCGGTGTACGCGGCGCGGTGACAGTCGTCGAGGGTAGAGTCGGCGCGTCGGCATATTTCGGCGACCTTCGAGCCACTGTCTACAGCATCGATGCGGCGACAGGCGAGCTACGGTGGAAGAAGAAAGTTGACGATCATCGAGCCGCGCGCATCACTGGCTCGACGGTGTTCTACGCCGGCGTACTCTACGTGCCGATTTCTTCCACGGAGGAGGCCACAGGGGCACAACCGACCTATGAGTGCTGCACGTTCAGAGGCAGTGTGATCGCGCTCAATGCCGCCACGGGCGAGCAACTGTGGCAGACCTTCATGATTGCTGACGCGGCGACTCCGCGCGGCAAGAACAAGGCCGGTGCACAGCTGTGGGGAGCCGCCGGTGCGGCCGTGTGGTCCGCTCCAACCATTGATCCGTCAACCAGCACGCTGTTCGTCGCGACCGGCGATGGCTACACGGAACCAGCGGCGCCGATGACCGACGCCATCGTGGCGCTCGACACCACGACGGGTGCGATCAAATGGGTGAATCAGGTCACCGCCGGTGATGCCTACACCATGGCCTGCAACAGCACCAATCAGACCAACTGCCCGGAGAAGGCGGGTCCGGATCACGACTTCGGCCAGTCGCCGATCCTGACAACGCTCGCCGGTGGCAGACGCGTGCTCGTCGCAGGTCAGAAATCTGGCGTCGTCCATGCCTTCGACCCTGACGCCGGCGGCAAGAAGCTGTGGAGCACAACCGTCGGGAAGGGCGGCATACTCGGCGGCATCGAGTGGGGATCGGCGAGCGACGGACAGAACATGTACGTGCCAGTGTCTGACATCACATTCAAGGACGAGATCGCCCTGGCTCGGGGCGGGTTGAAGCCCGACGCCGGCGGTGGACTCGTTGCGCTTCGTTTGGCCGACGGTACGCAGGCCTGGACGGCTCGCCCCAATGCCTGCGGCGACAAACCGTCGTGCAGTCCGGCGTTGTCAGCGCCGGCCGCCGCCATTCCTGGCGCCGTCTTCGCCGGGTCCGTCGATGGCCACTTCCGCGCGTACTCCACAACTGACGGACGCGTGCTCTGGGACTTCGATACGGCGCGCGAGTTTCCAACCGTGAACGGCGTCACCGCACAAGGCGGATCGATTGACGTCGGCGGCCCCGCAATCGCCAACGGCGTTGTGGTGACGACGTCGGGCTACGGACAATGGGGCGGGATGCGCGGAAACGTGCTGCTCGTCTTCTCGCCTGACGGCAGATAACTTACCGAACATACCCAGGCAGGCATTGAGCCAGGAAGCCGGGTCCGGCAGGCCCGCACGGCCATGGGCGATAGAACGTCAGCAGCCGGCCGGCGATGATCACAGAAATCCAGAGAAACAGTGATGCGGCCGCGATGATCCGCGCGGCAGGCGGCGCATCGGCCGAGGCTCCAGGCGCAGTGGTCCGGCGGTACGACGTGAGATAGAAGGCGCTCGCATTGAGTCCGGCCACCAGCATGAAGAGCACTTTCAGGTGGAAGGCCGGGTTGTAGACGTACTGATCGGGCTCGGCCATCAGGAATAGCGCGCCAGTCCCAGCCGTGATCCCGTAACCAACCAGCCCCCACGGCACCAGCCGGTGCAGGGCAGCGATCGGCACCCGCTTCGCCAGTCCCAGCAGGCGCAGATCGAACACCGAGATCGTACCGACAAGAAGGGAGAGGCCGATGAAGTGCAGGCTTTCGGCGGCCGGCCACCCCCACTTCGTGTGCATGAACTCGCGGATCGGCGTCGCGCGTGCGAGTGTGCTCACCAGCCAGATCTGGAAGTTCACCATGACAGCGTCACCAATCCACCAGTAACCGACTGTAGGTATACGCGAGCAGCCGCCCGGAGGTGATGGCCCCCGCCCAACAGATCAGCGAACCGATCGCCAGGGTCCTCGTCCCGAACGGCTCGCTGATTTCAGAAGCGGGATCGCGGAGGACCCGGCGGTCGATCACGAAAAATATCCACATCGCACACGCGATGAGCGACAGTTTGAGATAGAAGACGGGGTTGGTCAGCGCCTTCGTCGGATAGCTGATGAGCAGAACCACGCCAGACACCGCGTTCAACCAGAACCCGATCCACATGAACGGGATGAAGCGCCTCAGCTCGCGCACGGGTATGCCCGGCCCGACGCCGAGCAGGTGCAGCGCAAGCGCAGCGTTGATGCCCGCCGCGAGCCCCATCCCGATGGCATGAGCCGACAAGATCGCCGGGAAGGCAAACACCGATGTCGACTCGCGTGTCCACACGCTGAGCGAGGTCGATTCAAGCCACAGAAAAAATGGATCCATCGGCTATCCGGCCGGCCGCACATAGTTTCGATCGATCCGGAACGCCAGCGCGCTCAGTCCGATCATGACGATGCCGAATGCGATCAGCGCGAGCGGCCAGCCGACGGAATCGGCGAAGTGCTCGCCGGTGTAGTAGCCGGTGTACGCGAGGATCGCGATGGTTGAGACGAAGAGGAGAGTGCGACTCTTCAGCAGGGCCGCAAGATAGACGAAGGCTGCCGCCACCGCCAGGAAGGCAATTTCAATCACCGTCGACTCCACGATGTCGAAGAGACCATAGAGAAATGCGATCGCGCCAAAGAAATAGATGACTGGCGTGATGTCGCGGTGCCGGGTTCGATCGATTCCGACGGCGGCGAGCAATAGTCCGGCACCCAGGCAGAGCGCCATGACCTCCTCGTCCATCTCGACGAGATCGAAGGCGGTCCACCAGAACAGCGTGGCGAACACGACAGTCAGCAGAAGCGGTGTGGACCGACGCAGTGTGCGAAACGCACCACCGAACTGGACCGCCATCGCGCCGGTTGTCGCAAGACTTGCCAGGCGCCAGTCGCCTCCGGTGCCAAATTCGCTGAAAGCCACGAGCATCCCGGTCGGCTCGAGCGCGGCGGCAATCAGGGTCAGCGGAGTGGTCGCCTTTTCGAAGCGGGCTTCGCGGGCGGCGAGCATCGCGAGGAGGAAGGCGGCCAGCCCCGATCCGAGGGTGACCACCACGCGCGCCGACGAGTTGAGATTGGCCCACTGCAGGGCCACGAAGACGCCGATGCCGGCAAAGACAAACGTGCCGCCGAGATAGCCGAGGACGGGAATGAGCGCTCCGCGCACCCGACTATCGGCTGGCGCCTGCACGAAGGGCTGTTCGCCAAGCGCCGATGTGATCTCCGCGGCAGAGAGCTGGTGGCGTCGCGCGAGCGCGACGATCTGCTCAATCGCGCCGGCTCGTTCGTCTAACTCATTGGTCACGGCTGTCGTGAATCTGTCAGCCAGCCGATGGCCGTGACTGGCAAGTAGTACTGATACTCCGAGGGCAGTTTAATCGGAACGACGCGGCCGTTGTTGACGAGGGCGGCGGCGGTGTCGTAACGCCGCATGCCGAACAGATCGCCGACGAGACCGGGACCGCCGCGGTAGCTGTCGTTTCGCAACTCGTAGCCGTCGGGCGCCTTGGCCTCCGCCACAATGCGGCGACCGGCGAGGGCGTCCACAACGAGCGTCTGGGACTCTCCCTCGGCGGGGGCCGTGCTGGGGAGCGTGAACGGCACTTCTTTCGCCGTCAGCGTCTGATGCTCGAACACGAAGAGCGACCACGGCTGCGCGTAATTGTTTGGCTGCACACGGCGGACGGTGGCTTCGAGCTGGCCGTCTCGCACGGTGAACTCCGTCGTCATTTGCGGCGGCGGTTGGTTGTACGGTTTGCCAACCCGAAAGACCAGATCGTGCTGCGGAGGCGGTACCGTCCATCGCGGAATGGCCGACGCCAGCAGGAAAAACGCAACCACGACGATCGGCAGCGACACCGCGGCCACGAGAAAGGCGTTGTTCCGCAGGAAACCGCCGTCCTTGCCAGCCACGCGTGGATTCTATCAGCGGCAAAGGCTACCGCAAGGTCTCTTGAGCGGTCGACCGCGAGACGCGCTGCGAGTGTTCGCGAGCTGGCAGGATGGCGACCGCAACTCCGGCTAGGATCGTCGCGATCCCGGCCACCGCCAATCCGCTCACGGCCTCATCAAGGAATACGCGGCCCAGAGCCAACGCCACGATCGGGATGATGAGCGTGCTGAGGCTGACGACCGTCGCATCCATCTTCTTAATCAGGAAGTAGTAGGCCGAGAACGCCACCACCGATCCAAATACCGACAGATAGAGCACGGCGAGAACGTTGGTGCGGCTCCAGCTGATCGCCGACCAGCGTTCCAGGGCCGCGCTCATGCCGAAGAGGCACGCAGCGCCGATGGCCATGCCAAAGAAGTTCAACACGAACGGGTCACCTTTGTGCCCGTACTTCTTCACCGTAACCAGGTTGATTGCGGCGCAGAAGCTCCCGAAGAGGGCGGCCAGCATGCCGAGGGCCTGCTCGAGTCCGAGGCGCTCGTGCGGCCAGAAGAGCAGCGCTGTCCCCAGCACGCCCACGAGGATGCCGGCGATCTTGCGGCTGTTCAGCGTTTCGCTGCGGGTCCAAAACGCGCTCATCAGCGACGTCATCAGCGGCATGGTCGAGAAGAGGATCGCGGTGAGCCCGCTCGAGATGCGCGTTTCGGCCCAGTAGACCGCTGCGTAGTCGAGCCAGAAGACGAAGATGCCGGCCGACAGGACGCAGATCTTGTCGTCGCGCGTGAGTGTCAGAGGTGTGCGCCTGGCGGCGAGCACGACTCCCGTGAGCACGGTTGAAAGCAGGAACCGCAGGCCCGCGCCGAGGAACGGCGGGACGCCATCGAGGCCGATCTTGATCACAACCCACGTGGAGCCCCAGATGAGACAGATCACGGAGAAGAGCGCGGCAGCCATCCATGGATGTTATCAAGCTCGCGACGATCACCGCCTCCCTCGGCAAGCTCGGGATGCCCTGAGCGTGTCGAAGGGCAGAGCGCGCGGAGCCCGCGGAAATCCCATCAGGTTTGCAGGTCTGGGTCCGGGATATCGGCCGAGTGGAATCGACACGCCAGCAGACAGGCGCGCGGCGACCGGGAGAAAGAGAATCGTCACGAGCTGCGCATCCAGCCTGATGGCGAGGTGGCGCGCCAGCGTTTGTTGCACGCCGCCGCCAACGACGGTCCACATCGGTGCATCGATGTGGCCAAACGACTGCTTCTTGAGGTGCAACAGCTGGCCATCCGGCGACACGACATCGGCTTCCTTCTGCCTGAAGTGTTCGAAGTGGCCGGCAGCGCCGTATGTGACAAACGCGTGGAACCCGCTTCGGGCCGTGCCTTGCAGGCGCTGCTTCACCTGCGCGATGTAGAGGCCTTCGGTGCCCGCGAAGGCCCCGAAGCTTTCGCCGCTCACAGTGATCAAGCCTTCCAGAGAGAATCTGGGACTAAAGGGAAATGTGACGCGAAGGTCGCCGGCCCGTCGGTCGGATCCGATGGAGAACTCGTTGTACGGGCCAACCTGAAGCAACTGCCCGAGCGCGATGCCGAATTCAACGGGCGGTAGGCCCTGCGCCGACGCAGGAGTCGCCGAGAAGAGCAGAATGACGCTGAGACATCGCCAAACTCTGCGGACCATGACAACCCCTCCACCTGGGTATGCGGAGGAGCAGCGCAGAGCGGCTCAGCGCCCCTGAGCCACGCCCGTTTCAGGGCTTCCGAAGCGTCTGCACGTAGGCAACGATCGCCCAAACCTCGTCCCGGGAAAGTGTCCCTGGCGCGGACCGTCCGTTCGAGCGCCCGCTCCCGAAGGCGGGCATGTTGGGTCTGAATCGCCCGTTCCAAATCTTGTAGAACACGACGCCGTCAGGGTTGATGGCGATGCGCGCGCCATCGGTCAGATCCGCGGTGGCCTCGTCATGATTGGCGTCTGGCCCGCTGTTCGTGCCGTCTGCTCCGTGGCATCTTTGGCAGTGCGCGGTGTAAAGCGCTTTTCCACGCGCCTGAAGATCGGGATCTGAGACGAGCGGGTTCGTCTCCCTGGACGCCAGCGCCGGGATGTCCCAACTGTTCGCGTTCTGGGCGAACGCGGTGACGGCAAAGAGGATCACGACGACAACCTTCATCTCCCACCAACCTTGGGCAGCGTCGAGAGCAGGCGTTCAGCCTCCTGGGCTTCCGAGCGGAAGTATGGCTCCTCACGAAGACGCTCGTAGCCGGCCGTGAGCAGTGGGCGGGCTTGGTCGTTTCTGCCGAGTGCCGCGAGGCTGGCTCCCAATCTGACTTGCGCTTCCGCGGTGCGAGGATGACCCTCGCCGAGTCGCTTCGAACGCGCATCGAAGGCGCGCTGCAACAACGGCTCTGCTTCCGCCGCGGCGCCACGGCTGACCAGGAGGCGTCCCAAGCCGATCAGCGCGGGCTCCTGCTGCGGATGGCCCCGGGGCAGCAATCGGTCGAGCTGAGCGACCGCTTCGCGATAGAGCTGCTCGGCCTGCCCATTCCCCTTGGCACTCAATGCACCCGCGAGGCCGGCGTTCACTG
>Ga0111539_10012229_pt1 | contig 10765 bp, 7 predicted proteins | sample RhiMethybrSRZTD1_FD_79667 | JGI IMG/M metagenome (GOLD analysis project Ga0111539, IMG submission 79667) | Populus rhizosphere microbial communities from Tennessee, USA - Rhizosphere MetaG P. TD hybrid SRZTD1 (version 2) (version 2) | ecosystem: Host-associated > Plants > Roots > Rhizosphere >... | reverse complement strand
GCATCTATCCTTCAGCCGAAGCCTCACACGGCAATGGATGAGTTCCAGTTGCGGGCGGACAAGCGTCGGCACGAACTCTACCTGAGAGCGCTGCGCTGGCGCGCGTCGTGAACCCATCGTGCGCGCTAAATCTTTAACGACCCAACGCTGAATTTTTTCCAAGGAGGTTGCTGTGCCCCCAGTATCTCTTCAACTGCAGCAGGTATCGCCACTTTTCAACTTCGATCCACCCGGCGCTCCGTCACCCCTGGGTCGCACGCAATACGATGCCGGTAAATTGCTCGCGGGAACACAGGGAGTTGGCGAATATGTCCGAGTGAAAGATGTTCACGCCGTCACCATGAACGTGGCGGCGGTCACGATTACACTCTTCTTCCCTGCTCCCCTCCCTGTACCGATCACATTGCAGGGTGTCCACAGTTTCGACTCGGGCAATGAGACCGGCAGCATCAGTGCGTCGAGTGTGGCCGGGATTTCGGGAATTCCTTTCTTCTATGATGGAGCGACGCGTGTGCTGACGATCATGTTCCCGTGAGTGCTTCCCGGTGTTGCCCTTGCGGCTCGAAAACGTTCAGCTGACGGGAGTGAAAGCCACGCTGCTGGCGACATTGTTCGCGAGGGCGTTGGAGAGCCGGTCACAGGATCCGATTCTGGGGGATCCGTGGGCTGAATCCCTGGTCGGGCGTGTCGACTACGAATTTCATAAAACCGGTATTAGCCGGAACGATGCGGTCGCCGTCGCTATTCGCGCGAAGCAGCTGGACGAATGGACTGCGCGGTTTCTTGCTCAGTACCCGTGCGCAACAGTGGTTAATCTTGGCTGCGGTCTCGATTCGCGTACCTACCGCATCAATGCAGGCCCGGATGTCGCGTGGTATGACGTCGATTACCCCGATGTGATTGATCTACGTGCACGCCTCTTTCCTGGGCGCCCGGGATCCACTCTGATCGCTGCGTCAGTCATGGATGCGGACTGGCTGAAAAAGATCTCCGCGCACGAGCCGGTGATGATTGTTGCCGAGGGCCTTCTTTACTATTTATCGCGCAATGATGTCCACCAGTTGATTCAACGGCTGACCGGCCACTTCCGAAATGGGTTTCTGGCGTTCGACACGATGAATCAGTACGCGCTGCGGTTGATGCGCTCGCACCCTTCGGTCGTTGCAAGCGGCGCTTCATTGCAGTGGGCGCTGGAGGATCCTCACCAAATCGAGAGCTACAGTCCTGCGTTGCGTTGCATCCAGGCGCTATCGATGGCTGAATCACAGCAAATCAGGAAAATGGACTTCACTCGACGATGGTTTTACGAGGTCTATCGAGGTATTCCCTGGATATCACGAAGCAGCCAATTGTTACTCTGCGAATTCAAGGCGGAGAGAAATCGTACGGAGCTATGATCCCGCGCACATGATTTCAACAATTTACATCAACAGACTTTGCCACCTTCAGCAATCTGGCCAACGTGATCTCAGTCTCATCGATTGTTGCTGTTTCGCGGCTTCGGCTCTAAGATGCATTACATTGAAATTATGTGGCGCACACGACTGACGACGGCAGCATTGATTCTCGCCTGGCTTGCAACGCCAGAGATCCTTTGCTTATTGCCCGGCGTTGAAATGACCGCTGACGAACACGAGTGCTGCGAACAGATGGGTCCCGATTGCGGAAAGGTGCCCATGACGGACATGCATACCTGCTGTCCGACTCCCCCTCCGTCACACGATGTCATGGTTGCCCGCATGACAGACTACCCCGAACAAAGGGTATTGCTGGCGCCAGCCGTCATTCCACAGGTCGACCTGCTGTACGACAATCCCCAGTCGGTGCGCTGGGAGCGCTTCGACAACCCTGCTTCTCGGCCGTTAGTTCTGAGGAATTCCTTCGACATCCTAAGAATCTGATTCGCCTTCCTTCATCCAATGTTTTCACCTTGAAGGGAGGACTCTATGCATTCGCTCGTTCTCATTGCCTTGCTGGCGTCGGCACAAGCCAACACGATGACTCTTTCGGAAGTCGACGCGGAGGCCCTCGCCAATAATCCCGAGATCCGAAGTCTCGAACAGCAAGCACGCCTTGCGGAAAGCCGACTCGGGTCGGCGGCTGCCATCGATGATCCTCAGCTGGGATACCGGGCCTGGGGAACGCCGATTCTCCAGCCGTGGAATGTGAACATGACCCAACACATGTTCATGTTCACCCAAAATGTGCCTGGCTCCGGCAAGCGCGCACTCCGATATCTGGTTGCTGCCGATGACACTGAAATTCAAACGCTCCTGGTTGAAGCGAAAAAGCGGGAAGTAGTCGGCATGGTACATCAGGCGTTCTATCGCCTCTTGCGAAGCTACGACCAGACCCGAATTCATCACGATCAAGTAACCTTGGCTGAGCAAGTGATCAACGCCACGCGGATTCAATACAGGGCCGGCACAGTTCCCCAAAAGGACGTACTTCAAGCCGGAGTGGCGCTCTCACGACTCTCAGAACATCTGATCATGTTTGAGCGGGAGGCAGATTCTGCCCGCGCCGAACTGAATACTCTGATGGGCCGGTCGCCTGATCAGCCCCTCGACGTTGTGGGGCAATACGGAATTATCGACGCGCTCCCTTCTCAGACTGAACTCGTCGCGCTTGCTATGCGTAATCGTCCCGAATTGCTCGCGCTGGAAGTGATGAAGAAACAGGGTACGCACAAGGTTCAATTGGCGGAGAAGGGATTCAAGCCAGACTTCTCCATCTCCGCCGGCTACATGTTGATGCCTTCAGGCTCGATGAACCGCAACGGTTATCTCGCCGAATTTTCAATGACGCTCCCCTGGCTGAACCGCGGCAAACATGACTCTGAAATTCAACAGGCCAGGGAGGAGGCCACATCCGTGCAGGCGGAGTACGAAAGGCAACGGGCAGCGATTTCGAAACAAATTCGCGATGCCTTAATCCAGGCAGAGTCGGCGCGGAAAATTGTCGAACTCTACCGCGGCACTCTGCAACCCGATCTGCAGAACGTTTCAAAAGCAGCAACCGTGGCCTACCAGACGAATCAGGCTGGCCTTCTCAGCGTCATCGAAACTCAGAGCATGTCTATCGAGGCCGAATATGCCATCTACGAAGCTTTATCGAATTATGAGCAAAGCCTGGCCGACCTTGAACGCGCCGTCGGCATGCCGCTAACCGGCGAAAGGAAACCCCTATGACATCCAAAGAAAAGCGCTCACTCTTCGTCGGGATTCTTGTGGGCGTGCTCTTTGCAGGTGCAGTGGCAGCCGGCTTTGTCCTCTGGCTCCAACAAGCAGCGACTCCTGCAACAGAAACATCAGCCACTGGAAGTAGTGGAGCAATGCCAGCGGCCGGTGCACCGCCTAGCGTCGTTACGCCTAGCGCCGTACAACTTTCGCCGGAAGAGCAATCGAAGATCGGACTTCAAACGACTCAAGTCCACCGAGAGTCCCTTACAGAAGAGATTCTCGCAATCGGGCGCGTGGAGGAACCCGAGACCGCAATCGCCACCGTGAGCACGCGGTTCGGGGGTCGCATCGAGCAACTATTTGTGAAGTATGTGGGGCAACCGGTTCAGAAGGGCGACCCTGTTGCGACCATACAAATCACCGGGCAGCCAGCGGGCAAGGACGATCCTGTCTCTTCCATCTATAGCCGGGAACTGACTACAGCAGCCGAGGAATATAGATTCGCTCTCCAAAACCTCGAGCACGCACGTGGAATGTCGCGTCCCGAAGCCGTCGCACAGGCGGATGCTCTCCTTGAAGCAAGCCGGGTACGACTTGAACGCTACGGAGTAACACCGGACCAAATCGACAAAGTACTCTCCTCCTCGTCAGACCAACCGATACGTGTCACCGTGGCTTCGGCCTCCTCGGGGATCGTCCGAGCGAGGAAGGTCGCGGAAGGGCAGTTCATCAGTGCCGGCGATATCCTGCTTGAGCTCACGGACCTGACTCAAGTGTGGGTGAAGGCGAATGTCTTTGATGCCGACCTCCCTCGAATTCGGCCCGGGCTTGCGGCAACAGTGACGAGCGAAGCGCTGCCAGGAATGAGACTCTCCGGTAAAGTCGATTTCATCGACCCACAGTCCGATCCTCAGACTCGAACCACGCCGGTTCGAATTCAGGTGGAAAACCCTGGGACCCGACTAAAGCCCGGCATGGTCGTACAAACAGTCTTCCGGATTTCGCTCGGTAACGTGCTGACGGTTCCCCGAGAAGCTGTACTCGATAGCGGAACCGAAAAGATCGTGTATGTGGCCGATGAGAACGGAGTGTTTGAGCAGCGACGCATTCAAACCGGCACTGCTCTAAAGGATCAATATCCGGTCACGGATGGGCTGAAGGATGGCGAAAAAGTGGTTACCAATGGAGTCTTTCTCGTGGATTCACAGACGCGGCTCACGGGCGGCCTCACTGGGATGTTCGGTGGTTCGAAGTCCTTCAGTGAATCTCCCAGCCCTGTCGCTTCGGGTGGAGCGGGCTACAAGCTTACATTTCGAATCGACCCCGATCCGCCGCAGGGTGCGAAACAAAATACGCTTCATGTCACGCTCACAGATCCCGCCGGTAAACCCGTCAGCGACGCCCAGGTGCGCCTCACCTTCACCATGCCCGCGATGCCGACCATGAACATGCCGGAAATGCGGAACGGGGCAGAACTGAAGTGGACGGGTTCCGACTACAGCGGGCCAATACAGATCATCATGGCCGGTGGCTGGAACGTTGGAATAGAAGCACGCCGCGGAAACGAAATTCTCGCGACAACTCAAACCCGTATAAATGCCCGTTAACCCGATATGATCAACCGGCTGATCGAGTTCTCACTTAAGAATCGATTTCTCGTCGTTCTCGCGTACTTGCTGCTGGCGGGATGGGGTTATTGGGCATTGATTTCCACCCCCATCGATGCCATTCCCGATCTGAGCGAGAACCAGGTCATCGTCTTTGTCGATTGGCCGGGCCGCAGCCCTCAGGAAGTTGAAGATCAGATCACCTATCCCCTGACCGTTAACCTGCAGGGATTACCTGGTGTCCGGACGGTGCGTTCGTCGTCGGCCTTCGGATTCTCGATGGTCAATATCATCTTCGAGGACTCCATCGACGTTTACTTCGCCCGAACCCGCGTGCTCGAGCGTCTGAACCTTGCTTCAAGCTTCTTGCCGGTTGGAGTCGTTCCCACACTGGGGCCTGATGCAACAGGCGTTGGCCAGGTTTTCTGGTACACCGTCGAAGGGCCCTACGATCCGGCGACACTGCGCTCCCTGCAGGACTGGTTCATCCGCTACCAGCTCAACTCTGTTCCTGGCGTGGCGGAAGTCGCGAGCATCGGCGGATTCGTCCGTCAGTATCAGGTCGACGTCGATCCCTCAAGGCTACGGTCCTACAACATTCCCATCGCTAAGATCTTCGATGCGATTCAGCGTAGTAACAGCAACGTCGGCGCCAAGGTTATCGAAGCCAATGACCGCGAGTTTGTTGTGCGGGGGGTCGGCTTAATCGGTTCTGTCGGAGACATCGAAAACATTGTGCTGGTGAGTTCGAACGGCACACCCGTCACCCTCCGCAATGTCGCAACGGTACAGATGGGTCCTGACTTTCGCCGAGGAGTACTCGACAAGGGCGGTGTTGATTCTGTCGGTGGCGTCGTCATCATTCGCTACGGCGCGAATGCCCGGCAGGTCATTCAAGCCGTGAAGGCGAAGATTACATCGCTCGAGGCGGGGCTACCCGCCGGCGTCAGGATTGTGTCGTTCTACGATCGGAGCGAGCTCATTGATCACGCGGTAAACACCCTACGAGATTCATTGATCGAAGAGATCATTCTGGTAACGCTCGCACACGTTGTCTTCCTGTGGCACTTTCGAAGCATCCTGATCGTTACGCTTCCTCTCCCATTGGCTGTAGGCACGGCGTTCCTGCTGATGCGCTACGCCGGGATTTCATCCAACATCATGTCGCTGGGCGGTATCGCGATCGCGATCGGTGTACTGGTGGATGCAGGAATCGTGATGACCGAAAACGTTCTGCGCCATGCTGAGCAGCATTACGAAAAGCACGGCGAGTATCGCAGCCGGATCGGCGAAATTACGTTGCGTGCAGCGACGCTTGTCGGGCGGCCTATCTTCTTCTCGATGGCCATCATTATTCTGGCCTTCGTTCCAGTGTTTGCGCTGACAGGAATGGAGGGGAAGCTCTTCCATCCTCTCGCATTCACCAAAACTTTTGCGATGGTGGGGTCAACAATCATTGCCGTCACACTGGTGCCAGTGCTGTGCACATTTCTGATCGGTGGCCGGCTGCATCCCGAAAGCCACAACCCGGTCATGAGGTTGCTTCAGGCAATCTACCGGCCTGTCCTCGGCTTCGCCTTAAAGCATCGCGCCATCACTCTGTTGATAGCTGCCGTCATTTTTAGTTTTGCAGTTTATCTGTCGACAACGATTGGATCGGAGTTCATGCCCCCGTTGGATGAAGAAACGGCCATGTGGATGCCGATAACAGATCCCAGCATATCGCTCACAAAAGCTCACGAACTGATGGTGGACCAGGACCGCATCATTGCGGCTGACCCAGCAGTCAGGATGGTGGTGGGAAAGATCGGCCGCGCAGAAACGTCCACGGACCCGGCCCCAATCAATATGAGCGAAACCATTGTTACTCTGACTCCGAAAGAAACCTGGCCACCGGGGACGACGAAAGACGCCATTCTTCAACGATTAGACGAAAAGCTCCGTACACCCGGCGTTACCAACATCTGGACGCAACCTATTCGAAACCGGATCGACATGCTGTCCACCGGTATTCGCACCCAGGTTGGCGTGAAGGTTTTCGGTAAAGACTTAAAGGTCATCGAAGACAAGTCTGCGGAAATCGAAAAGGTGCTCCGTGACGTGCCCGGAGCAGTTGACCTGTACGCGGAGAAGATCACCGGCGCGCCTTATCTGGAGATCAAAATCGATCGTGATGCAGCCGCTCGCCGCGGCGTGTCTGTCGGCGATATCCAGGATGTCATAGAGGTCGCCATCGGAGGCAAGAACATCACATCAACGGTTGAAGGACGTGAACGCTATCCCGTGCGCGTCCGATATGCCCGGGATTTCAGGGAGAACATGGATACGTTTCGCAACGTTCTGGTGCCCGGAGGGAATGGAGCGCCTGTTCCGTTGGGAGACGTCGCGCGTATCGGCATTACGATTGGCCCCTCCATGATCAGCAGCGAGAACAGTCTGCTGCGCGGTACTGTGCTGATGAACGTTCGCGGCCGCGATGTGGGCGGTTTCGTCGAGGAAGCGAAACGTGTTGTCGCGGAGCGCGTCGCAATGCCACCGGGATATTACGTTGAATGGAGCGGGCAATACGAGAATCAGATCCGTGCCAAGGAACGGCTTCAGATTGTTATACCCGTCGTTCTGGTGATTATCTTCGTGATGCTCTATTTGACATACCATTCGGCGAAAGAAGCGCTGCACGTCCTCCTGGCGGTGCCGTTTGCACTTAGCGGCGGCGTATTTCTACTGAAGTATATGGGTTTCAATTTCTCTGTTGCCGTTTGGGTCGGATTCATCGCGCTTTTCGGAACCGCAGTGCAAACCGGAGTCGTGATGGTGATCTACCTTGACGAGGCTGTCCGTCGCAAGATTGCCGAGGCCGGCCATTTGAAAACAGAAACGCTGCGCGAAGCCGTCATCGAAGGCGCACTACTTCGATTACGGCCCAAAGTGATGACGGTCGCTACAGTCGTCGCTGGCCTCCTTCCGATCATGTGGTCGACAAAGACTGGAGCGGAAGTCATGAAACCTCTGGCCACTCCCGTCTTGGGTGGAATGATCAGTTCCCTCATTCACGTTTTGGTGGTTACACCGGTGATCTTTTCCTGGCTGCGACAAAAGGACACGGTGGATTCGGATAATGACCTGGTCATCAAAAACTCCAGCGCAGGCCCCGATTGATGACCCTTCCCCCTAAAGGCGCCCAGGCATCGACCGTCCACCTCCCATCGGAGTGGCGGTGATTCCGAGCCAGGGGTCGTATCGCGATCCGGTCATTGGGTCATCCGGACAGTGGGTCGTTGGACATATACATTTGACATGGGACAAGGGACAAATGACATTTAACAGTTAAGGAAGGGGGATTTTTTCTTAAGAAAAGATTCCCCTTCCTTAACTGTTAAATGTCATTTGTCCCTTGTCCCATGTCAAATGTATATGTCCAACGACCCACTGTACCGGATGACCCGATGACCGGATCTCTTCCTTACATGATTTCAAACTGACCCAACCTGCCGGAGGGGGTCGGTTAAAGCCTCCTGGCGCTCCCAGGAACCACGGACGGTCAATGAGATAGCGTTGCAAGTCTAGAAGCTAGTGTTTTGACGGCCCCACGTTACCATCGTTCCGGCTGAGACAGCCCGCCGGGTTTTCTGCAGAAATCCGCGGCAAGAGACTGGCTGAAAACGATTTGAGGTCAACATGTTATTATCCGCTGAAGGTATGAATCCCAAGGTCAGTGCGTTCTGTAAAGCGGTAGCTCGCACGGTCAAAGGCAAGGACGACATTATTCAACTCGCCGTCGTCGCCTTGATTGCCGAAGGTCATCTCCTTATTGAAGACGTTCCCGGAGTCGGAAAGACGACGCTCGGACACGCGATGGCTCGCGCCTTAGCCTGCAACTTTCACCGGATTCAGTTCACGAGCGATCTGCTGCCTTCCGATGTGCTCGGCATTTCCGTCTTCAATCCTAAGAACAACGACTTTGAATTCAAACCGGGCCCGATCTTTTCCAACATCGTGCTTGCCGATGAAATCAACCGGACGACGCCGAAAACCCAGAGCGCGCTGCTGGAAGCGATGAATGAGAATCAGGTGACGATCGAAAGCTCGACGTATCCGTTGCCTCGCCCTTTCATGGTTCTCGCGACCCAGAATCCCGCCGAACACCACGGCACGTACCCGTTGCCGGAATCCCAGCTTGACCGATTCCTCATGAAGATCGAAGTCGGCTATCCCAACGAATCGGCGGAGAAGGAGATCCTGAAGCGGTTTACCAACGGCAACAACAAAACCACGGTGGAGCCGGTGCTTACGCCGGCTGACGTCGTCGCGCTTCAAGACGACAGTCGCAAAATCCACATCGATGAAGAAATCATCGACTACATCCTTCACATCGTGAACTCCACCAGAAAGCATCCGGAAATCGAACTCGGAGTAAGCCCGCGCGGAACGGTCGCACTATTCCGCAGCGTTCAGGCCCTTGCTCTTGTCCATGGCCGCACCTACGCGCTGCCGGACGACGTCAAACGGCTGGTGCCCAGTGTGTTCACACATCGTCTCCTCATCGCGCGAAACGGCGCCAGGAGCCGGAACTCGCACTCCATTCTCCAGGGCATCCTCGATCAATCTCCCGTTCCCGCGTAGAGACCGATGTCTCCGAAGCCCGGTACGTTCCCCGCCGATAAAGTCCAGCAACCCATGTGGAAAAGCTTCCTGCAATCCATGGGACTTCTTGTCCTCGCGATGGGGACCGCTCTGTATTCCACCGCCACTTCACGCGCAGGCAACCTGACGGCAACCATTGTGTCGGCCGCCGCCTCTCTGGTGATCGCAGCATGGGTTGGACTCCGCTTTGTTCCCAGGCTCGCCCAGGGAGTGAATTGGGCATGGATACCCAGGTTCGCGAAGTACCGAATCACGCGAGAAGGCGGGATCTTTCTGGCAGCGCTCCTTGTGGTTCTCTCGGCAGCCGTGAACACGAGCAACAACCTCTTATATATGGTGTTGTCGGCGTTGCTTGCCATCCTGCTGCTTTCAGGCCTGCTGTCGATCCTCAATTTCAGGTCGCTGGAGATGGAACTGCTAATGCCGGCGCGGGCATTCGCGGGAGAAACACTTCCCTTCTCGGTGCGCATTCGCAATCCCCGACGGATGTTCCCCGCGTTCTCTCTCCAGGCGGAGCCTCCCGGTAATGGACTTTACTTTCCTTTGATACAGCCACGAGGCTCTGTCGTGCAGCCGGGGGAAACGACATTTGGCAGGAGAGGACGCTACATCTTTGATCACTTGCCCACAGCGTCCCGCTTTCCTTTCGGTTTCTTCTTGAAGGCTCGTCATTATCCGGTGAAGTCTGAATGCCTCTGCTATCCGCGCATCCTGCCCCAGGACGGCCTCAGCATCGCTATTGACGACATCCTCGGGAGCCATCAGCGCCCGCAACGCGGAATGGGCAGCGATCTCTATACGATTCGCGACTACATCCCGTCCGACAGCGCCCGGCACGTGCACTGGAAGGCCACGGCGAAAACCGCAACGCTCAAGACGCGGGAATTTGCGGCGGAAGAAAACCGCAACATCTTTCTCGCATTCGACCGCTATGGACAGCCATCCGATGCGGAGCAATTTGAAGCCCTGGTGTCGCGAACCGCTTCGCTTGCCTTTCATCTCATGCGCAAGGGAGCCGGAGTAATTCTGATTTCGGATGACTGGACGTCCCCCTTCGAAACATCAGAGTCCGCCGTTGCGGAGTCCGCCCTTGACGAGATCCTGAACTACCTGGCCCTCGTCGAGATGTCTCCTACAGCCGCGTTTCCCAACTGTGATTCCCACAGAGGAGCCTACGTGCTTTCCTTGCGGCCCGGCAGGCAGGACTCATGAAGCGCTACTGCGAGCTCTCCGTTCATGGGCTCGTCGGCACAGCCTTCTTCGCGCTCGCAATGACAGGGCGCCTCGACTTTTTGTCGGTGGCAATTTTCATACCGGCCCTGGCCGTGAGTC
>Ga0111539_10012228_pt1 | contig 10766 bp, 10 predicted proteins | sample RhiMethybrSRZTD1_FD_79667 | JGI IMG/M metagenome (GOLD analysis project Ga0111539, IMG submission 79667) | Populus rhizosphere microbial communities from Tennessee, USA - Rhizosphere MetaG P. TD hybrid SRZTD1 (version 2) (version 2) | ecosystem: Host-associated > Plants > Roots > Rhizosphere >... | reverse complement strand
TGTCTATGTCAGCCGCGCCCAGGTCGCCGAATTCGAAGCCGCCGCGAATGCTGCCGCACTCGTTCACCCGTTGGACATCGTCCATCCGGATGCGGTACCGATTCTCGCTCAGGGATGGATCGAGGCCGGCGGCACAATGAGGTTAGTCGGTTTGCTGCGCAAGACCGTTTTGCACTCCCTGAAAAAGAGGCTCGGGCTGACGTGACCGATTCGCAGAACAGACCCGACGCGGCGCATGGTGTTACTATCACGTTTCTCGTGACGTGCAGCTATTGATCCATCGCATGCCTTCCATTCTGTCGAACTTCAAGGAGATGCTGCTCGAGCAGGCCGAGTACAAAGAACTCCTGTACCAGGTGACGCTGCGCGATCTCAGGCTCCGCTACAAGCAAACGATCATGGGCTTCGGCTGGGCTGTCTTCATGCCGTTGCTCAACACGGCACTGTTCTCCGTCATCTTCGTCCGCGTCGCGCCAATCGACACCGGCGTCGCGTATCCCGTCTGGGTGTACTGCGGGCTGGCGGTGTGGAATTTCTTTTCCGCGGGCGTCAAGTTCGCGACCAATTCGCTCGCCAGCAACATGAACCTCGTGACCAAGGTGTACTTTCCGAGAGAGATTCTCCCGGTATCCGCGGTGTTCGTCTCGGCGGTTGATTTTCTCGTCTCGACCACGGTGCTGGCCGCGCTCATGGTCTGGTACGGCGTGAAACCCGGTTGGCCGCTGCTGTTCGTGCCCTTTCTGCTGCTGTTGCAGATGATGTTCACCGCGGCGGTGTCGCTCCTGCTGTCCATGGCCAACGTGTTTTATCGGGACGTGAAGTACCTCGTTGAAGCGCTGATGATGGTGTGGATGTTCGCGACTTCCGTCGTCTACCCGGTCGAGCAGATCGGCGGCCGTCTCGGAGCCATCATGGCGCTCAATCCCATGACGTCTCTCGTCGATGCCTTTCGAGATGTCGTCCTCTTCAACCGGCTGCCGTCCGCCGCTGGCCTGCTCTACGTCACCATCGTGGCGGTCGTCTCGCTCGCGGGCGCCTGGCTGATTTTCCACCAGGCGGAATTCAAGTTCGCGGAAAGCGTTTGATGGCGGAGCCGCGGATTACCTTCGACCACGTCTGGAAGAAATTCCGGCGCGGGGAGCCCCACGACAGCCTTCGCGATCTGCTGCCGGCGATGGCGGCGGCGCTGTTCCGGAAGCCGCACGCCGACGCGCTCGAGAGCGAGGAATTCTGGGCGTTGCGAGACGTCTCGTTCGACGTGCACGACGGCGAGACGCTGGGGATCATCGGCCGGAACGGGGCCGGCAAGTCGACGACACTCAAGCTGCTGACGCGGATTCTCAAGCCGACGCTCGGCCGATCCGAGGTCCGCGGCCGGGTCGGCGCCCTCATCGAGCTGGCCGCCGGCTTCCATCCCGATCTGACCGGGCGTGAGAACGTCTTTCTTCAAGGCGCCATCATGGGCATGCGGCGCCGGGAGATCGAAGGGCGCTTCGACGAGATCGTCGAATTCGCCGGCATCGGCGACTTCATCGACACTCAGGTGAAGCGGTATTCGAGCGGGATGCAGGCGCGCCTCGGCTTCTCGGTGGCCGCACACCTCGATCCGGACGTGCTGCTGATCGATGAAGTGCTGGCCGTCGGCGACCTCTCGTTTCAGCAGAAGTGCTACGAGCGGCTGCGCGAGTTCAAGCGCTCGGGTGTCGCGATCGCTTTTGTGTCCCACAATATGCAGGCGATCTCGATGCTGTGCGATCGCGTGCTGTATCTGCGGCCGGGCGCGCCGCCGCAGACCGGATCGGTCGGCGACATGGTGACGGCGTACGTCACCACCGATTCGAGCAGCGCCGACGCCAGGGTCGCCGTGACCGAAAGAAAGATGACGCGCGGCGACGGTGGCCCGGACCTGATGGAGCCCGTACCGCCGGGGACCTGGCTGACCCTGCATCTGGCTCTCCGGCCCCAATCCGATCTGCGCCGGGCCGGCCTCGCGCTGCTCTTTCACCGGGCCGACGGCATGATGGTATTCAATGGCAGCTCGATGCTGGACGGCGTGCCGCCATTCGATCTGATGACCGGTCAGGAGTGGCACATTCAGATCACGTTTCGAACGAACCTGTTGCGCGGGACCTACGCGATTTCGGGGCACCTGTTCGAGGAGAACCGCCGCTGGCCGGCGGTCGAGCTCGGCGTGCTGGGCTCGTTTGTCGTCGCGGAAACCACACGGGCAGGTGGCGTCGCCGATCTCGAACCGCGTTACGTCATCCACGAGCCCGCCGGCGCGTAGTGCCCACCCAGTCATCGACGGTTCGTCAGAGGTGAGCGTGTGAAAGGGCTCGTACGACAACGGATCGCGGCACGACTCGAACGACGGGTTCGAGAACATGGTGCGTTGTCGGTTCCGTGGTGGCTCTTCACGATGGTGCCCGCCTCGTATTGGCAACGGGTCAGCGACCAGGTGTTCGCGCCGTCGGAACGGGCGGCGGCGCGCGTCCTGGCCCAGGAGCATCCGCTCAAGGCGGTCCTGAATCAGGGCGATCTCGAGAACGCCGCCGCGGTCACACCGGTCACGATTATCGAGATCTGGCGCCTGCTCGCAGCGGCTCGTCCGCGCGCGATCCTCGAGCTCGGGTGCGGCGTCAGCACGGTGATTTTTTCTTACTACGCGAGCGAATGCGCCCGGGCGGGCCGGCCGGCGCCGACCGTCCACTCGATCGAGCACTCGCCGGAATGGATCGGGATTGTCGCGCAGCGGCTGGCGGCCTTGGGTCTCTCGTCGCATGTCACGATGATCGAGGCGCCGCTGAAAAAGGTGCATGTCGCCGGTATCGACACCGAGTGTTACGACCCGGCCGCGCTGGCGGGACGGGTGACCGACGCCTCCGTGGACTTCTGTCTGATCGATGGCCCTCCGGCGATTCAGGACCCGTTGAGCCGCGTCGGCTGCCTGCCGATGGTGGCCCGGTGTCTGACCGCGGGCGCCACGGTGTTGCTGGATAACACCGCGCGAGACGGCGAACGGCAAGCCATCGCCGCCTGGCGGCGGATGTACCCGTCGCAGCTCGAGCACGTGTCCGGCGCGTTCACGTCGTCGGGCTTTGCGTCGTTCGTGTGGGACGGGCACCGCGCCTCAAACTGAGATGCAGGCGTGTTATGCAATCGCGTGCGACCGATGGGACGACTACGGGGCGATGCTCTGTGTGTCCGCGGCCACGCTGCGGCGCCAGCACGCCGACGTCGAGATCCTCGTCCTGACCGACCAAACGAGCTTGTCGCAGATCGGAACGTCCAGGAAGATCCTGGAGCGGTACACCGACCGCATCGTGGCCGTCGATGGTGTGCAGGGCACGTCGAGAGAGCGAAGCCGCGTCCTGAAGACCACGCTCCGGCGTCATCTGACAGGCCGGTTCCTGTTCCTCGACCTCGACACGGTTGTCCTTCGCAAGCTGGAAGGGCTCCTCAGCTACACGGGACCGTTCACGATTGCGCTGGACTACGAGACCGGTGCCGTCGACGAACGCGATCGGGCGATTTACGAAACACTCGACCGCGCCCATTACCCGGCACTCGCGTACAACAGCGGAGTGATGTCCGTCGACGATTCGCCGCTCGTGCATGCCCTCTTCGACGAATGGCATCGCCGATGGCTGCTGAGCCGGGACGCCGGTAAACTCGAGGATCAGCAGGCGTTGAATAGTACGATCGCGGCGCAGCGGTTCCCGGTTGACGTGCTCGACCCGGACGACAACGCGATGATCCTGTATTTTCCCCAGCGGTTCCGGTCGTGCCGCGTCGCGCATTTTCTCGCCTCGACACGGATGTCGCGGACGTTGCTGTCCGACCTGGTTGAACATTTCCACCGGACGCAGCAGATCGACTGGGAAGCGATCGACCTCTGTGTACGCGAAGGCCATCCGTGGGGCCGCGCGCCGGAGCCCTGGCAGTTGTTGCGGTCCGGAAACTACATGCGTGCGACATGGAAAAAAGTGCAGCGCACGCTCAAGGCGCGACCGTGAAAAAGCGATCGTGGAAGGGACGCCTCGCGCGCGATTATTTTCCAGCACTGGTGGCGCCGTTCGTGCGCCTGCTCACGCTGCCCTGTTCGGACCGGACGCGAATGCTGGTTTCGTTTGATTTTCAGCGGGCGCGCGCACGCCGACGGATGCCGCAGCTGGTCGTTCCCGAGGTGGACGGCTTGCACCTGGGGTGCGGACCACGGCGAGTCGCGGGCTTTCTCAACGTCGACGTCGCGGAAAGCGAGCTCGACGTCGATCTGGCGACCGGGATCCTGCCGTTTCCCGACGCGACGTTTGCCAAGGCCGTCTGCCAGCATGTCGTCGAGCATCTCGACCTGCACACCGAATTGCTGCCGCTGCTTCGGGACGTTCACCGCGTCCTCAGGCCCGGCGCGGAGTTCTGGGTGTCCTGTCCCGACATGAAGACGGCGTGCCGCTACTACATCGACGGCAACATGGAACGCCTCGTCGAGGACCGGATCGCGCGATGGCCCGGGTATTCGCTTGGCGGCACTCCCTCGCAGCACTTCCTGAACGATCTGTTTCACCAGCACGGTGAACATCAGAACCTGCTCGACTTCGAGCTGCTGGCCTGGGCGTTGGGCGAAGCGGGGTTCGTCAACGTCGAGCAGAAAGTCGAGGCCGACCTGCTCACGCGCTTCAGCGGCTTCCCGCAGCGCAACGACGACCTGCAGACCCTCCTGGTGCGGGCGTACAAGCGCTAAGAACCGGCCAGCCGTCGCTGGTCCGTTTCCACCAGGACTACCCTTTTACCCAGGGGGGTCTCGACCGGGGTCGTGCAGCGCCGTGCACGTCCACAAACTATTGCACGGCCTTGTTTTGTCAGTTACCGGGTATGCAAATTGAATGTTCGTGACCCATCGCCCGGAAGGACACGGTGCGGGGTCGGTTGTGGAGCGGTTTTGACCACATTTCCGGCAAGTAGTCTGCCTAGCGTGGGACTTTTGTCTTCGATACCAGAAAACAATCCCGAATGATTCGGATTTCGTCGCGTTCTGCCCGGTTCGCCCTTGCGGTCGCCTTCGCCGCCGGGCTCCTGGTCCGTCTCGCGATTCTGGCGAATACGGGCGGCCTGACCCCGAAGATCGTCGACGAACAGCAGTACAGCCGGATCGCCCAGAATCTGGTCGCCGGGCATGGTTTCGCCTGGGCCGAGCACGAGCCGACGTCGATCCGGCCGCCGCTTTACCCCGCGCTCCTGGCGGCCGTCTGGCGTATCAGCCCGGACAACCTGCAAGCCGTCCGAGTCATCCAGATCCTGCTCGGACTGGCCACCGCTGTTCTGGTGTACGTCCTTGGCTCACGCGTCTATGGCCCGGCGGTGGGGGCGTGGGCTGCAGCCGTCTGCTGGCTGTATCCCTCGTTCATCTTCTTCAACTTCTTGATCCTCACCGAAACGCTGTTCACGTTTCTGCTCGTCGCCTTCGTGCTGCTCGTGGTCCTGCTGGTGCAGACGCCGCGACCGGCGTTCGCCATCGCCTGTGGCATTGCGCTGGGGCTCGGCGCGCTCACACGCAGCATCCTGTGGCCGCTGCCGTTGATTCTGTGTCCCCTCCTCGCCGTGCTGATTCGTGCGCCGCTCGGGCGACGTGTGGCACTTCCCCTGCTCGTGCTAGCCGGTTATGCAGCCGTCGTCGCGCCGTGGGCCGTCCGGAACACCAGACTGCAGGGCGTGGTGACGATTGTCGACACAATGGGGGGCATGAACCTCCGGATGGGTAACTACGAGTACACGCCTGACGATCGCATGTGGGACGCCGTGGCGCTGAACGGCGAGAAAAGCTGGGTCCACGGCCTGTCACGCGACTTCGCCGGGCAGACGGTGACCGAAGGCCAGAAGGAAAAGTGGGCGCAGCGCAAGGCGCTCGAGTACATGCGCGCGAATCCTGGCATCACGCTGCGGCGCGCGCTCATCAAGTTCGCCGACTTCTGGGGCCTCGAGCGTGAATTTGCCGCCGGCGTCCAGAACGGCTTCTACGCGCCGCCCGCGTGGCTGCAGGTGTTCGGCTCGGTCGCGATCGTTCTCGCCTACGTGATCGTCATCGCGGCCGGTGCCGCCGGCATCTGGCTGGCCGCGCCCGGAGACTGGCGCATGCACGTCGCGCTGCTGTTACCGGTTGCGGTCATCATGGGCGCACACACGATCGTGTTCGGCCACTCGCGATACCACCTGCCGCTGATGCCGATATTCGCGGTTTACGCGGCGGCGCTTCTCTCGGCGCGGGTGCCGGCGTATCGCCTCTCGCATCGGCCGGTGTTTGTCGGCGCGGCGGTAACAGTCACCGTCCTCTTCTCGGTGTGGATCCGTCAGATCGTCATCCTGGACTTCGCGCGAATCACGGCGTTGTTGAGCCATGCTGGCTGAGCGAGTCGAGCACGGCGTGTCCGGCGCATCGCGGCGGCAGCCGCTGACCGTGCCCAATCCGATGGACGCGACACAACGCGTCCGCGGAGTCTTGTTCGATCTCGACGGCACGCTCTATCGCCAGCGCCCGATGCGGGCGTTGATGGCCGCCGAGCTCGGGCTGCTGGCGATCAGCCGGCCCTTGCGGGCGCCGATCGTCTGGCGCGTCCTGTCCGAGTTCCGCAAAGCCCAGGAGTCCTTGCGGACGGCGACCAGCAACCGTCAGGCCCTCGATCAGCTCGACGTCGCCGCGCGCCGAACCGGTATGCCCATCGACCAGGTCGAGGAGATCGTCGCGGAATGGATGATCGAGCGGCCGCTCAAGCACCTGCCCCGCTGCCGCGCCGAGGGGCTCGTCCCGCTGCTCGATTTTCTCAGCCGGCTCGGCGTCAAGCTCGGGGTGCTCTCGGACTACCCCGCCGATCAAAAACTGAAGGCGCTCGGGATCGGAGGCCGTTTCTCCGTCGTGCTGTGCGCCGCGGATCCCGAGGTGGGCCGGTTCAAGCCCGACCCGCGCGGGTTTCTGGCCGCCGCGGCTCGATGGCAGCTCGATCCGTCCGAAGTGCTCGTCGTCGGCGACCGGCCGGATGCCGACGCGAAGGGCGCCGCGGCCGCCGGCATGCCGTGCGTCATCGTTGGAAACCGCCACCATCAATCATCCAGCGACTTCGTGTCGCTTCAATCGCTAGAAAGGCTTCGTGATGTCCTCGACGACGACCACCGTCGCTGAACGCCAGGTCGGTTTCGACTTCTGGGCGTACGTGCAGATCGCGCGCGTCGATCACTGGTTCAAGAACGTCTTCATGATCCTCGGCGTGGTGCTGGCGATGTTCTATCAGCCGAGCGTCGCGTCGTGGTCGAGCGTCGTGCCGTTGCTGATCGCGGTGCTCGCCACGTGCCTGGTGGCGTCCAGCAACTACGTGCTGAACGAGCTGCTCGATGGGCCGAACGACCTGCTCCACCCTGAAAAGCGCTTCCGTCCGGTGCCGTCGGGACGGGTACGCCCGGCGGTGGCGTATGCCGAATGGCTGCTGCTGGCGGCTGCCGGATTCGCCCTGTCGTTGTCGCTGAACTGGTACTTCTTCGCTTCCGCCGCCTGGTTGTGGGTGATGGGCATCGCTTACAACGTGCCACCGCTCCGGACGAAGGAATGGCCGTACCTCGATGTGCTCAGCGAGTCGGTCAACAATCCGATCCGCCTGCTGCTTGGCTGGTTCGCCCTGGTCTCCGGCAAGTTCCCGCCGGTGTCTCTCGCGGTGTCGTACTGGATGGTCGGCGCGTTCTTCATGGCGATGAAGCGCTACGCGGAATACCGCCATATCGGCGATCCGAAGGTCGCGGCGGCATATCGTTCGTCGTTTGCCTATTACTCGGAGGAGCGGCTGCTCATCAGCCTGTTCTTCTACGCGACGTCCTGCGCGCTGTTCGCCGGCATCTTCATCGTCCGTTATCATCCCGAGCTGATCCTGTTTGCGCCGCTGGCCGCCGGCCTGTTCGCCTACTACATGAAACTGGGGCTTCAACGCGACAGCCCGGTCCAGAACCCCGAGAAGCTCTATAAGCAGCGCGGCTTCATGGTCTATCTCATCGTGTGCACGGTGACGTTCATCGTCCTGATGTTCACGTGCATTCCGCCGATGTACGAGCTGTTCAACGTGGAGCCGTCAGGCATGACGCCGTTGTGGACGCTCGGCGAGCCGCGCAAATGAAACCGCGCGTCTCTTTCGTGATTCCGGTCCGGAACGATGCCGCGCGCCTCGACGCGTGCCTCAAGAGCATCCGGCGGAACAGTCACGTCCCCGGTCAGATCGAGATCATCGTCGTCGACAACGGATCGACCGACGGGTCGGCGCAGGTCGCCACCGCGGCTGGCGCGGTTGTCATCCCGGTCGAATCCGGGCGCGTCTCGGAGCTTCGGAATCGAGGCGCCAGACACGCGACGGCCGATATTCTGGCGTTCGTCGACGCCGACCACGAAATCGTGGCGGGCTGGGTATACGCCGCGCTGAACTGCCTGCAGCTTCCAGCGGTGGGACTGGTAGGCGCACTCTGTCACGCGCCGAGCGACGGCACGTGGGTGCAGAAAGTGTACGGATACTTGCGGGGCACGCGCGGCGGCCAGCACGACGTCGATTGGCTGGGCAGCGGGAACATGGCGATCCGCCGTGATGCGTTCGAGGCGCTCGACGGTTTCGACACCTCGCTCGACACCTGCGAAGACGTGGACCTGTGCCATCGGCTGCGGGCGACTGGGTTGCGGGTCGTGAGCGATGCGCGGCTGAAGAACATCCATTACGGCGATCCGAAGACGCTCCGCGAAGTGTTCACCAGCGAGCGCTGGCGCGGCCGCGACAACCTGCGGGTCAGCTTCCGGCGTCCGATTGTCTGGGCGTCGTTGCCGAGCGCCATCATTCCAATCTTCCATGTGGCCCTCCTCGCCGCCCTGTTGCTGGGGTTGGCCGGGGCGCCTCTGGTCGGCCGCGCCGGCCTCTTCGTGGCGACGGCGGCAATCGTCGGCTGCGTCGCAGCGACAGCCCCGCGCGTCGTCCGCGCGGCCATCCGGGAGCGAAGGCTCGACCTGGGAACATTCCTGCAGGCCTTCGCCGTCGCGGGCGCCTACGACATCGGACGGGCGCTGGCGGTTGTCTCGCGGGCACCGCATCGCACAGTCCGCGCCCCCCGCATCGCGGCGGCGTCATGAACAGACCGATTCGGATTCTGGAGCTCCGGAGCGTCTGGGGAACCGGCGGCGGACCCGAGAAGACCATCCTGCTCGGCACGGCCCGGACCGACCGGCGGCGATTCGACGTCACGGTGTGCTATCTCCGCGACCGGCGCGATCCGATATTCAGCGTGGACGCGAAGGCGGCGGACCTCCCGGTGAACTACGTCGAGCTGCTCGAATCGCATTCGTTCGACCCGACGATCTTTTCGCGTCTGCGGCGCCTGGTGCGCGAGCGCGAGATCGACATCGTCCACGCCCACGACTACAAGACCAATGTCCTCGCCTGGCTGCTGTCACGATTCGAGGCCATCATCCCGCTGTCAACCGTGCACGGCTGGACCGGACACAGCGCACGCGAGCGCTGGGTGTATTACCCGCTCGACAAGCGCGTCCTGCGGATGTTCCCGGCTGTGATCGCGGTCTCGAGCGACGCCCGCCGCGAGCTCGTCGAGCGCGGCGCACGCCCGGAGAGCGTGCGCGTCGTGTTGAACGGGATCGATCACAAAGCCTTCCGGCGCGATCGCGCGCTCGAGCCCGAGGCGCGACGTGAACTTGGACTCACCGATACCGACTTCGTCGTCGGAGCGGTCGGACGAGTCGAGCCGCAGAAGCGGTTCGATCTGCTGCTCGAGGCATTTGCGGCGCTGAGACCGCGGCATCCGAACCTGAAGCTGATTGTCGCGGGCGCCGGCAGCCGGCTGGAAGAGCTGCGCGATCAGGCGCGGCGGCTGAACCTCGGCGATACGTGTCAGCTGCTGGGCAACCGGACCGATATCGCCAGGCTTCATCACGCGTTCGATCTGTTCGTTCAATCGTCGGACTACGAAGGCACACCGAACGCCGTCCTCGAGGCGATGGCGTTCGAAAGCCCGGTGGTCGCGACCAGCGCCGGCGGCACGGCCGAAATCGTGCGGCACGGCATCGACGGTGTGATCGTTCCGCCGGGAGACTGGCGGCCGCTCGCCACAGCGATCGAGGCGGTGCTCGGCGATCGAGATGCGGCGCGGACCCGCGCGGCGTCGGCCCGGCGCCGCGTCGAGACCGATCTATCCTTCGAGGCGCGGATGAACGCGGTGGAAGCGATTTACGTCGAGCTGTTTCAGCGCCGATCCGGCGGGAACGCGACACATCTGGCGACGGCACGCACGTGAGGGAATGGGCCAAGGCGGCGGCACGGGCTGTGGCGACGCTGGTCATCCTGCCGCAGCTCGCATCGTTCAGGATGCGCGCGGCCCTGATGGGGGCGAATCGCGCGCTGATTGGGTCGTCCCAGCTCCTGTCGCTCGTTCCGGGCCTCCCGGGTCAGTACCTTCGCCGCGCGTTTCTGGCGCGCGTTCTGGAAGGCGGCTGCTCGTCGTCCGCCGCGATTGAGTTCGGCGCTCTCTTCTCGCAGGTCGGCGCGAAGATCGACGAACGCGTCTATATCGGACCGCGCTGCCATCTCGGCCACGTGCACCTCGAGCGCGACGTGCTCCTCGCCGCGGGTGTTCACGTGCCGAGCGGTCCGTACACGCACGGCACCGAGCTCTCTGAACCCATTCAGGACCAGCCTGGAATGCTGCGTGTGGTTCGCATCGGCGCGGGCAGCTGGATCGGCAGC
>Ga0111539_10012227_pt1 | contig 10766 bp, 10 predicted proteins | sample RhiMethybrSRZTD1_FD_79667 | JGI IMG/M metagenome (GOLD analysis project Ga0111539, IMG submission 79667) | Populus rhizosphere microbial communities from Tennessee, USA - Rhizosphere MetaG P. TD hybrid SRZTD1 (version 2) (version 2) | ecosystem: Host-associated > Plants > Roots > Rhizosphere >... | reverse complement strand
TTTCGTCGGTCGTGGTATTAAAGTGAATGGTCACTTTGTCGGCATGCTTGTCGCGCAGGTCGCGCTGCAGAATTTCGGAGGCCTTAAAGGCCTCACCGCGTACGAGCATATCGATATGTGAAGCAAAACGAGTTAAAAAGATCGCTTCCTGAACGGCCGAATTGCCGCCGCCCACCACCACCAAGCGCTTATCGCGGTAAAAAGCACCGTCGCAGGTTGCACAATAGTGCACGCCGCGGGCGTAGTATTCCGCTTCGCCAGGTACGCCAACCTTTTTATAATCAGTACCAGTGGCGATAAGTACAGCCTTGGCTAGCACATCACCCTCGGTGGTTTTAAGCCGCTTGTACTGGCCCTCATCACTAATTTGGGTTACTTCTCCTAGCTCAATCCTGGCACCAAAACGTTCTGCCTGGGCGCGTAGGTTGTCGGAATATTCCAGCCCTGCAATTCCCTTAGGAAAGCCAGGATAGTTGTCTACCCAATCCGTAATAGCCGCCATGCCGCCCACCGCACCACGCTCCATGAGGATTGTTTCTATATCTTCCCGGGTCGTATAAATAGCAGCGCTTAATGCGGCTGGCCCAGCGCCAATCATTACAACGTCATGCACACCTTCAGTAATTGGTTTGTCGTCAGTCATAAACCCTATTGTATCCTCACTCCTGTATAACTGCTATAACTTTCGACGGACGGTTCTATGGGTTCTAAGACCAAAAAATTTTGTTTATACCAAGGCTGGGGCTAATTTAGCCAAATTAAAACCGACAACTACTTGCTTGCTGTCGTCCTGCTTGGTTACAACGGTAACAGGAACAGTCAACGCACCGCTTAAGGCCAAAGCCTCAGCCTGACGTTCGGGGTTTTGGTCTAGGTTAACTACCTCATAACTTTGGCCCTTGGCGTCCAACCATTTTTTGACCATCCCGCAGTACGCGCAGGTGTTGGTAGTGAAAATAGTGATGCTTTTGACCATCGTGATGCCCCTTTATTGTTTTGTTTTAATCGTTATATGTATTGTATATAGCGCTTATGTTGGTTTCAAGTCCCTGTATATTGTGTTTTTGACACTACTCACCGATGTGGTGCAAGGTAATGTCAAATACAAGGTCGGAATTAGACGGAATGCCCTCGCGCGACTCCGCGCCGTACGCCAATGCAGCCGGGATTAGCAAACGACGCTGGCCGCCCTCTTTCATGCCCACCATGCCATCACGCCAGCCAGCAATTACTTCGTCCAGCTTAAACGAAACTGGTTGGCCAAGGTCCAATGAACTCTGAAAAATAGTACCGTCCTTGGCCAGCGCCCCGGTGTAGTCGACGGTTACGGTCGTGCCCACGTCGCCGGCCATGATTTCCTTGCCTGTACCAACTTTTGTGTCAACGGGCTGCAGCGCATCTACCTTGGCCACCGGTGTAAAGCTAGCCAGCTTTGTACCTTTTAGGCCTTTTGACTCATCCATACTTGTATCACTCCCTTCATCTTGGGTTGCTTGCCAAATTACTAATGCGCCCACACCAACTGATGTCGCAAAGAATAGTATTGCCAAAACTAACGCCACCACTCGTTCATGTGTACGTGCCATATATCCCCTTATGTTCCCTTGCTTATTTGATTATACGCCAGAACCAGCGAGAATTTAATGATACTAGTTCATCTTTAAAATTAATAGACACCAGTACAATAACGTTATATAATAACGCTGAATGAGAGGCCGTATACACCTTCTAAACAGCTCCAAGGCAACGCTTGGTACGCCAGAATTGTCACGTGTCCGTAATATACAGGGACCAGACGCTGGGACGGCATACGATCGGCTGGTACTGAACCTACAAGGCACGCCAAACATCAGAGAAGTATTTCGCGTGGTAACCAGCGAAGGCATTGTCGAGACGACCGAGCGCCTGTTTCTGGAACTTGAGCCGGAAACCGCCAGACGCGTGGGTGGATTAATTCTAGTCCAGAACGAACCTAATCGCGAGTTTCATCACCGCGCATACGTAGCCGAGTATCCAAAACAGCAGGTGGATGGCATTATTGGAGGAGTCGCTGTGTCATATACCCAGCTGTCATATAGCCAGTTGGGACCAATCGCTAGCTCCCTTCTTGTGTACGTCGATCCACTCAGTCTTAACAATTGCCCCGGAATAATAGCTGCCCTTCCCCTCCAGTAGTTACTGTTTAGCCAGTGACCCATCGCACCAACGGGCAGCCGACTTCTACTTGTTCGTAATTAGGCCACCGTTAGCCTGATCTAGCGGCATAATTTCGATGTTTTCTATATTGACATGCGATGGCTGGTTTATAACCCAAACAATAGCGTCTGCTACATTTTCGGGTGTTAATGGCTGCCAGCCCTCATAGAACACCTGACCTTTTTGCTTGTCATCAAAACGAACTGCAGCGAATTCGGTCTGGGCAGCACCTGGCTCCAGATTAGTGACTTTGATACCAGTACCAAACACATCTACGCGCAAGTTGCGGGATAGCTGGCGCACAAAAGCCTTGGTAGCACCATACACGTTGCCTCCCTTATATGGTATATGTGCGGCTACGGAACCAACGTTGATAACGAGACCGCTTTTTTGTCGTTTCATGATCTTAAGCGTAGCATGCAAAATATATAGCAACCCTTTAATATTGACGTCGACCATCTGCTCCCAATCTTCCAGATGGGCATCTTGCGCCGGCTCCATACCTTTAGCCAGGCCTGCGTTGTTAACCAGCACGTCGATCGAACGAAAATTCGCAGGCAGTGCCTCAAAAAAAGCTTGGACCTGTTGTTTGTCACGTACGTCCACTACTCCAATATGCACGTCAGCTGACAAAGATTTCTTAATTTCTTCCAGCCGATCAGCTCGCCGTGCTAGCAAGATCAGTCTATGACCCTGATCGGCCAAACGCCTAGCAGTCGCCAGTCCAAAGCCGGACGTTGCGCCAGTAATTAGTATTGTTTTCTGGTCGCTAGACATGGGTTATATCCTCTCGGCTTGAAGAGTTTTTTTGGCAGCCTCTGCCAGTTCTTCGAGCAGTCGGTTAACTTCGCTATCAGTAAGTGTGCGGTCATAGCTGGCAATAGTTAGACGCAGGGTAATTTGCCTATGCTTTGGTTCTTCTTTGCGCTGATAAATATCTACTGGACTAAGCATTTGGTATGTGTGGTCGGGACGATGATCTTCTAGGAAGTGCCAGGCAAAATCGAATAGTTTGTGATAGCTTAACTTGTTATCTACCTTTAGACAGATATCTTGCTCGACCTTCGGGAACCTCGGCAACTGCACATAAGGATTGCCGGTACCGTCAACCAAGGCCGAGGCGAGTAGTTCAAAACCAGCCGCAAAGGCTGGCAACTTAAAGGCCCGAGCCACCGCCGGACGGTATTCACCCACCACGCCAACCAATATATCGCCATGCATCACCGCAGCTGATCGACTGGGCTCAAACGGCTGCATCATCTGATTGATCGCTTTGTGATCCCGAAGCGATGCATCTGCCAGTGGTACACAGACGATGTCTGGCATAAGGCCGGTTATGGCCAAAAGATCAACCATGTATTTGCGGGCCTGATAATACGGTGCGCCGGCATAGTTAGCCTGGGCAGTCCGGTCCTCGGCAGCAAAAACTAGAGCGATGCGCAAGTATTCTTCGGGTAACCCTTGAGCATCAACATGATTTTTATGATGCACTTTGTTAATTTCGAATAGCGCAAATTGGTCATGGCCAGCTTTGATATTACTATGCACCGTATCTAGCAGACTAGGCGTTAAGCTGACGCGAAGATACTGAAGATCGGGACTTAAGGCGTTACTCAGCCGAAAAGCCTGTTCGCCGTCTTGTCCGGCCTTTTGCAGCAAATTGCCATGCACAAAGTTGTACGTTAACACTTCGTTGGCGCCGGCTGCCGACAAACGCAGCCGCACCTGATTTTTTAGTTCCAGCACTGGGTCCTTAGGTGCGGGAGTAATATCGCGCTTAGGTAGTTCCAAAGGCAGATGATCATATCCATACAAACGACCGATTTCCTCGACGACATCTTCGGGTAGTTCGATATCGGTCCGCCAGAACGGGGCTTCGACAGTTAGCTCATCCCCGCTCGCGTCTACGTCAAATTCGACATTCGTGAGTAGGGTTTTCATAGCATCGGCCGAAAGGTCAAAACCAAGACGATCACACACAAACTGCCGAGTAAGTTGTACGGGCGGATAGAGCGATCCGCGGGCGATTACCTCGTCAGATACATGATTGTCGTCCAGTAAGGGGCTGGCTATTTTTGCGCCCATAGACCGGCAAAGCTTGTCAACAATCTCGGCCACGACAGCTACATTCTGCAGCGGACTTTGGCCCTTAGTAAAACGAGTTACCGCGTCAGTAAAAATGCCATGCGCCATGGAGGTTCGGCGGATGTTATACATGTCCCAAGTCGCTGCCTCAATAATAATGTTCTTGGTCTGCTCGCTCACCTCGGTGTCTGCGCCGCCCATAGCGCCACCAACACAAACCAAATGATCGCCAGCCGCAACCATCATGGCCTCGCTGCGTGGCTCGATTTGTTTGCCGTTCAGTAGGGTGATCTTTTCGCCTTTTTTTGGATGACGTACTGTCAGGATGGCGTGGTCTTTATTTCCAAGCGCCTTTACTTTGTCGTAATCATAGGCATGAATGGGCTGGCCGGTCAGCAACATATAAAAATTGGTTAGATCGACAATGTTATTAATTGGTCTCAGTCCCACGCGGGCTAAATCTACTTGTAGCCAGGTGGGGCTTGGACCGACCTGGATGTCAGACAGCGCTACAGCCACAAAGCGGGGCACTAATTTAGGTATTTCGTTATGTACTTCTAGGGGCAAGGTGGTCGTTTCCGGAGCCGGAACTTCTGCGTCAATGCGCCACCAATCGGGACTTTCGAATGCCTGTCCCTGAATACCAGCAATCTCGCGCGCCACACCCAGCAAGCCAAAACAATCTGGTCGATGGGTAAACATCTTATTTTCTATATCAATAATGATGTCGTCCTTCAGGTGGTAGGCATCGACGAAAGTCGTGCCCGGGGCGATCTTTTCGTTGGCTTCGAGCGTAATATCTAAAATACCCTCGTGGCTATCGCCGAGTGTTAGCTCTCTGGGGCTAGCCAGCATGCCATAGCTCTTCTTACCGCGCATATCTCGGGCCTCAAGCACAAATGGTTCTTTGCCAATCGTACTTGGCACTGTGGCACCCGGAGGCAACCAGGCGGCCAGCATGCCAACATGCACATTAGGTGCACCGCAAATTATCTGCACATGGCCGTTTTCGTCGCGCTCTACATTCTTGGCTTTACGCCCATCGTCTATCATGCAGACGTGCAGACGGTCGGCACCCGGATGGTCGTCAATATAAACTACCTTTACGACCAACACACCTTCGAAACGCTTGCCAAAGGGAATGACTTCTTCTACCGCGCCAAGCTGAGCGCCTATTTTTTGAACTAAAGCTTCAGCACCATCTGGTGCAACCGGACCCGACCATTTGTATTTACGCTGGTAAAACTCAATCTGATTTAGGCTAATCTTCATGTCAAATCCTTGGCGGCCTTTTGAATTTTGGATTGCAGCTCGGCTAGTTGCTCGTCGCTCATTTTAGGACCCTCAGTCGTTGTTAAATAACCCTGGTAGGTGTCCGAAAAATAGGGTTCGTGCGCTACCCCACCACTTTGTTTGCCAAGCCCATGCATTGGGATTAACTTAACATGTAGATGCGGTACGCCCTCGCCCTCGATGACCAACCCAACTCGGTACGTGCCGAGCGCCTTCCGAATGGCTAGGGCCACTTTTTTGGCAGCCACCAGCAAATCGATATATGGCGCATCGTCTACGTCCAAATAGTTATCGCCTGGATTATTTTTTGGTACAACTACAGTCAGCCCGGGCGTATTAGGCCAGGGTGTTAAAAACGCGAGGTAGCGTTCGTCCTCCCACACCTTATAGCTAGGGATACTACCATCAACAATTTTGTCGAATAGTGTTGGTTCGCTCATGCGAATTGCCTCAAAAAGTCTAGCTTAGCGCTCTCGAAATGACGCACATCCTCGATATTGTATTTCATCATCACCAATCGCTCGATACCACCACCCCAGGCAAAACCAGTATATATAGCGGGATCTATACCAGCCATCTTAAGCACATTGGGATGAATCATGCCGCAGCCAAGCAGCTCAATCCACCCAGTTTGACTGCAAACACTGCAACCCTTTTTCTGACAAAACGGGCAGCTCAGGGCAAATTCAAAACTTGGCTCGGTAAACGGAAAATAGAAAGGCTGGGTTTTAATCTCGATTTCTTGCTGGTAATACTCTTGCAAAAACGTTTTGAGCGTGGCCATCAAATGGCCAGCGTGGGCACCTTTGTCGACATATATGCCTTCGTGCTGGTAAAAGGTATGCTCATGCCGAGCATCCAGGTCTTCGTTACGGTACACCCGGTCCGGAATTAAAACAGCAATTGGTTTGCCAGCTGCTAAATTGGCTTTATGTTGCTGCAGCATTCGATGCTGCATAGTGCTGGTGTGGGCCGGGGCAATAAATGGTTTGCCATTGGCGTCGGTTTCGGACGTCATGAAAGTGTCGTAGTCATCGCGGGCTGGATGACCCTCCGGGAAATTAAGGCTGGTAAACATGTGATAATCGTCATCTAGCTGCCTGGATTCGGAAATTGTAAAACCCATCCGGTAAAAAATATCGGCAATCTTTTCGATCTCGCTCATCAGCGGATGCTTGCTGCCCTGCTCGGAACTAAGTAGTCTTGGTCGTTTGTCTGCCGGAGTGTTAGTGTCAAACGGAGCGGTGACATCTATGGGAGCGAGCGTTGGTTGATGACCATTGGCTGATTGGCTGGCAAGCCCTTCTAATTCGGTCTTTAGGGCATTGACCTCACGACCGAAGCTACTGCGCTGCTCGGCCGGAAGGGTGGGAATTTCGGCATACAGCGCCCTCAGCTCCACCGCCTTCATAATCTCGGCTGGGTCTTCTAGTTTGGCCAATCGTTTTTTAAGCGTATTGGCGACTTCAATAACGCGCGAGTTTTGATAGTCCATTGCTGCTCATTATACTATTTTGTAGATAAAGGAGTGAGCATGAAACGAGCGGTTATCGTGCACTGTTGGGGCGGAACGCCCGATTACTGTTGGTACCCGTGGGTCAAAAACCAGCTGGAGGCACAAGGATTTATGGTGGATGTTCCGGCTATGCCAGAGACCGATGTACCTAAACTAAAGCTTTGGTTGCCAAAACTAATGCAGACCATCGGCCAGCCAGACGAAGAGTTATATCTAATTGGCCATAGCATTGGCGTGGCCACCATTCTGCGCTATCTAGAACAGCTACCCAAAGACCAAAAGATCGCCAGCGCAGTATTAGTGGCTGGCTTTACCAACGATCTTTCGATAGACGAACTCAAAAATTTTTACGAAACACCCCTAGACTTTACAAACATTCGCAGTCACACAGCCAAGGGTTTTTATAACATTCATTCAGATAATGACCCCTACGTCCCGCTTGCGAACAGCCAAGACCTACAAGACAAATTGGGTGGCGAAGCCATCATATTACACAATAAGGGCCACTTTTCTGGCGCAACAGACGAAACACCAGCCTGTACCGAACTGCCAGAAGTGATTAAGGCCGTTACGCATTTGCTCGCTAACTAGGTGCATCTACCCGAGTGAGCTGCTCGTCGCGAATACACACCAAGGCAGGATACTTAGCAACTTCGCAAACCGTACCGCCAAAACTAATGATTGTCTCGATATCGCGAATCAGCTGGCGGGCGGTGACTACCTCTCGCAAAGTACCCGCAGGTTGAACAGCCCTGGGCAGATAAACGGGTATACCCAAAGTACGAGCAAAGTAACGCTCGGTTTGGCCACCTAGCGAGACTTTAGGGTCAACCAAAGATACAATCTTACGCGCGAACGTGGCCTGGTGATCGGTTTTAGATAGTCTTGCTGCTTCCACACAGGCATCGGCAAAACGAAAATACTGTGGCGCGCGTTCGACGGCAGATAGGGCAAGATTATTCATGGCAGCTAAGTCTACCTGGTGGCGCGTTAATGCTTGTCCCAAATGCATCTCATACGACTTCATACGACTATTTTGCGGCCGCGTCCAGAGGTCCAAGCCACTAATCACCAATAGCCAAAAATGAATATAGTCCGACTGCTGCCAGCCGGAAACATGCCCTAAATCTACAGGCAAAACAATCGATTCGCGGTCGAGCACTCCCTGGCTTTCCATAAGATCGACCATCTGGCGTGCAGTACGTGTGTTGGCCGCAATAACCTGCGCCATGCTCAGCCCCGGCACATACGCATGGCCGCCACTTGTGATAGAAGTGCTGGCATAGTCCGGACATGGCGTTAACCGGGCTCGGCGGCGCTCGCGCTGGTACAACATATACAGCTCTAGCGGCGAAACATTGTGCGTCCCTGTATATTCCGTCAAACGCTCAAAGATAGCAGCAAACGGAAAGCGACTGGAAGTATATAAATCCCCTGTTCTCATCTTATTATCATAATATCATGCGGCAGCTATCCGCCGAGGTCCCTATGGAGGCAGATCGATGTCAGAATTATTGACTTATTTTTTAATATTTTTTACATTTTCTGCTTGACATCAATCCGTAAGAAGAGTCTAATATCTGTTGCCCTCTCGATTCACTCAGCACTTAAGCTGACACACGAGATGCGCCTGACTACGATGGTCCCGTGGACCATTGTTTTTTATTACAAGCATAGACCAATATGACATTACTCCTCGATGCGCCACCGGCAGGCGCAATTCCGCGCTCTCCAGAGGTGGCACCACCACCCTACGCGGAGCATCAGCCTCGGCAGGACGAACTCCAGCCCACTCTCGATATGTTCCCGGTAGCTCCAGGCGCCATTCTTATACCCTATGAAAGTACAAGCAACCCCGAAGCCTACACCGATATCCGGGCACTACATCACGCCTTAGGAAACGCAGGAACGGACTGCACACTTTCGGTTCATCGTACGGCGCCTGAGTTTAGGTGGGTGGCACACAACACCTATGTAGAAACCAAGCCAAGCCAGAATTTTGCCGTACTTACTCGCGAAGGTGTAGGTAACCCACTCCCAGATATACTAGCCACACTAACCGCTGAGGCCGGTCCTTACTCCGGACGAAGGATTGTGTACGGCGGCGAGCTACACCATTCCCGACTATACCAAAATGACCCCGGTGCGCGGCCACCTATTGGACTCGGCAATCCAGCAAACACCAACGAGGCCACTCAGCAACTACAAGCTCTAATGCCTAGGGTCGGCTTTTTTAAAGGGCGCAAACTTGCACGCCTAACGGAGGAGATGGCAGGACTTGCCGCCAGTGAACGCCAAGAACATTCCTGGCAAGAACGAGCCAATATACGAGTAGCCGCGCGGGAAGTGAATCAAAGAATAGGCAATCTATTACTCAACCCCCGCATCAGGGCGGAACGCGAAGCGAGTTTGGCACGAGCAGCCAGATATATCGCTGCAGCTTCAATCGATTCTCTCCCCGCACTACCAGAAGCTACTACCGAGCGTGATCCCGAACCAGAGCCAATAAGACTGCTGACCATAGATAAGCTAGACCGTCGACAACAACCAGCCGCTCGAGAATTACAGGCACGAGTAGAAGCGTATCGAGTACTATTACATTTTGAAACCGACCGTAGTGATCGTTTATATCCTAATAACTGGCCACCGGCAGTCGCCCAAAAACAACATGACCGTATACGCCAGATAGAGGCACTCGAAGCCGAGCTACATGGGATGCTGCGAGCACCCTCATCCACTGATTAATTCGTCATCGTTCTACCAGGGACTTACGTTATACTGTGAAGCATGAGCGATTCTAGTGGCCTTATTGCTAAGGCTAGAGAAGTCTTGACCCATAACGATCGCGGATTGTACACCATTCCAGCCGAAGGACTCTTCCCCCACCAATGGCTGTGGGATAGTTGTTTTACGGCCATCGGCCAAAGGCACTACGATGTAGAACGGGCCAAAATGGAAATACTCAGCCTGCTGCGCGGCCAGTGGAGTAACGGCATGATCCCGCATATGATCTTTAGCCGTGGCCACCAGTACCACCGCGATCATCAAGTTTGGCGTAGCTGGGTTAGCCCGTTTGCACCAGACGACGCCATCACCAGTGGCATTACGCAACCACCCATGTTAGCCGAAGCAGTGGTGCGTATCGGCGAAAAATTACCCATGGTAGAGCGCCGCAGTTGGTACCGCCAAGTGTATCCAAACATCCTAAGCTACCATCAATGGCTGTACCGCGAACGCGACCCGCATGGCGAGGGCCTCACGCTACAGATCCATCCTTGGGAAACGGGCCTCGACACCACTCCACCATGGATGGCCGAATTGCACGAGCACCTATTGCCCTGGTGGGTACGCTTACTACGTACACTTAGGCTGGATATTGTAGTTGGCTGGTTTCGCCGCGATACTCGCTACGTTCCGGCCGATCAACGCTACACAACGATTGACGCGCTCGCTTTATACGATGCCCAAAGGCGTCTAAGGCGCAAAGAATATAACATCGACAAAGTACTAGATCACTCCTTGTTCAGTATCGAAGATCTTAACTTCAACAGCATTCTTATACGGGCAAACGAACGCTTACTCGAAATAGCCCGAACTATTCGCGCTGAGGTGCCAAAAGATCTGGTGGAACGAATGCACTTAACCGTCAGAACCTTTAACGATTTATGGGACCCAT
>Ga0111539_10012226_pt1 | contig 10767 bp, 8 predicted proteins | sample RhiMethybrSRZTD1_FD_79667 | JGI IMG/M metagenome (GOLD analysis project Ga0111539, IMG submission 79667) | Populus rhizosphere microbial communities from Tennessee, USA - Rhizosphere MetaG P. TD hybrid SRZTD1 (version 2) (version 2) | ecosystem: Host-associated > Plants > Roots > Rhizosphere >... | reverse complement strand
TCGGAGGCCGCGGTGGTCGGCTATCCGCACGACATCAAGGGCCAGGGCATCTACGCCTACGTCACGCTGATGGCCGGCGAGACGCCGACCGAGGATCTGCGCAAGGAGCTGGTGCAGTGGGTGCGCAAGGAGATCGGACCGATCGCATCGCCCGACCTGATCCAGTTCGCGCCCGGCCTGCCGAAGACCCGCTCCGGCAAGATCATGCGCCGGATTCTGCGCAAGATCGCCGAGGACGAGTACGGCAATCTCGGCGACACCTCGACGCTGGCCGATCCAACCGTGGTCGACGACCTGGTCAACAACCGGCAGAACAAGAAGGGCGCCAAGGCCGCGGCATCCTAGGGCCGCGGCCCCGCGGCTCAGCCACCAAACCAGCCGGCGACGGTCGACACGGCGTCCGACGCCGCCTGCGATACCGTGTCGACCACGTCTTCGGTCGCTTCTGCTGCGGCCTCGGCGGCGTCTTCAGCCGCCTGCGCGGCGGCGTCGACCGCATCTCCGACCGCGTCGGCTGCCGCCGCTGCGGTTTCCTCCGCGGTCTGAACAGCCGCTTCGACGGTCTGGATCATTTCGGCGGCGAGCGGATTGTTCATGATGAGCTCGAGCGCCTCGGCGCCGAATTCGGCAATGATCTGATCCGCCTGGCCGCCGAACACGGCGCCGACCCAGCGCTGCACCTCGCCGCCGAGCGCGAACAGATCCTGGAGCAGGACGTTCGCGCCGTTGCCGATGCCATTGACGATGGCAAGCAGCCAAGGCGGAATCGGAAAGGTGGCCGGGTTCGGCAGGGTCACGGGATTGAGCAGGCCCGCCAGATTGAGAATGCCGGGACCGTCGAGCAGGAGATTCCAGCCCGGCGGCACCCGCGCGGTGAGCCGCAGATGCTCCTTGAACAGAGCCTGCAGCGGCGCGCGGCCACCCAGCCCGGTGATCAGGCCGGCGCGGCCGAAGCGTTGCAGCCACAGCGCCGCGGCGGCGGCGACGATCGCGGTGCCGAACGACGTTCCCTCGTTGCTGCCGCGCACCGGTGTGGCTCCGGTCCAGGTCGCATTGCGCACGAATTCGGAGGGCGCCGAAATGTCGATCTGCGGCCCAAGCCAGTTGCGCGCGGAGTATTGCCAGTTCATGTCGTCGGCGGTCGAGCCGCCGACAGCGATGCACTCCGGGAAGCCCGCCGGATAGACCACCAGCGGCCAGTAGTTTCCGGCTGCCGCAACCACGATCACGTTGTTGAGCACGGCCAACTGCACCGCCCATCGCAGGATCGGCGTCGCGTAACCGCCGAGACTGATCGAGATCACCTGCACGCCGGCGCCCACCGCAGCTACGATTGCGGCCGCCACCCGGATGTCGTCGATGCCCGGCGGCAGCAGGATGACGTCGGGTGTGCAGCGGACCGGAAAAATCCTCGCACTGGGCGCCAGGCCCGCGACTGTCGTGTCCGCTCCGCTGACGATCAGACTCGCGGTCCGGGTGCCATGGAAGATGTTGGTCAGCACCGGGATCGGCGTCGACGGCACCGGCTCGAGGGCACTGCCGGTGGTGGAATCGAAAACGTTTGCCTCAAGTCCCACCGTGTAATTTGGGCTGACGCCGGCCGCGTTGAAGTTCAGCTCGGGATGGCGTGTCCACCCAGTGTCCGGATGTCCGACGGTGACGCCCGCGCCATTGATGCCTGCCGGCAATGTGGACGTTCCGGCCGCGTTGACGGCCCGAATATTTCTCAGATGCCAGGTCGCAACGTTTGGCGTCGCGGTCTGGGCCGGTTCGGCGCGGGTCGGGAACAGGGTGCCGATCTGCAGGCCGATCGGGTGTGGCAGCCCTGGAGTGACGCTGGCGAGGCCACAGGCGTCGCGCAGCCGATAGGACAGATCGTAGAGCTTGCCCTCGGGCTTGCAGGCCTTGCGGACAAAGTCCCGGAAGAAAACCGGCAACGTCAGCACGGCGAACTGCTGCTTGACGATGTCCTTGCCGATCGGGGGCGTAAACTTTTCGACGCCCGGAAATAACAGCTCGAGGCGGATCGGAAGCTTGGCCGGGGCGCCCTTGGCCAGCGCGGCCTTGCGTTGGGCCAACGTCCTGGCGTCGACGATATGGTCCTTGAGTGCCTGGCCTTTGACTCGCGGATCGTATTTCCAGATCGAGTCCTTGTACCGGACCAGGTCCGGGAAAAACTCCGCGAGCTTGGTGCCCAGCGAAACCTCGATGCAGTCGCGGACCTTTTCCAGTTTCTGGCCACGCGCGAGCTGAACGGCGAATCTGATTCTCTGGAGCGGCGCCCGCGGACGGGGCGTCTTGCTCAGAATACGCTTGCCACGTTTTGCCACGATGTCCTCCCGACTGTGTCGAGCAAGACATCCGCACGGGTCGCAAGATTTTCCAGTTGTTTGCCGCGGCTCTTACGTCGTGCGGGTCTTGCGAGAAAAACTTAGGCAACGACTGGTTGTATCAAGCTCGCCTTGCCCTCACAAGCGCCGCCGGCTTCAGGCCGCTCTCGGCAGCAGCGGAACGGGCACATGAAACGGGGCCGTGTCGTAGGTTTCCGACTGCGAAAATTCGACTCGCGGGTCAGCGCTGTCGGCTTTCCATTGTCCCAAATCAGCACAACCGCATCGCGCGCAAATCCTTGCGCGACCAGCGAAATCATGGTTAATGAAAAGTTAAGATGCGGCAACGTTGAAGTCGGACGTTGCAAATGCGTGCTCTGTATCGGTGTGTTGCCGCCGCGCTCGCGGCGCTTTCGTTTTCCGTCATCGCCATCCTGACTGATGCGCCGCAGGCCGCCGCCCGCGAGGTGGTGGCATTCAACGGCGGCGTGCCGGTCGGCACCATCGTGGTGCGCACCAGCGAGCGCAAGCTCTATCTGGTGCTCGGCAACGGTCAGGCGCTGCGCTATCCGGTCGGCGTCGGCCGTGTCGGCCGCCAGTGGGCGGGCCGCTCCTTCATCGACGGCAAGCATGTGCGTCCGGACTGGGCGCCCCCGCCCGACATCGCCCGCGATCACCCGAAGCTGAACCGCGTCATCCCGGGCGGCTCGCCGCAGAACCCGATGGGCGTCGCGGCGCTGACGCTCGACGGCGGCCAGTACGCGATCCATGGCACCAACAATCCGGGCTCGATCGGCGGCTTCGTATCGTATGGCTGCATCCGGATGTACAACCAGGACATCGTCGATCTCTATGATCGCGTGTCGGTCGGAACACCGGTGATCGTGACGCGCTGATCGGGCGAGATCGAAGTTCAGAAGCACCAGGTTTCACGCCGGCCGCCGCCGTAGCGCCGCACCAGCCCGGCGCCGAGCAGCGCCGCCGACACATCCGGCGTGCGGTAAGTCGAGGCGTCGGCGACGACACGGCCGCCGTATTTGTCGAGCATCACGTGGCTGATGCCGACGCCGCCCTGGTCGAGCATCGCCTTGAGCGCATCGCGCGCCGCTTCAGCCTTGTCGCGCTCTTCGGCGCAACGCGCCTTCAGCTCCGGCGCATCGATGCCGCGCAGCCGAACCCGCGTGGTGACGTCCAGTCCCGGCCACAGGTGGACGCGAGCCTCGAAGGTATCGCCGTCGATGACGCGAAGCACCTCGGCCGGATGCGCGGCACGGACCGGCATGTGCGAGGTTGACGGCGACGGCGGCGCAAGGCTGGCCGGCGGTGCCGGCGCCTCGACGGCAGGGATGGCGATGGTTGGCGCGACCGCGACGCCAATGCCGAGACCGGCAGCGAACGCCATTAATGCCAGAGCCATGGCGGAGCTTCGCCGCGGCACGGATAATAGTCTCTGTTCAAGGAACATAGTCCTGGATATAGGCTGAGTCGCTTTCCCTGCGCAAGCGCAATTTCCGGACCCATCAAAATCCGTATTTGGGAGTTCGCCCCGCCGCGCCTCAGAAGTCCGAGGCCAGCCCCTTGTTTTCCCAGTCGCCATAACGCGTTGGCTCGGGCCCATCGCGACTGGGAATTTCGCCGGCTGTCCCCCGCTTACGATCGGCATTGGCGCGGCGCGCGGCGGCTTCGGCCAGCGCTCGCTGGGCGGCAGGCGACAGCGGCTTTCGCGGCGAGGCCGGACCGATTGGCTTGGGGCTCATTGCCATGGAATGGGAGCCGAATCGGGTGCCGTCAAGGCCGCCGCAGCCGGCTTGAAGTCTCGTGGCACGATCCCAAGTGATGACAAGTGATGAACTGGCGCGCTGCCTCGGCGGCTGCGTTGGAGATGCGACGATGAACAACTATTTCCGCACCGCCATTCTGCTGGCCGGCCTGACGGCACTGTTCATGGGCGTCGGTTATCTGATCGGCGGACAGGGTGGCGCATTGTTGGCGCTGCTGTTTGCAGGCGGCATGAACTTGCTCGCCTATTGGAATGCCGACCGCATGGTGCTGTCGATGCACGACGCCCAGGAGGTCGACGAGCAAACCGCACCCGACTTGGCGCAGCTGGTCCGCGAACTCGCCAGCAACGCCGGCCTGCCGATGCCGCGCGTCTACATCGTCGAAAATCCGCAGCCAAACGCATTCGCCACCGGGCGCAATCCCGAGCATGCCGCGGTCGCGGTCACCACCGGGCTGATGCAGCACCTCTCGCGCCAGGAGATCGCGGGGGTGCTGGCGCATGAACTTGCGCACATCAAGAACCACGACACCTTGACGATGACCATCACGGCGACGATCGCAGGCGCGATCTCGATGCTCGCGCAGTTCGGCATGTTCTTTGGCCACAACCGAGACAACAACGGTCCCGGCCTCGTCGGCTCGCTGGCGATGATGATTTTGGCGCCGATCGCCGCCATGCTGGTGCAGATGGCGATCAGCCGCACCCGCGAATACGCGGCCGACGACTTGGGAGCACGGATCGTCGGTCGGCCGGGCTGGCTCGCCTCCGCGCTGGCCAAGCTGGAGGATGCCGCCCACGCGATCCCCAACGAGCAGGCGGAGCGCAACCCCGCGACCGCCCACATGTTCATCGTCAATCCGCTGATCGGCCGGGGCATGGACAATCTGTTTTCCACCCATCCGTCAACCGAGAACCGCATTGCGGCGCTGCAGGAACTGGCACGCCGCATGAGTGCCGGCGACTTCACCGGGGCGCCGACGCGAACGGCTCCGGCCGATGGTCCGTGGCACCATCGCACCGGTCCCTGGGGCTGACAGGTCCTGCCGGCGCCGGCGGTCTCCGGTATGATGCCGGCATCGCCCGGCTGTGCCGGCGATGACACCGGTGAGCATGGCGATCTCCCCCGAAGCCCCCGGTCTGCCGGCCCGCCGCGCCGCCGCCGATATCCTCGACGCTGTGCTGCGCCGCAGGCGGCCGCTCGACGAGCAACTGGACACGGCCGATCTCGGCGCGCTGCCGGAGCGGGACCGCGCGCTGGCGCGCAACATCGTCGCCATCGCGTTGCGCCGGCTTGGCACGCTGCGGCATCTGCTGGCCGAACAGCTGAAGCGCGGCCTGCCGCGCGAGGCGCCGCGGGTCGAGACCGTGCTGCTCACCGGTGCGACTCAGATCCTGTTTCTCGACGTCCCGGACCACGCTGCGGTGGATCTGTCGGTGCGGCTGGCGCAGGCCGACCGCTACGCTTCGCGCTACGCGTCGCTGATCAATGCCGTGCTGCGGCGGCTGGCGAATGACGGCGGCAAGCGCCTTGCCGCGCTCGACACCGTGATGCTCGACACGCCGGATTGGCTGATGCGGCGCTGGATCGCGCATTACGGCGAAGCGACCGCGCGGTCGATCGCGGCCGCCCACGGCCGCGAGCCGGCGCTCGATCTCACGGTGACAGACGATCCGCGGCATTGGGCCGACCGGCTCGGCGGCCGCGTGCTGCCGACCGGCACGGTGCGGCTCGCGGCGCATGGCCCGGTGCCGCAGCTCGAAGGCTTCGGCGACGGCGCCTGGTGGGTGCAGGACGCCGCCGCCGCGCTGCCGGCCAGGCTGCTGGGCGACGTTCGCGGCAAGTCTGTCGCCGATCTTTGCGCCGCGCCCGGCGGCAAGACCGCGCAACTCGCAGTGGCCGGCGCGCAGGTCACCGCAGTCGATCGCTCGGGGCCGCGGCTCGCGCGGCTGCGCCAGAATCTCGAGCGGCTGAAGCTGTCGGCCGAGGTCGTGGTGGCCGACGCCGCGACCTGGCAGGGCGGCCCGTTCGACGCGGCGCTGATCGACGCGCCCTGCTCGTCGACCGGCACCATCCGCCGCCACCCCGACATTCCATGGCTCAAGGGCGAGGCCGATCTCGCCAAGCTCACTTCGCTGCAGGTCCGGCTGCTCGACCACGCCGCCGAGTTGATCAAGCCAGGCGGCACGCTGGTGTATTGCGTGTGCTCGCTCGAGGCCGAGGAAGGTCCGGCCGCGATCGCGTCGCTGTTGGCGCGGACCACGGCATTCCGGCGCGCGCCAATCGCGGCCGGCGAGGTCGGCGGCCTGGCCGAGTTGCTGACCTCCGAGGGCGAGCTTCGCACCCTGCCCTGTCATCTGCCCGACCCCGACCCGGCGATGGCCGGGCTCGACGGCTTCTACGCCGCCCGGCTGACCCGGAACTGAGCGAATTCACCGCAATCTTGGGTTTCCCCCCGAGGTTGGCCCATGTGACGCACTTCGCTATATGTTGCACGGGGTTAGGCGGGACCCCGGCACCCGCCGGGGGAAAGGGCGAGCGTCTGCATGGCCGGCCTGTCGATCGCGGAGCGGGCCAAATTGTCCCTGCTGCTGGGGCGCCGCGGCATCCGCAATTTCGCCGGGCGGCTGCGCGGCCATCCGCTGATCCGCTGGAACTTCCTCCCCGGCAAGACCGACCGGCTCCTGATCGCGCCGCAGGATCTGCGCACCGCCGACGGCACCCGCGCCAGCGAAATCTATGCCGGCCGTTTTGCGTTCGCCGGCAAGGTCGTGATCTGCGACGGCCGCTCGCCGTTCGACATCGTGCCGCCGTCGGACGAATGGGCCGCGACGCTGTTGGGCTTCGGCTGGCTGCGCCATCTGCGCGCCGCCGAATCCGGCATCACCCGCGCCAACGCCCGCGCCTTGGTCGACGAGTGGATCACGCTGCAGGGCTCGTTTCATCCGGTGGCATGGCAGCCGGAAATCCTGGCGCGTCGCGTGACGTCGTGGCTCAGCCAGGCGCCGCTGATCCTGCATGACGCCGACGAGGCATTCTACCGCCGCTTCCTGCGCAGCCTGACGCGGCAGGTGCGTTACCTGCGCCACACCGCATTCGAGGCGCCCGACGGCGTGCCGCGGGTGCAGGCGCTGCTGGCGCTCACCTGCGCGGCGGTCTGCATGGCGGGGCAGTCGCGGCACCTGCGCGGCTCGATCGAACGCGTGGTCGAGGAGATCGGCCGCCAGATCCTGCCCGATGGCGGCCACATCAGCCGCAATCCCGGCGCGTTGATCGAAATCCTGCTCGACCTGCTGCCGCTCCGCCAGGCCTTCGCGGCGCGCAATATCCCGTCGCCGCCGCCGCTCAACAACGCCATCGACCGCATGATGCCGATGCTGCGCTTCTTCCGGCATGGCGACGGCAACTTCGCGCATTTCAACGGTATGGGCCCGACCCAGCCCGATCTGATCGGCACCGTGCTGGCCTACGACGACACCCGCGGGGCGCCGCTGTCGAACGCACCACACTCCGGCTATCAGCGGGTGACCGCCAAGGACTTGCTCCTCATCATGGACACCGGCTGTCCGCCGCCGCTGCATCTTTCCCAGGAGGCGCATGCCGGCTGCCTGTCGTTCGAATTGTCGTCCGGCCTGCAGCGCATCGTGGTGAACTGTGGCCTGCCGGCGATCAGCCGCGAGACCTGGCGGCAGGTCGCGCGCGCCACCGCGGCGCACTCGACCGTGGTGTTCAACGACACCTCGTCGTGCCGCTTCCTCGAAACCGGCTCGTTCAAGCGCCTGATCGGGACGCCGATCGTGTCGGGGCCGATGCAGGTGCCGGTGGCTCGCGAGGAGCGCCCCGATGCGGTGATCCTGCGCGCCTCGCACGACGGCTACGCCGACCGCTTCAGCGTGGTGCATCAGCGCGCCGTCAAGCTGCTGGCGGACGGCAGCCGGCTCGACGGCGAGGACCTGTTCGTGCCGTCGGACGGCGATCTGCTGCCGTCGACGGTCGCAGACGAATTCGTCATCCGCTTCCACCTGCATCCCTCCATCAAGGCCAATCGGCTGACCGACGGCCACGGCGTAATGCTGATGCTGCCGAACCGCGAGGTCTGGACCTTCTCGGCACACGAGGACCGCGCCGAGATCGAAGAGAGCGTCTATTTGTCCGGTCCGGACGGCCCGCGCCGCGCCGTGCAGATCGTGATCTACGGCAGGGCCCGCAAGATTCCGCGGGTGCACTGGAGCTTCATGCACGTCACGCCGGCCAGCGGCGTGCGTCGCGGCCGCGGCGAGGAGCCGCAATTGCCGCTGGCCTGATGCTGGCGATTTTTGCGGTTGATATCGGCGCCCATTGCGCCCCGTCCGACGCGTGACGATGTAAGAGACCTCATGGCAGACCGCCCGATCACACGAGCGCTGATTTCCGTATCCGACAAGACCGGCCTGATCGAGCTCGCACGCGGGCTGGCCGGCCACGACATCGAACTCGTCTCGACCGGTGGCACCCGGAAGGCGCTGGCGGATGCCGGCCTCAAGGTGATCGACGTTTCCAGTCTCACCGGTTTTCCCGAGATGATGGACGGCCGGGTCAAGACGCTGCACCCCGGCGTGCATGGCGGGCTGTTGGCGATCCGCGACAACAAGGATCACGCTGACGCCCTGCAGCAGCACGGCATCCGGCCGATCGATCTGCTGGTGGTCAATCTCTATCCGTTCGAGGCGACCGTCGCGAAACACGCGGCTTATGACGACTGCATCGAGAACATCGACATCGGCGGGCCGGCGATGATCCGCGCCGCCGCCAAGAATCATGCCGACGTCACCGTGGTGGTCGAGCCCGACGACTACGCCGTGCTGCTGGCCGAGCTTGGCGCCCACCGCGGCGCGACCACGCTCGCCTGGCGCAAGCGGCTCGCCGCCAAGGCCTACGCGCGCACCGCTTCCTACGACGCCGCGATCTCGAACTGGTTCGCCAACGAGCTTGGCGACACCGCGCCGGCATTCCGCGCCTTCGGCGGCAAGCTCGCCGAAGCGCTGCGCTACGGCGAGAACCCGCACCAGAATGCGGCGTTCTATCGCGCGGGCGAGCCGCGGACCGGCGTCGCCACCGCACGGCAGGCGCAGGGCAAGCAGTTGTCCTACAACAACCTCAACGACACCGATGCGGCCTATGAGTGTGTCGCGGAGTTCGATCCCGCCCGCAGCGCGGCGGTTGCGATCATCAAGCACGCCAACCCGTGCGGCGTGGCGGAAGGCGCGAGCCTGGTCGAGGCCTATCGCAAGGCGCTGCGCTGCGATCCGACCTCGGCATTCGGCGGCATCGTCGCGGTGAACCGCGCGCTCGACGCCGACGCGGCGCGGGCCATTACCGAGATTTTCACCGAGGTCATCATCGCGCCGGAGGCAACCGAGGAAGCGATCAAGATCGTCGGCGCCAAGAAGAACCTGCGGCTGCTGCTGGCCGGCGGCCTGCCCGACCCGCGCGCCGCGGGCCTGACCGTAAAATCGGTCGCCGGCGGCTTGTTGGTGCAATCGCGCGACAATGCCGTGGTCGACGAAATGCAGCTCAAGACCGTCACCAGGCGCGCACCGACCGCCGCCGAGCTCGACGATCTGCGGTTCGCGTTCCGCGTCGCCAAGCATGTCAAGTCGAACACCATCGTCTACGCCAAGGACCGCGCCACCGTCGGGATCGGGGCCGGGCAGATGAGCCGGGTCGACGCGGCGCGGATCGCGGCGCGCAAGGCGGCCGACATCGCGGCGATTGAAAAGCTTGCCGAGCCTCCGACCAGGGGCTCAGTGGTCGCCTCCGATGCGTTCTTCCCGTTCGCGGATGGGCTCCTGGTCGCAATCGAGGCCGGCGCCACCGCGGTGATCCAGCCCGGCGGCTCGGTGCGCGACGACGAAGTGATCAAAGCCGCCGACGACCATGGCGTCGCCATGGTGTTCACCGGCACGCGGCATTTCAGGCATTGAGGCCGGCGCGCTGCGCCGGCGCTGAGCGCGCTACAGGCGGGCGCCGCTATCGGCGATGCCCTGGCCCGGACGGCGCTCGGCGGTCGAGGGCGGACGCGTGGCCGGCATGGTCCGCGGCGCAACCGGCGCGGTGGTCACCGGCGCGACGCCCGGGGCGTCCGCGCCGCCGGCGCCAGGCGCCGGGGTGGCGGTGCGCGGCGGGGTGCGGCGCGGCGTTTCCTGCGGCGTCGCGGTCGGAGTGTTGGTGGTCACGCGCGGCGTCGTGGTTGGCTGCTTCGGCGTCGTGGCCGGCGCCTGCGGCGTCGCGGTCGTGGTCGCGGGGGCATCGGCCCCGGCGGCGCCCGGGACCCGCGCGGTGCGCGGCGTGGTGGGCCGTGGCGTCTCCCGCGGCGTCACGGTCGGGGCGGTGGCCGGTGCCTGCGGTGTCGTCCTCGGCGTCTGCGGAGTCGTGGCCGGCGCTTGCGGCGTCGCGGTCGTCGATCCGGGCGTGTCGGTCGCGCCGCCCGGCGTCTGGGGCTGTGCCGTCCGCGGCGTGCGGGCCGGCGGATCGGGGGTGACCGGCGTGGCCGGCGGATTGGTGGAAGCGATGCGCTCCTCGGCGCGCCTCTTGGCGAGGCGCTCGAGCGCCGGCGCCGGATCCATCATGGCGTTGGTCTTCTCGTCGAACACCTGGATGTTGAGCCCGATCGCCTC
>Ga0111539_10012223_pt1 | contig 10767 bp, 11 predicted proteins | sample RhiMethybrSRZTD1_FD_79667 | JGI IMG/M metagenome (GOLD analysis project Ga0111539, IMG submission 79667) | Populus rhizosphere microbial communities from Tennessee, USA - Rhizosphere MetaG P. TD hybrid SRZTD1 (version 2) (version 2) | ecosystem: Host-associated > Plants > Roots > Rhizosphere >... | reverse complement strand
CCGGATCGCGTCGGCCTGCGCTACGAATCGGTCAGTTTGCGCGCCGCCGATGGCGTCGACCTCGTCGCCTGGTTCATTCCGGCAACCGGGAAGCCGCGCGCGACGGTGCTCTTCCTGCACGGCAACGCGGAGAACATCAGCACGCACTTCCTCAACGTCGCCTGGATGCCGGCCGATGGATTCAACGTGCTGGCGCTCGACTACCGCGGCTATGGCGCGTCGACGGGCAGGCCGTCCCTGCGTGGCGTGCAGCTCGATATTGACGCGGCGCTCACCGCGCTTCGCGCCCGGCCTGACGTCGACGCGCGGCGCATCGTGCTGTTCGGGCAGAGCCTCGGCGGCGCGCTGGCGATTCACTATGCCGTGCATGGATCGCAGCGCGACGCGCTGCGCGCAGTCATCGCCGACAGTGCGTTTGCCGACTACCGGACGATCGCCGGCGAGAAGCTCGCCGCGTCCGTTCTTACGTGGCCGTTCCAGTGGCTGCCGGCGATCGTCGTCGACAACGACTATTCGCCTCTCGCCTCGGTCGGAGCCGTCAGCCCCCTACCGCTGCTACTGATCCACGGCGAAGCCGACACAGTCGTGCCGCCGCATCATGCGCAACGTCTCTACGAGGCGGCGCGGCAGCCGAAGGAGCTCTGGCTGTTGCCAGGCACGGGGCATATCCAATCCGTGCGCGACCAGGCGCTGCGGCAAAGACTTGGCGACTACCTGCGTCGGGTCGTGGATTGAGTCGCGTCGCCCCGACTAGTCGGCGAACTGGCCCGCGGCCTTGATGATCGGCCCCCATTTCGCGATCTCGGCCTTGACGTGCGCCTGCAGCGCCGCCGAGGTGGCTTTCTCGGGCGGATAGGTGGTCGCGCCCAGATCGGCGAAGCGCTTGATCACGTCCGGGTCCTTCACGGCCGCTTGCAATGCTGCCGAGAGCTTGTCGACCACCGGCTTCGGCGTGCCCTTCGGGGCATACAGGCCGTGCCAGATACCGACCTCGAAGCCCTTCAACCCCTGCTCCTGCAGCGTCGGGATGTCCTTCAGCGACTCCACGCGCTTCGCCGAGGTAACGCCATAGACCTTCACCTTGCCCGACTTGATGTGCGAGCTGGTGTTCGTCGTCTGGTCGCAGAGCAGCTGCACCTGCCCGCCGAGCAGATCGTTCATCGCCGGGCCGGTGCCCTTGTACGGAACGGTCAGCAGGTCGGTGTCGATCGCCTTCATGAACAGCAGCCCGCAAAGGTGCGACGCGGCGCCGATGCCGGCGTTCGCGAAGTTGACCTTGTCCTTATTCGCCTTGATGTAAGCGAGCAGCTCCTTGAAGTTGTTCGGCGCCAGCTTCTCGGTGCCGATCAGCGTCATGGGCACGTCGTTGATCAGGCCGATGTACTCGAAGTCGGTGAGCGGATTGAAACGCAGCTGGCGATACAGGGCGGGCGTGGTCGCCATGCCGATGTGATGAATGAGGATCGTGTAGCCGTCGGGCTTCGCGTTCTTCACCAGCTCCGGCGCGAGGATGCCGCCCGCGCTCGGGCGGTTCTCGACCGTGATCGGCTGGCCGAGCGACTTCTGCATCGACTGCGCCGTGATGCGGGCGACGGTGTCGGTCGGCCCGGGTGCGAAAGGCACGAGCAGGCTGACGTTGTGGGTGGGGTATTGCTGGGCCGCGGCGACTGCCGCGACAGAAGAAATTACAAGCCCGATGATGAGTTTTGGTAAGGCTGACATTTTTTGCGTCTCCGCGCGGTTACTAGTTGAAAGTCAAGGTGATTATGTCACCGGTGTAGTGCCGCCGCATGAGCGAAGTCAAGTATCATCCATATAGTTGAAACGGTGACCTGCACCGTGGCATCTGAGACGGTGAAGAGGGGGTCCGTGGAGTCCATTCTGGTGCCCGTGAGCAAGTGGGCGACGTGGGGTGAGCAGGGGTGCAGTCCGCAGCCGCAAATCGGATTCATCGAACCGCTGGTCCGGCGCCGGCTGTCCTTTCTCGACCGCATCGCCCTGCACGTCGCGAACAACTGCGTCGCGGACGGTGAGCCGGTGCATCTCGTGTTCGCCTCGCGCCACGGAGAGCTCGCGCGCAGCGCCGAGCTTCTCGCGCAACTCGCGAAAAACGAATTGCCTTCGCCGATGAGCTTCAGCCTTTCGGTCCTCAACGCCGCAGCCGGCCTGTACGGCATCGCGCGCAAGGATCGCTCGCCCGCGACCGCGGTGTCCTCGGGCGAAGCGACCTTCCCGCTCGCGCTGGTGGAAGGCGCGGCGCAAGCCCGGAAAAATCCCGATGCGGCCGTGGTCGTCGCCTTCGCCGACGAGCCGCCGCCCGAGGTTTATCAATCGCTCGTCGATTCGCCGCGCAACGCGCACGCGATCGCGGTGCGCCTCGAGGCGCGCAAGGCGACGCACCCGGTCGATCTCTCCTGGAGCGATGCCGAGGGCGACGACGCGCCCGAGGAAGCGGTGTGGCGCTTCGCGCGCTCGCTCAACGAAGGCACCAACGGCAGCTGGTCGGCTAACGGCCAGCGCTGGACATGGACGTTGCAATGAGGAGCTTCCATGGACGCGCTTAGGAGCGCCTGGCGGGTCTGCGTCGTGGCGTTCTGCTTCGCGCTCGTCGGTCTCGGCGGCCTGCTCTACGTCGTCACGATTTTTCCGCTGCTCCGCTTCGGACCGGGCGGACGCGCCGGCCACACGCGGCGCGTGCGCGTCGTGATCCACCGCTCGTTCCAGATGGTGGTCTGGATCCTCGGCGTCGGCGGCGTGATGCGCGTCGAGAAGCACAATGCCGATCTGCTCGCCGCCTCGCGCGGCAAGCCGGTGCTGGTCCTCGCCAATCACCCCTGCTACCTCGACATCCTGGTGCTGATCGCGCTCATCCCCGACGCGCTGTGCGTGGTGAAGAGCTACGTGTGGTGGAACCCGTTCTACGGCGGCGTGGTGCGCGCCGCGGGCTATCTCAGCAACGATGATCCTGAGAAGCTCGTCGAAGCCTGCGCGAGCGCCCTGCGTGCCGGCTCGCCGCTCATCATCTTCCCCGAGGGCACCCGCACCTCGCCCGGCGCGCCGCTGCATTTCATGCGCGGCGCCGCGCGCATCGCGCTCGCGAGCGGCGCGGCGATCCAGCCGATCCTGCTGCGCTGCGACCCGCCCGCGTTCACGCGCAGCGGCCACTGGTACCAGCAGCCGCCGCACGGCTTTCGCATGACCATCGCGGCGAAGCCCCTGATCGGCGCCGGCGCGCTGCTGGCGGACGAGCAGGTCACCGGATTCAAGCCCCGCGCGCTGACCCGCGCGCTGGAGCGCTTCTTCACCACCGAACTGGAAGGCTATGAACGAGCTTCTGCGTGAACTGAAGGTGCTTGTCGTCGAGGCCCTGCACCTCGAAGACCTGTCGCCGGATGACATCGGCGACGACACGCCGCTCTTCGCCGACGACGGCCTCGGACTCGATTCGATCGACGCCCTGGAGCTCGGCGTCGCCCTGCACAAGAAATACCGGCTCAAGCTCGAGCAAGCCGACCAGCGCGTGCGCGAGCATTTCCGTTCGGTGCGTACGCTGGCAGAATTCATCCAAGCGCAAGGCGCTGCGACATGAACAATCCCCAGATTCTGGCGAAGCTGCGCGAGCTGCTCGCCGACAAGTTCGAAGTCGACCCGGCGCGCATCACGCCCGAGGCCGACCTCTATCGCGACCTCGACCTCGACAGCATCGACGCCGTCGACCTGGTCATCAAGCTGCAGGAAATGACCGGCCGGCGTATCAAGCCCGAGGAGTTCAAGAGCGTGCGCACCATCGGCGATGTCTGCGTCGCGGTAGACCGGCTGCTGGCCGGCTGACCGTGCAGGGCTGACGGTGCAGTTCTGGCGAGCCGGCGCGCGCCTCGCGCTGGCGCTCGGTTACCCGATTGCGATCTACTGCGCGCTCCTCTGGTTCGAGCCGCGTTGGGTCGCGGCCGCGGCGATGGCGCTCATCCTCATCCGCTGGCGCGGCCGCGCGCTCGGCATGTTCGCCGGCCTTTCCTGGCTGTCGCACGCGGTGATCGCCTGCTCGCTTGCGCTCTCGCTCGGCGCGGTATTCGCCAACGACGAAACCCTGCTGCGACTGTACCCGGCCGCGATGAGTGCCGCGCTGCTCGCGCTATTCGGCATCTCGCTGCACGCGCCACCGAGCATCGCCGAGCGCATGGCGCGGTTGCGCACCCCGGATCTCCCCGAGCCCGCGGTGCGCTACTGCCGCCACGTCACCGAGGTGTGGTGCGTGTTCTTCGCCGCCAACGCCGCGATCTCGGTGTGGAGCGCGGTGGCGGCGAGCCGCGAAGTCTGGGCGCTCTACAACGGCTTCGTCGTCTATCTCGTGATGGGCGTGCTGTTCGGCGGCGAGTGGCTGCTGCGCCGGCACCTTTTCCCGCACGCGAGGCAGTGAGCTTCGCGCCGATCGCCCAGGTGTTCGCGCGCCCGCGCGCGGACGATGCCCTGGTCGGCTGGCGCGCCGGCGTGCCGGTGACGTGGCGCGAGTTCCGCGCGCGCGTCGCCGCGCTTGCATCGCGCGTCGATGCGGATGCGGTGTTGAGCTGCGAGAAGCCCCTCAACTTTCTCGCGGCGATGCTGGCGCTCTGGTGTAAACGACGGGTCGCGCTGGTGCCCCCGAGCCTGCATGCGGTTTCGGAAATCCCCGCGAGCGTGATCCGCGACGTCGACGTGGAGCAAGCGAAAGGGTCCGCGGATCTTTCGCTCCCCCCTGCGGCGCAGTGCCGCCTCGCGCTCTATACCTCGGGATCGACCGGCGCGCCGAAGCGCGTCGACAAGACGCTGGCGCAGCTCGATCGCGAGCTCGAGAACCTGCAGGCGTGCTGGGGAGACGTTATCGCCAACTCGGTAGTGCTCGCGACCGTGCCGCACCATCACATCTACGGCCTGCTGTTCCGCCTGCTCTGGCCGCTCGCCGCAGGACGGCCGGCTGACGAGTCGACCAGCGGCGATGCGGTCGAGCTGCGTGCCGCGGCGCGCCAGCGTGGCCGGCACGTGCTCGTCTCCACACCCGCGCAGCTCGCGCGCTTTCCCGGCCTGCTCGCGCTCGGCGAGTGGCAGCGTCCGGAGATGATCTTCTCCTCCGGCGGACCGCTCGCGCCCGAGACCGCGGCGCTCTACCGCGCGGCGTTCGGCGCCGCGCCGGTCGAAGTCTTCGGCAGCACCGAGACCGGCGGCGTCGCCTGGCGCCGGCGCGACGGCGGCGCGGACGAGGAAGCCTGGCGGCCATTCGACGGCATCGCCGTCAGCGTCGATCCCGAGGGCGCGCTGGTGCTCGACTCGGTCTACCTGCCGGAGCGCAACTGGCGCATGGACGACGCCGCGACTCTGCTGGGCGACGGCCGCTTCGTGCTGCGCGGCCGGCTCGACCGCGTGGTGAAGATCGAGGGCAAACGCCTCTCGCTGCCCGAGCTCGAGCAGCGGCTGCAATCGCACACCTGGGTCGCGGCCGCTGCGGCCGTGCCGCTGCCCGCGCCGCTGCGGCTCGGCGTGGTGGTGGTGCCGACGCGCGACGGCGCGGCAGCGCTGGAGAAGCAAGGCGCGCGCGCCATCGGTGAAGCGCTGCGCAGGCATCTCGCGCCGCACTTCGACGCGACGCTGCTGCCCAAGCGCTTCCGCTTCGTCAAGGAGCTGCCGGTGAACGAGCGCGGCAAGGTCGTGCCGCAGGCGCTGGCGCAACTCTTCGCCGGGAAGCTGTGATGCTGCCGATGCCCGAGACGATCTCCTCGAGCGCGAGCGGCGCGAGCGCCACCTACCGGCTGCGCGTGCCGCGGACGCTCGAGCATTTCCGCGGCCATTTCCCCGGCTTCCCGATCCTGCCAGGCGTCGTCCAGCTCGACTGGGCGGTGCGCTTCGGCCGGCTGCATTTCGAGGGCCTGGGCGAAAGCAGAGGAGTCGACAACTTCAAGTGCGAGGCGCTGGTATTCCCCGAGGCCGAGCTGACCCTCGAGCTGCGCCGCGACGAGACCGGCCTGCATTTCCGCTACTTCGACGCGCAGCGCACGTATTCGAGCGGCAAAATCCTCTTCGACAAATGAGCTTCGCTCCCTGCGCTGTCGTGCCCTGCTACAACCACGGCGCCGCCGTCGGCGGCGTGGTCGGGCGGCTGCGCGCGCACGGCCTGCCGGTGATCGTCGTCGACGACGGCTCCGACGCCGAGACGGCGCGCACGCTCGACGCGCTGAACGGCATCCACCTCCTCCGCCTGCCCCGCAACCGGGGCAAGGGCTCGGCGGTGCGCAAAGGGCTGCGCCACGCGCATCGCCTCGGCTTCACGCACGCCCTGCAAGTCGACGCCGACGGGCAGCACGACCTCGACGATGTGCCGCGCTTCCTCGAGCGCGGCCGCGCCGCGCCCGAGGCGGTGGTCTGCGCCGATCCCTTCTACGACGAGAGCATTCCGCGCTCGCGCCTCTACGGCAAGCAGATCACCCATTTCTGGGTAGCAATCGAGACGCTCGGCGCCGCGCGCGGCGACTCGATGTGCGGCTATCGCCTCTATCCGCTTGGCTTCATGCAGCGTCTTCTGAAGCGCAAGCGCTGGGCGCGCGGCATGGGCTTCGACATCGACGTGCTGGTGCGCCTCGTCTGGGCCGGCGCGGGCGTCGAGACGGTGCGGACCCGCGTCGTCTATCCGGCCGGCGGCGTTTCGCACTTCCGCCCGTTGCGCGACAACGTGCGCGTCTCCCGCACCCATGCGCATCTCTTCTTCGGCCTGCTCAAGCGCGTGCCGGGCTGGCTCGTGCGCGGCTGCACCTGGCACCGCAGGGCACGGCCGAGCCACTGGTCGCGTCTCGAGGAGCGCGGCAGCAACTGGGGTCTGCGCCTCACCGCGGCGACGGCGCGCCTGCTCGGCCGCCAGGCGGCGTGGATCGTCATGCTGCCCGCCGTCGCCTGGTTCTTCGTCACCGGCCGGCAGGCGAGGCGCGCTTCGCGGACCTATCTCGCGCGCCTCGGCGCGGACTCGACCCCGCCGACGATCTGGAACGTGTGGCGCCACATGCTCGCCTTCGCCGACTCGTCGCTCGACAAGATCGCCGCGTGGCGCGGCGAAATCGAAGGCGCGGTCGACTTCCACGGCGTCGAGGAGTTCGAGCGCCTCGCGCGCGAAAAGCGCGGCGCGCTTTTTATCGGCTCGCACCTCGGCAACCTGGAGATGATCCGCGCGCTGGCGGTGACCAGAGAGATCGCCACCGTCACTGCGGTGGTCTACACCGACCACGCGCGGCGCTTCGCCGCGACGCTCGCCGGCGCCAACCAGCGCTTCGCCGACAATCTCTTCGAGGTGCGCGACTTCGGCCCGCAGACCGCGATCCTGCTCAAGGAACGCATCGACCGCGGCGAGATCCTGGTGATCGTCGGCGACCGCACGCCCGCCGCCGACAACGGCCGGCGCGCGCACGCGAGCTTCCTCGGCCACGACGCGCCTTTCCCGCAGGGACCGGTGGTGCTCGGTTACCTGCTCGGCTGCCCCGTGTACCTCTTCTTCTGTCTGAAAGACAACCAGCGCTACCGCATCCACCTCGAGCGCTTCGCCGAGAAGATCGAGCTGCCGCACCGCGACCGTAAAACGGCGATCGACGCCTACGTCGCGCAGTACGCGCGCCGCCTCGAGTGGTACTGCCGCGAAGCTCCCCTGCAATGGTTCAATTTTTTCGATTTCTGGCATGAGCCTGTCGGCAGAAGTTGAGATCGAAGTCCCGTTCTTCGACGTCGACGCGATGCACGTCGCGTGGCACGGGAACTACGTCAAGTATTTCGAGGTGGCGCGCTGCGCGATGCTGCGCAAGATCGACTACGACTATCCGCAGATGGAGGCCTCGGGGTTCCACTTCCCGGTGGTCGAGATCTACCTGCGCTACGTCAAGCCCGCGCGCTTCGGCCAGGTCGTGCTGGCGCGCGCCGAGCTGCTGGAGTACGAGAACCGCCTGAAGATCGGCTACCAGATCACCGATCGCGCGAACGGCGAGCACCTCACCAAGGGCTGGTCGGTGCAGGTGGCGATCGACGCGAAAACGCGCGAGCTGCAGTTCGTCTCGCCGCAGACCCTGCTCGACAAGATGCGCGCGCGATGAGATCGGCGGCGCTGCTCTTCCTCGCCTGCGCCTTTCCCGCGCACGCCGATGAGCTCCTCGCCGGCATCCTCAAGCGCCTCGGCGAGCCGGCGGTGGTGCGCGCGCAGTTCGTGCAGGAGCGCCTGATCACCGACATGACGCGGCCGACCGAGAGCCGCGGCCGCATCGCCGTCTCGCGCAGCGACGGGCTGCTGTGGCGGATCGAATCGCCGCTGCGCCTCGCGCTCGCCTTCACGCCGACCGCGATCATCGAGACCGGCCCGGACGGCGTGCGGCGGTTGCGCGCGCAGGGCCGCAGCGTCGACGCGCAGGTCGGCCGGGTGCTGCGCGGCATCCTCGGCGCCGACGAGCAGGCGCTGCGCGAAAGCTTCGACGCGACGGCGACAGGCAGCCAGGAGCGCTGGACCATCCGCCTCGCGCCGCGGGCGCGCGAGATGGCGCGCGTGCTGCGCGAGATCCGCCTGGGCGGCGGCCGCCATCTCGAGACCATCGAGGTCGAGGAAACCGCGGGCAACCTGACCACGATCCGCATGCGGCAGTTCTCGGTGGCCGAGCGGCTCGAGCCCGCAGAGCTCGAATTCTTCAAGGCGCCATGACGCTGCGCGCGCGCTCGGCGCTGTTCCTCGCCGCGCTCGCGCTCGCCGCGGCGCTGCTTGCTGCCGCGCTGTGGCGCGGCATCCCTCTGCAGACCAACGTGATGGCGATGCTGCCCGCCACCGAGCGCGACCCGGTGGCGGAAAAAGTGGTCGCTGCGCTGAGCAGCGCGATCGGCAGCCGCGTGATCGTGCTCTTCTCGCATGCCGACGAGGCGAAAGCGAAGGCCGCCGCCGAGCGCTTCGTCGCCGAGGCCGGCGCGGCGGGCGGCTTTCGCGGTTTGACCGCGCGCCTGCCCGACGCCGACCCGCGCGTGCTGCACAAGCTCTACGCGCCGAACCGCTTCGGGCTGCTCGCCGAAGCCGACCGCGAGGCGCTCGCCTCGGGCAGCTGGCGGGTGCGCGACAGCGTGCTGCAGCAGCTCGTCTCGCCGGTGGGCGGCGCCGCCGGCCTGCCGCTCGCGCAGGACCCGTTCGGCTTCTTCGGCCGCTGGATGGCATCGCTCATCCCGAGCGCGGGAGCGATGCGGCTCGAAGACGGATACCTGCTCTCCCGCGATAGCAGCCGCACGCGCGTGCTCGTCCTCGGCGAAGTGAACGGCGACGTCTATGACAACGCCGTGCAGGCGCGCGCCGCCGCCGCCTACGAGCGCGGCGCGAAGGCGGCGCTCGCGGCCGAGCCGGGCGCCGAGATCCTGCGCACCGGCACGGTGTTCTTCGCCACCGCCGGGCGCGCGGCATCCATGCGCGACATGGACCGCATCGCGATCGGCTCGATCGCCGGCATCACGCTGCTCATGCTCGCCGCGTTCCGCTCGTTGCGACCGATCGTGCTCGGCCTTCTCTCCGCGGGCGCCGGCATCCTCGCCGCGACCCTGGCGCTTCTCCTCGTGGACGGGGAGATCCACCTCGTCACCCTCGCCTTCGGCGCGAGCCTGATCGGCGAGGCGATCGACTACGCCATCCTCTTCTGCGCAGCGCACCTCGCGGCCGGCAGCCGCTGGACGCCCGAGATGGGCGTGAAGCAGGTGCGCCCGGCGCTCACCGTGGCGGTCGCGACCAGCCTCCTCGCCTATGCGCTGCTCGGACTCCTGCCCTTCCCGGGGGTCTCGCAGATCGCGCGCTTCGCCTTCGTCGGCCTCATCGTCGCCTACTTGAGCGTGCAGTGGCTGCTGCCCGGACTGCTCGTCAAGCCCTCGCGCCGCGACCCTGATGTTGCAACCGCCTGGGCGGCGCGTCTCCTCGAACGCTGGCGCAGCGTGCTGAGCGGCAGACGCGGCATCGGCATCGCCGCAGGGGCGCTCATCGCCTGCGTGCCGGGTTGGGTGCTGCTGCACCCGAACGACGACGTGCGGCTGCTCGTGCCGCGCGATCCCGAGCTCGCACTGCAGGACGCTGCGATCCGCGCCAGCACCGGCTTCGACGCCGGCAGCCGCTTCTTCCTCGTCCGCGGGGCAAGTGACGAAGAAGTCCTTCTCAGGGAGGCGAATCTCACCCGACGGCTGCGCGAGCTGGCGCAGGCCGGCGCGCTGTCCGGCCACCAGGCTGTGAGCGACTTCGTGCCGCCGCGCGCCGCGCAGGAGGCGAACCGCGCGCTGCTCGCCAAGCACGTCTTCGCCGATCCCGAAGCGTTGACGCGCACGCTGGTCGACGTAGGCTACCGCCCCGAAGCGGCGAAGGCGCTGCCCGGCGAGTTCGAGCGCGCCACGCGGCCCATCACGATCGGCGACTGGCTCGCCTCGCCGCTCTCGACGCCGTTCCGCCACCTCTGGGCGCCGGCGGGAGAAGGCGTGCCAGCGAGCGTGGTCACGCTGATCGGCGAGCGCGACGCCACCCGCATCGTGCAGGCGACCGAGGGCCTCGAAGGAGTGATGCTGGTCGACAAGGCGGCGAGCGTCTCGCGCCTGCTCGGCCAGTATCGCGCCTGGGCCATTCCGGGCCTCGCCGCGGCGGCGGCGATGATGCTCTTCGTGCTGGTGCTGCGCTACGGCGCTCGCGCTTCGCTTGCGGTCCTCATCCCGGTGCTGCTCGCCGAGGCGCTGTCGCTCGCGGCGTTCGGCTACGCCGGCGTGCCCGTG
>Ga0111539_10012221_pt1 | contig 10767 bp, 7 predicted proteins | sample RhiMethybrSRZTD1_FD_79667 | JGI IMG/M metagenome (GOLD analysis project Ga0111539, IMG submission 79667) | Populus rhizosphere microbial communities from Tennessee, USA - Rhizosphere MetaG P. TD hybrid SRZTD1 (version 2) (version 2) | ecosystem: Host-associated > Plants > Roots > Rhizosphere >... | reverse complement strand
CTGAGCCTGTCGATGGGCGGGGCCGCGCGCACCTGAGCCATGCTTCGACGAGCTCAGCACTGGGTTTGGTGCAGGCTTCGGGAACGCGTAGGGCGCAAAATGCGAAGCCGCATTGCGCTGGTCTGCGGTTGCATCGGTGCAAGGCGCTCCGCTTTTGCACCCTACGATTGCTCCAAGCCGTGCTTCGACAAGCTCAGCAGGGGGAGGGCAACGGCGGGGCTGGACAAGCGTAGGGCGCAAAAGGCGAAGCCGCATTGCGCCGGTCTGCGGTTGCATCGGTGCAAGGCGCTCCGCTTTTGCACCCTACGAAGCCGCACGCCCCGACATATTGCCGCCGCCTGTCCTGAGCTAGGATGGGCGGCGTTGCATGTCGAAGAGCACCGCGGAAACCATGACGCTTGGCGGCCGCAGATTCCTGTTGAGCCTCGCCATCGTCGCCGCCAGCGTGTGCCTGGCGCTCGGCGTGAGCCTGCCGATCATCAAGCTCACCAAGTTCGTCTTCTTCACCTACGAACATTCGCTCATCTCGACGGTGAACGCGCTGATCCGCTCAGGCCAGCTCTTCCTCGGCATCACCGTGCTGGTGTTCTCCATCGTGCTGCCGGTCACGAAGCTGCTCTACCTGCTGCTGCTCTCCACCCTGCCGCAGCGCGAGCTGAAACGCCTGTCGCGGCAGCTGCGCGCGCTGGAATGGCTCGGCAAATGGTCGATGCACGACGTGCTGGTGCTGTCGCTCTCGATCTTCTTCATCAAGAGCCAGGGCGTGTACGATGCCAAGAGCCTCAACGGCGTCTACTTCTTCACGGCAGCGGTGCTGTTCATGATCCTGGCCTACGCCTGGCTCAGGACGGATGCCGGCAGCCTTGAGCAGGCACCGGCTGCCGCCCCGGCGCCGCGACCACCGCAGCCGGCGTCGACGCTGCGCAACTTCGCCTTCAGCTTCCTCATCATCCTCGCCACTGTGTTCTTTGCGCTCGGCGTCATGTTGCCGGCGATACGCTTCACCACCGTGTTCGTGTGGACCAACCAGCACTCGGTCGCGACCATCATCTGGGCGCTGTGGAAGAACGAGGAGTTCTTCCTGTGCTTCGTGATCTTCATGTTCTCGATCTTCTTCCCGTTCCTGAAGCTGTTCTATCTGCTGACGCTGGTCACATCCCCCGACATGCCGGCGGAGTTCCGTTCGAAGTCGATCTCGGCCATGGAATGGCTCGGCCGCTACTCGATGACGGACGTGATGGTGCTGGCGCTGATGATCTTCTACGTCAACGCCTCGGGCTATGCGGAGGCCTCGGTGCTGCCGGGGACCTATTTCTTCGCGGCGTCCGCCATCATGACCATGCTGGCCTACGGCTGGGCCAACTCGGTGACGCCGGGGCTCGCGGCTTCGCCGCCCAGGCCGTCGGTCCGCCTGCAGGCGCGGCTTGCCGAACTTGCCGGCCCGGCGCCGCCGATGCCCGTCGTGCCGCCGCCACGGCAGCAACGGACGGGGTGATACTCGCTGACGTCATGCCCGCGAAGGCCGGCACCCAGCCTTCCAGGCAACGCAAACGTGCGCCAATCGGAACAGGCTGCGAGCCGGGCAGACATCAGGCCTCGCCGAGGGGCATGGACGGGCGCATGGGTCCCGGCCACCGCCGGGATGCCGTCTCTATCCGCGCACGGCGCGTCAGTCGTGGCCTCCACCGGGATGACGTGATTGACTCGCACAGCAAAAAAAACCGGAAAGCGGAGGCCGCTTCCCGGTCTTTGCGATGGCGATATAGCCGTGCCTACCGGCTGTAGAACTCGACCACGAGGTTGGGTTCCATGTGCACGGGGAAAGGTACGTCCGAAAGGGTGGGAACGCGGGTGAGCTTGGCCGTCATCTTGTTGTGGTCGGCGTCGATGTAGTCGGGCACGTCGCGCTCGGCGCTCTTGATGGCCTCGAGCAGCAGCGTCATCTGCTTGCCCTTCTCCTTGACCTCCACCACGTCGCCGACGCGGCAGCGGAAGGAGGGAACGTTGACGCGGCGGCCGTTCACCGTCACGTGGCCGTGGCTGACGAACTGGCGGGCGGCGAACACCGTCGGCACGAACTTGGCGCGGTAGACGATGGCATCCAGCCGGCGCTCGAGCAGGCCGATCAGGTGCTCGGAGGTGGAGCCCTTGAAGCGGCGCGCCTCCTGGTAGACGCCGCGGAACTGCCGCTCCGTGATGTTGCCGTAGTAGCCCTTGAGCTTCTGCTTGGCGCGCAGCTGCTGGCCGTAGTCGGAAAGCTTGGTCTGGCGGCGCTCGCCGTGCTGACCCGGGCGGGACTCGCGCTTGTTGAGCGGGCTCTTGGGCCGGCCCCAGATGTTCTGGCCGAGGCGGCGGTCGATCTTGTGCTTGGCGCGGATGCGCTTCGTCATGCGTGGCACTCCTAAAGTCGCAGCGAAAATGGCGTACGGAATTCAGTGAAGCGCTCCCTCCTCTGCCCATAGCCGGGGCTACAGGCCGACAGGTTGCCGATCCTTCTCGACCGGCCACCGCAGGTGCGCGGGATCTGCGCGGGCACAACGGCCCGACGCGTGCGGGGTTATAGCGCAAATCGCGAATCCGTCAATCGCGCCAGAGGCCAACCCCATGCCGAGCCACGCTTCCACCAGCCAGGCAACGCGTGGGGGTGGGGCAGGCGCAGGGAACGCGTAGGGCGCAAGAGTCGAAGCCCATATGCCCCGATCTGCCGTTGCATCGGTGCAATGCGCTCCGCTTTTGCACCCTACGATTGCCCGACAGGCTCAGCACGGGGGTTGGTGTAGACCCAGCGGGTAGCGGTGCAATGCGCTCGCTTTTGCACCCTGCTGAGGCGAGCGCTGCCGCTTGCGCCGCCAACGCTCTGCTCTATCGTGCGAAGGCAGCACTGCCTGCGCGGCACCCGCCCGCAGCCCAGGCCCCTCGCGCCGGACCAAGAAATGAAAACCGACACGCCGCGCCCCATCCTGCTCAAGAACTACCGACCTCCCAACTATCTCATCGACGCCGTCAACCTCGACGTATCGCTGCACCCCACGCGTACCCGGGTGCGCGCCAAGCTCAAGATCAGGCGCAATCCGGCCTGTCCCGGCAACCCAGGGCCGCTGCGGCTCGACGGGGAGGCCATCGAGCTCGAGAGCGTGCACCTGGACGGGCGCCAGCTTGGGCCCAGGGACTTTCAGACAACCGACACCGAGCTCGTCATCGCCAGCCCGCCGGACGGGCCCTTCACGCTGGAGACCAGCACCCTCTGCGATCCCGCGGCCAACAAGGCCCTGACCGGTCTCTACCTGTCGCGCGGCATCTACTGCACGCAGTGCGAGGCCCAGGGCTTCCGACGCATCACCTACTTCCTCGACCGTCCCGATGTGCTGGCCACCTATACGACGCGCATCGAGGCCGACCGAAGCGAGGCATCGGTGCTGCTCGCCAACGGCAATCCGACCGAGCGCGGCACGCTCGACGGCGGCAAGCGGCACTACGCGGTGTGGCGCGACCCCCACCCCAAGCCCAGCTACCTGTTCGCGCTGGTCGGCGGCAACCTCGCCTCCTATGCCTCCGACTTCACGACGGCGTCGGGACGCAAGGTCGACCTGTCCATCTACGTGGAGCCCGGCAAGGAGAACCGCTGCGCCTGGGCCATGGACTCGCTCAAGCGGTCCATGCGCTGGGACGAGGAACGCTTCGGCCGCGAGTATGACCTCGACGTGTTCAACATCGTCGCCGTGTCGGACTTCAACATGGGGGCGATGGAGAACAAGGGGCTCAACATCTTCAACGATGCACTGGTGCTGGCCTCGCCCGAGACGGCAACGGACGCCTCCTTCGCCGCCATCGAGCGGGTGATCGCGCACGAGTACTTCCACAACTGGACCGGCAACCGCATCACCTGCCGCGACTGGTTCCAGCTGTGCCTCAAGGAGGGGCTGACCGTCTTCCGCGACCAGGAGTTCTGCGCCGACCAGCGCTTTGCGACCGTCGAACGCATTCGCGACGTGCGCAACCTGAAGGCGACGCAGTTCCCGGAGGATGCCGGACCCCTGGCGCACCCGGTGCGCCCCGGCCGCTACATCGAGATCAACAACTTCTATACGGCCACCGTCTACAACAAGGGCGCCGAGCTGGTGCGCATGGTCCAGACGCTGCTGGGGCGCGAGGGCTTCCGCAAGGGCATGGACCTCTACTTCGACCGTCACGACGGACAGGCCGCCACGGTGGAGGACTTCCTCGCCTGCTTTGCGGACTCCTCCGGGCGCGACCTCGGCCAGTTCATGACCTGGTATTCGCAGGCCGGCACGCCGGAGCTCGTGTGCCAGCTCAAGTGGGATGCGCGCACGCAGACCGCGGACCTCAGCATCGCCCAGGTGCTGCCGCCGACACCGGGCGAGGCCAGGAAGAAGCCCCTGCACATCCCCGTGCGCCTCGGGCTGCTCGGCAGCGATGGCGAGGACCTGCCCCTGGCCCTCGCGTCGGGCCGGGAACTCGCCGACGGCCTCATCGAGGTGACGAAGCGCACCGAGACGTTCCGCTTCCGCAATGTGGGCTCGCGGCCGGTGCCGTCGCTGCTGCGCGGCTTCTCGGCGCCCGCCAACCTCACCATCGGCCTGTCGGATGCGGACCTGCAGTTCCTGATGGCCAACGACAGCGACCTCTACAATCGCTGGCAGGCGGCACAGGACTATGCGACGCGGGTGCTGGTCGAGGCCGTGAGGGTGATCCGCGCCGACAAGAAGCCGGAGAAGCCCACGGCCTTCGTGCAGGCGCTGGGCGTCACCGTCGGCGACGAGAGCCTCGATCCGGGCTACCGCGCCCAGTTCATGTTCCTGCCGAGCGAGAACGATCTCGCCCGCGTCATTGCCCGCGACGTCGACCCGCTCGCCATCCACACGGCGCGCCGGGAGCTGCGGCGCGCCATCGGCGCAACGCTTCATGACATGCTGGCGCAGGTCTATGCCCGTCACGAGGTGAAGGGCCCCTACTCGCCGGCACCGGCGGCAGCCGGGCGGCGCGCGCTGCGCAATGCCGCGCTCGGGTATCTGACTTGCAGGGGCAAGAGCGAGGACGTCGCCCGGGTCGCCGCGCACTTCGCCAACGCCCGCAACGCCACCGACGAGGTCGGTGCGCTGGCCATGCTGTCGGAGCTGCGCTCGCCGGAGCGGGCAAAGGCCTTCGACCGCTTCTACGCGCGCTGGAAGGACGACCACCTCGTCATCGACAACTGGTTCGCCTACCAGGCGGGCTCGCCGCTGCCCTCGACGCTGACAAGCGTGGCTAAGCTCATGCGCCACCCCCTGTTCTCCACCAAGAACCCCAACAAGGTGCGGGCACTGCTCGGCACCTTCGCCATGGCCAATCCCGTGAACTTCAACCGGCCGGACGGGAAAGGCTACGAGTTCATGGCCAAGCGGGTGCTGGAGATCGACGCCTTCAATCCGCAGATCGCGGCCCGCCTGCTCTCGGCCTTCCGCAGCTGGAAGGCGCTGGAGCCGGAGCGGCGCAAGCTGGCCAAGAAGACGCTGCAGGGGATCGCCGCGGCCAAGCCGCTGTCGCACGACGTGTTCGAGATCGTCGGCAAGATGCTTGAGTGAGAGAGTAGGCAATAGGCAGTCGGCAGTTGGGGTCGTGGATGAGGCCCCGCTGCCTGCGCCCGATTACCTACTGCCTGCTCCGAGTCGCCGGAGTCACATGGGCTCCCTTTTTTGCCTGCTGCCCCGATCGACTCTCGACAATGCGTGCCGGATCACGGCAATGTCGTTCCTGCGATTCGGCGCGCTTGTTCAGCCGTCGGATCGTGATGGGCAGCACAGCATTTCGCTACAATTCGGTCGAGGCTCGGGATGGCGCAGGGCACGTCACCCCTTCCGCCGGGGACTCTATCCATGCGCTGGATGGAGGCGGGACACAATGCGGTCGCGGGCAAAGGGCCGTGGCTCGCCAAGATGGCAGCCATCGGCTATCTGGCCGGGCTCGTCATCATCGTGGCGACCGGCTGGCACGATCCGGGCGCGACACCGGGCGGCCTGATGGCCAGCCTGCCGACGTGGCACATGGCCTTCCTGATGGCGACAGGCACCGGCGTGGCCTTGCTTACCCTTGCGCGCGACGAGCCCGCCGCCGAGGCCGCCACCGCCGACACGGCCGACGGCATCGCCACCTGCAGTATGCGCGACCTGATGGACCAGCTGAGCCACGAGCTGCGCACGCCCCTCAATGCCGTCATCGGCTTCTCGGAGGTGATGGCGAGCGAGTTGCATGGACCGCTCGGCAACGCCCGCTACCAGGAATACGCCCAGCACATCTCCGACAGCGGCGGACAGCTGCTGAAGTCGTCGATGGAAGCGCTGGCAGTGACCGAAGCAATGACCGCGCTGATGACCGACCGCAGCGGCGCCAGGCGCGAGCGGATGATCGCCGCCACGCTGGTGCGCGAGGCGTGGCGGGCGGCGGCGCCGGGAGGCGAGGCGGCCAGGCTGGTGCTCACGACGTGCACCGCCTGCGACATCACGGGCGAGCGGCGCCCGACGGTGCAGGCGCTGCAGCATTTGCTGCGCGAGGCTCTGGAGCACGCGCCAGCCGGCAGCACCATCACGGCGAGGGGCCGGCGCCAGGGCGGACGGCGCAGCCTGGAGGTCGGGGTCGCGGCGGCGGCCGGATCGGAGGAGCGCTCTTTCGCGGAAGGCCACACCGGCACCCAGCACGGCAAGGGCGAAACGTGCGACCCCCGCGCAAGCCTGCGGGTGATCCTCGCCCGGTTGCTGTTGGAGATGCAGGGCGCGAGAGTCGCGGTGACGAGCGACGCACGCGACGGGTGGAGGGCCGTGGTGGAGTTTCCGGCCCAGGGCTAGCGCACGAGTGTCCTGATCGCGAAATTCGTCTCGTTCTGCCGCAGGCGTTGAACGAATTTCGCGACCTGAAGGACATTAGAAAAATCACGATGCTCGTCTGATTCAGATCGAGAAGTCCGCCTCCCACCTAGCCGCAAACGATGCAACGGACTTCTCGATCATCACACTAGTGCAGCTTCACGTGCGGCTCGGTGCGGCGCGTGATGAGGCGCGCGAGCGTATCGAGGGCGACCTTGACCGGCCCATGCAGCGCCATCTGGTGCATGGTGTAGAGCGACTTGTACATGAGCCGGGCGAACAGGCCCTCGATGAACAGGCTGGGCCCGATGAGGTTGCCCATCAGGCTGCCGACGGTCGAGTAGCCGAGGGATACGAGCGAGCCGCGGTCGCGGTAGTGATAGTCGGCGAGCGGCTTGCCGGCGAGGCGGCGGCGGATCTGCCCCACCATGTGCGAGGCCTGCTGATGGGCGGCCTGCGCGCGCGGCGGCACGGGCTGGTCGTGGCCCGGCCAGGGGCAGCAGGCGCAGTCGCCGATGGCGAACACGGCATCGTCCAGCGTAGTCTGCAGGGTCGGGCGCACGAGGAGCTGGTTGATGCGGTTGGTCTCGAGCCCGTCGAGGCGGCTGAGGATCTCGGGGGCCTTCACGCCGGCCGCCCACACCACAAGCTCGGCCGGGATGTGGCGGCCGTCGGCGAGCTTCACGCCGTCGGCCAGCACCGCGCTGACACGGGCGGACGTGTGGACTTGCACTTTCAGCCGTTCGAGCAACCGGTAGGCGGCCGCGGAGAGACGCTCGGGCAGGGCCGGCAAAATGCGGTCGGCCGCCTCGATCAGGTGGATCTTGATGTCGCTCTCGGGATCGATGCGATCGAGCCCGAAGGCGACGAGCTGGCGGGTCGTGCGATGCAGCTCGGCCGCAAGCTCGGTGCCCGTCGCGCCTGCGCCGATGATGGCGACCTGCAGCTGCTCGGGGCCCAGCGGCGCCTCCTGCCCATGCGCGCGGATGCAGGCGTTGACGAGGCGCTGGTGGAAGCGCTCCGCCTCCACGGGCGTCTCCAGCGAGATGGCGTGCTCCTTGACGCCGGGCGTGCCGAAGTCGTTGGTGAGGCTGCCGATGGCGATGACGAGCGTATCGTAGCCGATGGAGCGCTGCGGGGTCACGAGGGCGCCCTCGCGGTCGACGAAGGGGGCCACATGCACGAGGCGCTGCCGCCGGTCGAGACCGCTCATCTCGCCGACGCGGTAGCGGAAGCCGTGCCAGTGCGCCTGGGCGAGATAGTCGATCTCGTGCACGCCCTGGTCCATGCTGCCGGCTGCGATCTCGTGCAGCAGCGGCTTCCACAGATGCGTGCGCGCCTTGTCGACGAGCGTGACGTCGGCCTTGCGGCGGCGACCGAGCTTGTTGCCGAGCCGCGTCGCCAACTCCAGGCCGCCGGCCCCGCCGCCGACCACCACGATGCGGTGCAGGCCGCCCGCCGCCTCGGCGGCCGCAGGCTCGACCGTTGCCGGCGCCTCGGCTCGGCGCGTTCCGGGTGCAACGGCCATCCTCTCGCCCTCCCCGGCCCTGCCCTGTGAGAGCCCAAGGCCTCAGGACGTGGTCCGATCTCGGCATCTTACGTGAAAAACGCATGCCGGAGCTTACCGGATCGATGTCGCGCGCCATTTCGGGGCGTGATGGGTTGCCCTGAACGTCATTCGGGCGGAGGCCGAACCCATCCCACCGCGGAGCCGATGCGAAGGATCGTCGCGGAACCGGCACGTGTGACGGCAGGCGCGAGCGAGCGGAGAGGCGGATGGGTCCCGGCCTGGTCCCGCGCGCGCTGCTCCCGCGCGGCGCCGGGATGGCGTCGGTTCGGGGCGTGATGGGCTGCCCCGAACGTCATTCCGGCGGAGGCAGAACCCCGCAAACTGCAGCTCAATTTTTTGCGGCCAGGCCCTGGTCCAGGTCGGCGATGATGTCGGCGGCGTCCTCGAGGCCGATGGAGAGGCGCACGACGTCGGGGCCGGCGCCGGCAGCCGTGCGCTGCTCGTCCGTGAGCTGGCGGTGCGTGGTGGAGGCGGGATGGATAATGAGGCTCCGCACGTCCCCGATGTTGGCCAGGTGCGAGAACAGCTTGACGTTGGAGACAAGCCTTACGCCCGCTTCATAGCCGCCCTTGAGGCCGAAGGTGAAGACAGAGCCCGCGCCTTTGGGGCAAATCTTCTTGACCAGAGGATGGTACTCGTTCTTGGGCAGGCCGGCGTAGTTCACCCACTCGACCTGGGCGTGCTTCTCCAGATGCCTGGCAACCGCCAGCGCATTCTCGCAGTGCCTGGCCATGCGCAGCGGCAGAGTCTCGATGCCCGTCAGGATGAGGAAGGCGTTGAAGGGCGAGATGGCCGGGCCCAGATCGCGCAAGCCCATCACTCGGCAGGCGATGGCGAAGGCGAAGTTGCCGAAGGTCTCGGCCAGCTTCATGCCGTTGTAGCTGGGATTGGGCTCGACCAGGGTCTTGTACTTGTGCTTGGCGGCGAGCCAGTCGAACGTGCCGCTGTCGACGATGATGCCGCCGATCGAGTTGCCGTGGCCGCCGATGAACTTCGTCAGTGAGTGCACGACGATATCGGCGCCGAAATCCTTGGGCTGGCAGAGGTAGGGCGTGGCCAGCGTGTTGTCGACGATGAGCGGCACGCCGGCCTTCTTGGCAATCGCCGATATCGCGGGGAGATCGACGATGATGCCGCCGGGATTGGCGATCGACTCGCAGTAGATCGCCCGGGTCTTCGGCGTGATGGCCTTGGCAAAGCTCGCGGGATCGGTGACATCCGCCCATTTCACGCGCCAGTCGAACTTCTTGAAGGCGTGGTTGAACTGGTTGACCGAGCCGCCGTAGAGCTGCCGTCCTGCGACGAACTCGTCGCCGGGCTCCAGCAGGGTGTGGAAGACGATGACCTGCGCGGCATGACCCGAGGCGACGGCGAGCGCGGCCGTGCCGCCCTCCAGGGCGGCGATGCGCTGCTCCAGCACGGCCTGGGTCGGACCACCGATGCGCGTGTAGATATTGCCGAAGGCCTCCAGACCGAACAGCGAGGCGGCATGGTCGACGTCGTTGAAGACGTAGGAGGTGGTCTGATAGATGGGCGTGACGCGCGCACCCGTGGAAGGATCAGGGGCGGCCCCGGCATGAATTGCGAGCGTGGCAAACCCGGGCGTTTCGTTCGCGGCCATCTACACCTCCTGAAGATCCAAGATCGGCTCACCGGAGCCAATCACGGCCGGCAAGTCAACGATGTTTTCCTTCTATGTATCGCGGCCGTCATGAGATCGGCCTGCGCGCCGGCGCCGCGGGGGTGCGGGCGTTTTGTCACAAGGTGTTGGATGCGGCTTCGCCTATGTTGACATGATGATCCAATACAAGGATGCGAGCCGGCCATCGCGGGATGTCGTGAGGGCGATGCTGCGCGGCTTCCTGAAGCGCTGCCCGGGTTGCGGCGGCGCCGGTCTCTTCGGCCGCTATCTCAAAGTGCGCGATGCCTGCCCCAAGTGCGGCGAGGCGCTGCATCATCACCGCGCCGACGATGCGCCGGCCTATTTCACCATCTTCATCGTCGGACATTTCATCGTTGCCGGCGTGCTTGCCGTGGAACGGGCGTTCGCGCCGCCGACCTGGGCTCACCTGGCGCTGTGGCTGCCGCTGACGCTTGTGGCGTGCCTGTGGCTGCTGCCACGCGTGAAGGGCGCGCTCGTCGGCCTCCAGTGGGGGCTCTACATGCACGGCTTCGACCCGGCGCATATGCCGCCAAAAGAGATCGGCGCCGGCTGCCAGTCGTAGCGGCACCTGAGCCGTGCTTCGACACGCTCACCACGGGGGTCGGCCCGGGCATGACGGCATTTCGGATCGCGGCGGTCGTGTGAAGGCCGTAGGGCGCAAAAGGCGAAGCCGCATT
>Ga0111539_10012220_pt1 | contig 10769 bp, 8 predicted proteins | sample RhiMethybrSRZTD1_FD_79667 | JGI IMG/M metagenome (GOLD analysis project Ga0111539, IMG submission 79667) | Populus rhizosphere microbial communities from Tennessee, USA - Rhizosphere MetaG P. TD hybrid SRZTD1 (version 2) (version 2) | ecosystem: Host-associated > Plants > Roots > Rhizosphere >... | reverse complement strand
GTCCTTCCAGATGTGCGTGTGACAGTTCATGCACGTCTGCGTCGGCGGCAGCGAAGCGAAGTCGCTCGTCTCCACCGTGTTGTGGCAGTAGCGGCAATCGATGCCCAGTTGTCCCGCGTGCAACTCGTGGCTGTACGGCACCGGCTGGTGCGGCATGAAGCCGACTTCCAGCGTCTTGGGGCTGAACCCGAACGCAACGATGAACACGGCGTACAGCGGCAGGGTCAGGCCCGCGAGAATCGCGGCCGGCAGGAGCATGTTGCTCCACTTGGGGAAGACGTAGTGGTATCGACCCATGGTTCAGAGCCTGCGAGCGGGGGCAGACGACCCTGTCGGCGGGCGATCTGGGGGGATCAGACCGCGCCGAAGGAGTCTGTGCCTTTTTTCACAAAGTCGTGCGCATCCTATCCATGCAGCGAAAAATGTTCAACCAGCCGGCTCGCGCCCCGGGCGCTTCAACAACCTGAAATCGCGCAAAAGCCGCGCTCGTTCCCTGCGTTCCGTGCCTCCGGGGCGCGGATGATACTCGCCGGATTCATCACCGCAAGTGAGGAATTGGAGGGTTCTCGCCTCGGCATCCCAGTCGCGCGAACGCACCAGTCAGGCAAGAAACAAAGGCCGCCGCTGCTAGGCTGTGCACGCGTGTTTGACACCCACTGCCACCTTACTTTTCCCGACTTCGCGGGCCGCACGGCTGAGATCCTTGCTGGTGCCGCAGCTGTCGGCGTGCGCGGGGCGATCACCATCGGCACCAGCAGTGCCGACAGTCTTCACGCCCGCGACCTGACGTTGGCGAATCCCTCGTTGTGGCACTCTGCCGGCGTGCACCCCTTGTACAGCGATCAGCCGCGCAGTTGGAGTGATCTCAAGGCCGCCGCCTCGTCTCCCAAGTGCCTGGCATGGGGCGAGTTAGGACTCGACAATCACTACCCGAACCCACCTCGAGATCTGCAGCGGCGCGTGCTGGACGAGCAACTGGAGTTCATCGAGCGCTGTCGCAGCGAGCTGCCGGCATTGAACAAGCCGCTCGTCCTGCACTGCCGCGACGCGTTCGACGATCTGCTGGCGATGCTTCGGCAGACCTCGTTTCCACCCTCGCGAATGGTGTTTCACTGTTTCACAGGAACGGTGGATGACGCCCGCAAGGTCCTGGACTTCGGAGCATGGATCAGTTTCACCGGCGTGGTCACATTCGCCAGCGCTGCGAGCGTCGCAGAGGCCGCGCGGATCTGCCCATCCGACCGGATGATGGTGGAGACCGATTCACCATTTCTTACACCGGAGCCGATGCGCAAGATTCGCCCGAACGAGCCGAAGTTCGTGGTCCACGTCGCACAGAAGATCGCGGCGATTCGTGGCCTTTTCGGTCCTGATGCCGATCGTTTCTATTCGGAACTCGATCGAAATGCCGAGCGGTTTTTTGGGTTCACAATGCCGTAGGCCAGCCCAAATCCCCATTTCTCGGGCGTGGCGGGCGTTGCGGACAGGTCCGTGAAAACTCATTCTCCTTTCGTATCCCTCGCACACCGCTTTGGCGTATTGAACATTGACAGGACGGATAACCACTCCCCCGACCCCACCCCCTTCTGAGCGAGAATCCCGGACAGGCCAAGCATGATCCGCTCGACGCTTCGCGAACGACGCAGCACCCATCGCACGGGCTTCAGCCTGGTGGAGTTGCTGGTGGTTCTGTCTCTTTCGATCGTGCTTCTGGCGGGGTATGTTCGAGCCCTTGATGAATCGGAAGCGGTTGAGGCAGCCTTGCGCGATGACACGTTGCCCCGTCTGGCCCGAGGTCGGCCATCGCAACAAATGCTGTCGGATTTGAGCGGCGGGGGCGCGGCGACACCGGCGGTCATCGAGTCCGAAGTCCCGGCCGCTGCCGAGGATGCGCAGGTCGGCAACGCGCTGCCAACCGATGCCCAGGCCGTCTCCGCGGAGGGATTGACGGCAACCCCCGACGGGCCTCCTGAGCGCTGAACTGACAACCCGGTCTTGGGGGATGCGCAGGATTGTTGGCGCGCCGGCATAACCAGTGGCGGCTCACCCATCTCTTTCCGAGCCCAACCGTGTGGCGGACGCGGCTGAGTGGCCCGAAAACCCTGGAGGATGCGCGCATGCAGCCGCACTCGAATGTCCAGTCGCCAGATTCGTTTGGATTCATTCGTACCAGTGGCAACATGTTGCTTTGGGTGGCCGCCCTGGCAACAGCCGCGATGACTTCGCCTCTTGCATTGGGCAACTCCGGCCCCGACTTCAACAACGATGGTTACGCCGATCTCGTCATCGGCACACCGTTCGCCGCCACCACTTCAGGCATCGCGCAGGTGGCCTCGGGTTCGGCGACCGGTGTTTGGCCTTCACCAGTGACGACACTGAACATGGACCTGGAAGGCGTGCCCGGCGTCGGGAAGAACGGCGATGAGTTCGGCATGGCCATGGAGTGGGGCGACTTCAACGGCGACGGCGTCGACGATCTGGCAGTGGGCGTTCCCAACAGGCGCATTGGCAACGGCATTCTCGGGCCGAACACCCAAGCCGGCTGCGTGATCGTGTTCTACGCCGATCAAGACGGCCTGAGCGACGACAACGTCCAGCTCTGGCATCAGGACAGGCCCGGCGTTCCGGACAACCCTGACCGCGATGAACTCTTCGGCTGGTCGCTTGCCGCCGGAGATTTCGACAGCGATGGCTTTGATGATCTGGCGATCGGAGTCCCGCACGAGCGCATCGGATTCATGCAGCACTGCGGCGGCGTGAATCTGCTGTATGGATCAGCCAACGGCCTGACTTCGGTCGGGGCCAAGTTCATCACGCAGAACTCGCTGACAATCCCCGGCGATGCATCCGACGGAGACCTCTTCGGATATGCGCTTGCATCCGGCGATTTCAACGGCGATGGCGATGACGATCTCGCCATCAGCGCGCCTGATGACGACATCGGCACAGCAGGCATCGGAACGGTCACCGTGCTGTACGGCTCGCTCTTCGGCATCAGCGGCGTCGGCGCCCAGGTGTTTCACAGCGGCGTCCTGCCGGCGAGCGTCGGCCCCGCGAACGAGTTCGGCTATTCGCTGGCGATCGGTGATTTCAATGACGACGGCCGCGATGACCTGGCGGTCGGCTGCCCGTTCGATGACTCGCTGCTCGGTCGCGTCGTCATGATCTCCGGCACTGCACTGGGCCTCAGCGCTGCCAATGCTGTCGCTGTGTTCACTGATGTGCATGTCGACGGTGACAAGCACCTGTTCGGCTGGGCCGTCGCCAGTGGCGACTTCGACAACGACGGCTTCGCCGATCTCGCCGTCGGCGCGCCGTTCGAGGCCATCGGCGACGCCGTACGGGCCGGGCGCGTTCACGTGCTCTTCGGCAGCGAGGACGGCGTCGATGAATCGAGCCGGCAGATCTGGACCCAACTCGACATCGATGGCTCCGGCGGCGTCACCACCGATGAATGGCTTGGCATGACGCTCGCGACCGGCGACTTCGATGGCAATGGGGCCGACGACCTGGTCATGGCTTCTCCCTTCGAAGACGTAGACGGCAAGCGCGACAGCGGCGCGGTGATCATCCTGCCCGGCTCCGCCAGCGGATTCGTGCCGGCCATGTCGCAGTTCTGGACGCAGCCGCTGCTCGGCCGCCCGGCCGTCAAAGACGAAGCCATGGGCTTCTCCCTGATGCGCTGACTCCAATGGTCCAACAACGCTTGCGGGCCTGTGAGTTTTGCATTGATGCGCTAGACTCACGCATCCAGTGAACAAAGCCATGACCATGCATACTTCACCGTTCCTTCGACTTCGCGCACTGTCCGCAGTCGCCATCCTTTCTCTTGCAGCGCCATGCGCCGCCCAAAGCCGTCCCGATTTCAACGGCGACGGCTACGCCGATGTCGCAGTCGGCGTGCCGTTCGAAGACCTCCTCGGCAAGAGCAACGTCGGCGCTGTCGGCCTGTTGTATGGCGGCACTGCGGGTATCACCGCCGGTCACGCGCAACTGCTTCACCAGGACACCACGGGCGTGCACGAGACCGCTCAGCAGGGCGATGTCTTCGGCAGCGCCGTGTCAGCGGGCGATTTCAACGGCGACGGCTTCGACGACATCGCCATCGGTGTCCCGAACGAATCCGTCGGCAACGTCTCCGGAGCCGGCTCCGTGCACGTGCTGTACGGATCAGTCGACTTCATCACCCCCGCCGACAACCAGTTGTGGCACCAGGGGAAGAACGGCGTCGCCAGCAATCCGCAGGCGGGCGATCAGTTCGGCGCTGCCCTCGAATCCGGCGACTTCGATAACGACGGCTTCGATGACCTCGCCATCGGCGTTCCCGGCGAACGCGTCGGCGGCCTCGCATCCGCCGGCGCGGTGCACATCCTCTACGGCTCGGCCAACGGCCTGCGCGCGGCCCACAGCCTGTTCCTGCATCAGAACTCAGCGGGCATCGCCGGCGCAGCCGGCGTAGGCGATCGCTTCGGCTCGGCCCTCTGCGCCGGCGACTTCAACAGCGATTCCTTCGATGATCTCGCCATCGGCGTGCCCTTCGACGATCCCACCTCGCGACCCGATGCCGGCGACATCAACGTCCTCTATGGCTCGGTCGATGGCCTCACCTCAGCGGGCAATCAACTGTGGCATCAGTCGCTGCTGGACGGTCCGAACTCCACCGAGCCCTTCGACCGCTTCGGCAGCGAGTTCGCCACGGGCGACTTCGACGGCGATGGCTTCGCCGATCTCGCGGTCGCCGCCCCCAACGAAACCATCGGCGGCGTGCGCGACAACGGCGGCGTGAGCATCATCTACGGCACCGCATCCGGGCTCGACGGCGCCAACGCCCAGGCCTTCGCTCGCAACAACCCGGCTGATTCCGACCTCATCGATGAGTCGCCCGCCTACGCCAGCGCCATCGCAGCCGGCGATATCAACGGCGACGGCTTCGATGAACTCGTCGTCGGCTCGAGCCTCTTCGCCGATGTCGACAACGACGACAAGCCCTCCGGCCGCTTCTTCGTCCTTCGCGGCACCGACCTGGGCCTCATCGGCGGGCCCGCGTTCTACCTGCACGAAGCCACCGATCTGCCGCCCAACCCCACCGCCCAGTTCGGCTCGGTGCTGAGCATGTCCGACTACAACGATGACGGCTTCGCCGACCTGATCATCGGCATGCCGTTGTTCACGCCACAGTTCGGCGGCGGCGGCAGCGGCGGCATCGTCATCATGCTGGGCTCGGTCGACGGCCTCGAACCCTTCTCCGGCGAAGTCCAGTCGCAAGGCAGTTTCGGCGAAGTCTCCGAAACCGGCGACCACATGGGCGACACGATGACGCGCTAGGCTGACCATTCGCGCCACCTTAGGTCTTCAGGGCGAAAACCTGAGTTGAGCTAAGCATTGATCTTCAAAGCACTTGGATCGACCCGTCGAAAAACTCGGCGATTCGATTTGCATGCGCGCGGATCATGAAGCACTCTTGGCGCGATTCTGGCGGCGCTGACCTCTCTCCTTTCTTCCCCGCCGCGCATCCCGAGAATGGCTCAGAAATCCACCCTGAAAGGGAGTGCATTCATGTCACGTTTTCGATTGACATCAGGGCCGCTTCGAGTCGGAATCGCCGCGTTGAGTTTGATCACGCAGTGTGCATGGGCGAGCGTGACGCTCCACGTCGATGACAGCATCGCTGTACCTGGAGACGGTTTGACTTGGGCGACTGGAATGAACGACCTGCAGGCAGCACTTACAGCCGCGGCAGTACCGGGCAGCGACGTCACGGAGATTCGCGTAGCGCAAGGCGTGTACATGCCGACGCGGCGCGTCGATCCAGCCGAACCTCGATCGGCGACGTTCTCCTTGATCAACGCGGTGACGTTGCGCGGTGGATATGCAGGCCCGGGCGCACCCAATCCGGATGCATGGGACCCTGAGTCGTATGTCTCAACTCTGTCGGGTGATCTGGCGGGAGACGATGCGCCCGGCGAGCCTCCAGGATCGGAGAATGCGCTTCATGTGACTTTGTTCGACGCGCCGACTGGGTCCGCGACAATTGCGGGGTTCCACGTCATCGCCGGCAATGCGAACATCAACAACTTGCAGACGTTCACACACTTCGGCGGTGGTCTTCTTGTGGTTGGCGCGCAACTCGTCGTCCAGGCTTGCACGTTCAGCGGTAACGTCGCAGAACTTGGCGGTGCGGCGTACATCCGTCAGGGAGGCGCATCGTTCCAACAGTGCACGTTCATCGAGAACGTAGGAACCGTTCGCGCCGGAGCCATTCGTTGGTACCAGGCGACTCAGGCCTCCATGTCCAATTGCACCTTTGAAGGGAACACCAGCCCGAGCGAATCCACGGGGGGTGGTGCAATCGCAATTTTCAACAGTCCGGGCTCAATCCTGTCGTGCGTCTTTAATGCAAACTCCAGCATTGGAGGAGGCGGTGGTGCAATCTTCGCCGACGGTGGCACATCCGTCACCATCCAGGATTCATCGTTCACCTGGAATCAGGGCGCAGTGGGCGGGGCCATCCATTCCTTGGCTCCAATGCAGATCACGTCGTGCCAATTCACACACAATCAAGCGGACTTTGGCGGCGGGGCTGTCAGCGGCAGCTCGTCGCCCCTGATCATCAGTCGATGTCTCGTTAGCATGAACAGCGCCGGGCAGTACTTCGCTGGCGGCATCCTGCTTGGCGCGACTACATCCACCGTCAGCGATTGCGCCATCGTCGACAATACCGGTCGAGGCGGGGGGGTCTATGTGGTCGGGAACACGACACTCCGCAACTGCACCATCGTCAACAATGATCATGATGGAGTGATGCTCAGCCCCAACGGACAGGCGAACGTGGTCAATTCCATTGTCTGGGGGAATACCCCTGAGCAGATCACGTTCGACGACGGCAGCCCGCCGCCACCTCCGTCATTCCTTCCCGGGATTTCAGTTTCATATTCCAATGTTCAAGGTGGCTGGGCCGGTTCAGGCAACATCAACCTCGACCCGCGCCTGCTCCAGCCTGGTTGTGGCAATGTGCGCTTGAGTAATGATTCGCCGTGCATCAACGCTGGCTCCAACGCCGCACTTCCGCCCGGAACACTGCTTGATCTCGACGGTCAGCCGCGCATTCAGGACGGCTCCGTTGACATGGGAGCCTACGAAGGACCGCACGAGCCGCTGCCGCTGATTGCTTGCGCCGACAACATCGACGGGGGCGATCTCGTGAATCTTGTCCCCGCCGGCGGTGGCCTCGTCCCGATGGACCATCCCGGCGCACTCCTGATCGCGCTGCAAGGCATCGGAGCATCGGCGCAACTGGAGCAGACGCCCGCACAGCAACATGCGGGCGTAGGAGGATACTGGGAGATCGCTGACATCCTCAGGATGTCGACAACACTCGTTCCCGGCGGCCATCTCACGCGTCAGACAATTCCGTTCGATGCATCAGACTTGGGATTGCTCGACTACTCCGGTATCGACGTCACGTTCTTCGATCAGAACCTCGGACGCTGGAACCTCGCTGTCGCCAGCAACGTTCACGACAGCCCAGGGCATTCGGGCCCCATCGGCGACCGCATCATGGTTGTCGGTACGGATTCGAACTACGGCATGACGCTGGAGTTCGGCGACTACGGCGTGTTCTGGAATCCGGACCTCGAGCGTGGCTTCGCATGGGCCAACGTCGACTATCACGCCGACTTCGCAATTGGCGCTGCGCTTCCACTATGCCCGGCCGACTGTGCCGTGCCCCACGATGACATCGTCGGCCAGGCGGACCTCCTGGCGGTTGTTGCCGCGTGGGGCGCGGCTGTCGCCGGCGAGCCCGCCGACACCAACGCATCGTTCACGGTCGATGTCAATGACCTGCTCAAGGTGATCGGTGCGTGGGGGCCGTGTCGCGAGCCGTAGCGCCCCCTGAAGGCACTATCATCGCGCTGTGATGCGCGTGGTTTCATTGCTGCCGTCGGCTACCGAGATTCTCTGCGCGATCGAGGGCGGCGCAAGGCGCCTCGTCGGCCGGTCGCATGAGTGCGACTTTCCCCCCCACGCCGGCCTCCAGCACCTGCCAGTGCTGACTTCGCAGAAAACCCACGCTACCACCAGTGCCGACATCGATCGCCAGGTGCGCGAAGCGCTCGAGAAGAAGGATGGACGCGACGGCGGCCCCCAAAGCGCGACGACGTCGCTGTATTCGCTCGATGGCGATCTGCTTGCCGAACTCAAGCCCGATGTCATCCTCACGCAGGACCTGTGTGAAGTCTGCTCCATCGATCTCAACGCCGTGCGCGCCATCGCGCTCCAACTCAAGCCCCAGCCTGCGATCATCAGTCTCAATCCCGCCAGCCTCGAGGATGTCTTCGATGATGTGCTGCGCGTGGGCGAAGCGGTCGGCCTGGGCCCCGCGGCCCGCGAAACCGTCGTCGCCCTGCGCGAGCGCTACTGGTCGGCCCGCGACTTCGTCAACCCCTACATCGAAGGCCCCGAAGTCGCATTCCTCGAATGGATGGACCCCCTCTTCTGCGCCGGCCACTGGACGCCGCAACTCATCGAAACCGCAGGCGGGCGGCACTCGCTGAACAAGGCACGTGGGGGGGCGGGCGAGAAGTCGCGCCGCATCGCGGCCGAGGAACTCGTCGAGGTCATGCCGCAGCGGCTGATCATCTGCCCGTGCGGCTACACCATCGAGCACACGCAGCGCGAACTCGACACACTGACCAGCCAGCGCTGGTGGCGCACGCTGCCGGCGGTGCACGACCACGAAGTGGTGATCGTCGATGGCAGCGCGATGTTCAACCGCCCGGGGCCGCGCCTGGTCGATGCCTACTGCTGGCTGGTGTCGTGGCTGAATAGTCGGCCGGAGGTCATGCCGCCCGCGTTCCCGTGGGTGAGGGTCGCGTGACGGCCGTCTTAACGACGCGATACGCTGTGCCCATGGCCTCACGTCGCAAGCAACTGCTTACACGACTCATCATCGTTGTTGGTGTTCTTGTAATTGTGACAACGGTCGGCTGGCTGCTCATTCGGCCGCGCCTGTTCGCCTCAATGGGATATGTGGTGGCCGACGAGTTCTCACGCATGCCGGCCGATGACGTTGCTCTGGTTGAATGGCTGAAGCAGCAACCCGGTGTCGTTGAGCATGCCGTATATGCCCATCGCGAGGGCAAGACGCTCAAGGTGGACTTCATTCAGGTGAAGAATCTCGCGGGCAGCCCACAATTCCCGGCGCTCGACGAACGCGCAAGGGAACTCGGTTATCAAGGTGGGCACGGATTCCGCGACGACCGTTAGGCCGCGTTCAAAAGCGCGACAGGCTCGGACAATGGCGCGGCGGTGAGTTGCCGGCTCACGTCATCTTCCCGCTGCCTTCCAGCAGACACCGGCCGCTGTTCACTTCATCCAGGTAGCGATCGCTACGCACTGTGGTAGGATTTGTCCTGGGGCGGCTGAACTGCCACAACCGGTACAGATGATGCGCCGGAAAGGAGGCTGTCATGAAGATCACATCGATTCGTTGGGGCGCTGCGGCTGTGTCGCTGGCGTTCGCGTGCACGGCTCAGGGCGCGTACACCGGCCTGCAACTTCAATTCGTCGGCGAGGTGAACACGTCAGCCGGACCCAAGAAGGTGTTTCGCATCTACGCGGAGTTTAATCAGGGCAGTGATCGAGTGGTTTCCTGGGGTGGAAATCTGTCCAACCCCACCGTCCTCAGCACGGTCCACTGCACCGTGCCGACACTGCAACTCGGCGCGCCGTTCTACAACCATCGGTTTGGCGGCAACACCGCGCCGGTTCAGGCGCTCGTCAACGTCATACCGGAGGTTCAGTGGGATACCTTTGTCACGATCGGCGTGAGCATCGCCGATCAGGGCAGCGGGGTGCCTCCGAATCCGCCGGATGAGACGGGCACCTCCGGAGACTTCAGCACGCTCAGCAGCAATCAGGTGATACTCACAAATGCCACGGTGTTCCCGGCAACTCCCAATGCCCCGCAAGCGCGCGCCGATTATGCGGGCGATGGCGATCCGCAACTCCGCGTATTGCTCGGCCAGTTCACGACTGGTGCGAACGAACACTTCGCCGGGGTCATTGGCACGCTGACCGTCTCATCGGACGGCACCCCCACGATCTTTACGAATCAGACGTGGTTTGAACAATCGTTTGGCTGGGGCGCGTGCTGCCTCCCCAATGGATGTGGTGTCATGAGCGGCCTGGTATGCGGTATAGCTGGCGGCACACTCGTGTGTGAGTGCGAGGATTGCCCCCACACCTGTCTCGGCGACATCGTGGTCAATGGCGTGGTGGATGTTAACGACCTACTGGCGGTGATTACGACGTGGGGTCCGTGTCCCCTACCGTGCGGCCCTGGTTATCCTCCTCATTGCCCGCCAGACGTCGCGCCGGCCGGGTTCCCACTGGGCGACTGCATCGTGAATGCTGATGATCTTTTGCAGCTGATCACCGCGTGGGGGCCGTGCCCATAGATTTGGGCACTGCTCACATTCTTGGCTTCATCGCGGCAATACGCGCTTGCACACGAGCGCCTTGCCGCATTCGGTGCAGACCGTGCTCGTGCCGACCGGATACGCACACTTCGGGCACAGGCCGCGCTTGATGCGTCGCCATCTTCGCAGCGCGAACGGCGCGGCGAAGAGCAGCCACAGAACCAGAGCATAGAACACCGTGTTGATCGCGAAGCCGGGCCAGAGTGGGCGAACTGGCAGGACTCGATACGGGACGGGGTTGGTACTGCCGTCATCCAGCACGGCAAACCCCGAAACAATGTGGAAGCG
>Ga0111539_10012216_pt1 | contig 10772 bp, 4 predicted proteins | sample RhiMethybrSRZTD1_FD_79667 | JGI IMG/M metagenome (GOLD analysis project Ga0111539, IMG submission 79667) | Populus rhizosphere microbial communities from Tennessee, USA - Rhizosphere MetaG P. TD hybrid SRZTD1 (version 2) (version 2) | ecosystem: Host-associated > Plants > Roots > Rhizosphere >... | reverse complement strand
CGCCATCGGGCTCGTCGTCGCGCTTGGCGCTGGGCAGGCCGCGCTCCAGGCGGCGACCGAAAGGCAGGCCGTGCAGGCGCCGAAGTTCGAGGTCGACCCGATGTGGCCCAAGCCGCTGCCGAACCATTGGATCCTCGGCTCGGCGATTGGCGTCTGGGTTGACAACCGCGATCACATCTGGATCATCCACCGCGGCGCGTCGACGCTCGACGCGAACGAGAACGCCGCCGGCGGCAAGCTGACCAAAGAGTGCTGTTCGGCCGCGCCGCCGGTGCTCGAGTTCGATCAGGCCGGGACGCTCGTGCAGTCATGGGGCGGGCCGGGGCAGGGCTACGAATGGCCGCAGAGCAACCACGGCATCTTCGTTGAAACCGGCGGCACCGTCTGGATTGCCGGCAACGGCGCCCAGGACGGCCAGATTTTGAAATTCACGCGCGAGGGCAAATTCATCAAGCAGTTCGGCTTCGGGTGGGCCAACGCCGGCAGCACCGACAAGTGGGCGTTCCGCCAGCCGGCGAAAGTGTTCGTCGACGAGAAGAGCAAAGAGGCGTACATCGCCGACGGCTACGGCAACCACCGGGTGGTCGTGCTCGACGCTGACACGGGAGTCTTCAAGCGCATCTGGGGCGCGTACGGCAACACACCCGATGACGCCGATCTGGGCCGCTATCGACCGACCTCGCCACCCGCCCAGCAGTTCAGAAATCCCGTCCACTGCGCCGACGTCTCGAACGACCGGTTCGTTTATGTGTGCGACCGCGTCAACGATCGGCTGCAGGTGTTCACCCCTGAAGGGAAGTTCGTGAAGGAAGCGTTCATCGAGAAGGAAACGCTCGGCAGCGGATCGACGTGGGACATCGCGTTCTCCAAGGATCCGCAGCAGAAATACCTCTTCCTCGCCGACGGCATGAATCAGCGGGTGCACGTGCTCGACCGGCAGTCGTTGCAGGTCGTCACCAGTTTCGGTGATGGTGGCCGCCAGCCCGGACAGTTCTTCGGCGTGCACAGCATCGCGATCGACTCGAAGGGCAACCTCTATACAACCGAAACCTGGGAAGGCAAGCGGCTGCAGAGGTTCGCATTCAAGGGCATCGCGGCGGTGCCTGGCACGGGCCAGGGCACGACGTGGCCCGGACGGAACGCGACCCGATAAGATCGGGTCGAGGACTGGGGGCTGGGGACGGTGCCGACCGGATCCCGGCCCCACTTCTCTCTCCGCTACAAGCGATCCCGCTATCGCAACCTTCATCGGCATCGACAACTTCGGTGTTCATGACCGGTTTTCGCATCCAGACGCCGCACGTCGTTGCTTGACGATGCACGGCCTGGGCGGGCACCTGACTTGCTGCGGCCGACACGATGTCCTCCCGCGCGCGTCAGAGTGCGGTCATTGCCTTGATCCTCGTCTCCTTCGGCTGGCTGCTGCGTGGCCCTCTCGTCGGATTGGCTCAAGGGTCTGTCATCCTCCCCAACCCAGTGCTCTTCGTGACCCAGGTGCCAGTGCCTGCGGACTTCACGACCGTGGGCGCCGTGTTCGGCAATCATCAAGGCGCCCTATGGTCCGTGGCGCGCGGCGGTGATCTCTGGATTCGGTACGGAGACGGCACGCTCAAGAATCTGAGTCAAGCCGCAGGTTACGGCGCGAATGGCCTTCAGGCCGCGAACGGCATCGCGGTCCGCGAGCCGAGCGTGCACTGGAGCGGCAGCAAGGCTGCGTTCAGCATGGTCGTCGGGGGTGCGTCGCGGCAGTACGAGTTGGGGACCTACTGCTGGCAGCTCTATGAAATCACCGGGCTCGGACCGGCCGACACGCCGGTCATCACCAAAGTGCCGAACCAGCCGCAGGACTACAACAACGTCAGCCCGATTTACGGGACGGACGAGCGGATCATCTTCACATCGGATCGCCCACGGAACGGCGATCGAGCGCTTTTTCCTCAGCGCGACGAGTACGAAGAGGCGCCGGTCGTGTCTGGTGTCTGGAGTCTGAGCCCCGCCAGCGGAGATCTCTTTCTCGTGCAGCACTCGCCGTCGGGTTCGTTCTCGCCGCAGATCGACAGCTTCGGCCGAATTGTCTACGTGCGCTGGGATCACCTGCAGCGCGATCAGCAGGCCGACAGTGACGCGGTGCACAACGCCGGCTACGGCACGTTCAACTACAGCAGCGAAGCAGCCGGAGCCGCCCGGCTCAACGATCGGACGGAAATCTTCCCCGAGCCACGCGACGACCGAACCGATCTGCTGTCGGGCACGAACCTGGAGGGGCATTCATTCAACGATTTCTTCCCGTGGGCGGTCAACGAAGACGGCACCGAAGAGGAGACCTTGAATCACCTCGGCCGCCACGAGTTTCACAGCTACTTCAATCGCAGCCTGAACGACGATCCGAACCTGACCTATCACTCGTCCGCGACACCGCGCACCAATCCGAACTCGATCGATAACTTCCTGCAGATCAAGGAAGACCCGACGTCGCCGGGCACCTACTACGGCGTCGACGCACCGGAGTTCTCGACGCATGCGTCAGGGCAGGTGATCCGGTTCAACGCGCCACTGGGCCTCAACCCGGATGCGACGGTCGTGACCTACGTCACGCACCGCGACACACATTCATACACGGACTCGCCGAGCGCGAATCACTCGGGCTTGTACCGCAACCCGCTTCCGCTGTCGAACGGGACCGTCGTCGCCGTGCACACCGCCGAAACGCGGAACGATACGAACGCCGGCACGCGACAGAATCCGCAGTCGCGATACGCGTTCCGCATGAAGACGCTCGCGGCGGCGGGCGGCGTGTTCACGGCCGGATCAACCTTGACCCCCGGGATCTCGAAGTCGGTCTCGTGGTGGGATCCGGATGTCCTCGTCTCGTACTCCGGGCCGCTCTGGGAGCTCGATCCTGTGGAAGTGCGTGCGCGGACAAAACCCGTGCGGGCCACGATGCTCATGCCGCCGTCCGTACAGCAGGTCTTCGCGCAGCAGGGCGTCGCTGTGCCGGTCATGCGCAATTACCTTCTGCAGAAGGGTCTCGCGTTGATCGTCAGCAACAACGTGACGACGCGCGACCGGTCGGATCGGCAGCAGCCGTTCAACTTACGGGTCGCCGGCGGCGGGGCGCAGACGCTCGGCGCGGGTGGCAGGATCTACGATATCTCACACTTGCAGATCTTTCAGGCCGATCAGATTCGTGGAATCGGCGGCGTGGCCACTCCTGCATCCGGCCGGAGGGTGCTCGCGCAGTACATGCACGATCCGGCGGTATCGAATCCGCTGCTGGCGGGTGCGCCATCGGCCTCTGTCGCGATCGCGCCCGACGGATCGGCTGCGGCGTTCGTTCCCGCGCGCCGCGCGATGTCCTGGCAGCTGACGGCTCCCGGAGGGACGCCGGTCGTTCGTGAGCGCTACTGGGTGACCATGCAGCCTGGCGAAATCCGGGTCTGCACGTCCTGCCACGGCATCAACACGCGAGATCAGGCGAACCAGTTGCCGCCGGCAAACCAACCCGAGGCGCTGCGCCAGTTGCTGGCGTTCTGGAAAGCGAGTGGAGCCGCGCCACCGTCGAAGCCGACGGGGCTCAGGATCAATCGCACGAATTAGGCTTCAGACTTCGGACTTCAGGCTTCAGGGACTCTGGGCCGGAAACCGCTGGAGCCTGGAGCCTGAGGCCCGAAGCCTGTTAGTCCAGTCTCTCGTCGATCGCCATCTCGTGGGCCAGGCGATCCAGAGCGCGCTTGACGGCCATGCCCGCGGCCTCCGGTGTCTTCCCCAGCCGGCGGCCTATCTCTTCAGATGAGTACCCGAGCTCGATCCGCCACACGACGAGCTGCCGATCGGAAGGGCGAAGGCGCTGGAGCGCATCGATGAATCCCTCGAGCCGTTGCCGCATGATGGCGATCTCGAGCGGCGTCGCGCTGCCGTCGTCCAGCCGCTCGGGCAGTTCCTCCGGCACGCCGCGACGGCGCACTTGCCGCACGACGTCGCGGATTCGGTTCACGACCGCCTGACGGAGGTATGCCTGGAGCGCACCGACGGTCCGGTGCTCGAAGGCTTCGATTCGCTTGAGTGTGCGCAGCACCGCGTCTTGGACGATGTCCTCGGTGTCGGCGGGTCCGCGGCCGTACGCCGGGATGCGGCCGTGCGCCCAGCGCCGTAGCGATGGCAGCGCCCGCTCGATCAGCACGCGCGCCGCCGAGTGATCGCCCAGCCGCGCACGCTCCAGGACATGGATCGTCGACTCGAACATCTCTGTGTGTTTAGGCCTTGATGAATCCACTGGTTCGATTGACATAGACGCCGTAAGCTCTGGCCAGCGATTATAGGGCGCAAAACCGACCCACGGCCACGGGGGATCTCGCTGGCGCTGTTGGCCTCCGAGTCCAATAACGTTGAGGCCTAGGGACTCTCACGCTACTCGACACAGTCGTTGAGGTGCGGCCGAGCTGGGGAAACCATCCTCAGACGCGAGTGCCTCATCGGTTGTGCCCAGGAGGTGTCACGTGTATCGCGTGCTCTCGCTGGACGGCGGCGGTATCCGCGGCCTGCTCACAGCCTCGATTCTCAAGAAGCTTTGCTCCGACCCGGAGCTCGCGGGCTTTCTCGAGCCTGTCGACCTGATTGCCGGTACGTCGAGCGGCGGCCTGATCGCCCTCGGGCTCGCGCACGGTCTTGGCCACTCGACCATGGCCGAGACCGTCGATGCCGTCGTCGACGTGTTTACCGACGGCCGAAAAACGTTTGGCCCTGGCCTCCACTGGCTTCTCGGTGGGACGCTCCTCTGGCCGAAGTACGGCTCGCGCGCGCGAAGCACGCAGTTCCACCGACTGCTCGGCGACGTGACGCTGGGCGATCTCAAAAAGAACGTGCTCATCGCGACCTTCGATCTGGATAACGAGGGGCGCAACAACGAAGGTGTGCGCGAGGACCGTCGATGGGAGCCGAAGCTCTTTCACAACTTCGAGGGTCAAAACACCGATCGCCACGAGCTCGCCTGGAAAGTCGCGCTGTACACCACGGCTGGGCCGGTCTATTTTCCGACGGCCGAGGGATTCATCGACGGCGGCGTGTACTCGAACAACCCGAGCATGTGTGCCCTTGCCCAGCTCTTCGATGCACGGTATCGCGTCCCAGTGCGCGGTGCCGACGACGTGCTCCTGCTGTCGATTGGCTCGGGGTTGAATCTCAAATACGTGCCTGGCAAGACCAGACGCTGGGGCATCTTCCGCTGGGGCGTCAAGTTCGTGCACCTGACGATGGATGGCACGGTAGGTATTGCGGACTATCAGTGCCGGCGCATGCTGACCGATGAGCACTACCAGCGGATTCAGCCCCATTTCGCCGCGAACACGAACTTCGAGATTGACGACCTCGGGAAGATCGACGATCTGCGGAAATTCGCCGAGGCCTTCACCATCGATCCCGACGTCGTGAGCTGGCTGAAAACGCGCTGGATGGCAGGCGTGACGCGGCCGGCGCCGGCCGCAGGCGCGGCGCTTCGTGCCGCAGATCCGATTCGGGTGCGACCAGCGGGCGGGACGCCCGAGGGCTCCTTCCAGGCGCCGCCGGCGGCGCCGCGACGTCTCGAGCGCGACCCGTCACGAGACGGATTCATGAACCGGGTGTGGTTTTACGTACTGACCCGCGGGCGTGGGGTGTGGCAGTTCGTGCAGAGCGTTCCGCTGCTGGAGGGCTTCGTCAACGCTGGGCTCATCAACCACGCGATCGGTTACGCGCCGACCAGGCCCAATCCGCTCAGCACGAGGACTCCGTACACCAGCTGGGCATCCCTCACCGATCGGACCTGGTTCGGGCGACATCTGCCGCCACGTGACCCGCGCGGCCTGAAGCCGGTCGACGCCGTGCTGCCGCTCTTCGTGCGCGGCAAAGACATGCGTCCGTGCCGGAAATCGACGGCGCTCTTCTCGTACTTCGCGCAGTGGTTCACCGACGGCATCCTGCGCTCGGATTTCCGCGTGTTCCCGCGCAACCCGTTGAAAAACACCTCGAATCACGACATCGATCTCTGCAATCTCTACGGTCTGGTCGAGAGCCATACCGAGCTGCTCCGCGAACATCACGGCGGCCGGCTGAGGAGCCAGATGATCGCCGGCGACGAGTACCCGCCGTTCTACTACCGGAGGGACGACGACGGCGATCTCGTCCAGGACGAGTCGGGAAAGTGGATTCCGGCGTTCCCGGGCCTGCCAGCGCCACTCGAATCGCCGAAACATCCGCTTTCCGACGAACAGCGCAAACATCTCTTCGCGATGGGCGGCGAGCGGGCGAACATCACGCCTGGTTACGCCATGATGAACACGCTCTTTTTGCGAGAGCACAATCGCATCGCCAGCCTGCTGGAGCGCGCCTACCGATCCTGGGACGACGAACGCCTGTTCCAGACCGCACGCAACGTGACGATCGTCCTGCTGCTGAAGATCGTGATCGAGGACTACATCAACCACATTGCGCCATATCACTTCAAGTTCCGCCTCGGTGCGGGACGGAGGATCAAGAACGCCTGGCATCGGCCGAACTGGGTGACGCTCGAGTTCAACCTGCTCTACCGCTGGCATAGCCTGACACCCGAGGAAGTCTGGATCGGTGAAACGCGCTGTCCGATGACGAAGGCGCTGTGGAACAACCGGCTCCTTATCGATCACGGCCTGGCGCAGGGCTTCGACGGTGCGACGCGGCAGCACGCCGGCGAGATCGGCCTCTTCAACACGCCAGACTGGCTGGCCGAGATGGCCGACCGTCCCAGCCTCGAAATCGGACGGCAGGCGCAACTGGCGAGCTACAACGACTATCGGGAGTGGTGCGGCTTCCCCCGGGTGACGAGCGTCGATCAGATCTCGTCAAATCCCGATGTTCGCGCCGGCCTCATGGACGTCTACGGCCACGTCGACGCCATCGAGCTGTACACGGGACTTTTTGCCGAAGACATTCGGCCGCGGTCGGCCTTGGCGCCGCTCATGGGCCGGATGGTGGGCATCGACGCGTTTTCGCAGGCCCTGACCAATCCCCTCATCTCGGACGAGGTCTACCGGGACACGACGTTTTCGGAGATTGGCCTCGACTGCATTGCGAAAACGGCGTCGCTCGACGATATCGTTGCCAGAAACGTGCGCAACGCGGCGCCGGTCTCGTTCACACACGCCAGCTTTGCGGCCCAGCCTCCGAAGGGAGTCCATATGCCGATGCCTGACGATGCGAATGCCAGGCGAGGGATCATCGCCGCCTTCCAGCAGAAGTCGGCGGCGCGACTCGAGGCAGCGGAGGCAGCGGGACAACCTCACCCGGCGATGCAGCGTGGCGCTCATCCCAAGCACCACGGGATCGTGCGGGCGACCTTCCGGGTTCCGCCGCGCCCCGATGGCGACGCCAACGCCGATCTCGCGCTGGGACTCTTCGCGAAGGAGGGGGAGTATCCCGCGTATGTACGGTTTTCGAACGCCAGCAGCGATCCGAAACACGACGGCGTTCCCGATGCACGCGGCATGGCCATCAAGGTCATGGGCGTCGACGGAAAGAAGCTCATCGACGACGAGGCCCGGACGCAGGACTTCGTGCTGGTCAACTCGCCGATCTTCTTCACGGCCACGCCGCAAGGCTTTCTGGATTTCCTCCTGCTGCGGGGGAAGCTTGCGGCGGCAAAGGGCGCGGGGGCGCCGACCGGCGAAATCGAGAAGGAACTCACCGAGCGTTTCGGGCTCGCGCAGGCGCTCCAGAAGACGATCCGCAATCCACTGAAAGAGCGTTACTGGAGCCAGACGCCCTACGCGCTCGGTGGTTCTGCCATCGTCAAGTATCTTGCCGAGCCCGAGCAGGTGGATCGGCCGCTCAGCGTCGCCGAGGCCATGGCGAATCCAGACCCCGACTATCTGCGTGCGGCGATGGTGGAGACGTTGCGGAACGGTCGATTCACGTTCGCCTTCAAGATGCAGCGTCGCCTGCCAGAGATGCCGGTTGACGATCCGACCGTCGAGTGGGATGCGGAGCGGTCGCCGTTCGTGACCGTCGCGACGATAGAGATCCTGGCGCAGGAGTTCTCGTCGCCCGCTCAGATGGCCTTTGCCGAAAACGTGGTCTTCAATCCGTGGCACGCGCTCGAGGTGCACCGGCCGCTCGGTCGCATCAACGAAGCGCGGCGCGACGTCTACCTCGAGATGGTCAAGTTCCGCCACGGGCGGAACGGCGTGGAGCGGCGTGAGCCGACCGGCATCGACGACTTCGCCAGAGCGAGGGTGGCGGCACCGGTCTACGCGAGGACGGACGGGTGATTGGTCGCCGGGTTTCCCACTTCTACATCATCCGCAGTCTGGGCAGCGGTGGCATGGGCATCGTCTACGAAGCCCAGGACACGCGGCTGCCGCGGTCGGTTGCCGTCAAGTTTCTCAAGCCGACACTCTCGCGCGACACGGAGGCGATCCGGCGCTTCAAGCGCGAAGCGCGCCTCGCCTCGTCACTGAACCATCCGAACATCTGCACCGTGCTCGATGTCGATGAGGGCGACGGACTGTGCTTCATCGCGATGGAACTGCTGCGCGGGCGCAGTTTGAAGGAGCGGCTGAGCGCGGGTTCCATTGGTTTGGACGAAGTGCTATCAATCGCCATCCAGGCGGCTGACGCACTGGCGAATGCCCACGATCACGGCATCGTGCATCGCGACATCACGCCGGGAAACATCTTTCTGACCGACGCGGGACTGGTGAAGCTGCTGGACTTCGGACTCGCGAAGTCCTTCGGCACGTCGGCCGACGATGGCTCGGTCAGTGATGACATGACGGAGACGGGGGCGCTCGTCGGGACGCTGCACTACATGGCACCCGAGCGGCTGCAGTCCGACGCGCCGGTGAACCAGCGCGCCGATCTGTTTTCGCTGGGGGCCGTGCTCTACGAGATGGCGACCGGCGCCAAGCCGTTCGAGGCCAAGTCGCGGCACGAGATCACCGCGCTCATCCAGGAGCAGCCGCAGATTCCGCTACGACGGCTGGCTCCGCACCATCCGATCCAGCTCGAGCTCATCGTCGATCGCCTGCTGGCGAAGCGTCCCGACGACCGCTATGAGTCGGCCTGGCTGCTGAGGGCCGACCTCGAGGCCGTTCAGCGCGAGACATCACGACTACAGCCGCCAGCGGCGCGCGGCACGGGCGCGGTGGCGTCGATCGCCGTGTTGCCGTTCGAATCGATAGGCGACGGCGCCCGCAGCGTGGCCTTTCGCGACGGTCTGGTCGAGGACCTCACTGCCCGCCTCAGCGGCCTTCGCGGCCTTCGGGTGGCGCCGCGCACCTCGATACGCTCGGTGGCGTCGCTCTCGGCGCGCGAAATCGGCGTTCGCCTCAACGTGCAGACTCTCGTGGAGGGCAGTATCCAGCAAGTCGGCGAGCGCCTTCGAGTCATCGCGACGCTCGTCGACGCGGCCACGGAGCAGCCGGTGGTGCCGGCCGTCCGCCTCGACCGGCAGTTCGACGAACTGCTGTCAGTGCAGGATGAAATCGCGCGCGAAATTGCCGACCGGATTGCTGCGGCCTTCGCGGCGCGGCAGGACCGGCCGCCGACACAGGATGCCGAGGCCTACCATGCCTACAAGCGCGGGCAACATCATTGGCGGACGAGATTCGCCGGCGGATGGCGGCAGGCCATCGAGCAGTTTCAGTATGCCGTGCAGCGCGACAACGGCTTCGCGCTCGCTCATGTCGCGCTCGCCTCGGCGTACGAGTTTCTCGGGTTCTACACGCTGATGAAGCCAAACCTGGCGTTCGCCGTTGCGCGGCGATCCGTCGATCGCGCGCTCGAGCTCGACGACCGGCTCGCGCAGGCCCACACCGAGCTGGCGCTGATCCGCTTCGGCGGCGACTGGGACTGGGAGGGGGCCGAGGACGCCTTCCGCCGGGCGCTGGAGCTCGATCCGAACGACCCGATCGCTCACGTTTGCTATGCCTGGCTGTTGGTGCTGCTGGGCCGGGAGGATGCCGCCATTGCCGAGGCGAAAGCCGGCTGTGCGCTCGCGCCGGCCTCGCGCTTCGTGACCTGTGGAATGGCGCAAACGCTCTATCTCGCGCGCCGGTACGACCAGACCATCGAGCTCTGTGACGAGTGCCTGCGCCACGATCCGGATTACGTGTTTGCAGTGTCGCTCCGGGGACAGTGCTACGAGCTGAAGGGGATGTTTCGTGAGGCTGTGGCCGACCTCGAGCACAGTGCCGCGCTCAGCCTCCGTGCCCCGTTCTACGTCGGCATGTTGGGGCACTGCTACGGTGAGGCGGGCATGCGGGCGCAGGCGCTCGATCTCATCGCCGACTTGAAGCGCCAGAGCCGCGAGATGTACGTCCCGCCGCAGTGCTACGTGTACGTCTATGCGGGCCTTGGCGAGCGATCGAAGGCGCTGGCGCACCAGGAGCGCGCCTACGAGGACGGCGCTTCTCCATTCAACTATTTTGCGCCGAGTATCCGGGACCTGTACGCCCTCGATCCACAGCAGCGCCGGCGCCTCGAACAGATGCGGCTCATCATCTAGGGGCTCGGGACTGGGGGCTCGGGCTGGGGACCAGACTACCGGCCGCGCTCTTCGAGGTACGTGTAGCCGTTCAGGCCGTCCTCATAGAAGCGGAGCACCCGGCCCGATTCCTCATAGTTGATGCGGCCTTCGCGGACCGCCGCCTCGATATCGGCGCGGAACTTGTTGACCAGCCGCTCGACGTCGAACTCGACGTAGTCGAGCACCTCGCGCACCGTGTCGCCCTTCACCACTTCGTCGACGACGATGTTGTCGGAGT
>Ga0111539_10012215_pt1 | contig 10772 bp, 19 predicted proteins | sample RhiMethybrSRZTD1_FD_79667 | JGI IMG/M metagenome (GOLD analysis project Ga0111539, IMG submission 79667) | Populus rhizosphere microbial communities from Tennessee, USA - Rhizosphere MetaG P. TD hybrid SRZTD1 (version 2) (version 2) | ecosystem: Host-associated > Plants > Roots > Rhizosphere >... | reverse complement strand
TTCGCGGACGATTGAATTCAGATCGGGTGCTTGCGTGTAGTAAATCTCAAAATGATCAGTCGATCGAACGTGCCACTCAGCGGTGGCCGGGCTGAACTGAACCTGTACGAGATCTGTTGGTCCGAGCAAGGTGAGGCCGATCGTCAGAACGCCTGCACCGCGAAGCCGCATCACAGCACACCTCCCGCAGCGTCCTAATTAACAGTCAGTTTCAGTCCTCACAGGTCAACGGCCGTCAGTATAAACCCTTAGTCAGGCCGCGCGGTCCGATCGCCACGCTGACGACGTAATGCCGGTTCCCGTTGGGGACGAATCCCATCTCAGCCGTCGGTCCTCCTTGAATCACGACGGCTAACGCAGTAGAAAATCATCGTGTCGTTTCCCTCAGTGTTATTCGTACTCGCCCTGGCTGCGTTAGCGACTTGGCAACAGCCGCCCGCACGGCCTCTCTCATCCCCAGCGGAAGCAACCGACGCACTGTGCCGGCCATCGTCGCTACAGAATTTTTGTCGAGTAGGCTGCGCTGATCAGACACCGCCGACGTTGACTCGCCACGTTGAGCCCAATACGAAAAGGCTGAAACATCCGTTGCCCAAGGGTGCGACGATCATAGAGCTTGGAGTTGATCTTCAAGGTGAAGTGGTCTCCGCCTGCGTGATCCGGAGCCTCCGGGAAGACTTCGACAAGGCGGCGCAGGCGGCGACATGGCAATGGCGGTTCAAGATTCCGAGGCTCACAGGCAACGAGCGCGGGTTCGTCCTGACTGTGAGCGTCTGCTCTCCCGACCAGCGTTGCGATCCGAAGACCGCGAGCACCCAAAAGAGAGCTAGTTAGGCGGCCTGGCGATCGGACACCCAAACCCCCTCAAAGCTGGGTTGGTAATTGAGGCGTTGGGGACGCCAATTCTCGTACAACGTCCGAATCTCTGTCCTCCTAGGGACACGAGACCTTCCACGACATGTCTGCCGATTGCGATCGCTTCGTCGAGCGGCATCGGTCCGCGTGCGATTCGCATGGCAAGATCTTGTCCCTCGACGAGTTCCATCACCAGCTCGCGATCCTCGACGCCGTAGACGTCTGCGATATTCGGATGGTTCAGCGCGGCCAGCGTCTGCGCTTCGCGCTCGAACCGCGCCACGCGGTCGGGATCTGCTGCGAACAACTCCGGCAGGGTTTTGACTGCGACGTCTCGGTTCGGCCTTGTATCGCGCGCGCGATAGACCTCCCCTTTCCGCCCGCGCCGATCGAGCTGATGATCTGATAGGGGCCGAGCCGTGTACCGGGCTTCGCGCCGGTGGAGCGCCGGTGGTGTCAGGCAGTGAATCGTGAACGAGTGGGTGGTACTCGCACTCGCGAATTCACGATTCACTGCCTGACACCGCTCCTGCGTGACACCGCTCCTGCGCGTCTCCTCACACCGCCGTCCTCGCGCACCGACAGCCCGCGCTCGGCTCTCAGGCGATCGATCGCGCGGTTCGTGAAGTAGTCCCGGAGCCACCGCTCGGGGCGCCCCCGCGGGCGCCGGGGCAGCCACAGCGGGCGTTTACGACCGGGACGTAAGTTGCTGGCGCGGCGGGCATCGAGCGCCAGGCGACGGCGCACGTTGCGGAGTTCAGCCTCCGCGTGGCGGACGACGAACTGCTCGACCGTTTCGACCGTCATCGCTGCCCTCGATGCAGCCCCCGAACGAATGAAAGAGCGAACCGGCGGGCGGGCACTGTTCGGGGTCGGTGCCGTTTGGGGATCAGCCTAGCCCGCCGAGTTGTGATCTATGCTACCGCCGTTGCCATGCCTACGCTGAATCAGAGCCACCTTGAGCTTGAGCGCTGTCCCCATTGCTCGACGGATAAGCCGACCCTCAACCTTCGGACGAACGTCCAGACCGTCAATCACCTGAATCAGTAGCAGCGGCAGTGGGGCGTTTACGCGTGCGTCCGTTGCGGCGGCGTCATTTTGGCAGGTGCCGCGTCGTTTCGAGTGGAAATCGCGGAGTGCTATCCGCCGCCGCAGACCGTTGACAGTTCCATACCTGATCGAGCCCGAGCCTACTTGAGGCAAGCGATTGACACGCAGCATGCACCGGCCGGATCGGTCATGCTCGCCGCCGCGCTGTCGACGCGATGCTTAAAGCAAAGAACTTCACAACCGGAAGTCTCTATGCGCGGATCGATGAAGCCGCGAAGAAACACGTGATCACACCAGAGATGGCACAGTGGGCCCATGATGTTCGGTTGGACGCGAACGATCAACGCCACGCTGACGACTCCGCCCCGCTGCCGACCACAGACGATGCAAGGCGGGCCGTTGACTTCGCTGCAGCGCTCGGACAGTTCATGTTTGTGCTTCCTGCACGAGTCCAGCGGGGCCTGTCTCAAGCCTCGAAACCGCAGCCGTAAAATCACGCCGCGATCCACCGTGAGAGCACGATGTCACACGCGGGCTCATCCCGCTGGGGACGTTACCCATTTACCGTAAACCGCTTCGAGTAGGCGCCCGTAGTCGGCATCGAACAGCCGGTATTCGCACTCGTTGGCGACGACGCAGGACCCTCGGTTAGAATCCCGGGAGTTACGAAACGGAGTCGCCTTCCGCGCGCGATCCTGATGACGCTGACTCGCCTCTCCGCCGTCGCGCTCGCCGCGGGCATTTCGGCCCGCACCTCACAGTCACGAGAGGCGTGTGGGCGATGAGTACCATCGCCCGCGCCGCGCTGTGTACCTGCGCGTACCTGCTCGTGCTCCAGCAACGGCCGTCGTTTCGGACGGATGTCAACACGGTCGCGATGTACGCGACCGTGCGCGACGCGAGCGGCCACCTCGTTCCGAACCTGACGAAAGACGACTTCACGGTCACCGACGACGGTCAGGCCACTGACATTGTCGTGTTCTCGAACGAGCCCGTTCCGATTGTCGTCGCGCTCATGCTCGACATGAGCGGCAGCATGGCTGCTAACTACCGGCGCGTGCGAGCCGCCGCAGGCGCATTTGTTGACGAGCTATGGGAGGGAGATCGCGCGACCATTGGGACATTCGGCGCCGAGGTCGCAGTCAGCCCGCATCTGACGAGCGATAAGGCGATCCTGAAACGGGTCACGGAGGAGGAAATCTGGCCCGGCGGCGGCACGCCACTCTGGTCCGGGTTGCGCGCCGGGATGATTGCGCTGACGGCGCAGCCCGGGAGGCGAGTCGTGCTGGCGCTGACCGACGGAGACGAGGCGTGCCCGGCGCGCGCCTACAATCGCGTGCCCACGGTGTCGTCGATACCCGATCCGGTGTTCCCCCGCATCGTCGACGCGCTGGGGCCAAGCGACGCCGTTGCCGACTTGTGTGCAACAGGCCCCGAAGTCGAGCGGCGGGCGGTGATGCAGGACTTCATGGTGTACGGCGTCGAGTTCCACACAAGGCGCGTATTTTCGCCAGAGAGCGTCGTGCGTTTGCACGACATCATCGACGAGACAGGCGGGGGTCGATTCCAACTGGAGACGAACGCGGATCTCGCCACGACCTTCGCGCGTGTCGTCGAGGAGCTACATCACCAGTACACCATCGGGTTCGTCCCGCACGCCCTCGATGGGAAGGCACACCGCGTCGATCTTCGCGCGAAGAACTTGCAACTGCGGGCACGCGCGCGAAAGACCTACGTCGCGCCATCGAAGTCGTGATAAGACGCGACCTGTTTGCGCTTGCACTTGCTGCTGTGCTCTTGCCGTTGCCGGCGTCATTGCCGCGCTCGATGTCGATTGCGCTGCTGTTCGACGTGAGCTTCTCCGTTACACCCAAACAGCTCGCAAGTGAATCCAGTTTCGAAGAAGTAATCCGGGCGGTGACGAAGCAATTTCAACCGGGGGACTCCGCGGTGATCGGGCTGGTGGCCAGCCGTGTCGCGTTCGGTCCAGCGAACAGAAGCTCCGCGAAAGAACTGACCGCTGACTGGCGCCAGTTGCTGGTGGCTCCCCCGAGCGAGCGCTTTGGACCGTCGCCGCTGTTCGACGCGCTGGATGCCGGCGTATCGCGCGTGCACGCTCTTCCTGGAGCGCGGGCCGTCGTGTTGTGGACCGACGGCAGGCCAACGGGAAACGTGCTCGGGGCCGAAGACGCCGGCGCTCGCGCAGCAACGGCCGGCGTATCGCTCAACGTAATCGTCGACGACAAGACATGGAGGATCGACCCGAGACGCGGCCCACTCGGCATCGAGAGGGCATGTCAGGTATTCGATACGATGGCTCGCATGACCGGCGGTGTCTGCCTGGTGAACTCACGCGGCACTTCGGCGACTGTCAAGCAGCTTGAGCGGGTACTGGAGCAGCTGCGGAACCGCTGAGCATCGGCGTCATCCGTGCGATGCAGGCATACCGCGGTGAAAACGTCGCGCACGCACGCGCACACGGCGGCAACCTCTCGCACATGACAGCGACCAGGCGACGCAGGGTCGGGCGGTGCCGCAACGCGCCAGTCACGCGCGCGCCATTCGCCGTAGGGAGCGACGACGGTCGGCCCGCCGACACCGCGCCGCGCGCGGCCACCATCAGCGCGCTCATCACGGCGGGCAACGCGAGGCGGCGGTCCACCACCGGCGCGTCGTGACCCGCCGCATTCACGCGCGATGCGCGCGCCGGTTTCGCGGGCCATCTCATTCGCGGAAGCGTGAGTCTCAGTTGAGCCCCCGGCGGCTGGGGGCTGTTCAGGTTGCTCAGCGCTAGGGATGATGTTCCTCGGCGCTGGCCTGGCTCTCGTGCTCGCCCTGACTCACGGCCGTTGGGCACTCATCGGCTAAGCGAGCGCAGCAGACGAACAGGTGACGCGTTCGACTCAGTGGTCGCGTTGAACTGCGACGTGAGCGGGTTCGTCACTCGGCGCGCGGCGCCGGCGAATCTTGAACGAGCCATCCGCAACGACCTCGGTCCCGGCGTCTATGCAGCTTTGCGAACCGTGCCAGAGAGATGCAACTCGTACGTTTCTCCGGTTCCGGGTTCGCACGTATCTCCGCGCCCCGTTGGGGACGTTCCATTGATGGACGAGGCCATCGAGCAGGTCCGGCGGGGCTACCCTAGCCGCCGAACATGCTGCAGACGGGGGCGCCGCAACGCTTCCTATCGCCCGCCCCTCGTCCGCTTCGCTACGTTGCTAATTCGTCCGTCCAAAGACCGCGATCTCAATGTTCCCGCCGCCACCGACATGGAAATTAAGCACGCGGCCAGGGGTGTCGTAAGCGTCTCGCAGCCTTGCCCTGACGAGTTCGCTTTGCAGGCCTCCAGTTGCGGTGCAGAAGTCGATTCTGTCGATCGCCCACACCTTGTTTTCTTCCATCGCAATGATCGTGAAGTTCGACGATTCCCCGGCGCCTCCGCAACTCATACCGCTTACGGCGACCCGGATCGTCTTGAACGCACTAGCATCGATGGTCAGATCGTTTCCGTTTCCCGTGAGCGCCGCCGTGCCGAGGAGCTGCGTGACCGCCTGTTCACGCACCCTCACATTGCCGCCTGCGTCGAGCGGCCCGATGATCGTCGCATCGACCACCTGCGCGGCCAATGCGATCTGCTCTCTGAACACAGTCGCGCCGAGGACGAGGCTGGCTACGACAATGACCGCGACTAGAAATGCACGCATCATGGCACCCCTTTCGTGTCGGCGGTTTTCGCCGCAAGCTGTCCGGGACGATAAGAACGATTAACGGGTTTCCCGCTTGGTTGATTGAATCCCCCATGTGCGGCCCCGTCCCTCCCGCCAGGCACAGCGCGGATTGCCCCGCACGACGGCGACGGATCATCGCCCCGCCGGATGCATCTGTCAAACGAGCGCTTGCACGGAAACCCGCCTCACCGGCCTGCTGGCGTTCTTACAATTGAGACCGTTCAACGAGTGTCCCGAATACGACTTCGCGGAATGCTTCTCGGGAGTGCCCGGGACCGTCGGCTACGTGAGTTTCAATAAATACTCCGTGGAACACATCGCCGAAATGCTCATCAAGAAGTTGAAAGCCTAGTTAGTTAGGGGAACGCGACCACGAGCTGTGCAAAACAGAACAGTGCCCCCTCGACCTCGGCTGTTAGATTTGCCTCATGCGAGGCAAGCCGTGAATACTCGTCCAACCCCACCCATCAGTCCCGAACGCGACTACATGCGCGAGCACCTGGACGACCTCAGACGCGAAGTCGAGCTGTTGCGCGCGATGGTCGGGAGGCAACGGGAACGCATCGGTGACCGCCACACCGACGTGCCCTCGTTATCTCCTGCTCAACGACCAACATCGACGCAATGAAGAAGTGTCCCTTCTGCGCTGAAGACATTCAGGATGCGGCGATCGTCTGCAAGCACTGCGGACGGGACCTGACGCAGCAAAGTGCACCAGCGCCGCCGGCATCGCTGCCAGCGACCGTCGCACAACCCAAGAAGAAAACCAGCGCGTTGACATTGCTGACGCTGGGTATCATCGGCTTGGTGCTCATTGGATATTGTGCGAGGGTGATGGTCAGCCCGACGGACAGTACGAATGCTGGGACCGAGCGCCTCCTGAATATCACCGCCGCAAAAGGTCTCTTGTCCTGTTCCATCACCAACCGCGAGAGCACGGCAATCAGCAAATGCAGTCTGAATGTCAAAGACGCAGAGGGCGTGGAGTGGAGCGTGGACGATACTCGAGTGGTCGCTCCGTTGGAGACCGTGAACTTCGACTGGAGTAGTTTCACCGCGAAGGGCCAGCCCATGCCGAGTCACCTTGGACGCGATCGCGGAGTTTATGTCAGCTGCTTTGTGACTGGACTGGACAAACGTCTGACGGGAGCATTTCGGTAGAGCACAGCGCGTTGACAGCAGAGCCGACCGCTGTATCCGCCCGCTACCCGGCCCCGCGCCTACGCCCGGTCCGCCTTGCCGAACGCCTCGCTGGGGTCCGGCAAACCCCGTTGCCGGAACAGTGGGGACGTCAAGCCGTGACGCCCTACGCGGCTATCCGCCCTACGGCACCGCGAACTAGGTAAAAGGTAGTTATACCCTCTGGGGACGCCAACCTTCATTCGGTTGCCATCTACCGATCGCTCATACCGCGCGGCGCCCTACCGCCGTCCGTCAGCCGACCAAACACCGCTTCACGAACGCTCCGCCAACCCTTCAGCACACAGGCTACTCCGGCGGTCCCGAACACGAATGCCAGGATGTTCGCGATCATGTCGTCTGTCGGTCCGCCTAGCTGGTGCCCTCCAACAATCAAGAGCACATCATCGGGGTGCCCATCGACTCCGATCGCGAACAGCGCGCACACAAGTGCGAGTCCCAGCGCAACAAGGACGGTGACAAACAGCGCCACGGCTCGAACCGGAAAGGGGGTTCCAGCCGACATTTCGCAAACCGAGAATCGTCGGGCAAGTCTACGCCACTGTCGACGCCGGGACTCTTGACCGAACGACCGAAGCGGAGTTCGCTCCCGCTGGGAACGCCAACTCTTTTCATGCGGCTTTGCCGGCGCCCGAACCCGCCGCCACTTCGGCCGGCATGGGTCGCGTCCACTCCGGCACAACCCGTCACCGAGCCATTAGGCCGAGTGGTCATGACGGTGTGGCGCGATTTGCCATGGTCACGGGTGTCTACTCGCCGACCTTCGCACACATTCTCGTCGCTGCAGTCACTATTCTCGTAGCGGCCGTCACTGAGGGCGGCGCGCGAGGCCCCTCGCACCCATCACCAATCCCACCACGACGCCGGTGACTCTTTGAGGTTGGATCTTCGCTTCCAGGAGCTCGGCGTCGCGCCTCGATGATACGAAGATGAACATGACGACCTCTCTCGATTGTATGAAGGTGACGATTTTCACCGGTCTCGCCCTCTTTTTCTTGCTCGGAATCTGGGGCAGGAGGCTTCGCGAAAAGGCCTTTCGTGCGTTGTCCGTCGAACAGAAGGTTCAGGTGGCTGACAAAAGGGGGAATTACACGTCAGGCGAAATGATTCCGTTGGTGGGCCTTATGCTCGGCCTCCTCGCGATACTGCTGTTCAGGCCCGGTTGGCTAAGGGGTGCCTTCGCCATTTTCCTTGCGCTTCTCGTGCTCCTCGTTAGCGCGTTCCATTTCCGAACTCGGCACCGGTTTCGAACACTCGGCCTCCCGGCGGCGTTCCTGTCGCAGTATGAACACTCTCGAATCGTGACCTACAGTTCCCTCGCCGTTCTATTGGCGATCTGGGCATGGATTCTCTATCACCTACCGTGAGCATGACTCTCGCTGGCAGGTTCCACTGATTTTTCAGCGCTTCACCGCGTCCCCGAATCGCTTCAGCGGCGGGTCGCCGACGTTACTGACCAGGCTTGCAGTTTCCTTCGGTCTGCCACGACTCCGTTCCTCTGTCCGTGATCAGCAACTGATAGGAACGTACCGCATGGAACTTGCCGAGACGATCGTCGAGTGGCCGTGGCGTGCGCAGGATGCTGGTAACAATCGGAACACCCTTCGGACTGACTTCGACAAATGAGACGAGGCGTTCACCGGGGATCACCGTCACGGCTGTGGGGTTGTACTTCATAACGGACCTTGCCCGTAGCGTGCGATAGTCGATCGAATCGAATATCAGCTCCCGATCATCGTAACGGTACGGCGGTGATGTCAGGTTCCGCTCTTCATTGATGTCTCCTTCGCCCTCTTCATAAACGTGCCCGGCGCCACCTCCCCAGAAATCACATTGAAAGCTCCGGATGGAGCGAAACTCATCGATTGATGGCGGATTCCGTTGAAGCGTTGCGAGGATCAAGAAAAAGTGAAGCATGTGTGTTCCTGACGCTGGCCGTTGGGCGCGCTCACGGTTTTGAGAACGTGCGCGTACGTGGCTGGCCCGTGTCGCCGAACGGTTCTTCCCGGGAACCGGTCTTCACGACCACGTCGCCGCCGTTCCCCACGCGTACCACGATCGAGCGATCGCCGGTGAAGTGCAACGGTTCCGCTGGCTGGACTGTGCCCTCAACGTCCGTCCGACCGTCGACGACGACGCGCATCCATACCGGCCGGATGACTCGAAGTTCGATCGCGACACTACGAACTGGACTCGCTGGTGCGGGCTGCGACACGGCGGGAGGTGAAGCCGCGACGTTTCGCGTCGGCGTCGCGCTGTCGCTGACGGCGTTGACGGCCCTTGGCGGTGAGGTCTCTCGTCGCCAGGGAATTGATACGAGACCCACACCGATCACGGCGATGATGGCGGGTATGGCCAGCAATCGGGGACTGAGTCGGTATCGCCGTGGCAGGTGCGACGACGGAGCCGAAGCCCTGTCGTCAGAGGATTCAGTGTTGGACGGAACAGCGATGGTCGAGAGCAGCTGGTCGGACGAATGAAGCGGCTGATCGATCGGTTCCGACGCTGCCGGCCGCGACGCTTCCGACGGGCGTGGTGTCGCAGTCGGGCCGTCGGAGATGGGTGCCGGCGTGCGGAAGCTCTTGATGAATGTCTCGAACTCGTCCGATGTTCGCTGCCGCGCTCGTCGCGCAGCCTGGATGGATTCGCGCAGCCGCTCGAGCTCGGCCAGCGCCGCCTTCTCGTCAAACGGCTGGACCCGTTCTTCCGGTGACATGTCTTTCATTATCGCAGCACGACCGCGATAGAATCACCTCGATCTGGCACATCCTCGAAACGTTCTGGAACACCGGAGTAACCAAATGAAGTTCGTAACTCTGTGTCTCGCCTTTGTCGTTGCGGCCTTCGGCACTGACCGAGCGGCAGTACAAGAAAGGCCGAACTTCTCGGGCACATGGATTGGTGTTGGGCCTCAGCCGGAGATCCGGGAACTAACCATCAAACAGGATGGCTCGACGCTGTCCTTTGAAGGCCAGCCAGACGTGACCAAGCACACGTTCAAACTCGACGGCTCCGAAACCGAGATGAGCGCCCCGGACGGGAAGCCTCTTCGTGCGAAGGCTGTCTGGGTAGGCAAGTCGCTGGTGATAACGATCCATTTCCCCGAACTGAAGCAAGACATCAGGCGGCTGACGTGGACGATGGATGCCGATGGACAACTGGTGATGGAAACTGAGTTCCTTGGCGGGAAGCCGGAACCGCCCCACAAGAACGTCCTCAAACGCCGCTAGCGCTCCTTCCGGTACGCCTTGAGGATCCTGATCGGTGGCATGAGCGACTCGGTCCCGTATGGTCCTGTCGAACGGGTCGGCGAGGCCTGAATTGACTTCACCACATCCATCCCGCGTGTGACGCGGCCGAACACGGCGAAGCCCTGGCCGTCGGCGTTGCGGCGCCCGCCAAAATCCATCTCCGGCTGATCGCCGATGACGATCGAGAAAGAGGCCGTTGCGGTGTCCGGGCCGCTGCGCGCCATCGACAGCGCGCCGTCCACGTGCCGCAATCCTGTCACCGTGGTGCGTTCAATCGGAATTGGCGGAAACTGATCTTGTCGGCGCGCGGGGTCGATCTGGAATTGAATCACCTGGATCTCGACATCGTGCCGGACGGTGTTGTCAGGGCGGACCGCGCGATTGACGCTGCCACCGTCGTAGAAGCGGGCATCCAGATATTTCAAGAAGTTCGCAGCGGTGATCGGAGCCCGGACGCTGTCGACCTCCATCTCAATCGTCCCCTTTTCGGTGTCGAAGACGACGACCACGTTCTGCTGCACTGCGGGCGATTGCGTTGCCGCAGCAACAAACAGCAGGATGACAGTGAATGCGCGAATCATCAGATCACCTTCGTGCACGAATGAGTTTACTTTGGTTTCAATTTGTCATACAAAAGAGAGCATGAAAGGCGAGCAGCTGGGCGCCTTCGAGGAACTGGTCCTTCTCG
>Ga0111539_10012214_pt1 | contig 10772 bp, 7 predicted proteins | sample RhiMethybrSRZTD1_FD_79667 | JGI IMG/M metagenome (GOLD analysis project Ga0111539, IMG submission 79667) | Populus rhizosphere microbial communities from Tennessee, USA - Rhizosphere MetaG P. TD hybrid SRZTD1 (version 2) (version 2) | ecosystem: Host-associated > Plants > Roots > Rhizosphere >... | reverse complement strand
CAAAGGCGTGTGCCGGAGCCACCAGACAGGACAACGGGAACGAGTATTTGCATAGGTTTTTGGAGGTGAATATTGGGCTTATCGACCATTTTTAACAAAATTTGCACGCATTGCCGTAGCCGCTCCCGCGGGGCCAGGGTGTCTTAGCCTGTGGCGGCACCCTCTCTTGAGTCTCCACCTCTGTAGCCGGCGGGATTGATATTCTGCCATCGCCATGCATCCGCACACATCTCTTCCAAGCCTCGTTCTGCCTGCCAACCCAGCAGTTCACGTGCAAGCTTAGGGTCCGCGTAGCAAGAAGCAATATCACCAGGACGCCTGGACGCAATCCTGTAAGGCACCCGCCGCCCGCTCGCCTTTTCGAAAGCATGGACCATATCCAGAACGCTGTAACCCGTACCGGTCCCCAGATTCACCGTCAAACAGCCGGTTGGCTCTCGAGTGGTCGAGTCATCCATCATATCCAGGGCTTGCAGGGCTTTGATATGACCCAAGGCCAGATCAACCACATGGATATAATCGCGGACGCCGGTCCCATCCGGCGTTGGATAATCGTTGCCCCACACATTGAGGATCTCCCGCCTGCCGACCGCCACCTGAGCCACGAATGGCATCAAATTATCCGGTGTACCGAGTGGATCTTCTCCGATTAGACCGCTGGGATGCGCCCCAACCGGGTTGAAATAACGGAGAATGGCCAAGTGCCAGGAGGAGTCGCTGCGGTCCAGATCGCGCAAAATCTCCTCCACCATCAATTTGCTTTGCCCATAGGGATTGGTTGCGGAAAGCGGGTGGTTTTCAGTCAGGGGCAGCCACTTCGGATCGCCATAAACCGGTGCAGAGGAGCTGAATACCAGCTTTCGCACCTCACACTCCCTCATCGCTTCGAGAAGCCGGAGGGTGCCGACCACGTTATTGTCATAATAGGCCAGTGGCTGCTTGACTGACTCTCCTACAGCTTTAAGGCCAGCGAAGTGTATTACCGCACTTGCCCCGCTATCGCGCAGCGCTGCCACCAACGCCGTGTGATCGCGGCAATCACCTCTTATTAAGTGGAGCCGTTTGCCGGTTATCCGCTGAACCCGCGCCAGGGCCTCTGGATGACTGTTACAAAGATTATCGAAAACGACAACGTCAAAACCCTCATTGAGCAATTCGACGCAGGTATGCGAACCAATGTATCCCGCTCCCCCAGTGACAAGAATAGTGGCCATCAGACGCAACCGAAGATTTCAGACATACAAACTTGAGTGAAGCCGGGTTGAAGTTCCACCGGGAATATCATTCTCGATTTCATCGATGACGCCTCTCAATTTAAAACGCATCCAACGATTCAGCGCTCTGCTCATCAACTCCCAGTTCTGTCGCGAGTATCCCCACAATTCGCTCAGCTGCTTTGCCGTCCCAGAGATGCGGTCGGCGCCCCTGCTTGCCTTCGCCACGCAGCACCTTGCGCACCTCTGCGACGATACGTGCGGGATCGGTGCCAACCAGTACGTTAGAACCTTCATCTATTGTTACCGGACGCTCGGTATTCTCTCGAATAGTAATACATGGTACACCGAGCGCGGTGGTTTCTTCCTGCAAGCCACCGCTGTCGGTTAACACGACAGCGGCGTCTTTCCATAGATTGAGAAAGGCCATATAAGCCTGCGGTCCCACCAATGTAATGTTCGGCCCCAAACCGATCCCGAATTTTACAAGCTTTCCTTGCGTGCGCGGGTGTACCGGAAATATCAGCGGCAGCTCAGCCGAAATTTCCTTCAATCCGTCGCATATCCTCCTCATCGTATATAGGGTATCCACGTTGCTCGGGCGATGCAATGTGATTACTCCATAACGTCCCCCAGTAGCGGCGTTGGCAGTCTTGAAACCAGTAGTGTCAAACGCGGCAGTATCGGCCCGCTCCAACTTTGTTACCTGATACAGTAAATTATCCACCATCACGTGCCCTACGTGATGTATCGCGCCATCTTGCTTACCTTCGCGCTTAAGGTGCGCAATTCCGCTCGGCTCTGTAACAAAAAATAGGTCAGAGATGCTATCGGTAACCAGACGGTTGATTTCTTCAGGCATGGTCATGTCACCGCTGCGCAAACCCGCCTCGACGTGCGCGACGATGAGGTTCAGCTTTTTCGCGACAATTGCGCAGGCTAACGTAGAATTCACGTCACCCACCACCAGCACGGCGTCGGGGCGATCACTCTGACACAACTCCTCAAAAGCCACCATGATTTTGGCAGTCTGCTGAGAATGGCTACCGCCACCGGCGCCCATAAAGGTATCCGGCGCGGGAATGCCCAGTTCCTCAAAAAACACGTCATTCATTTCGCGGTCATAATGTTGACCCGTGTGAATGATGCTGCAGGTAAAGCCGGCATGGGCGTGCAGCGCACGTACGATGGGGGCGATTTTCATGAAATTCGGCCGGGCTCCCGCGACCAAATATATTTTTGCCTGTTTCAATCTCATGTCTCTAACGTTGCAAATATGACTAACACCACAATACCCGCCACTGACCTGCCTAGCTCTCCATCACCGGCTTAGAAGGCCCATTCGAGATTAGAGCGAGATCGAGTATTAATTGAGATAACCTCCCACTACCCATCCTGAAACGGATACTGTTTCTAACCTAAATCCAGACTCTTGCAGTGTTTGAGAAGAAGATTGATCTTACAGCATGTGCGGAAATTATCAGGCGGAGTATTCATGCTCTGCTCTTTTTTACCTCATCAATCGCGTCACGATAAATCGTCACAAGCCGCTCATAATTACGACTGGCAGTATAGCGCGCTTCGTAGCAAAGGCGAGCCCTCCGACCCATTGCGATCATCTGTTTTGGGTGTGCCAGCGCCCACATTATCTTATCAGCCAAGTCTACCGGGTTCCCGGGCTCGAATAACAAGCCCGTCTCGCCGTTCTCTACAAGTTCGGCAAATGGCTCGATACGACTTGCAATAACCGGGGTTCCAGTGGCAAAAGCTTCCAGAATAACCAGGCCAAAGGTCTCAGATATGCTCGGCACTACTAAGGCCGCGGCACAGCTCATCTCGTGGCGCACATCTGACGGCGATAGATGACCTAAAAGTCTAATACCTTCAATTCTTCGTAATTCTGAAGCTTCAGGACCCTCGCCAGCGACACGCAAATCGACTTCTGACAGTAAAACCGCTGCGCTAGCTAACGTTTTCACTCCTTTTTCTACTGACAAGCGCCCAACGAAGAGTAGCCCTTGGCGGGGCATGGGGGGTGGCGGTGGAAAATTTACAAAATTTGGTTTCACCATGACGCGATCTTCCGGTAATCCACCTTCGATGAACTTTTTGCGGCAGAATTCGTTTAGCACAATGTAACGCGTTACCTTGGTGCGATACGTACCCAATCCGCGATGCAGTGCCAGCATTCCTGTCGTCATTGCAGAGGCTGCCCGCGAGCCTCGGAAGCATGCATGTGCCACTCCGCGCCACGGTAAGCGACCCAAACAATCCTGACATGCAGTCCCGTCGCGCAGAAACACTGCATTTAGGCAGATAAGCCGAAAGTTGTGTAGGGTCTGCACGATCGGCACTTTGGCACGGGCGGCCGCCCAGTAAAGAGAAGGTGAAATCAGGGGAAAGGTGTTGTGTGCATGGATGACATCGGGACGGAAACGTACAATCAGTTCAGCTAGATCGCGTGTTGTGCGCGTTGACCAGAGCACTTGCCGCGAAAGCGATATTGACGGGATGTCGGCAATTTCGTCGTTGGTGCGAGAGTAGACCTCTACTATATGGCCATATGAACGCAATAGCGGGACTTCAGACTCAACGACGGCGTCTTCCCCGCCCCGATGCTTGTAGGCATTATGGACGATGAGGATGCGTTCCTTCATTCTCATCGTCCTCTCAGAGTGGGTAATTCCAGGCAGCGCAAAACACCATCTGCAAACTTGCAGGCCATATTCCCCACCGTATATTTTTGAGCGCTCGTTTTGCAGCCGATCGTCAGCAATTCGATCGTCGACTCATCCGCCAGAAGCTTGGACACGGCGGCTACATAATCATCCAGGGAGGTCGTCGTCATCAATCCGTTTTCGCCATTAGTCAAATAGGCTATTTCCGGACCGTGTCCCTTGCAATTTGTTGTTATCATCGGAACACCTGCGACAAAGGAATCAAGGATATTTAAGCCAACAACACCCGGATTGATCATTACTTTTGCTAACGCCAGCACATCTGCTTTGGCTTGTCCCTTGCGCACCCCAAGATACTTTGCCCACGCATGCTTCGCACAAAATTGGTCGACTAAATGTTTTTCCGATCCCGAGCCTACTATCAAGAACTCGAAATCTGGCAAGTGATGATGGATTCTAGCTGCTGCGTCCAGCATAAATTGGATTCGTTTTTCCGCGTAAAATGAACCGATATATATACCAACATTTTTGCTTTTCAATCCCAACTCTTCCCGCAACTGACTCAATGCTTCCTGCTTCACCCCTCGGACCATATTGGAAAGCTCGACGGTATCAATAGCGTTATCCAACACGGTGATGCGCTCCCGCGGAAAGCCGCTCTGCTCGATTAATGGCACGCTAATGTTGGTATAACCGAACCACCAGTCCGCTCTTTTAGTGGCAACACGTTTATATCTCTCCCGAAGACTATTTGCGTCAGCTTGAAGATTACCCCCGTGACCCCACAGGGCGACGCGCTGGCGTTTATAAAGATATTGGGCAACCAAGTTATAGATAAGCTTGTTTTCTGAGCTGAGCACGGCAATGTCAACTTCCGCCAGTTTGTGCCCGAAAGGCTGCCAACAGATTCTCTCACCCCAAAAATAGCGCGTTTCGAGGCGTTCTCCCCAAGACAATGTTCCCGAATCGTCTTTACCACGTTCACTCGGTGCAGGCTGTCCATAGACAAGCTTTAACTCACAGTCTCTTTTACTGAGTTCTTGACGAAGCGCTTCAAAAAAAGCAACCCGATAATGCGTCAAGCGCCGCTGAACAATTAATGCGCGGTAGCGAGTTCGCTCATTCATGATTGACATATGCCCTTATCACGTTGGTGAGCCCATTAATGGGAGCGAGACGGGGGAATCAGATCGGAAAACGGATACAGGTCGGCGGAAAGCGTAGTGTTGAGCTTACCGTAGAGTGGTGAGACTTTAAAGGATGCATACCTTTTTGATATTAGATTGCCCGGCAACGCTAAGTGATTTTTATAATTGCTATCCGCAAAAACTACATCAGCGCTAGCATAATTGCTTGACGCGGGGTGCAGTACCGTCAAGCACTACCGTGGCGAACGGGCCACTTCGTTGAGTGGCCTCGGTAAGGCCGCCGATGAGCTCTTTTATTGAAAGTTACTAGCTCTAGCACATTGTATTCGAAAAGGGTTAGCACCATAAGTCACGCTTCTCTAAGAAGTATCTCTGTCGCCGACTCATTAAGCTTGCTGATGCCAGCTGATGAAATTGCATGCTTAAAAAAGCGAAGCGTGGCGAACTAGCCTCTCCGAAATAATAGGCAAGGATTCCCTCTTTTTTAAGCTAAAAATATTTAAAAATTATATATAGTTCTGGTAGAGTTAACTTTTCATAATTTATGCCGTAATAGATGTAACGTATTTTTAGTCTGTAAGGGCATACCCCGCGAAAGCGGGCGACGCAAAGTCATCGGTCTACCGGGCGTAAGCCCCCATGACGGCAGGACTGCCAAATAACGTGACTCGTTTCACTGCTTCCTGCATTGCCCGGGTACTTATCGAAAAACCTAGATGGGTGGGATTGCGGTTCGGTTTTCCCCACTTGGTTTCGTTCGATGCCTTCGTCATCACGCAGTTCGGCCTCGCTCTAGAGGAGGAACTGAACGTGAAAACCAACAAACAGCCTCCAAATCTGTCTCTGGGCCGCATTTTTTCTGGCTGTTCATCGCTCGCCAACTTGCAGTTAATCGTTCCCGGTTCATAAGTCGCCGTCCAGGGACGGATTTTGCTCGCCTTTACTGTTTTGACAAAGGACAAAGCTTGGGTATTTGCTCTCAAGTTTTTCAAATGCAGGGAACGGCATGAGGCCATGTCGAACTTCCACACAAAACGCAATGCCGCTTCCGCGTTTGCATCGACACGAGGACGCCTCGTCACGGATCGTGCCCCGGCGCCGTGAGAACAAAAAATGATCGCATCTACCCCTGAAAAACACCTTTATACATCCCAACGAAAAAAAACCATTATGAACATTATCAAGAAACTCATCGTTATCTTTATGAGACAGGAAACGACATCAGCGAAAGCGCGATCACAACGATTGGCGACCGCGTCTGGGGCCTTGCCGCGCGGACACAGGCAACTGTGCAGGCCGGTTCAGCCGCCACGATAACGGATAATCGCATCAGTCGGTCCGGGGAAATGGTATTTGGACCCTTGCAGATGGCAATATCGAAAAAAACGCTGTTTTACATAGTTGCCTGCTTCTCAACGACTGTGGCGGTATCTACGTCAACGCAGGATCCCCAATACAAGAATTGCTTCGAATCTGGTTGAGCAGGTCTCTGGCAATGCTGACTGATTTTAATGCAGGAACGAACGAACTGTTTGCGCACAAACGGTGATATATATATGGGAATAGTATCGAGGATAATACCCTGATCCCTACGACTCCGGTTATTGGCGATGAAACAAAGCAGCATAGGGGAGACAAGCGACTTCGGGGCCGTTGAGCGCAATCATTATTCTGCGCTTCTCTCCAGTCGTATCATTGGACAAAGTGACTCAAATGAGCCTTAAACAGAACTGCGTTTTGAAGAGTGGCAGGCCACGTCGCCTAGCGCAAAAATGGCACGCGATGTCAGTGGGAAAGTTCATAATCCCGCCGGCTATGCAGCTACTAAAATCACCGCGTCAACATCGTTCCCAACGGTAATCTGGTCGCTGGAAATGCTGGTTGGTCGACGTGGAATCAAGCGGCTCCTCTCGGAAAACTCAGCTCCCAAAACTTTGACTTGGTAGGCCCTTGTTTATACCGCTCTGAAGGAGCTCCGAAGGACTTCTCTCATCTCCCAATTTTTCTATCCAGGGGGACGTCTGGTATCGCGTAGCCTTTGGCATCTGAGCTGCCGAAGCCGAACAACCGTTCGAAGTACTGATCAGGCGCGACGGCTGGGGTACGACGGTCGGCTATGAATCGCTAATGGGGAAAGCTCAAACCTTTACCGGTGGTCCTGGATGGAACTATACAACTTCAGCTTTAAAGCCACCAGGTCAATTACAGCAGGTGATCCTGTAACCGGAGAACGGGGAGCACGTGTGGATTTTCAAAAAATTCCTGCAGGAAAATCCCTGTATATCCCGAACCTTGAAATCGTTCCCGTCGCGGCGCTGCGATCGGCGCTTAGCCTTGGGCGCTTGAGTAACCCAGGCAGGAGCACAGAGGAGATTTCCTGTCCGGATGAGGTTGTGTGCCTAAAGCATGTGCGAATTACGTTAGATTCTCGGATCAGCAATCCATTTCCTGGCCCATTACTTTACCTGCACTTGGCATCGAAATCGTCTTCACCCGAGACCCCACGCTTGTCGATAGCGATACAGATGGCATTGCTGATATCCAGGACAAGTGTTCCCGGACATCCCCAGGGGAAATTACAGATGCCGCTGGCTGTGCGCTGGGACAGCCCCCAGGATGATCGCAAAATGAGAGGCGGCGCGCGATTCATGGCGCCGCTTGATCATGAACTACGACGAGGAGAAAAAAAGGGAGAAATAAGACGGCTAACGGCGGCGAAAAAGCAGCTGACGGGTTGCCAGGAAAATGAAAAGAGTATTTGTCACCAGATAACGTTTCCATAACCGGCTGGGCTCGCTGAGTAAGCGAAATAACCATTCCAGGCCGTTTCGCTGCATCCATAACGGCGCACGACGAGTCGTCCCGGCGTGGTAATCAAAAGCCGCTCCAACGCCGATCATCACCGCGTTAATACGACCCCGGTGCGCCGCCATCCATTTTTCCTGCTTCGGGCAACCAAGGCTGACCCATACAGTCCGAGCTCCCGAAGCATTGATACGGTCGACATCAGCTTCATCTTCTTCTTCAGTCAGCTCACGAAATGGCGGAGACCAGGTTCCAGCGATACGTAAATCGGGAAAAGCCCTTGCGAGCCGATTTTCCAGAATTTGTAAGGTTTCTGGAGTGCTCCCATAGAGATAGATGGATTCATCCCGGATTGCTGCTTCGGCGCAATATCTCCACATCAGGTCGGGACCATTAATTCGTGTTTGCCGTGAAACGCCGGAACGACGCAACATCCACGCCACCGGCTCGCCATCTGGCGTTGCCATATCTGCGTCTTTCACCACCTGCCCGAAAGCAGGATCGTATCTCGTGGTTACAACAGAGTGAACGTTACAAATGCATACATAACGACTTTCGTTTGCTTGCGCCCACTCACCGATCCGCGCGACCGACGTCCCCCACTCCAATACGTCGATCGGTGTGCCCAGAACAAGAATTGTGCGTCGGTTATCCATTAAAGAAGTCGACCGGAAACATTAGCTGTACAATTGCTGACAGAACTTCGTCGCGGGCTCAAACGAATTTTCCTACAACCCGCTCTTTGACCTTTCCTCGCATCTCGAATAAAATGCCTGCTGAGCTAGGGGCGGACTTAGGGATCTGCGTAAGAAACAAAATCGCGCAATATAACGTCACCTTGTATTTTTTATATTTTAAGCCTTCAGAGAAATCCAAAACAATCTGTTTCCGTTATTTTTGTAAGTTGCCGATGCCCGGGGAAATTTCATATTCACAAAAATTAGGTTCTGCATAGTTCTTAATAAGCAGCTAGATGTCTCTCCCCGGCCAACCCCATCCGCAGAAAACAAGCATTAATCCCTCTCTGTTTTCACTTTAAGATTTTTTAAGGTTATGTATAGTTTTGCAAGATTCAACTTTCATAATTTACGCCGTATAGGGTGTAATGGATTTTTGATCTGTAAAGGGCATACCCCGTGAAAGCGGGCGACGCAAAGTCATCGGTCTACCGGGCGCGAGCCCCATGACGGCAGGACTGCCAGATAACGCCACTCATCCCAATCACGCACTTTGCGGATGGGTCTCTCTGTCAGCAATACGGGAGGATCGTCTACCGGTCCGTAAGCCGTTTTGTTGACGTAGATCGGCGTCTTCACGCAGTTCCGCCCTCAGCTAGAGGAGGCACTAAACGTGGAAATCAATAAAGAGACAGCCGGCAACCAAGTATTCGGTCGTGCCGGGTTCATATTTTCGGTTGCACAATCCATCTTATCATCCCTGAATGAATCCACCCTATTTCCCCGAAAAGGGCTTGGATTTAATGGCCTACTTTCTCGCCCGATACTCGGCTCTAAAAGCCTCTAAAAAAACGTCAAGCGGTTGGGCTGGTCGATTCGGTGCCCGCCCCGCCGAATTTCATTTCGCGCCATCATCCAGTAAGGCCAACAATGATCATCATTAGAACTCTACTTTTTCTTATCGCGCTGACCGGCGGTCAGCAGTTCGCCCACGCAACAACCTATTATATAGATTCTGAACGCGGCAACGATTTTTGGAATGGCAAACTGCCTACCCCTGGAGGGTCTTCCACTAATGGTCCATGGCAAACACTTAACCGGGTCGCAACAGCCTCGCTGGCTCCCGGAGATACTATTTACCTTGCCTGTGGCTCAACTTGGAACGAAACACTTAGCATAGCTTCCTCCGGTACGAGCGCCGCCCCCATCGTTATTTCCGCGGGGCCAGGGACCTGCGAAAACCCGCCGGCCATCGACGGGGCCGTGGTTGTCCCCAGTCATATGTGGACACCGTACAAGGGAGCGATCTATCGCGCCCAGGTATCCTCCATCGAACACATCGTTAACCCCAAGCTTAGCGCCAATCTGTTGGGCTGGACCTTCTGGTCCCCAGGAAACGATGCGTCCATGTCGATAGATACCGCTTGCAGCGGCTCGCCATCACCGTGCATGTCATTTACATCGGGGGCCGCCAAAAGCGTCGCGATCAGCAATAATTTCCCCTTGGCAGGGGGGATGAAATACACCGCCAGTGCATTAGTCAAGGCGCCAGCGGGAACGCAACTTAAACTCGCCATTCGACGTGATGGACCGCCTTTCGAGTCTTTTGCCGTGGAACAGTATGTAAAAGGGTCCGGTACGTGGCAGACCGTCAGCTTCACCTTCGTGGCGCGCAGGTCTGCCCCTAATGCCCGCTTCGATTTCGAAGTAGAAGAGGCGAAGACTAAAATTAACCTTCGTGAGGTACATGTAAAGCGGGTGCGGCCTACGGAAAAGGTGGTAGGGGTATTTGTGGATGGAGCGGGGGTCCGCGGCGCGCATCACCCCAACTTTGGACAGGTCGAAACGGACGCAAACTCCCCATTTGCCAAAATCGCTACCTCCGGCGGCAAAACGATTGTCGATACCGCCGGGTTGCCGCTGCCTAAGGATGCGAGCCTCGCCGCCGGTCTAGGTATATCAATTCGCTCTCAAGCGTGGCGAATTGAAGAACATACCGTTACCGCGGCGACGGGAAGCCGCCTAACCCTGGATAGGGCCACACAATATCCAATTTTGGCTGGATTCGGTTATTTTCTCACGGGAGCACTCTGGATGCTCGATTCTCCCGGGGAGTGGTTTCTCGATTCTTCCACAGGCTATTTATATATTTGGATGCCAGATGGTGCCTATCCCGCGGATCGAGTCTCTTTCAGCTCTCTCGCAGCTGGTGCCGACTTGAGAAGAAAATCCCACGTGAATGTCACTTCT
>Ga0111539_10012209_pt1 | contig 10774 bp, 9 predicted proteins | sample RhiMethybrSRZTD1_FD_79667 | JGI IMG/M metagenome (GOLD analysis project Ga0111539, IMG submission 79667) | Populus rhizosphere microbial communities from Tennessee, USA - Rhizosphere MetaG P. TD hybrid SRZTD1 (version 2) (version 2) | ecosystem: Host-associated > Plants > Roots > Rhizosphere >... | reverse complement strand
GCGTGCACCGACAGGATGGCCAGCGCCATCGACGGGCCGACGCCGTGCGCGCCGAGCAGGGCCTCGAACGTCACCTTCTCGTCGCGCGACGCAAAGCCGTAGAGCGTCTCGGCGTCCTCGCGGTGGTGGTGGTGCACCCACACGAACACCTCGTCGGCCACGTCGCCGAGCGCCACGGCCGTCGTGGGGGCCACCACGACCACGTGGCCGATGCCGCCGACCTCGACGAGCACCTCCCCGGCGCCGCGGTGCAGCAGCCGCCCGCGCAGCGAGCCGATCACGGGGCCACCTCGGCCGCCCGGCCCCGGGTGGTGCGGGCCGCGCCGGGTGCCGCGGGCACCCGCGCCCGCAGCGGGGCGTGGGCGAGGTGGCACAGGGCGAGGGCGACGGCGTCGGCGGCATCGACCGGCCGGAGGGGACGGGTGATGCCGAGCAGGGTCTGCACCATGCGCTCCATCTGCTGCTTGTCGGCGCCACCGAACCCGGAGACCGCCTGCTTGACCTGGTTGGGCGAGTACTCGACGACCTCGGCCCCCGCGGCGACGCCCTCGACCATCGCCAGCCCGGCCGCCTGGGCCACCGGGATGGCGGTGCGGGCGTTGACCTGGAACAGCACGCGCTCGACCGCGACCACCGCCGGCCGGTGCTCGGCCACGAGCTCGCGCAGGTCGTCGCGCAGCAGGGCGAGCCGCTGCGGTACGGGCAGGGCGGGATCGGTGCGCAGCACGCCGGCGGCGACGGCACGCGGGCGCCGGCCGGCCTGCTCGACCACGCCGTAGCCGCAGCGCGACAACCCGGGGTCGATGCCGAGCACGAACATGGGTTCGGACCCTAGCGGGCCACCCGTCCGGGTCGGTGGATCTCGCCCCTGGGGCGCGCGGGCCCCCGGCCGGGCCCGTGACGGGGGTCGACGACGCCCGGTCAGCGGGCGGCGGCGACCGCGGCGACCAGCTCGTCGGTGGGCCGGAACCACAGGCCCGCCACGGCCCGGTGGGCGTGGCGGATCGTGCCCGACCCGTCGACCACGAAGATCGACCGCCGGTAGAAGCCGACCGGCCCGAGGATGCCGTAGGCCCGGCCGACCGCCTTGTCGCCGTCGGACAGCAACGGGAACGCGAACCCGCCCTGGTCGGCGCTGAACCGGTCGTGGCTCTCGACCGTCTGCGGGCTGATGGCGAGGACCGTGGCCTCGACCTCGCGGAAGGCGTCGATCTCGGCGGTGTAGCTGTTGAGCTGCCGGGTGCACACCGGCGTGTTGTCGCCGGGGTAGAACACCAGCACCACGGGGTGGCCGGCGTAGTCGGCGAGCGAGAAGTCGCGGTGCCCGTCGGGGGTGCCGTCGGTGCCGGGCAGGGTGAAGGCGGGCGCGGCGTCGCCGACGCCGACGCTCACGGCCGCACCGCCGGGAGGCGCCGCCGGGCGGGAGCGCGGTGCGGGCTCACGACTCGACCGTCTCGAGGATGGTGTCGGGGATGTCGAAGTTGGCGTGCACGCCCTGCACGTCGTCGTGGTCGTCGAGGGCGTCGATGAGCCGCAGCACCTTCTTCGCCGACTCGGCGGAGTCGAGGGCGATCGTCGACTGCGGCAGCATCGTGAGGTCGGACGAGTCGACCGCGATGCCGGCGTCGTCGAGCGCGGTGCGCACCGCGTGCAGGTCGGTGGGGGGTGTGGTCACCCGCCACGAGTCGCCGTCGTCGACGATGTCCTCGGCCCCGGCGTCGAGTGCCGCGAGCATCAGCTCGTCCTCGTCGACCGACCGCGGGACGATGATCTGGCCCTTCCGGTCGAACTGCCAGGCGACCGCTCCGGGCTCGGAGGTCGACCCGCCGTTCTTCGAGAAGATGTTGCGGATCTCGGCCCCCGTGCGGTTGCGGTTGTCGGTGAGCACCTCGACCATCACCGCCACGCCGCCGGGGGCGTAGCCCTCGTAGGTGATCTGCTCGTAGGTGACGCCCTCGAGCTCGCCGGTGCCCCGCTTGACCGCCCGCTCGATCGTGTCGATGGGGATCGACGCGTCACGCGCCTTCTGGAACATGGTGCGGAGCGTCGGGTTCATGTCGGGGTCGCCCCCGCCCTCGCGGGCCGCCACCTCGACCTGGCGCAGCACCTTGGCGAAGAGCTTGCCGCGCGCCTTGTCGTTGGCGGCCTTCTTGTGCTTGATGGTCGCCCACTTGGAATGGCCACTCACGACTCACACCACCTCTTCGAGGAACAGCTCGTGCAACCGGGGATCGTCGCCGAGCTCGGGATGGAACGCCGCCACGAGCACCGGGCCCCGGCGGCACAGGACGGGTCGACCGTCGACGGTAGCGAGCACGTCGACGTCGTCGCCGACGGACTCGACCACGGGGGCCCGGATGAACACGGCGTGCACGGCCGGGCCGTCGAGGCCCCGCACCGGCAGGTCGGCCTCGAACGAGTCGACCTGGCGGCCGAACGCGTTGCGGCGCACCCGGATGTCGATGGCGTCGAAGCAGCGCTGGTCGCTGCGCCCGTCGAGGATCTCGTGGCCGAGCAGGATCATTCCCGCGCACGTGCCGAAGGCGGGCATGCCGTCGGCGAGCCGCTGCGCCAGCACCGGGAACAGCCCCGACGACTCGAGGAGCATCGACATCGTGGTCGACTCGCCCCCCGGCAGCACCAGCGCATCGACGCCGTCGAGGTCACCCGGCGTGCGGACCGCCACCGCCGGCGTGTCGAGGCGCGCGAGCATGGAGACGTGCCGTGCGGACGCGCCCTGCAACGCGAGCACACCGACCTTCACCTGGGGGCCTCGTTCCTGCCGACATGACACCTCGATTGTACGGGCCGTCCCCCGAACGGCGAGAATCGTCCGCTGACTGGGAAATCGGTAGGGGGAACACCGACCGGAGGATCTCCGTGCACGCCACCACCACCGGCCGACGTCAGCACGCCGGCGCCGGCTCCACCGCCGGCTCCACGACGGGCCGCACCACGACCCGACGCCCCCGCTGGGCCCCCGCCGTGGCGGCGGCGCTGGCGGTGACGATGGTCGGCGCCTGCTCGACGGGCCCCGAGGGCGACGGCGACGACGCCTCCCCCACCTTCCAGCGGGCCAGCGGCGCCTCGCTCACGTTCGAGGAGCCGGTGGCCAACCCGACCGACCTCGTCGCACCGCCTCCCGACGGCGGCGAGTGGACGATCGTCGGATCGATCTACTCCCCCGACGACGGCGCCGCCTCCGCCACGGTCTGGACGTCCGAGGACGGCCGCGACTGGGACACCGAGACGGTCGGCGCGGCACGCGCCGGTCGCGACGTGAGCATCGCGGCCGCCACCCGCGGCGACGACGGGCTCGTCGCGGTGGGCCGCGTCGGCGACGGCGACCGGGCCGACGCCGCCGTCTGGGCCCAGCACGACGGCGAGTGGGCCGCGTCCACCCCCGACGCCATGGCGGGCGATCACGAGCAGTGGGCCTTCGACGTGGCCGCGGGGGCGGGCGGCACCGTGGTGGCCGGGGGCGAGAACGTGTGGGGCGAGGTCCGCCCCCGCCTGTGGTTCAGCGCCGACGGCGAGTCGTGGACCAGCGTCGACGGCGGCGCCGGCGGCGTGTTCGACTCGACCGGCGAGGAGACCGTCCGGGCGGTGGCCGCGATCGGCGACGGGTTCGTCGCCGTCGGCTCGCGCACGCTCGACGGCGAGCAGGACGGCCTGGCCTGGTACTCGGCCGACGGCGAGACGTGGGAGGCCGTCGACGCCCCGGCCCTGGCCGGGGGCTGGCGCCAGGACGTGCTCACCGTGACCGCGTTCGACGGCGGCCTCGTCGCCGGCGGGATGTCCGACGTCGACACCAACGGCCAGGGCGATCCCGTCGTGTGGCGCTCGCCCGACGGGCGCACGTGGGAGCCCGCCACCGGCGCCCTGCCGATGACCGACAGCCGCAGCGCCGCCCGCGACCTGGCGGTGCGGTCGCTGAGCTTCGGTCCCACGGGCGGCCTCATCGCCGCGGGCGGGAACGACTGGCGCCCGCGGATGTGGCAGTCGACCGACGGCGGGGTGAGCTGGGCCGAGCTGCCCGACCCGGTGCACGGCGACCTGTTCCAGGACGGCGTGACCCTCCGGGCGGCCGCCTCGCTGAACGGCGTCACGCTCGCCATCGGCGGCGAGCCGTCGGTCCTCATGCTCGCCAGCCCCCGCTGGCAGGACGTCACCTCCGACGCCTTCCCGAAGGGCGGCACCACGCCGTTCGCCACCGCGGTCACGGGCGGCGACGACCTCACGCTCGCCGCCGGTGGGCAGTTCACCGCGGGGGCGGGCGAGACCCGCGAGAGCATCGTCGGCCAGCTCTGGCGGCGCAGCGGTGACGGCTGGGAGCCCCTCGACAGCGGCAACCTGGCCGCGGGCCACGTCATGGACGCCACGCCGTTCGCCGGGGGCTACGTCGCCGTCGGCGTCGAGGACTTCGGCCTCGCGGCCACCCGCGACCTGGTCGCCGACGACCTGCCCGACGGGCTGGTGTGGGTCTCGCCCAACGGCACCGACTGGACCCGCGTCGGCACCCAGAACGCCCGCATCAACGAGCAGGCCCTCGAGTTCCTCGAGAACCCGACGCCCGAGATGGCGCCCGTCATCGCCCAGCTCGAGATGGAGGCGCCGCCGCTGTCGGTGCCGCCTGCCGGCGGCGACGGCACCCGGTCGCTCGGGGCCGTCGACGCCTTCCAGGACGGCTACATCGCCGTCGGCTCGTCCTACGACGCCAGCGAGGGCGAGCCGATCATCCTCGTCTCGCCCGACGGCACCACGTTCCTCGAGGAGCAGCCGCCGCACAGCGGGCCCGGCGTGCAGCGCTACGACGACGTCTGCGTCGGCGCCGACGACGTGGCCGTGGTGGTCGGCGTGTCGGGCGGCCCGGGGTCGTACGACGTGATCGCGGGCGCCCGCACCGCCGGCGGCTGGGTGGCCGGCGACGGCCCGGGGTTCGGCGGAGGCGGCGACCAGCAGACGTACGCGTGCGCCGCCGGCGACGACGGTTTCGTCATCGTCGGGTCCGACGACCGCAGCGGCACCCGTGACGCCCGGGTGTGGACCTCGTCCGACGGCGTGACGTGGGACGAGGTGACCTCCGGCGTCCTCGGGGGCAGCGGCGACCAGTGGGCCAGCGCCGTGGCCGCCGTACCCGGCGGAGGGTGGCTCGTGGCCGGCACCGACTCGGCCCGGGGCGACGGCGACATCGCCCTCTGGCGCATCGACGCCGACGGGCACGTCACCCGCCGCGACGCCGGCGAGACGGCCCTGGGCGGCCCGGGCGAGCAGACCGTCACCAACATCGCCGTCGACGACGACGGGGCGGTCACGCTCGCCGGCAACGACTACGGCCGCGTCGGCCTCTGGCAGTCCGACACGGTCGACCGCTGACCGGCCGTCATCGCTCTCGCGCTCGGGGGTCGGTGCGCACCGGCCCCCGGCTCGCCGGGCGGTCGGCGCCCCGGGGGGCGGGGCGTCCTCACCAGCCCCGGTCGGCCAGCTTCACCTCGAGGCGGTCGATCTCCTCGCCCCGCATCGCCTCGCCGAGGCCGCGGCTGACCTTGGCGAGGATGTCGGGGTCGCCGTAGTGGGCGGTGGCCTCGACGATGGCCTTGGCCCGGCGGGCCGGGTCGTCGCTCTTGAAGATGCCGGAGCCGACGAAGGTCGCCTGGGCGCCGAGCTGCATCACCAGGGCGGCGTCGGCCGGCGTGGCGATGCCGCCCGCGCAGAACAGCGGTACGGGGAGGCGGCCGGTCTCGGCGATCTCCTGCACCAGCCCGACCGGCGCCCGCAGCTGCTTGGCCCAGTCGTAGACCTCGGCCGAGTCGGCCTGGGTGATCTTGCGGATGTCGCCCAGGATCGAGCGCAGGTGCCGGACCGCCTCGACGATGTTGCCGGTGCCGGCCTCGCCCTTCGACCGGATCATCGCCGCGCCCTCGCTGATGCGGCGCAACGCCTCGCCCAGGTTGGTGGCCCCGCACACGAACGGGACGGTGAACGCCCACTTGTCGATGTGGTGGGCCTCGTCGGCGGGCGTGAGGACCTCGGACTCGTCGATGTAGTCGACGCCGAGCGCCTGGAGGATCTGCGCCTCGACGAAGTGCCCGATGCGGGCCTTGGCCATGACCGGGATCGTCACGGCCGAGACGATGCCCTCGACCAGCTCGGGGTCGCTCATGCGGGCCACCCCGCCGTCGCGGCGGATGTCGGACGGCACTCGCTCGAGCGCCATGACGGCGACGGCGCCGGCGTCCTCGGCGATCTTCGCCTGCGCGGCGTCGACGACGTCCATGATGACCCCGCCCTCGAGCATCTCCGCGAGCCCGCGCTTGACGCGCTGGGTCCCGGTGTCGTGAGCAGGGACGGAGGGCGACTCGGTCATGCCCGCAGTCTACGAGGACGCCCCTGACCGACCCCTAGCCAGTTCGCGGGGATTGGACCGGTCCTCGGGAGTCGGGGTCGGCCCCCCTCGCCGCGCTACCGACGCTGACGACGGTATTTCGTCCTCGTCCGCCCTGGGGCGTCGACAGCCGCGCTACCGTCTCGCCGTGCGCCAGCCGGGGGACACGATCGCCGACGCCCCCGCACCGGGGGTCGGCCCGGGGCCCGGCGGCCGCTCGACCCTGTCGTACGTCCTGCTCCCCCGCCCGGGCGAGGCCTGGGTGAAGGGGTGGCTGCCGGTCATCGCCTTCGGGGTCGTGGCGCTGACCGGGAACGACCTCGCGGGCCCGCCCCTGCCGGTGGCCCTGGCGGCGTGGGCGGTCTTCGAGCTGGTGCTCTACCAGACCCGCTACCTCGTGAACGACCTCGCCGACGCCGAGGTCGACCGCACCCACGTCGCCGCCGCCACGCGCGGCCGCCTGCCGGCGGGCGACGCCACGCGGCGCCTCGCCCGCGCCTCGATCGTCCCCCGCGTCGCCGTCGGGCTCGGCGCCGCCCTCCTCCTCCCGCCGCCCGCCCGGGGGGTCACGCTCGCCGCCACCGCCGGGCTCGTCGCCGCCACGGTCGCCTACGAGGCGGCCCGCACGGTCGTCCGCCGGCGGCGCGTCGACCGCGCCACGGCGCGGCTCACCGCCGTCGAGGTCGCCGTCTACGCCCTGGTCGGCGCGGGCTACGCCGTGCGCATCGGTCTCGGCGCGGGGCTCGCCGGGGCCGGCGCGGCGCTGGCGGGCGCCGCCGCCGCCTACGGGTGGGCGTTCGGCACCCTCGTCGTCGTCATGACGTGGACGTGCGAAGCCGCCGGCCTGCTCGCGGGCGACGGCCAGGCGGTGCTGGCCCGGAAGTCGCACATCGCGGTGCTGGCCCGGCTGATCGGCGACGGCCCCGAGCGCGTGGCGGCGCCCCTGCTGGGCGGCCGACCGGCCCGGCTCGTGGCCGTGCTCGAGGGCGTGGCGACGGGCACCGCGCTCGTGCTCGGGGCGGGCCTCGACGAGGCGCCGACGCCGATCGGGGCCGTCGCGCTCGTGGCGGTCTGCGTCGTGGCGGGCCCGCTGGTCGTGGCGGTGTGGCCGCGGCCGGGGGTGGGGTGGGCCGCGGCGGTGCTGGCGCTCGTGACCTGCCTGGTGGCCGGGGGCGGCGGCGGTGTCGGGACGGCGGCCGTGGTGTTCTGCGTGGCCGGGCCCGTGGCGACGTTCCGCACGTTCACGCCGGCGAGCCTGGGGCTCGCCCCGGCGCGAACTCCCGGCGGATGACCTTGCCGCCCCGGGCCCGCATCAGGCGCGGCCACCAGGGTTCGGCGGTCGACGGCCGGGCGGCGTGCCGGGGCTGCAGCCACACCCCGTCGAGGTTGCGGGCGAGCAGCCCGTCGGTCAGCGGCTGGTCGCCGTAGACCGCGGCGCCGCGGAGCGCGTGCCGGAGCGCCCGCAGGGGCGGGCACCACAGGTGGGGCTTGCGGGCGGCGGTGACCACGGTGCACCGCAGGTCGGGCGCCGCCACCAGCGGCAGCCGGAACCGGGCGTTGGAGATCACCGCCAGGTGCCCGATGCCCCCGTGCGCGGCCACGACCTCGACCGCGCCCGCGAGCGCGGCGCGGCGGTCGTCGAACGACGACCCGTAGGGCACCAGCGTGTTCTCGAGGTCGACCACCAGCACGTCGCCGTGGACGGCGGCCACCTCGACGGCGTCGACCAGGTCGTCGACGAGCCACCACGGCGTCCGCCGCGACCGCGGCCGACCGGCGGTCACCCGGCGCCGGCCGCCGTCGCGTCGACCTTGCGGGCGACCACCGTGAACACGCTGCTCACCCGCCCGTCGAGCTTGGCGAGCGGGGTGACCACGGCCTTGTCGAGCAGCAGTGCGAGGGCCAGCGCGGGGCCCGAGGCCACGAAGGCGGCGAGCCGGCCGGCACGGTGGGCCCGGGACCGGGCGGGGGTCCACGGCGCGTCGGGCCCGGGGGCCAGCCGCGTCAGCACCTGGAACGCGGCCCAGGAGAGGTCCCACGCGGTGTAGAAGCGCCCGCGGTTCGTGTCGAGCACCTCGAAGCCCCGACGCTCGAGCTGGTCGACCATCGTGTCGAGCGGCAGGAGGTGCAGGTGCTGGGGCTGCATCCACGGGCCCCACGCCCACCCGAGCAGGTCGGCCATCCGCGAGTCGGGGGCGGGCACCTCGATCACGAGCGTGCCGCCGGGCTCGAGCACGCGGTGCGCGGCGTCGAGCTCCGCGAGCGGGTCGGCGGTGTGCTCGAGGTAGTGGAACATCGTGACGACGTCGAACGTGCCGTCCAGCACCGGGGCGACGTCGGGGAACGATCCGCCGTGCCCGTCCGCGACCCAGCCGCGGCGCACGGCCTCGGCCACCGGCGTCTCCTGGTCGACCAGCTCGAAGCGCGTGTCGGGGTAGAGGGTCGACGCCACGAGGCAGAAGTGCCCGTGGCCGCCGCCCACGTCGAGCCACCGCTTGGGCTCGGTGTACTCGCCGACCATCCCGGCCCGCTTCTCGTAGAGCCAGTCGTCGGCGCTGAACATCATCTCGGTGTCGAACTCGCCGGCGCCGTCGTAGAAGTCGCGGTAGTAGAAGTCGAGGCCCTGGGCGGTGAGCGGCGGGTTCTGGAAGCTCGTGCCGCAGGCGTCGCAGACGTCGACGCGGAAGGTGCCGGGCTTGCACTGGACGAGGTCGGGCGACGAGATGCGGGGCCGGATCGCCGTGCCCGCGCACACGGGGCAGGCGTCGAGCTCGGCACCCAGGAACCGCTCGACCCCGGCGGCGAGGTCGGACTCGTAGCCGCGCCGGTGCTCGGCGATGAACCGCAGGTCGGTGTGCGCGGGCCGCTCCGGCCGCCACCCGCCCCGCAGGGCGGCGGCGATCCTGGCCGGCCCGGCCAGGAGGCGGATCGCGGTCGCGGGCGACGCCAGGTCGCGGGGGCGGGCGGGGGTGGCCGCGGTGACGACCGCCGGTTGGGCCGCCACCGCCGCGCCCACGACCAGGGCGGCGCCCGTGGCACCGGCGGCGGCCGCGGCCCCCGCGACGGCCGCCGGTCCGAAGCGGGTGGGCAGCAGGGCGGCCATGAGCCGGCCGTACTCCGACCGCCACACCGAGAGCAGCTGGTCGGCGCGCACCGGCGCCGCCCGCAGCGAGGGCACGAGCGCCTGGTCGCAGCCGTGGGGCGAGTAGCGCTTCGCCTGCAGGAACGCCCGCCGCAGCTCGACGGGATCGTGCGGCCCCCCGACCAGCCCGGCGCGCTCGGCCAGGCCGCGGCGCACGACGACGGCCTGGCCCGCGCCCCGGCCCATGGGCACGGTCTTCCCCCGCAGCGTGCGGACGTCGCAGATGCGCAGCACGTCGAGCAGCTGGTCGGCGGGCAGGTCGGCCGGTACGAGGTCGACGGCGTCGAGCCCCCGTGCCCCCAGGTGGGCGGCCGCCGCGGCGACGACGGCGTCGTCGAGCCCGCCGCCCTCGACGGTCATCACGACCACGGCCGGGGCGGCGTCGTCGGTCGCCGACGTCGTCGTCGAGCCCGGCGGCGGGGTCGAGGCGCCGACGACCGACCGCGGGTCGATGACCGACAGCGCGGTCAGCCGCCGGCGCAGGCGCACGCCGTTCCCGACGACCGCGGAGGCGGCCACCAGGGGCAGCACCCTCCGCACCAGCGTTCCCCACGTCATCGTCGGCACGGGCTCGGAGCGTACCGCCTATCGACCCGCACTGCCTGATCTCACCCCACTATTGACCCGTCGCCGGGAGGCCGTTTCGCTACAGTCCGCCGCTCGAGGGGAGGGCCGATGGGACGACGAGCGCGGCGGCGCCCGCGGGCGCAGGTCGCCGCGGCCGGGGTGCGGTCGGCGACGCGGGCCTGGCCCGTGGCGGCCACGGCGGGCACGGTGGCGTACGGGCTCTGGCTGCGGCGCCGGGTGACCGGGTTCGCCGTGCTCACCGACACCGACGAACCCGTCGCCCCCCACCACCACTTCCTCACCGCCACCGGCATCCGCCTCGACCCCGCCACCGCCCGCGCCGCCAGCCTCCACGCCCGCCACCACGACCTCCACGTCGTCGACCTCGTCCCCACCGACCTCCCCGTCGAACGCCTCCTCGACCTCGCCCGCCGCATCGACCCCCGCACCTTCCGCGACGACCCCTTCGCCCTCGGCATCGGCGCCGGCTGCGCACTCCTCGTCACCGACGACGTCCTCCACCGCGCCCACCTCGACCCCCACGACCACCGCGACGAGATCGACCTGCTCGCCACGATGCGCACCTTGTCGAGGTACGCGCCGCTCGCCTCGGCGCACGCCTTCGCGCCCCGGCTCACGGCCCCCACCCCCGGCGACGACGCCGGCTGGCGGCGCGCCGC
>Ga0111539_10012208_pt1 | contig 10774 bp, 9 predicted proteins | sample RhiMethybrSRZTD1_FD_79667 | JGI IMG/M metagenome (GOLD analysis project Ga0111539, IMG submission 79667) | Populus rhizosphere microbial communities from Tennessee, USA - Rhizosphere MetaG P. TD hybrid SRZTD1 (version 2) (version 2) | ecosystem: Host-associated > Plants > Roots > Rhizosphere >... | reverse complement strand
TGCTGATCACCGGCAACATCACCGAGGATCGCTTATGGAGCGAGACGTGGACATCGGCCGACCGGGTGCTCTCGGCGCTGACCGACTGGCTGCGGCACTCGCGCGCGGTGCGCACGATCGAGGTCGACGAAGGGTGGTCGGACGACCGGGACGTCAGCGTCTTCGTCGGCCGCTGGGCGTGGCTCGATGTGCGTGCCTTGGTCGAGGAGCACGGCAGCGGCAAGGCGCTCGTCCGCGTCAGCACGCACCTGCGCCCGACCACCTTCGGCGTCGTCTCGGCCATCGGGCTCGGCGCGGCGCTGCTGGTCGGCGCGGCGACGGGCGTGGCGCTGCAGCAGCGGCTCGCGGGAACCATCGTCGCCAGCCTGACGGTGGGATTGATCATCCTGGTGGCGTGGCACACGGCACAGACGACGGCGATCGTCCGTCGCGGCATCGCGCGGGTCACGATCGGCAACGGGATGGTGGCGCTCGCGTCGAGCTCGGCGCGGGTGCCGCTGATCTCGCCGTCGTTGCTCCGGCGCTACGGCCTCCGCAGCGCCTTGATCTTCGTGCTGACGATTCTGACGCTGGGCGCCAGCACCTTCATGCTGCGCGAGGCGGCGACCGGTCCCGTCATCGGCGGGCGCAAGGGCTACGCCGGCGACTACGGCCCCGCGATCGAGGCGTGGCTCGACACGCCGGGCGGCCTCGCCGTCGGGCCCAACGGCGAGATTTACATCGCCGACTCCAACAACCACGTGATCCGGCGGGTCGATTCGCGCGGCAACATCGAGCCGGTCGCCGGCAGCCACGAACTGGGCAGCGGCTTCTCCGGCGAGAACGGCCCCGCGATCGTGGCGCAGCTGGATACGCCGGACGGCGTCGCGATCGCGCCCGACCTGGATTTGATCGTGGCCGACTCGCACAACGACCGCATCCGCCGCGTCGATCGCCAGACCGGCAAGATCCAGACGATCGCCGGCTCCGGCGAGAACGGCTACGACGGCGACGAGAAGCCGGCGGTCGAAGCGGCCCTGAACACACCGAGTGCGGTGGCGGCGGCGCCCAACGGCGACATCTACATCGCCGACACGCTGAACTACCGCGTCCGCGTCGTCGACGCCAAGACAGGGCTGATCCACACCGTCGCCGGCGACGGCCGGGCCGGCGATGGCAAGGAGGTCGGCGACGGCGGGCCGGCGACCAGCGCCCACCTGAACATGCCGAGCGACGTCGCCATCGACACGCGCACCGGCGACATCTACATCGCCGACATGCACCACAACCGGGTGCGCAAGGTCGACGCGAAGACGCACATCATCACCACGGTGGCGGGCAGCGGCGTCTGGGGCAACTCGGGCAACGACGGGCCGGCGACCGCCGCCCGGCTGGCCGGGCCGGCGGGCGTCGCGGTGGTGCACGAGCCGAACGGCAAGGCCACCGTCTTCATCGCCGACTACTACAACGGCCACGTGCGGGCGGTCGGCCCCGACGGCGTCATCCGCGACCTGAGCGACGAGGGGCGGGAGGCGTTCGGGGCGCCGACCCGCGTCGCCTACGATCCGCGCCGCGGCTTCCTCTACGTCGCCGACTCGAGCCAGGACCGGGTGGTGCCGTTGATCATCCCGAAGATCGCGCCGAACCTGGTGCCGCCGCGGCCGCTCGCGCCGCCGCGCAAGGTGGGTGGATGAAAGACCAGATGCTCGTCTGGTCTCTTCGCTTTCTGTCTCCGTACCGGAAGCGCGTCGCCGTGCTGGCGGCGCTGCTGCTCGCCGAGATCGGCCTCGGCGCGCTGCAGCCCTGGCCGTTCGCGATCGTCATCGACAACGTGCTGCAGGGGCGGCCGTTCCCGGAACCGATCGCCCGCTGGCTCGGCGCGCTTCAGGCCGGCAATCGATACGTCCTGCTCGTCGCCGTCGTCGTCCTCGGCGTGCTCGTGCAGATCACGAACCAGTTCGTGTCGGCCTACGGCACGCAGGTGCAGGTCGACACCGGCCAGCGGATGGTCTACGACCTGCGGCGGCGGCTGTTCCAGCACCTGACCGCGCTCGGCCTCAACCACCACATCACCACCAGCACCGCGGACGCGGTCTACCGCGTCGACGTCGACGCGTATGCGATCGAGAACCTGGTGATGAGCGGCATCTTCCCGCTCGCGACGTCGGTGATCTCGCTGACCGTGATGTTCGGCATCCTGCTGCGGCTCGACGTGACCATCGCTCTCTTGTCGCTGACGGTGGTGCCGTTCATGTTCCTGTGCCTGCGCTACTACACCTCGACGCTGGTGAGCCGCGAGGAACGGGTCAAGGAATTCGAGTCGAAGCTGCTCGAGCGGCTGTACGAGACCTTCGGCGCGATGCGCCTGATCAAGAGCTTCGCCCGCGAGCCGCACGAGCTCGACCGCTACGCGCGCGCCGGCGACACGACCATGAACGCCCGCATCGCCGTCACCTGGCAGCAGTCGCTCTTCTCGGTCGTCGTCAGCACGATCACGATCATCGGCACGGCGCTGGTCGTGATCGTCGGCGGCAGCTTCGTGATGCGCGGCCGCCTCACCGTCGGCCAGCTGACGGTGGTGATCAGCTACCTCGGCGCCGTCTACGGCCCGATCTCCGCGATCGCGCACACCACCGGCCAGCTTCAGGGCGCGCTGGCCGGCGCCAAGCGCGTCCGGGCGATGTTCGCGCTGCTGCCGGAAACCTCGGACGACGACGCGCCGGACAAAGTCGACGCGAGCGGCGTCAAGGGATTCGTCACGTTCAGCGACGTCGGCTTCACCTACCCCAGCGGCGCGCAGGTGCTGCACGACATCTCGTTCGAAGCGAAGCCGGGCGAGATGGTTGCGCTGGTCGGCCTCACCGGCGCCGGCAAGACGACGCTGGTCAGCCTGATTCCGCGGTTCTACGACGCGACGAGCGGCTCGGTGACCGTCGACGGCATCGACGTCCGCCGCTACCGCGTGCGCGCGCTGCGCGAGAAGATCTCGATCGTCCTGCAGGATCCGGTGCTCTTCCAGGGCACGATCGCCGACAACATCCGCTACGGCCGGCTGGACGCCACCGACGAGGACGTCGAGGCAGCGGCGCGCGCGGCGCACGCACACGAGTTCATCGCCCGGCTGCCGAAGGGCTACGCCACCGAGATTGCCGAAGCGGGCGGCGGGCTGTCGGGCGGCGAGCGGCAGCGGCTCAGCGTGGCCCGGGCGATCCTGAAGAATGCGCCGATCCTCGTCCTCGACGAACCGACCTCGTCGCTCGACGCGATTTCGGAAGAGATCGTCTTCGCCGCCCTGCGGCGGCTGCGCGCCGGCCGCACCACTATCGTCATCGCCCATCGCCTCTCGACCGTGCGCGACGCCGACCGCATCCTGGTCCTCGACGGCGGCCAGATCGCGGCGCAGGGGCGGCACGACGAACTGCTGAAGAGCAGCCGCCTCTACAGGCGCATGTGTGCACGGCTCTCGGTCGGCAAGTCGCTCGACGAGCCGGAGAGCGTCGATGAGCTCATCGAAGCCGCCAAGCGATGAGCGCGACATTGCGGAATGCGGATTGCGGATTGCGGATTGATTGTGGATTGAAGGATTCCGCAATCCGCAATCCGCGATCCGCAATGTCATGAGGATCCTATTCGCCGGAATCATTGCCCGCTACCCGTTTGGCGGCGTCACCTGGTGTTCGCTGATGTACCTCCTCGGGCTGCGCGCGCTTGGCCACGAGGTTTTCTACATCGAGGATACCGGCGAGTGCGTCTACGATCCGGTGCAGAACACCCGCGCCACCGATCCCGGGTACGGCACCAGCTACATCCACAACGCGCTCGCGCCGTACGGGCTCGGCGAGCGCTGGGCGTTCGTCAACTACGACGGCAGCTATCACGGGCGCAGCGCCGACGAAGTCCGCCGCTATGCAGCGGGCGCGGATCTGTTCGTCAACCTGTCGGGCGGTTCGTGGTTCTGGCGCGACGAGTACGCGCGGATTCCGCACAAGGTGTTCATCGACTCCGATCCCGCCTTCACCCAGCTCGCGATCGCGAAAGCCGAGCCGTGGTACGTCGAGTTCTTCCAGCGCTTCGATCGGCTGTTCACGTTCGGCGCCAACATCGGCACCGCGGCGTCGCCGATCCCGACCGGCTCGTTCGTCTGGCACAAGACCTGGCAGCCGATCACGATCGACGACTGGTATCCGCCCCGCCATGAGCCGCGCGATCGCTTCAGGACGGTGATGACCTGGCAGATCGAGAGCTTCACCGACGTCGGCGGCAACAAGGATCAGGAGTTCGTGAAATTCATCGACCTGCCGTCGCGGACCGCGCAGCGCTTCGAGCTGGCGGTCAACGGCCCGCAGCAGCTGCTGCGCCAGCACGGCTGGGAGACGGTCGACGCGATGCAGGTATCCCGTACCCCCAACGAGTACCGCGACTTCATCCACGGCTCGAAGGCCGAGTTCGGCATCGCCAAGCACACCTACGTCGTCAACCGGTCGGGCTGGTTCAGCGACCGCACCGAGTGCTACCTCGCGACCGGCCGCCCGGCACTCGTGCAGGACACGGGCTGGACCGCGCACCTGCCATCTGGATGCGGGCTGCACGCCTTCTCGACCATGGACGAGGCGCTCGCCGGCATCGATCGCATCAACGCAGACTATCCGCGCCAGGCGGCTGCGGCGCTCGAGGTCGCTCGCGCCCATTTCGACGCCCGCGTCGTGCTGCCCCGCCTGCTCGAGACGGCCTGCTCATGAAGATCGCCCATATCGCGCCGGTCGCGACCACGATTCCACCGCCGAAATCGGGTTCGGTGGAGACGATGACGTCGCTCCTGACCGAAGGGCTGGTCGCGCGCGGCCACGACGTGACGTTGTTCGCGACCGGCGACTCGAAGACCACGGCGAAGCTGCACCCGACCTACCCGCAGGGCTACTGGCACGACGAGAACATGTGGCCGTGGGAGCTCTACGAGATGCTGAATCTGGCCGCCGCGGTGGAGCGCGCGCGCGACTTCGACATCATCCATTACGAGGCGGCCTACTACCCGATGTCGCTCGCCTTCGTGCGGCTGTCGCCGACGCCGATCCTGCAGACGCTCCACCACTCGCCGAGCGCGGCCGAGATCAAGCTCTGGTCGCGCTATCCCGAGGCGCCGTTCGTTGCCATCTCCAACGAGCAGGCGCGCCTGCTGAGCGGGCTCAACGTCGTCGACACCGTGCTCCACGGCATCGACACAGATAATTTTTTCTTTAGGGAAAAGCCGGACGACTACCTACTGTTCCTCGGCCGGTTCACCGAGGGTAAAGGGGTGCTCCAGGCGATCGAGATCGCCAAGCGGGCCGGAATGCGCCTCATCCTGGCCGCCGCCGAGGACGACTACTATCGCGAGCGGGTCGCGCCCCACGTCGACGGCCGCCGCATCATCTATTACGGCGAAGCGGATTTTGCATCGAAAGTAAAGCTGTACGGCGGTGCGCGCGCGCTCCTCTACCCGATACAATCGCGCGAACCGTTCGGCCTCGTGCTCGCCGAGGCAATGGCCTGCGGCACGCCGGTGGCGGCGCTCGACCGCGGCGCCGTCCGCGAGGTCGTCGATCAAGGGGTGACGGGGATGGTCTTCGACGATCTCGAGCAGATGGTGAACGAGCTGCCGCGCGTCTTCGACCTCGATCGCCGGCGCGTGCGCGAGCGCGCGGTCGCGCGCTTCGGCGCCGCGCGCATGGTCGAGGAGTACATCGCCGTCTACCAGCGGCTGGTGGAGGCGCGGCATGGACGGTAGCCCGCGCGTCCCGGGCAGCTCGACGCTGCCGCTCGCCGGCCGCACCGTGCTCGGCATCTTCGCCCATCCCGACGACGAGTCGCTGGCGTGCGGCGGGACGCTGGCGCGGCTGGCCGACGCCGGCGCCAGGGTCGTGGTGCTGTGCGCCTCGCATGGCGAGGCCGGCTCGATCTGCGATCCGGCGCTCGTCCCCGAAGGCGACAGCCTCGGCGGCGTGCGCGCCCGCGAGCTGCGCGAGGCGGCCGCCGTGCTCGGCGTCGCCGACGTGGTCGTCCTCGATCACCCCGACGGCGATCTGCGGTGGGACCACGTGCCCGAGCTGCACGCCGAAATCGTCAAGGCGATCGAACGCTACCGGCCCGACGCGGTCATCACGTTCGCCGAGGACGGGCTCTACTGGCACCTCGACCACATCGGCATCCACGAACGCACGTATACCGCCGTGTTGTCGTTCGGCGCCGCGGCGCCGCCGCTCTATTACGTCACCATGCGCCAGGGCATGATGCGTGAGGTCGTCGACGCGGCGCACGCGAAGGGCCGCGCGCCGGCCGACTCGAGCTTCTGGGGCATTGCCGCCGAGGCCTTCGGCGACAGCGCGCGCCCGCCCGGGTTCGTCATCGATGTCCGCGACTGGGTGCCGCGCAAGCTGGCGGCGCTGCGCTGCCATCGCACGCAGATGGGACCGAACAACCCGATTGCCTGGATCGACGACGACGAGGCGCGGCGGTGGCTCGGCCGCGAGCAGTTCCGGCGCTCGCCGCTCGACGCCACCGGCGAGCCGATCCTCGAGCATCTCGGCGAACCGGTCCATGCGGATTGAGACGCTCGAGGTGCTCCGCTGCCCGTACTGCGGCGGGCGGCTGACGCTCGTCGACTCACTGTTTCATCGCGGCACCGCCGACGAGATCGACGACGGCATCCTCGGCTGCTACTGCTGCATCTTTCCTGTCATCGACGGCATCCCCGTGCTGCACCTGCTGCCGGGTGCGAGCCAGGCGCGCGAGCAAATCGAGGCGCGGCGTCCCGATCTCGCGCGCCGGACCATGTTCGGGCTCGAGGACGAGGCCGATGCCGAGCGCTTCGACGCGGTGGCCTCGTCCGACACCGCCACCTATCGCGAGACCGTCGAAGCCCTGGGGCCGAACTTCGAGGGCGGCTACTTTCTCTACCGCTTCTCCGATCCGACCTACATCGTCGCCAACGCCGTCGCCCGCGCCGTCGGCGCGGCCGTGGTCGGCGAGAGCGGGCGGGCCATCGACATCTGCGGCGGGTCCGGACACATCACCCGATCGCTCGTCGATCTGTCCACCGCGCCGCCGATCCTCGCCGACCTCTACTTTGCGAAGGTCTGGCTGGCGCGCCGCTTTACCGCCCCCGGGTGCGAGCCGGTCTGCTGCGACGGCAACGCGCCGATGCCGTTCGCGCGCGGCGCCTTCAGCTTCGCGATGTGCACCGACGCGTTCATGTACATCTGGACCAAGCGGCAGTTCGTCGGCGAGATGGAGCGGCTGGTCGACCGCGGCGGCGGGGACGAGGATGCCGGCGCCGTCCTCATCGGCCATACGCACAACGAGCGCACCTGGAGCCCGTCGCACGGCCAGCCGCTGCCGCCCGAAGGATACGCCGCGTTGTTCGAAACGCTGCAGCCGCGCATCTTCGGCGAGACGGGCCTGTTCGACGACGTCGTGCGCGGCGGCCCGCTCGACCTGTCGCGCCGCGACGATGCCGAGACGCTCGATCGCAACCCGGCGCTGACGATCGTCGCCAGCCGCAATCCGCGCGTCTTCGTTCCGCATCCGCTGCCGCAGCCAGCGGCCGCCGCCGGCGAGCTTCGCATCAACCCGCTTTACGCCATCGAGCACGACGGCGACCGGCTGCGCCTTCGGCTTGGGTTTCCGTCCGAGGACTACGAGCAGGAGTACGGCGCGTGCCGTCAGTACCTGCCCGAAGAGTTGACGCTCGAGCCTTCGGTGATCGCGTCGCTCGAGGCTGGCCGGGTCGGCGGTGTGCTGAGCGAGCTGGTTCGGCGCAAGGTGATCGTCGATTTGCCGAAGCGGTATTACTGACGCGGAGTCGGGGCTGGGGGCTTGGGGCTGGGGGCTGGCTGCCCATAGAATGCGGCTCACACCCGGATGTCGCTATCTGACCAGACGGCGCTCCAGCGCGCGCGCAGGCTTGCGCGGCAACGCTTCACGGATCCGAAACGCAAACGGGGGCTGCTGGTCGCCTTCGAGGGGCCCGACGGCTCGGGCAAGACGACGCAGCGCAAGCTGTTCAAGACCTGGCTGAAATCCGAAGGCTACGATGTCGTCACCACGAAGTGGAACTCGTCGCAGCTGATCAAACCGATCATCAAGAGCCGCAAGGCCGTGCGCGCGCTGAGCCCGGAGGAGTTCTCGCTCCTGCACGGCGCCGACTTCCGCCACCGCGTCGAGCAGGTGATTCTGCCGGCGCTGTGGGACGGCAAGCTGGTGATCGCCGACCGGTTCCTCTTCACCGGGCTCGCGCGCGACGTCGCACGCGGCCTCGACCTCGACTGGGTCCTGCGGCTCTACCAGCCGCTGCTCTGGCCCGATCTCGTGTTCTATTTCGCGGTCTCGCCGATCACATCCGGCAAGCGCGTGACGGCGACGCGGATGCCCAGCTTCTACGAAGCGGGCCAGGACGTCACGGACGTCGACGATCCGGTCGAGAGCTACCAGCGCTTCATCGCCCGCGTCATCCGCGAATATGAGTCGCTGGCGCTGATCTTCAACTTCATCACCGTCGACGCCGAACAGTCGATCGGCGAGCAGCACCGTCAGATCCGGGACCTGTTCCTGGAAGGACAGCGGCGGCCGTGGTCGCCGTGGAACATCGAGGCGGTGGCCGAGTGGCTGGCGATGAACGGAAACCGCCGGTGAGGGTGGCGAGGACGCGGGCGAAGCTCGTCGCGGTCGACGGCGTCGATCCGCCGGCGGTGCTCGCGGCCGCAAAGGCCGCGCTCGCCGCGACGACGCCGGGCGAGCCGGCCGCGCGCGGCGGGATCAGCCGGTGGGACGCGTCGGGCATCTTCCAGGATCTCGAAGTAGCGGAGGAAGAGGCGGGCGCCGCGTCGGCGCGCACGCTGCTGCTGCTCTACGCCGCCGATCTCGCCTTCCGCCTGCGCTGGCAGATCCGCCCGGCGCTGCTCGAAGGGCGCACCGTGGTCGCGGCGCCGTACGTCGACACGGCCATCGCGTTCGGGCGCGCGGCGGGCCTGCCCTCGACCTGGCTCGCGAACCTCTTCCGCTTCGCGCCACGCGCCGCGGAGCGCCACGTCGTCGCGACCCAGGCGGCCGCGGCGGCAAAGGACGGGTTCGTCGCCTTCGCCAGCCATCACGTCAACGGCGGCAGCGACCTGCGCGCGCGCCAGCGGCTGATCACCCAGACGGCGGCGATTCTTGCGCGACCGCGGCCGGCGGCGCGCCGTCGACGTTCGCCTCGCGCGCGGTCCTGAACAGCTCCGCCGCCTGCGCCACCGCCGGCTGGTCGTGAACGACGATCGCGACTTCGCGGCGGAAGTCGAGGCTGAGCGCCGCCAGCGCCAGGCTGCCGACGACGGCCGTTTCGTCGTCGATCAGCATCACCTTGCCGTGCGACTTCAGCCCGCCGACGCGCTTGCCCGAGAAGATCTCGACGGTCAGCCCTTCGGCGCGGCGCGCGTTCAACAGCGACACCAGATCGGGATCGGAGAGCTTGGCGTCGATCAGGCGGATGCTCGCGCGGGCGCGCCCGATGAGCGAGGTGAACTGCCGCCGCGCGCGCTCCGGCCCGACGATCAGCCGATCGTCGAGCGCATCGGGCAGCGGCTGGCGGTCGCGATCTGCCGCCCACAGCCGCCGCAGATCGGCCACGACGCCAGGATCGGAGGTGATGACCAGCGCGTCGCAGGTCTTGCGGAAACACTTGCGCGTCAGGTTCAGGGACGCCACCACCGCGGGGCCCTCGTCGGCGACGAGGTACTTCGCGTGATACTTCACGACCGGATCGGTGTAGGCGTGGAGCGTCGCGCCGGTGTCGGCGAGCGCGCGCCACAGCTTCCGGATCCGCTTGCGGCCGCCTTTGGCGCGCGAGGTCACCAGCACGTCGACGGCAACGCCGCGCGCCGCCGCCGCGGCGAGCTCGTCGAGAATCTCGTCGTCGTTGCAGCGAAAAAGGGAGAGGGTGATGCGCGTCTTCGCGCTGCGGATTACATCGACCAGCGCGGCACGGCGCTCGTCGACCGACGTCACCAGGCGATCCGGCGCGATGGCGTCAGCCGCGGTCATTGGCGATCCCGCTTCGGGTGTTCCCAGACTACCGACTTCACGCCGCCGCCTTCCACCATCAGCTGACTGCTCAGATCCTCGAGCGAGGTCCGCGCGTCGAGCCACGTGTGGTACTTCACCGTCACGTCGTCGGACTGCGAGATCTCCCGCGGCTCGAAGACGATCTGGTTGCGGGCGAAGACGTTCTCGACGTGCGTGGTCGGGAACTGGCGCCCTTCGGCGAGGATCTCCACCGACATCACGCGGGTCTTCGTCGTCGAGACGCGATCGAGGACCAGCAGCGCGATGCACAGGAACGCCGTGCCGAGCCCGGCGACCGCGAACTGGCCGAGCCCCGACGACATGCCGAGGCCCATCAGGAGAAACAGGATCGTCACGTCCTTCGGGTCGTCGACCGGCGTGCGGAACCTGATGATGCTCGCGGCGCCGGCGATGCCGAACGCGCGCTCGAGGTTGTTGCCGATGATGATCATCATCATCGCGCCGGAGACGCACAGCAGGATCTGGGCGTGCTGCATCGCGCGGCCGGCCGGGCGATCGGTGGCGTTCGGCGTCTTTGATGAAGCGCTGGGCTCCGAGCGCATCGTCATGGTCTGCGAGCTGTCGGCGCCGGCCGAAGCCGATCAGCGGGTGGCGATTGATCGTCAGTTGCGCGCGCAGATCGTGCACCACGTCGGGACGGCGCTCGGCGAGGTGCATCTCGTCGCGCGCGGCTGGGTGGTGAAGACCTCGAGCGGCAAGA
>Ga0111539_10012207_pt1 | contig 10774 bp, 10 predicted proteins | sample RhiMethybrSRZTD1_FD_79667 | JGI IMG/M metagenome (GOLD analysis project Ga0111539, IMG submission 79667) | Populus rhizosphere microbial communities from Tennessee, USA - Rhizosphere MetaG P. TD hybrid SRZTD1 (version 2) (version 2) | ecosystem: Host-associated > Plants > Roots > Rhizosphere >... | reverse complement strand
GGCACTGGACACTGGTTTGTTGGTCTCGGAATCAACCACAATCACTTTTAGGTCTTGCTTCATGAACAGTCCTAAAATAGCGTACCTAGTAAACGGGATGATCATCAGCAATGCCAATACAGTTACAATGGCGATTGGGATGCTCAATTTTTTATGTGTTGTCGCCCAGTGCCACAGCTGGTTCAATTTGCTGCTCTGGGAGGCGGATCCGGCGGACGACTCAGGCTTCTCTGTTGCGGCTGCGGAGTCTGGTTTTGGCGTTTTTTTGAACATATTTTGATTCCCCTAATGTATGACACTAGTGTACCCCGATCTTCCGCGCGTATACAATACACCCATGATTGCTAGTACAACCACAGTCAAACAGGCCGCCAGCCACCTAGCGGCGCACGACCCTGTGCTAGCACCAATCATCAAGCGCATTGGCCCATGTACTATTAGGCCACACAAGAACTATTATCAGGAGCTGGTAGAAAGTATTATTAGCCAACAGTTGAGTGTTAAAGCGGGAGCGGCTATAGTGCGGCGCTTTTTGGAATTATTTAATGGATCCTTCCCGGCGCCGGAAGCAATTTTGCGAAAAGACGTCGAGGAACTGCGGACCGCCGGATTATCTAGGGCCAAGGCCATCTACATTCGGGACCTTGCTGGGCACGTGGTCGATGGACAAATCCGTTTTGATCATCTGGACAATCTATCTAACGATGCTGTTATACGTGAACTTATACCCGTAAAGGGCATCGGCGAATGGACGGCTCACATGTTTTTGATGTTCTGCATGGGACGCTTAGATGTACTAGCCCATGGTGATCTGGGTGTTAAAAACGGTATCCAAAAATTATATGGACTGAACCACCAGCCCAGCCCACTAGAGGTTCAGACTATCGCCACCACAAACAACTGGCACCCGTACGAATCGGCAGCCTGTTGGTACATTTGGAAATCGCTCGACAATGAGCCTACTATACTCTAGATTTTGGAACGGTGACGACCCGGATAGCGCCCCTGGACTTCAGGCCTATGAGCCCCACCGCGGGAAGGTGGTATCCCGAGTTTGTGCAGCATCCGCATCAGAAGGCCTTGGCTGCGAAATCCCCGGTTGGGGGAGGGTAAAGGGACAGTGTTTCGGGGACTGCCTCCTTGTTGGTCAGACATGCGCTCCCTGCCTGTATAGCTTGGTTGATGCGGTGCGGCAGTAGGCCGGGGTTGCTCTGGGTCACGGAATTCCGAAGCTCTATTTAGTCTGCGGTTGCCTTGTAAGGCTACTTCCAGCTCAGCACGTACTTTTAGGTCACTGGGAGCTACTGAAGATCCGTCTTCTACTCCACCTAGCCTAAAAAAAGGCGCTCTCGTAACCGCTGGTGTCTCTGGAGCAGAAGGTGCTTGGGCCTCGCCCTTACCTGCCGCGGCACGATGACGGTCGATGAACTCCCTTCCTCGTGCTAGTGAACTTAATGTTGATCGAGCTTCCTCTGGATCGGCTGGTCGCATGAGACGCTCACCTGATTTTGGGATAAGAGTGTGCGAGTCGATCACAAGCCCCGAAGCGGCGGCCGGTTCCTCGTTGCTGTGATCAGCCTTAAGCCCTCTAAGAGCGGCGGCGGCCATAGACACAAAGGGGACGTTAGCCTGATCAGGGACCTGTCTTAAGGCCGCCCATCTATCTGGTTCGGATGGAGGAGTGGCGGGCGGCGCGTGTTCAGCGGTAACCGCGTCAGGTAAATACAATACCTGGGTCGAGGCACTGCCTGGATCTTCATGTCCGGGCGAATAAGGCGGCCAAATCTTTCCTTCGGGATAAATGCTCATAATATATCCTTTCGTTAGCCCACTTTGATAACGAAATTACCATCTGTATTTAAGCATAAATGCCGATTAAAAGCAACCCTGAAACTACAAAATTTGAATGAACATTCCGGAAAGGCCTAGTACAATACTTTGCCCGTTTCGACTGGTTGTTGCGCCCGGGTTTGAGCGTATGGCGCCATACTGGGGCTTGGCCTGTCGCCGGCGAACTGCAGGGTGTAGCGACCTATATCTTTAAGCGACTGCTCGGCCTGCGGGGTAGCAGTAGGACTATCGAAGGGCGAGGTGGTCATAAGCGAGTATCCATAGGACTTGTGGGAGCGCGTGTTGTATATAATTCCGACGTCGTGGCGGTCATTGCCATCAACATCGTCAAGCAACCCCACCTTGTTAACCAGCACAATATAATCGTTACCGGCCAACTGGCTGCGTACGCTTATATCGGTAAAAATGTTAGTCGCAAGGGCGTCCTTCATAAACCGGGCATATCTGTCTTGTCTGGCCATTAACTTTTGCATTGCCCATAGCGAATCATGGGGCGTGGAATTGCCCAAGAAGAAACGATTACTATCTACTGGCTGCAAATAGGTATGCGATAGCTGCGGGATCTCGGCCCAACGGGCGTTGATGGCGGCCGCGCCACCTAGTGCCCCATTAACCAAAATACGCACCGCGGTGTTGCCCGAACGGTTTAACAAATCGAAGATAACCTCGCGCAGAGTGGCTTGCAGAGGCGCTCCGGGTTGATCGTACACTCCAGAACCGGCACGAACATCGCTCGGTTGCCAGGTCATAACTTGGTCGAGGTCTAGGGTGCCTGCGCGCAAATCTTTCAATACCAGTAAACTGACCGGCAACTTATTAATGCTAGCTGCAAAGTGTTCAGTGTCCTGATTGTGCGTCACAAGGGTTCGATCAGTTTTAAGGTCAATAATATCTACGCCGGTGACTATCTGCTCGGCATCATTACTTTTGATAGCTTGTTCAATACGGTAACGCAGCACTTGGCCACGAAAGTAGTCGCTGATATCGCGCCTATAAAGCGCCGATTCGTCCATAGACAAATGTTCGACTTGTGCCTCGAGGGGCTTAGTTGACGATAGAGCAAATTGGGGTGGAATATTAGTATTCATGGCCCTAGCACAACATAGAATCGTGCATATAGACAACGTTTAAATCGCAACATAAACACACCAAAAAAGGAGTTTGCACTAACCTGTTATCTTGTCATTAAGTAAGCATTAACTATGGAGCAAGACGGTTGATATCGCGGGGGAACAAAATAGCTTCTTTAATATTCTGTAATCCAATAACCTTTTGCGTAAGGCGATCGATACCAAAACCACAACCCCCATGCGGTGGCATACCATGCTTAAAAGCCAACAAAAAGTGACTAAAGCCCGGATGTGTGGGGTCGACTCCGGCTTGCTTCATTTGTTCGACGACATTGTCGTGGCGGTGTTCGCGCTGCGGAACAGTTGCCAGTTCAACACCCCTAAACAACAGGTCAGCGGCCTCGGCATGCTTACCATTTTCGGCTTTCATGTGGTAAAACTTCATTTTTTCTAACAATGGCATGCCGGTCACAAACACTGCTTCCGAACCGTCGTGCTCACGGCTGTATTCACAAATCCATTTTTCTTCTTCTGGTGTCAGATCTATCTCTTTGGTTGTATCTTTGCCGGTGGCTTTGGTGAACAACTCGTGGATCTCGGGCATCGAATAGCGAGGAAATTCTGGCTTGAGCACTAGGTCGGGCGCATTTAGACTTTTTAGTGCTTCGCCATGTTCTTGATATACGCGAGTTACAACGTCATAGACCATGTCCTGCACCATTACTAGAATGTCGTTATGATCCTTAATAAAACCCATTTCGATATCGAGCATTGTCACTTCGGATACGTGTCTGGTCGTGGCGCTTAGTTCGGCGCGGAAAGCTGGAGCAATCTCGAACACTCGTTCGAATACACCCACCATAATCTGTTTATAGAGTTGTGGACTCTGAGCCAGAGTAGCCTCCTGGCCAAAATAATCTAGTTTAAAAACCTCGGCACCACCTTCGGCCGCCCCAGCTACCAGTTTAGGAGTGTTGATCTCTACAAAATCGTGCTTATACAAAAATTCGCGTACATAGCGCGTTAGCTCGGAACGAATTCTAAAGATTGCCGTTTCTTGCACATTCCGTAACCCAACAACGCGGTTGTCGAATAGCGTGTCTAGATTGTCGGATTTGTGACTTAGCGGTTTATCAATCTCTATCGGCGGCTCTTCGGTAACTGGAGTCATAACGGTTAGTGTGGCGTCGTGTAATTCCACGCCACCGGGTGCGCGAGGCTCTGACTTAACCACGCCAGTAACTTCCAAAACCGTACCAATCTGCAGGCCACGCAGTTTTTCGACCTCTTGCTTATCTTTAATAACTACTTGTACCAAACCGGCGCGGTCACGAAGATTAATAAACGTTAGACCGCCAAGTAGACGCTTTTTGTGTAGCCAGCCCTGCACCATGACCTGTTTGTCGATATGTTCTGGTAAATCTTTGGTTAGAATACGCATTAAAATATTCCTTATTTATCCGTTTTAAGTTCAGCTTGATCTTGGGGCCGCATGCAACCGCGCGCAGCTTTAGCAGCGGTTGCCGACCCGATGATTCAAGTTGATGCGGATGTCGTTCATTGTTCTTCTGATTCTATCTTATCCTGCAGAAAATTACATCTGTTTGTGGTTCATCCCAAACAGATGTTTCCTCACTCCTCTTTCGACTCTGTTGGCTCAGGGGAAGGCTGTTCGGGCACTTCGTCGATAATGGGTTCTTCTGCTGGTTGCATTTGCGGCTTAAAGGCAGCTACGCTTTTACGATCTTCGTACACCATATCTTCGGCTGAAATTTCACCCACTAATTGGATGAGTAAGTGCTGCAGGGTAATAACACCGACTGCCTCCTCGAAGGCATTAATAACCACCACCATAAATTGACCGGTCTGCGCAAACGCATGGAGTACCTGGCGCAGATTAAAGTCCTCGTGCACAAAGCAAACCCTAGGGTGCATAAGACTAGCGACTTGGCCGCCCGCCTTGGCATGTACGGCATCGCGCAAAAACAGAGTACCGACTATATGATTGGGCTTACCCTCGTAGACCAAAAAACTGGTTTGTCCGCTGTCATGCAATTCCTGTAGCAAGATTGGGCCCAGACTATCATCGGTTTTGACGAGTTTAATCTTATTCCAGGGCATTACTATATCTGCCGCCTGACGATCGTCGAACGAGGCAGCGCGTTCCATAAGTTCCAGGTCGGCATGCGCGATACGGTTATCGACTTGTTCTTTCTGCTGGTGAATCAGAGCCAGTAAATCCTCTTTTTCGTACATACCACTATGACCAGTGTGTTCGCGGTAGCTATGTATTAGATGCGTCACCATATCCAGTGGCCGATGTATGTGCTGCAGGATAGCGTTCAACGGTACGGAAATATAGGCAGCTAAGCGGGCACTATGGACATTCAGACGTACCGATTGCAGCCAAATAATACCGGCTACACTGAGCGCAATCAGTACCCAAGCAAACCAAGCCACAAAACTGTACATAATGAGCAAATATCCTGCCGGTAAGCTGATACCCATGATCATCCAAAGCAGTAGACGCATACTGGGTCCGTAAGCTACCGGACGATACAACGACTGAGCCAAATGATCGCCGCGGGCGGCTAATCGTTTTAATTCCTTGGCGGGCACACAGCTATAAAAACGCTGCAAAGCCAGGGCTAATAGCCCAAGTAAAACTAAAATCAGTCCAAATATACTAGCCAACATATTACTACCCCGGGTAGAGATTAATCATAAGGAACATTGTACACGGGTTCTGACAGCGCGGAAATGACACCGCTCATTGGGTAGCGCCACCTAGCTGATATAATAGGCACAGCATAGTTAAGGGAGCATGGCAATATTATGGACAAACGTTTTTGGGGAATTCTCGGTGTCGTTGGGCTGATTTTTGTAGGTATCTTGCTATTTAATGGCGGCGATTCATCTACCCAGGGCAATAGCAGTGGCGCCACCAATCACGTAACCGGCCCCAACACTAAAGGTGTGGTACTGCTTGAATATGGTGATTATCAGTGCCCCTTCTGCGCCCAATACCACCCTATCATCAAGGGTGTAACCGAGAAGTATGGCGCCGATTTAGTATTCCAATTCCGCAACTTGCCCATCCCACAGCGTCATAAAAATGCAATTGCCGCCGCCCGAGCGGCAGAAGCAGCCGATATGCAGGGTAAATTCTGGGAAATGTATGACCTGCTGTACGAGAATCAACCCGATTGGGAAAATTCTAATAAAGCCAGTAGCATTTTTGAAGGCTACGCCAAACGTCTAGAATTAGACATCACCAAATTTAAGACAGATGCTGCCAGTAGCGCGGTAAACGACCGCATCAACGCCGACACTGCAGCCTATAAAGAAACTGGCAATCAAATTAGCACGCCAACATTCTTCCTGAACGGCAAAAAAATAGAAGCCGGCTCCGTCGAAGAATTCAGCAAGCTTATTGATGCTGAGTTCGAAAAAAAGACCGGCTCCAAAGCCGACCTATAACACTAGTTGATAGTTTAGTACTGCAGGAATTCTCGCCAGTATGGACGGCGCACTTCTACATCTACGCTTCTAGGGCGTGTGTTGATAAATTTTATTTTGACGGGCATGGGAACCTCTCACAAGCCGCCGCTCTCTCAAAACGGCAACTCAAATATTGATTTTATTTTTTAATACCTCGTTTTTGTCTCTTTTAGCGAGTTCTCGCTTTCTCGAAAAGATGGAATTAAGCTTATCAAAGACGCTTACGGTTTGTCAATGGCAATCAGCAACATACCCGTATTTTCATCTGGCTGTAGCGAAAATTATGACTGGGGCAAGCGCTGCTTAAGCGCCGAGACGCGGGGGACAAAACTCTGCGCCGCGCCAGGCAGACCCAAAACTTTTAGAGCCCCGACGAGTACATACAACTGATCGAGTTGACTAGCTTGCAAATCGCGCGACTGCTCGGCCACCACAAACATATGTTCTACTTTTTCTACCAGCCATTTTTCTTCGTTCGGTTTAATGTCATTGGTCAGTACCTTTGGTGGCTCGACGGGAGTAACAACCTCCAAAGAACGAGCGGAGTGGTCTCTTTTATGCAGATGGCCCCGTTTAATAAGATTATTAACGTGCAGTGCGACTGTTGCGACCGAGGTATATTTAAGTCCGCTCATGATCTCGCGGTAGCTGGGGCTATAGCCATGCTCACCGATAAATTGCTCAATAAAAGTCAGTAGTTCACGCTGCTTTTTGGTCGGTCGAATGTTTTCGCTCATGTAGCTTATTCCACCTTGTGTGTTTTATTATACTGGTTACGCTTTCGGTAGAACACCCAAAATCGATACCATAGATAATTCCACACCGTAAAAAATCCAGATGAGATAAAAAAACCTAGGTAGGGACTGATGCCTAGGGCGTTTAGGCTACCGACTATCAAGTAATCGAGACTGATATTAAAGATAGACAGCAGGCTATATCTGCCTATCGTAGTTCGCTCATGATGTTTTAGGTTATCACTGTTAAATGCCCAGTAACGTTGGACTAGATAGTTCACCGTCAAGCCGATTACATCTCCGAGCAATTTCGCATACACCCAGTACCAGCCCAGACCGCTGTAGCAAATCGCAAAGACAATATACCCAATCCAAAAGTACGCAAAACCGCCAACTAAAAACTCGCCAAACTGTACAACATTCTTCCGCGTTGGGCGAAAATCGGCGAATTTCATCTTAGATAAAGTATACGGCAATGCCTTGCCCTACATATCGACTGTAGATATAAACGCCGTAGAGAAGGTAGATGGTACAATCTAGGCGTACCTATGCGCAATAATGCCTCACTTATTTATAACGCATGCCTCGTAATTGGTGATTTCCTGGCACTCGTCGCCGCGTTCTTAAGCGCCTATTTTCTACGCGTTAAGCTAGAGGTGGGCATAAACCCGGCAGAAATAGGCCCTACGAGTGGTAAAACGTACCTTGGAATTTTCTTGGTTGTGTTACCTTTTTGGATCTTTATCTTCTTTCTGCTCGGACTCTACAACAGCAATATCTACGAAAAACGCTTTCGGGAGCTAGGACGTTTGCTTATTGGCACCTTCATCGGCCTGATGTTTGTCGTATTTTGGAATTTTATGGCGAGCGATCCAATCTTCCCAGCCCGATTAGTGCCGATTTATGGATTCGTTTTCGGGTTTTTGTTCTTAGTTATCTTCCGTAATCTGGCTCGGCTCATCCGCGTTCAATTGTTCAAACGAGAAGTTGGTTTAACCCGAGTAGTACTTGTTGGCAACACCCTCATGACCACAGAGCTACTGGACTGGCTGGGCGACAGCCGACATTCAGGGTATAGAGTGCTCGGGGTTGTTGGCGGTAAACGTAGCCTGGGCAAGCATAGTGACGTGCCACTCTACCACAGCTTCGACCAATTTTTAGCTCATAATCCGGGCGAACTGCATGGCATCATCCAGACCGAACTCTATGCCGACGAATCCAAGAACGCCAAAATTCTAACCTTTGCCCAAGAAAACCACGTTGGCTACCGCTTCGTACCTGGCAATACCGAATTGTTTGTGGGCAATATTGAGGTAGAACTATTCCGTTCCGGCGTGCCGGTTATCACCGTACACCAGACGGCTCTGTTTGGATGGGGGCGAGTAGTAAAACGTCTTAGTGACATTCTGTTTGGCGGCTTTACGCTGGTGCTCGTTTCGCCGCTGCTGCTGATCATTGCTATCGCTCAAAAAATCAGTCAGCCGCACGCGCCAATCTTATACAAACCCGGTAGACTAGGACGTTTTGGCGGAACGGTTAAGGTCTATAAATTCCGCAGCATGTACCAGGAATATAGCGACATGCTACCAGAGGAAAGTTTTGCCAAAATGGGCCGGCCAGATCTATTGAAACAATTCCGCGAAAATGGCGATCAATTACCAAACGACCCACGCATTACCCCTATCGGTCGCTTTTTAAGAAAGACTAGCCTCGATGAATTACCCCAGTTGATTAACATCGTAAAGGGAGACATCAGTCTGGTTGGCCCGCGCGCGCTTGATCCTTTTGAGATGGCGAACCACCCCAAGCGCAATCTTATTTTGGCCGTTAAAACTGGGCTGACTGGCCTTGCCCAGGTTTCAGGACGCCGTAACATTACTTTCGAAGAACGACGCAAACTAGATCTGTATTATGTCCAAAACTGGAGCATTTGGCTTGATTTTGTAATTTTGCTTAAAACTGTCCGCGCTGTATTGAGTGGCCGCGGCACTAATTCGTAAAAAGTCACAATGAAACGATCTACCAATCACAAGCGCGATCCTAAAGTCGCTATTGTGCATGACTGGTTGATTGGTGGTGGTGGCGAGCGCGTCACCTACGAACTGCATAAGCTATACCCTAATGCGCCGATCTATACTTCGTATTGCAGTGACGAGTGGCGCAAAGAACTTGACAACAAGGTCGTTACCGGTTATTTGCAACGCTGGCCGTTTAGCAAACTCCGAAAATTCCTACCTGTCTTGCGCATTTGGTGGTTCACACATCTGGACTTTACTGGATACGATCTGGTGATTAGTGTTTCGGGCAATGGCGAAGCCTTTGGCGTACACACCCCAGAGGGCACGACTCATATAAATTATTGCCACACGCCGACTCACTACTACTGGCGACATTATGATCAATATCTCAAGCAGCCCGGTTTTGGCATATTCAATCCACTCGCTCGACTGGGACTACGTATTTTGGTTGGTCCATTGCGGCGGTGGGATTATGCAGCCGCGCAGAGGGCTGACTATGTAATTGCTAATTCAATACATATACAAAGCGATATTAAAAAATACTATGGCCGCGACTCGGTGGTAATTCACCCGCCTGTAGACATCAAACGCTTCGACGTACCCGAGCCTGCCAAGCGTAATGGCTTTGTGGTTGCCGGGCGGCAAGTACCACAGAAAAAATTCGACCTGGCAATTCGGGCCTGCAACGAACTCAAACTTCCCCTTCGGGTCTTGGGTAAGGGGCCGGAGCATAAACGATTGGTGGCTATGGCCGGACCCACCGTCCGCTTTGTCGAACAGATATCTGATAGCGAGATGCCAGACCTGATTGCCAGTGCCGAGGCATTTATCTTCCCGAGCTTCGAAGATTTTGGAATTATTCCGGTTGAAGCCATGGCCACAGGCACGCCAGTCGTTGCCCTAAAGGCCGGTGGCGCCCTCGACTACGTCCAAGAGGGCAAAACCGGCACGTTCTTTACCCACCAGACTGTCGACAGTCTGGTCAAGGCTCTTCGGGCCTTCCAACCTAGTCAATACAATCGTGCCGCCATTCGTGCGTCAGCCCAGGTGTTTTCTACAGAGCATTTTAGAGAACAAATAAAAGCTTTTATTCAGGATAAACAAGGGAACTAAATGCATGTACTCGTAACCGGTGGCGCCGGATATATTGGTAGCCATACCGTTGTAGAACTATTGGCCGATGGGCACGAGGTGCTGATTGTTGATGACCTCAGCAACAGCCAACTGACAGTCCTAGACAACATCGAACAAATCGCTAGCAAGCGACCAGCTTTTATACAAGCCGACATTACCGACACAGTCGCTCTAGGCAAATTGTTGGCCGAATCCAATATAGATGCCATTATCCACTTTGCCGCCTTTAAGGCCGTTGGCGAGTCGGTTACCCTCCCACTCAAGTACTACCGCAATAATGTAGGCGGCATAGTGGAGCTGTTACAAGTAGCACTCGACAACCATGTTAATTATTTTGTTTTTTCCTCGAGTGCCGCTGTGTATGGTGAACCCCCGACCGCGGTCGTTACCGAAGAGACCGAATGTCGTCCAACTTCTCCATACGGGTGGAGTAAACGTATGGACGAAATTATCCTAGAAGATACCT
>Ga0111539_10012205_pt1 | contig 10776 bp, 9 predicted proteins | sample RhiMethybrSRZTD1_FD_79667 | JGI IMG/M metagenome (GOLD analysis project Ga0111539, IMG submission 79667) | Populus rhizosphere microbial communities from Tennessee, USA - Rhizosphere MetaG P. TD hybrid SRZTD1 (version 2) (version 2) | ecosystem: Host-associated > Plants > Roots > Rhizosphere >... | reverse complement strand
TTTTGTCGCACCGCGGAGCGGTGCACGGAGTTTAGCCGGGGGTTGAGCGAGCGCAGCGAGCGATACCCCCGGTCAGGGTCATCGCGAGGACCTACGGGATTCCGCTTCCGGGGGTTGCGCGCTTCGCGCTTAACCCCCGGCTAAACTCCGTGCACCGCTCCGCGGTGCGAAAACAAAAGCCTAATGACAATCAGTTGAACTTGAAGATGTCCTTCTCCGGCCGCTTCATACCTTTCTCGTGGTATTCCTCCCAGATTTCCGCCCAGGGGCGGCCATAGACATTGGGCACCTTATACGGGATCACGCTACCTGCGACCACTGGCTTCGCGAACCCGTTGACCGGATAGATCGTCTGGACGCACTCGATAAAGTTGTAAGGCTCGCCCTCTTCGAAACCGCTGACCCGAACGAGTGTGCGGGTCATCCGAATCGGTTCCACCAGCGCTTCCGGGTCGTAGAAGATGCCTTCGTGGTTGAGGCCGATGAACTTGCCGGAAGCATCGCGGTAGGGCGTGTAGATCTCGATCGTCTGCATCTTGTTTGAGAATTCGGGATTGCCGTGCACCTTCCAGCCCTGGACATTCGATGTCCAGGTGATAAGCGCGTCTCCGTCCCAAAAGCCAATCGTGTCGCCGTACCACTGGGGAACTTCCGGCCCTAATCGCGGCACTTCCCCGGTCAGGTTGAACGAGCGGCCGATGTGGATGTTGGTGATGAAGTTGTCGGCGTCACCGGCGAGGAACTGGACCAGGGTGGGCGTGACGATGACCGAATGAGGCTGGTTCGTCACCGCGTGGTAGTGCCAACGCCTCATGAAACCCTCGGGCCAGCAGTACTGCGCCGGCCACTGCGGCGCGTTCGTGTGTGCGTCGTGGTAGGCCTCTTGCACCATCCGCGTCTTGTACTCGTCGGTGAGCAGCGAGAGAAGAGTCGGGTACTGATTCCAGAGCAATTCGGCGTACCAGTTCTGCCCTCTATGCCAAACGTATCGCCCGCTCCATTCACCGGGCACAGTGGCGTAAGTATGCTGAGTCGGGCCGCCGCGGAGGCGCGCCTCTTCGAGAAGCGCCTCGTAGTGATCTTTGGCGGTCTTGAATTTGTAGGGACTGACGATTGCCTCGCGCGGGTAGTCCCGATCGCAGTATCCCCAGGACGCCGATGCCGGAGGCTTGTCGCCGATCATCTTGCCCCGCCACTGTTGCTCGAGACCATAGGGACTATTGCAGCGGAAGTACCGCTTGTCGGTCCAGAGCTCGCGGTCCGCGTAGAAGTCCTTCGACGTAAAGATGTCGACCGGGAGCGGCGTTATCCCTTCCGGTGCGGCGCCGTTGCTTGCCGCGCCGAGGAACTCCTTAAGCCTGCCGCCGGTCGCGGGGCCATCGAACGGGCCCACCAGCCAGTGCTGTTTCGGATAGTCCTTTATCTCCGGTGGTGGCATCGCTTCGATGTCTGAGGGATTCCGCCACGTCTCCCAGGGGATAGCCGGGGTCACGGCAGCGCCGCGGCCCACGCTCGTGACCTGCGTCCTGTCGGCCGTGGAGCATGAAAGTGACGAAGTGAAAACAAGCGCGCCAAGAATGATGGGAACGGCGCGCGTACTCTTGAAAGGACTGCTCTTTGACATTCGTGATCCTCGCGCGACATTATAGGGCCCTTGCGCCAGCACCTGGGAGGATTCAAAGATGCGCGCCACATCAGCTCGTATTGTTAGACGAATGGTTCTTATCACGACCGCTCTCGTCATCTCCGCGTTGGCGGCGGCCTCGCAAACTCCACCCACTCCGGCGCCGAATACGCAGAAGCCGGGCATGACGCCACGACCGCCGCTGCTCTTCAGCGAGCCATGGCGACTCCCACCGTACACGGGCGAGCAAACAGACGAGAACATGCGTTTCACCCCAGCCGTGGTGACCAACCCTCGCATCGAGGCGAAGCTATACGGGCCGGACGCGAAGGTCATACGCGCGGCCGTGCACGAGGAGCGCATCGACCTGTGGAACGGGATGGCTTCGTCGCCGGTGGCGATAACATTGCGGGACCGGCGCAACTATGTCGATCTGAGCGACGCCAGCCGCTTGCGCTGGACGCTGCGAACTAACGCGATTCATCTGCTGCACCCGGTCGTGAAGCTGGCGGACGGACGGCTCATCGTTGGCGATCGCGGCATCACGACGCATGGCGAGTTTCTCACCGTCGAAGTTGCGTTCAGCGGAATGCGCTGGTACGGACTGGATCCGGTCAACGTTGTCGTGCTGACGGAAGTGATGAATCCAAACCTGCGGATGGTGGATGAGGTCGGCCTGGCGATGCTCTCTCCAGGCGGCGGACACGGCATTGCCGGATCGGCGAATCTGTCGACCGTGGAGCTGTTCGCCTATCCGATACCGCGTTAAAGGATCGACTCGTTTATATTCCTAGACGCGCGCTCACCGCTGGCCTGAGTGTGACGACATGCCCGAAATCGACGTCTGTTCAAAAGTGGAGTGAGGCGCCCAACGCTCTCGAAATCATGACCACTCTTGTTTAGCCGCGATTAACATCGGCAGATCGGGGTCAGCATCCTTCCATGCGGCAAGGAAATCTCTTCGAGCTTTACGGCTTCTCGCGATATGGCCGACGAGCGCTGACGCACGTGCAGATCCCAGATATGCTAGGGGATATAACGGTGAAAGCGGCGCCTGGCCTCTATGACTGAGGATTTTTTGAAACTCCGTCGCGGCATCCTCACCTCGTTCGAGTTTCAGGAAAGCCAGGCCGCGCAGGTATTGCGGCCAGAACTCAGCCGCGGCTTCGTAGCTCGATGTTGTTCGTAATTCCTCTATCGCCTGATCTGGCTTCTTTCGTTGGAGTTCCAGAGCCGCGCGAATCGTTGGCAACCAGATCGATTTGATCACGGTGTCCGAAGGATAACGCGCGATCAACTCGTCAATGAGTGGCGCCACGTTATTGGTGTCACCGCAAAATGCCAGCGCGAGTGCAGCCCGGGGAAGTGAAGCGCGGGTTCGGGCCATCGTCAATGCCTGGGCTGCGTCCGCTTTGGCGTTCTCCAGATCCTCGAGTACAACCCCTCGCAGCGCCTGCTCAGTCGCATATCGTGCCGCCAGCTCGCTCGTGTCGCGACGTCCAGCCAGGTCGATTGCGCTGCGCGAGAATTCCTGCGACTTGCGCCATCGTCCGGCGAAAGCCATCGCGCCGGCTTGACAGTCCAGCCCCACGTACTGCTCCCGCTTACCATTTAACCAGTCGAGTTGCCTCTGCATCCCCGTCGTGTCATCCCCGGTGAAAGCAATCTGATAAAGCGCGGCGTGGATATTTGTGGAATCGAATTTCTGCCCAAGAGCCTGGTTGAAAATATCTCTGGCCTCCGCGAAACGGTTAGTTCGGAGGAGTGCGCGCCCCAGGTACCAGTAGGCAGGAGCAAAATTGGGATTCAGGCTGATCGCCTCGCGGCCTTCAGCGACGGCTTGATCGTGTTGCCCAATCAAGTCATAAGCCACCAGCAGGTCAATCGGCGCCGTAGACGTGCGCGGATACGTTCGCTTGAAGAGTGTTGCTGCTTCAAGTGCCTTGTTCATGTCGCCGGTGAAAATAAAATGATAGCGAAAGGTGATCTGGAGTTGCTCGTAATCGCTCACCTGATCCTTCAGCGCATACGCTTTCTCCGCACACTCACCCGCCAGTCCAGACCTGCCAGCGAAGCTATGGTGTATAGAGAGCATGCTCCACGCATAAGCGAAGTCGGGGTCAAGTTCCGTGGCTCGCCGATAGAGCTGGATTGCGTCCATCACCCTGCCTTTGAGTGACTGCTCATATCCCAGCGAATAGGCCTGAAAAGCCTCCAGCTTTTGGGTGGTAGTGTCTTCCTGGTCCTTATCGAACTGCTGGATCGAGCCTAGCGACTCTCCCAGCTTCGCGCGGAGCCGTGTCGCCGCCCGCGATAGCGCCTTTAACACCTGCTCTTTGCTCCGGGCCTCGACCTGCTCATTTTCCAGCGTTTCGCCGGTTTGACTGCGGATGGCTTCGAGAGTGATGACGTAGTGGCTGCCCAGGGAAGCAATTGAACCCGTGATCAGCGCCTTCACGTTGTGGCGTACGCAAATCTCCCGCGCGATCCGGGCTGTGATTCGTTCTTCGGGTGAACGTTTCATTAGCTGCAGAGTTTGTCGCGCCCGTTCTTCGGGAAACAGACTCAAGAATGGGGACTGTTGCAACTGAATCGATAGACTCTGCTTGAGCGTTCCGTCGAAGACATCTTCCCCAGTCTTATTTTCGAAATCGGCCAGCAGGATCAAGTCTCTTTCGGTAAGTATGGGTTCGGCTCGGCGCGAGACCCATCCGGCAATTGCGCGCAATGCGGGTGCAAGACGCCCGAGGGCCCCCGGAGAATCTTTAGCGACCGTCTTAGACGAAGCTCTTGGCGTAGACTGCGATACTGAACCAATCTCGCGTAGCTTCGTCTGAAGTTCCAGCTGTTGCTTAAGCGTTTTTAGATCCGCAAGCAGGTGTTCCGCAGATTGATAACGGTCGTCGCGTTTTTTGCGCAGCGCATGGCTGACGATGCGCTCCAATTCGATTCCGGCTTCGGGCGTGTGTCGGCTCAGAGGAAGCGGCTCGTCCCGCAAGATTGCAGCAATTGTCTCATTCGTCGTCGCGCCGACGAACGGCGCTCGGCCGGCGATCATCTCGTAAATCACGACGCCCAGGCTGAAGATATCGGTGCGACCATCGATTTTCTCTCCCCGTGCCTGTTCTGGCGACATATAGCGCGCAGTACCCATGACCATCCCGGTCTCAGTGCTATGCATGACCAACGTCGAGGGGTTGAAGTCATCAACGAGCAGCGACGGGGCTTCCGTCAGTTTCGCCAGACCGAAGTCCAACACTTTGACCCAGCCATCAGGCCGCACCATCACGTTCTCCGGCTTGATGTCACGATGGGTAATCCCTTCTTTGTGGGCAGCTGCGAGCGCGGAGGCAATCTGCATTGCCACGTCCAGGGCTTCTGACGGGATCAGCCGTCCTTGCGGAGCGTCCATCAGTCGCTCACGCAGCGTCTCGCCAGCCACGTACTCCGTGACGATGTAGTGGTGAGTTTCGGCTTCATCGATCTCATGAATCGTGATGATGTTTGGATGATTGAGGGCCGAGGCAGCCCGCGCTTCCCGGGCGAAGCGCCGCACACGCCCTGCGTCGGCGGTGAATTTGACGGGCAGCAGCTTGATCGCCACGCTACGTCGCAGGTGTGTATCCTGTGCCAGAAACACGTTCCCCATACCACCTGCGCCCAGAAGAGATCTTATTTGATAGTGACCGATCTTCCGGCCGATAGGTGATGGATCTGTTTCCACATGGATCACTTGAGCCATGACCTCTGTGGCGGGCGCGGCTTCTGAGCTCAGGAGCGTGGCTATTTCTCGACGCAGATCCGCATCCTCGGCACAAGCTTGATCAAGAAAGGCCTCGCGCTGGCTGACGTCAAGGAGACTGGCAGCATGATAGAGCTCTTCTATTTGCTTCCGTCGCTCGGACTTCATCTTGCTATCAACTCGTAGGATTGATGCGCCACTCAATCTCGCCGGCTTCTGGTTTTCACTCGCGGCGGGCTGAGATCGAAAACCTCATGTCACCATCATAAGGCTTTCCCTGTAGTTCAGATCCTTAGCGAGCCACGAAACCCCCTTGCGGCATAGTAAGATTCTGCGCCGTTGTGATACACGAAAACTTTGCCGTAGCGGTAATCCGCAAAGATGGCGCCGCCGAGTTTTCTAATATCAGAAGGGGTTTTCACCCAGCTCGACGTCTTCGCATCAAAATTGCCGAGTCTCTGCAACTCTCGATATTGTTCTTCCGTCAGGAGCTCAATGCCCATAGCCGCGGCCATATCCATAACGCAATTTTCTGGTTTATTTTCCTTCCTTGTCTCGAGTGCTTCGCGGTCGTAACAAAAACTTCTGCGTCCTTTAGGACTCTCCGCCGAACAATCATAAAAAATGTATTCGCCCGATTTTTTATCATGACCAATAACATCCGGTTCGCCGCCAGTCCTTTCCATTTCGTGGAGTGACCACAGTTTTTCAGTATTAGCTTCCAGCTTTGCTTGCACTTTTGCCCATTCAAGACCTTTATGGCGGCTCATGTTCTTTTCAAAACGGGCCTTCAATGCTCGGAGTAGTTCCTCACGTTGTTCTGGTGACAGCTTCTTCTTATTGCCCTTTGTGTTGTCCATATTCTTAAGTAACCCCTGTCCGAAATTTTGCCTTGCCCCTTCTATCCAAATCGTAAGACGGCTATCCGCGGAGATAGTGTCTCGGTTGTGTTCAATTCGCCAAATGTTGACCAGCATTCGAAATCACAGCTGCCCAGTCTTTGGCAGGAGGCCTGCTCCGCGCATTCCCGCTGAGTATTGTCATTTCCAGACTTGGAATCGAGATCTTCTCGTAGAGAATGACAAAACTCCGTTCTGAAAATCACGTCTGTCTGTCTGTTCTGAAAATCACGGCCCCTAATCAACATTTACACGTTAGGAGATGCATATGCCTGCAAAAGTAGATCCCAAAGCCCGCCGTTCAGTGATAGTCACCTTCAAACCAAAAGACCAGCGTCCGGAAAAGAAAAAGGACAAAGTCGAGATCGTGCGCGAACAGATCACCTCAGAAGTTCAGTTCTTGAATACCGGGGAAGTTTCATTCGACCGAATGGGGCCGTTGGCCGGTGTTGAGCCGGAGGTTCTGGGATTCGATGTCAACCTTTACGAAGTTCCCGTCGTTACAGCATCGCTTACCGATGCGGAGATTCAAAAGCTGAAGGGCAACGACAACGTCGCGACCGTGGAAGACGACGGCAAGTGCTACGCCTTTCCGGAAATGCTGGTCTTTGAAGGCCAGCCTTCGCCGCTGGCAGAGACGGTTCCGGTTGGTGTCAGCCAGGTCAAGGCGCCTCCCGCCTGGGACGCATCCCGCGGTAAGGGAATCAACGTTGCGATTCTGGACACCGGCATCGACGCGTTGCATCCGGACCTGGCGCCCAACGTGAAGGGCGCGGTCAGCTTTGTTCCAGGTGAGACCCCTGCCGATGGACATGGACACGGCACGCACTGCGCCGGAACAATTGGAGCCGCGATGAATGGCACGGGAGTTGTCGGAGTGGCGCCGGCTGCATCACTCTACGCAGTGAAGGTACTGGCGAACAACGGGTCCGGCAATTGGAGCTGGCTCATTGCGGGCATCAGTTGGTGCATCCAGAACAGAATGAAAGTCCTGAGCATGAGCCTGGGCGGAGCCTCTGCGCCAGCAGCACTGGAAACGATGTGCAACACCGCTTTCACGAACGGCCTGCTCCTGGTCGCGGCGGCCGGCAATTCCGGTCCCGGAATGGGGACTGTTGGGGTTCCGGGAAAATACAAGAACGTCATCGCTGTGTCCGCTATCGACAGCGCGAACGTCATTGCCAATTTCAGCAGCCGTGGACCTGAAGTGGAGATCTGCGCGCCCGGCGTCAATGTGCTCTCGTGTAAGCCCGGAGGTGGCTTCCAGACGATGAGCGGAACCAGCATGGCATGTCCGCACGTGGCGGGCGGAGCGGCGGTGGTTTGGGGTGCACACCGCTTCGCAACCAACATACAGATCTGGAACCTGCTTGGCTCTACCGCAGACAATTTAGGTGTGCCCGGTTGGGATCCCCTGTACGGCTATGGTCGCCTGGACGTGGATCAGGCCGCGGTGGAACTGGTACCGCCCCCTGCCGTGCCATTGAAGCCGTAGTGTCCGATTGCACTAACCGCAGCCCGGAGGGCTGCACGGATGTTAGCCAGGGGTGGAGCGAAGCGACACCCCTGGAAAGGGTGCGAGACAAATTTGAACAGCTCTGGATAGTGTGGAGGATTGCCACAATGATCGCAACGAATGGGAAACAACCGGTCATCGTCACTTTCCGTCCCAAGGAAAAGCGCAAGGACCAGAGTGACAAAGTGCAGATCGCGCGAAGGATGATCTCGGGCATCGACCGCATCCTCGACATCAATCTTTACGATGCCCCCATCTTGAACTTCCACGCCACGGAGCAGGAGATCGAACGGCTGCGCAATGATGTGAATATCGCGGCAGTAGAAGAGGATGGCATTTGCAAAGCGTCGGGGGACGGCCCCAATGGCGAAATAACGCCGCTGGCCGAGACGGTTCCAGCGGGTATTGCGCAAATTGGCGCACCCCAGGCTTGGGACGCATCCCGCGCCAAAGGGATTAAGGTTGCGATTCTGGATACAGGCATCGACGCTCTGCATCCGGACCTGGCGCCAAACGTGAAAGGCGCGGTCAGCTTTGTGCCGGGCGAAACGCCCCCCGACGTAAACGGACATGGCACGCATGCCGCGGGGATTATCGCTGCCGCCGAAAACGGAACGGGAATCGTCGGCGTAGCCCCAGCGGCATGGCTATTTAACGTGAAAGTTGTGTCGAACTCCGGAAGCGGACAATGGACCTGGCTCATTGCGGGCCTGAATTGGTGCATCGTAAACAAGATGCAGATTGCCCATATTGGGTTGGGCGGTGCAAGCGTTCCCGCGGCGCTTGAGACGATGTGCAACGCGGCCTTTACCAACGGGCTTCTGCTGTTTGCTACAGCCGGTGTTGGTGGACCCGCGATGGGCTCCGTTGCCGTACCGGCAAAGTATAAGAACGTGATCGCAGTTTCTTCAGTGGATAGCGCGGATGTGATTACGCCATTCAGTAGCCGCGGCCCGGAAGTGGAACTGTGCGCCCCGGGGATCAATGTGCTTTCAACCAAGCCGGGAGGCGGATTTCAATCCTGGAGCGGAACAGCCGGCGCTTGCGCCCACGTTTCCGGTGCGGCAGCGGTTGCCTGGGGAGCCCATCGGTTTGCCACGAACGTACAGATCTGGAACCTGCTGGCCGGAACCGCCCGCCCTCTGGGTGATCCAGGGTGGGATCCGTTATACGGATATGGACGGGTTCAAGTGGATGGCGCCGCGCTGGCGCCTTCGCCATTGCCCGTTGCGCCTTTAAGACCCTAAGTGCCGAGGGCTCGGACCTCTCCGTCCTCTTCGATGAGGTCGACGTCGTTCGCTGCCCTCAGCTTCTTTAATACGTCCAGTGAGGCGCTGCCGGAAACAATGTTGAAGGACCCGTGATCCATTCGAAACCCGGTCTTCTCCAGCGATTTCGGGGACGCACCTTCCTTTAATGTTATGATCACCGGGAATTGAGTTTTAGGATCTTGCGCGGCGATGCGCTCCATCTCGTTCCATCGGGCTGTAGAAATCTTTGCCATGGAAACCTCCAGATCAAAGTATATGTCACGTTATTTGAGCGCAACTACGCTGGCGCTGCTTGTCGCAATCGGCGCATGCGGCAGCCAGACACCAGCGACCGAAGGCTACAAGGAAACTCAAGCTGGTAAGCAGTCTGAAACGGAGGCGGCCGTGTCCCATCCCTATTCGCCAAAGCCCGAAGACGAAAAACTGACTCGTGGCAACGTCGCCATCGATGCAGTGACCGGCGCCGCGGCGCAGGCGGCTGGAGAAATCGTCCTGAGTATCACCGGGACGTTACCTACTCCCTGCCACGAACTGCGGCTGCGGATCCCATCGACGGTGTCGCCGGACGGCTTGATTCACATCGAAGCCTGGTCGGTTACAGACCCGGACCGCCTGTGCGTCCAAGTCCTGCAACCATTCTCAGTTCAAGTGCCGGTTCGGGCAGCCGCGGGGGCGAAAATCGAAATCAACGGTAAGACTTACGACTCGATTCGTCCCTGACGGCTTCGTGCCAGGACCTTGTACGCTCCACGATCTTCGGCATGCTGCCGGAACCATTCGGCGAGTTCCTTGCGAATGTTGCGGCTCAGTCGCGCATGGTCTGGGACCACTTCGAGCGATGGGGCCCGGAGATCGCGAGGGATCAGCACGGCTTGCGCCACCCAGTCGCCCTCGTGAAAATGCAGCGACCCCTGAGGCTTGCGCAGAACCAAATTGACTGCACCCGAGTACCACTCCGTCTCCACGAGCCCACTCATAACTTCCAGACCTTGCGAAGAGCGATTCAGTGCGCCCAGAAATAGCGTCTCGATATTCGGCGGTGTCCGCCAGACATAGGGCAAAGAGAGTTTGAACAGGTCCTGCTGGTCTTCACGGTCGAAGAAGCTGACGCCGGGTTCCAGAACGCTCGAGGGTTTCGAACCATCCATGGGGATGTCCTCGAAAGTGAAGGCATTCTTTACGAACCGGCAGCCTGGATTATCGGCGACGTAATAGACGCGAGGGTCCTTGTATGCACCAGACGTGGGGTGGTCGAGTGGCGAACGGAAGGGATGGCATCCTTGAGGTACCTCGCTCGCCGGGCACAAGCCGAAGCGGATCGGAGAAGGTATGAGGAACCCCAGTGCGCTTGCCGAGGTAAACGGTAGACACTGTTCCTGCACACCGTAACCCGGCGGAATCTGTGGGCGGGTCCGTGCCTGCGAGGGCCGCGGCAACTTTACATTCGGAACCAGTGGAACGATGTGAACAGTCGCTTCGGCGGTCATTTTCAGAGGATAGAACTATTGTCCGTAACTTCCCTGTTTTTTTAGAGAAGAGAAGGTCGCTCCGGGGGCTGTTGATGACCCGCAAATTTTGGTAGTCAGTTTGAAATCGTCATCCGGACATCCGGACAGTGGGTGGTTGGACATATACAATGGACATGGGACAAGGGACAAATGACATTTAACAGTTAAGGAAGGGGAATCTCTTGAATGTCCCACTTCAAGAAAAATCCCCTTCCT
>Ga0111539_10012202_pt1 | contig 10778 bp, 7 predicted proteins | sample RhiMethybrSRZTD1_FD_79667 | JGI IMG/M metagenome (GOLD analysis project Ga0111539, IMG submission 79667) | Populus rhizosphere microbial communities from Tennessee, USA - Rhizosphere MetaG P. TD hybrid SRZTD1 (version 2) (version 2) | ecosystem: Host-associated > Plants > Roots > Rhizosphere >... | reverse complement strand
TTTTTCCGCCAATCCGGGCTGAGTATAAAAACGCTCCGCCTCCCATGGAATGGGAGCGAAAAAGGGCATCGCCAGCCAGTACATGAACTGGGGATATTTACCCTTGATCTTGATGCGGTAGGTGTGCGGATCTACTACCTGCGCGCCTTCCAGCGGGAATTTGTCGAGATCCAGATAGGCGTCTTTATCCGATTGACCAGATTGCCCCGCCGCAGCCTGCAATGTTGCGGAATATTCCTTAAGACCGACGATGTAATCGGACATCAAGCTGAAAATAGGGGAATGCAGCTTTGGATGCGCCAGTCGTTTAACCTGAAAAACATAGTCCGAAGCCGTAAGTTCGCGAGAGCCACGATTGGGAAAATCGCTCAGCTTATATATGCTAGCCAAGTCCTTTGCGTCCATCTCGTGATAGAGGAACTTGCCCCCTTCGTTTCTGGCAAATGCTGGATGAGGCTGGTAGCGGATACCCGGCTTGATGGAAATTTCATAAACGGTGTAAGCGATTTGCGCAGGATCGACATCATCCTTCAGCCGCTCCCCGTTCTGGCCGAAATATTGCACCACGGGCATTTTTGCTGCTGCGGATGGGATCAGTTCGTACGGGCGCTTCAGGTAATGGTATTGCAAAGGCGGCTCGTAAATTTGCGCAGTGAACAGAATTTCATTGGAGCTGTATGATTGCACCGGATCCAGATGCTTCGGCCGTTCCGCAAAAGCGCTGTAGAGAATATTTTTTTCTGCATCGGCGGCAGGATAGGGACTGTTCCAAGGATTGCCACCACATGCACTAACCAGCATTACCATCGATGCCGTAAAATATTTGAGAAAAACTCGACCTACCCGTCCTAGAAATGCCCTGCGGGAAATAGCGCACCCCGCATTCAAATAGCTGAAAGGGTTGGTAGAAAAAAAATTGCGGTCCATCTTCCTCTCGTACATCGACGAGGTCCGGTCCGGGCAGATCGGACCGGAACCCAAATCACGGCTGCTCTCCGACCTTTCCCACGCCTCCTTCGCCATGTCCGCTGCGGGCGCAACATGGTATTTAATGAGATGTTCCATTAACACTGGTTTCATTAACTGGAGTGTAGCGTATAACTGAAATAAACACGTTTGCTGACCAACTCAAAAGCCACGACAGCACACGCACTTGACTTGACGCTATAATCGTCCGGATTAATCAATACATCGCTAGGATATGAAATGACACTGCTCGCCAATAAACGCATTCTCATCGCCGGATTGCTCAGTAACCGCTCAATTGCATATGGAATTGCAAAGGCAATGCATCGCGAAGGTGCGAAATTGGCTTTCACCTACCAGGGAGAGGGCATCCGCGAACGCGTTGCGAAACTGATCACCGAGTTTGACAGCGATTTGCTGTTTCCGTGCGACGTTTCTAACGATGTGGAAATTGAGAATTGCTTCGATAACCTTGGAAAACAGTGGGATGGCCTGGACGGCATAGTTCATTCCATCGCTTTTGCCCCACGTGAAGCTTTGAGCGGAGACTACCTTGAAAGTGTGAACCGGGAGGCTTTTCGCATCGCCCACGATGTAAGTTCCTATAGCTTCGCCGCTTTGGCGAAAGCCGCCCTCCCGCTAATGGAGGATAGGAAAGGCTCTCTTCTCACACTGACCTATCTTGGTTCCACTCGAGTTATGCCCAGTTACAATGTTATGGGTTTGGCCAAGGCAAGCCTTGAGGCGAATGTGCGCTTCATGGCGGCAAGCCTTGGCCCCAAGGGCATCCGGGTAAACGCTATTTCCGCCGGGCCGATCAAGACATTGGCGGCAGCTGGAATTGGCAGCTTTGGAAAATTGCTCAGTTATACCGAAAAAGTAGCGCCGCTACGCCGAAATGTCTCTATCATGGAAGTGGGCAACACGGCCGCGTTTTTGTGCAGCGACCTCGCGAGCGGCATTACTGGCGAAGTTACCCATGTGGACGCAGGATTCAACACGGTTGCGTTTGACCTGATTGAATCCTGACTGAAAAGGCGCCTAGTTCACATTCCGAAGCGAAACGTCGTACCGCGCCCTGACGCCCGCGAGATAAGACGTGAGTTCCTCTTGGGTGACCACCTGTTGCATCTGTTTCGCAAAAGCTTTGCGCGTAGCCTGGTCTGGCATAGTCGGCTGAATGACACGACTGACTCGGATCAACGTAAAAACTCCCTGGGAATTCTCCACACCGCTGTACGACGGTAGCGCGGCCGCATCAGCCTTGAATATCGCCCGTAGCGTATCGTTATCGAGGCCCTGGGGCTCCTTTCGAGATACCCGTTGGACAGGTCCCCAGGTAATATCCTCACCTTTTCCAGCCTGAAGTTGCGCAAGCTTTTCCTTGCCTTCCTTAACCGCCAACGCTCGAGCTTCCTGCTGCGCCACGAGTCCGGAGATTTTATCCTTCAGTTCGGCAATGGTCTGCATACGGGCGGGCCGGTGATCCAGCACCCTCGCCGCGACCAGGGTGTTAGGCGCAACCTCGACCGCTTCGGTATTGCGCTTAGCCTTGACTGCGTCGTCCGAGAATATTGCCTGTAGCAGCCTTCCTGTCAAGTACGGCGCTTCTCCTGAGTCTTTGCCTATCCAGCCGCTCCTTTGAAGAGGTAAGCCAAATTTTTCCGCAGCGGGCTGAAGGCTATCGCTTTGTTCATACACCAAGTTGCTGAAACCATCTGCCATTTCGCCAAAAAGTTTCCCCGCTTTTTCCTTTTTGATTTGCTGTTCAACCTGGTCCTTTACCTCGTTAAAATCAACCGGCTTCGCGTCCTTTATTGCTGTGAGCTTAATGATGTGAAAACCAAAGTCGGTCTCGACGATGTCGCTGACCTCATCCGGTTTCATCTGGAAAACAGCGTCCTCAAAAGCCTTTACCATCATGTTGCGTCCGAAATAGCCGAGATCGCCGCCGCTCGCCGCCGAGCCCGGGTCCTGTGAATGCTGCTTCGCAAGCTCTGCAAAACTTTGGGGAGTCTTTTTTACTTGTACAAGCAACTGCTCGGCTTTGGCCCGAGCTGCCTGTCTCTCCGCATCCGGTGCGGAAGCGGGCGCGCTCAACAGGATATGGCTCGCACGGCGCTCTTCGGTTTGACCAAACTCGCTCTTGTGATCCTCATAATATTTCTTTGCCTCGTCGGTACTCACGGGGACGCGTTCAGCCAATCTTTCCAGGGAAAGCACGACGTACTCTACTTGCACTTGTTCAGGCAACTGAAACTCGGCCTGATGGGAGTCGTAATAAGCTTTAATGGCTGTATCGTCAGGTTTGACTCGCGCCAGGAATGCGGCCGGTAGTATTTGAACGACGCTGATTTCACGCTGCTCTTCGCTCAGCCGCATCAATTTCTCCGCCACTGTGCCTGAAACGAAACCATTCTCGCTGTAAGGCGCAATCAGTTGCTGACGCATAAGTTCTTGCCGCACCCGCGCTTCAAATGTTCGGGGAGTCATCCCCTGGCCGCGGAGCAATTCTTCATAGCGCTGCTTTGAAAACTTGCCGTCTTCCTGAAATGCCGAGATGTTTTGTATCATCTCCACCAGTTGCTGATCGAGTATGGCGAGTCCAGCACTAGATGCTTCATGCTTTAACAGGCGCTGCTGAATCAGCCCTTCCAGTACTGCTGATCGCACTTCGGGCCTCTCCAGCATCGCATCGTTGAAATTCTCTCCCATCGTGGCACGCATGCTTTCCTGCTGATTACGCATTGCCTGGTCGAATTCCTGACGCTGAATCTTCTCTCCCGCGGCCAGGGCGACGAAGTCTTCCCCGTCGTTGCTACGATACGACTCGACGCCCCAGAACAGGAATGGCAGGACCGCAAGCCCCATGATGATCTGGACAATCCGTCTTTTTCTATGGACAAAATCAAACATTAATAGAGAAAAATGAACAAAAAAGGCGAACTTGCGTTCGCCCTGGTTTAGCACAAATTTGGCGGAGTGGACGGGACTCGAACCCGCGACCCCCGGCGTGACAGGCCGGTATTCTAACCAACTGAACTACCACTCCAACAACAACCTATAACTTTCACTGGTGGGTGCTGACGGGGTCGAACCGCCGACATTCGCCTTGTAAGGGCGACGCTCTACCAACTGAGCTAAGCACCCCGTCTAAAAAGAGTTCTAGTTTACTGCATCCTTAAGTGCCTTGCCAGCGCTGAATTTCGGGACCTTCGCCGCGTCGATTTTGATCGCTGCGCCCGTGCGGGGATTACGGCCGGTACGCGCCGCACGCTTTCCCACACGAAAAGTTCCGAATCCGACGAGGGTTACACTTTGGCCTTTCTTGAGAGCGTCCTTGATTGCGGACAATGCGCCGTCCAACGCTTGTCCCGCAGAGGCTTTGGAAATATCGGAAGACTTGGCGATGGCGTCGATAAGTTCGGCTTTATTCACGTGGTTCCCCTTTTCATTATTGTTAAAATAGTTTTGACCCTGCAATCGGTTTATATCAAGCCGCTTGTGCCCGGTCAAGAATATTCAGAATAAAACGGGCTCGACAGCACCACTTGGGTCTGCGCCCGGCTCGCCGTCGAACCCCTGGGACATTTTTTCAGTGTTTGATGACCGTGCTGGTTACATCCCCCTCCACGGCGACAGGAGCTGGAACAGTCGCGGTGGAGGCTGGGAGCGGTTCCGGCTTCCGTTCGAGTGCGAAATCGAGCACCTGATCGATCCATTTCACTGGGTGAATATCCAGACGGTTTTTGATGTTCTCCGGGATCTCCGTCAAGTCCTTAACATTATCCTCGGGGATCAGTACTGTTTTTATGCCTCCGCGGTGCGCCGCCAACAGCTTTTCCTTCAGCCCGCCGATGGGCAGCACCTCACCCCGCAACGTGATTTCCCCCGTCATGGCCAGTGTTGCTCGAGCGGCGATGCCCGTGAGCGCAGATACCATTGCGATACAGATACCGATTCCGGCGCTGGGACCATCCTTGGGGGTCGCGCCTTCTGGCAAGTGGATGTGTATGTCGCTCTTCTGGTAGAAGTCATCGGCAATACCCAATGTCCTCGACCGGCTGCGCACTACGGAGAGTGCGGCCTGAATCGATTCCTGCATCACCTCGCCCAGCTTCCCGGTGGTAATGGTCTTTCCTTTCCCAGGCAGCACGACTGCCTCGATCGTCAGCAATTCGCCCCCCACCTCCGTCCATGCGAGACCGGTAACGTGTCCCACCTGGTTCTTTTCTTCCGCCACCCCGTAGGTATAGCGCCTGACGCCAAGGTATTTGTCCAGATTGCGACCGGTAACGGTAACTTTCTTCTGACCGCTCTTCAGCAGCAGCGCCTTGACCACTTTTCGGCATATTTTGGAGATCTCCCGCTCCATGGCACGAACCCCAGCCTCGCGTGTGTAATAGCGCGTGATGTCGCGTAAGGCCGATTCCGAGACCGCGAGTTCCTGCTCCTTCAGTCCATGATTTTTCATCTGCTTGGGCAGCAAGTAGCGCATGGCGATATTGAGCTTCTCATCTTCCGTATATCCCGACAGGCGGATTACCTCCATCCTGTCCAGCAGGGCCGGCGGTATATTGAGCGTATTTGCTGTCGCCACGAACATGACATCCGATAAATCATACTCAACCTCAACATAATGATCCACGAAGGAATTGTTCTGTTCCGGATCAAGCACCTCCAGGAGCGCAGACGACGGGTCACCGCGGAAATCCATACCCATCTTGTCGACTTCATCGAGCAGGAACAACGGATTTTTGACACCCACCTTGGTCATGTTCTGCAGGATCTTGCCGGGCATGGAGCCAATATACGTCCGGCGGTGCCCGCGTATCTCGGCCTCATCGCGCACGCCGCCAAGGGACATGCGCACGAACTTCCGATTGGTCGCGCGCGCGATAGACTGCCCCAGTGATGTCTTACCTACTCCGGGAGGCCCCACCAGGCAGAGTATGGGGGCTTTCAGCTTATCCACACGTTGCTGTACAGCGAGGTACTCGACAATCCGCTCCTTGACTTTCTCGAGACCATAATGGTCTTGCTCCAGCACAACCTCAGCAGCAGAGAGATTTTTGCTGATTTTGCTTTTTTTCTTCCATGGCAACGCCACCAGCGCGTCAATATAATTACGCACCACCGTCGCTTCCGCCGACATGGGAGACATCAGACGTAGCTTTTTCAGTTCAGCTTCTGCCTTTGCTCGCGCATCCTTGGGCATTTGAGCTGACTTGATCTTCTTGTCAACCTCTTCAAGATCCGCGCCGTCTTCACCTTCGCCCAACTCTTTCTGAATGGCCTTTACCTGTTCGTTGAGATAGTAGTCGCGCTGACTCTTCTCCATTTGACGCTTCACTCGTCCCCGGATGCGTTTCTCAACCTGCAGTATGTCGAGTTCGGTTTCAAGTAGCCCCAGCAGATGTTCCAAACGTTTTGGCACATCAAAAATTTCCAGCACTTCCTGCTTCTGTTCGAGCTTCAGCGGAAGATGAGCAGCAATGGTATCAGCCAGACGCCCCGCTTCATCGATACCGCTCAGCGAGGTTAGAATCTCAGGTGGAATCTTCTTATTAAGCTTTACATACTGGTCAAATTGCGCCAGCAACGCCCGCCGCATTGCCTCAACCTCATGATTGTCCACTGCGTCCGGTGGGAGTAGGGCCGCTTCGCCGGTGAAATAGCTGCCATCATCGACGACTTTTATAATGCGGGCGCGACGCCCGCCCTCCACTAGCACCTTGACGGTACCATCAGGCAATTTGAGCATTTGTAGCAGGTTGGCGACGCTGCAAACGCTGTAGAGATCATCCGGCGCAGGCTCGTCCTTGGCCGCAAATTTTTGCGCCACTAGCAGAATACTTTTGCCCGACTCCATGGCAACCTCAAGCGCCTTTATGGATTTGGGCCGTCCGACAAAAAGCGGGATCACCATGTGCGGAAAGACAACGACATCACGCAATGGCAACAGTGGCAACGAAATCTGGTTAGGATCAATGATTGAAGAGGACATATCGGCTTGCACCTATGAGAACAAATGGTTAAGAGGTTATGTGGGCACTGCGGCCAAATTCAAGACGCGTGCCCCAGCCGGCAAATAAGGAACGTGGACTACGCGGCGTGTTAACCGCTCTTAGCCACCTTAGGTTTATCCGAGTAAATCAGGATAGGTTTGACATCGCTATTGACTGAGCCGTAGTCGATCACTACTTTGGCCACATTTTCCAACGATGGCAAATCGAACATCGTATCGAGCAAAGTACTCTCTAAAATCGAGCGCAAGCCTCGAGCACCCGTTTTGCGGGCGAGCGCTCTCCTGGCTATCGCTTTGAGGGCCTGTTCACGAAACTCGAGATCAACGCCTCCTTCCATATGGAACATTTTCTGATATTGCTTGATAAGTGCGTTTTTTGGTTCGGTCAGAATTTGAATCAACGCTGACTCATCCAGTTCTTCAAGGGTGGCGACGACTGGCAAGCGCCCGACGAACTCCGGAATCAGCCCGTACTTGACCAAATCCTCGGGCTCCACACCGCGTAGCAGCGCGCCGAAATCCTTACGGTTATCCTGGCTTCGCACATTCGCGCTAAAACCGATCCCACCCTTTTCAGAGCGCGCCCGTATTACCTTATCCAGCCCGTCGAAAGCCCCACCGCAAATAAAGAGTATGTTAGTGGTGTCCACTTGCACAAACTCCTGATTGGGATGCTTTCTGCCTCCCTGCGGTGGCACCGACGCGATCGTTCCCTCTATCAGCTTGAGCAGCGCCTGCTGCACGCCCTCTCCCGAAACGTCACGGGTAATGGAAGGATTGTCGGACTTCCGCGAAATCTTATCGATCTCATCAATATAAACAATTCCTTGTTGAGCTTTTTCAGCGTCATAGTTACATTTCTGAAGCAGCTTCTGAATAATATTTTCGACGTCCTCCCCGACATACCCCGCTTCCGTGAGCGTCGTGGCGTCAGCCATGACAAAGGGCACGTCAAGCAGTCGGGCCAATGTCTGCGCAAGCAGCGTCTTGCCGGAACCAGTCGGTCCTATCAGCAAAATATTGCTTTTCGCCAGCTCGATGTCGTCCGAATCCCCAGACTTCGCCAAGTTGCGGAGCCGCTTGTAGTGGTTGTACACCGCTACGGAGAGTATTTTTTTTGCCTGCTCCTGACCGATTACGTATTGATCAAGAATCTGGCGAATCTCATGCGGAACCGGCAAGTCTGATTTCGTCAGTTTTGCCGCCTCGGCTCCCTGTATTTCCTCACGGATAATGTCATTGCAAAGCTCGATACACTCGTCACAAATAAACACCGATGGACCGGCAATGAGCTTCTTCACTTCGTGCTGGCTTTTGCCACAGAACGAACAATAAAGCAGTTTTTCCCCGCCAGTTTTCTCCGACATAGTTGTTTTATCCCGCATTATCCGAGCCAGCGCGCTCGTAGCTAAGGAACCTCCGAAAAGGTGCTCCGTCTATTGCCCGACCTGGCATCTGTTGCCTGACCATCAGGGGTAGAATGAAGGGGGTGGCAGCCTTTGAACCCGCTTTCGCAACAACACCGAACTCGCGACGAGGCGAGCGCCTCATTTTGCCGCTAGCTAAACTCATGGCATCCGTAAAACGGCTTTGGCAGTTCCCCTGAATTCTTTATATTGGATTTCAATCTGGCCCCTCGCTCCTCGAAGTCAGCACAGCGTCCACTAGGCCGTATGTGACCGCTTGCTCGGCGCTGAGAAAGTTATCCCGGTCCGTATCTCTTTCGATGGTCTCAATACTCTGTCCCGTATGTTTCGCCAGTAACTCGTTCAACCGCCTCTTTAAAAACAGGATCTCTTTGGCATGTATTTCGATATCCGAGGCCTGCCCCTGGAATCCCCCCAGTGGCTGATGAATCATGACACGGGAGTTTGTCAGGCAAAACCGCTTGCCCTTTGCGCCCGCGGTGAGCAGCAGCGACCCCATACTGGCAGCCTGTCCGATGCAAAGGGTGCTGACATCCGGCTTGATGTACTGCATTGTGTCATAAATCGCCAGTCCAGCCGAAACCAAGCCGCCTGGAGAATTGATATAAAAGTGTATGTCCTTGTCCGCATTTTCCGACTCAAGAAACAGGAGCTGCGCCACGACCAGATTGGCTGATGCCTCCGTGACCGGGCCGACGAGAAATACGACCCTCTCTTTCAGCAAACGGGAATAAATGTCGTACGCCCGCTCCCCCCTCCCGCTGGTTTCGATCACCATCGGTATCAGGCCCAGACCGGAGGTATCGAGCGTTCGCTGCTGCCATTCAAGCTGTTGCATCATGTCATGATCTTCCCATCAACTCGTCCAAGGACATTGCCTTATCCGTCACTTTAACGTTTTCCAATACCCACTTTACTACATTGTCTTCCAGAGCAGCGGACTCGACTTCGCCGAGGCGTTCAGGGGCAGAATAATGCCATTTAACAACCTCGGCTGGATGTTCGTAACTTTGCGCGAGATCTTCCACTACAGCACGGACCTGTTCCGGTTTCGGATGCAGGTTATGCGCCTTCACCAATTCGCCAAGGATCAGGCCAAGATTGACTCGCTGCTGCGCGCGCTCCTTGAGCAGGTCTTGGGGCAACGGCATATTTTTAGCGCCAAGACCACGAGACATCAGCTCCTTGTGCGCGTCCTCGGTCAGGCGCTCGAGTTCAAGCTGCACCAGCGCTTTTGGACATTCGATACTGGTGCTATCGAGCAACGCCTGCATGACCTGCTCTTTGAGCTTTGCATTTACCCGCTTGGAAGCTTCCCGCTCAAGGTTCACCTGAATCTCGCTGCGCATCGTATCAATATCCCCGTCCGCGACGCCCAACGATTTGGCAAATTCTGGATCGATTTCCGGCAGCCTCGAAGACTCAACTCCGTTGAGCCTGACTTCAAAAGCCGCCACCTTTCCCGCAACCTCCTTACCATGATAATCTGCAGGAAACGTAACTTCAATTGTTTTGCTTTCGCCCGGCTTCATGCCGGCAAGGGGGGCTTCGAAATCTTTCAGCAGCCTACCCTCCCCGAGTACCAAAGCGAAATTCTCGGCTTTGCCGCCGGAAAATTCCACTCCGTCAATCGTGCCGTGATAATCGATACTGATCCGATCACCCACCTCTGCAGGGCGTTCAACAGGTTCGAACTGAACGCGCTGCCGCCGCAGCACTTCTACCGTTTTATCTACATCGGCAGGTGTTACATTAACTACCGGCCGCTCCACGCTGACTGCGTTTAGGTCACCTAACGCCACATCAGGATAGACCTCGAATGTTGCACTAAATTCAATCGCGGAAACACTCTCTTCCAGGGATTTCGCTTCGAAATGCGGATAGCCCGCGACCCGGAGGTTATTCTCGCGCACAGCCTCGCTGAAATTTTTCTTCAGCGCATCGCCTATTACTTCCTTGCGAACTTGCGGACCATATTGCTGCATGACGATTTTGAAAGGCACCTTCCCTGGCCGAAACCCGGGCAGTTTAGCTCCACGCGCCAGTTGCTTCAGGCGGCTTTCTACCTCCGTCTCGATTTTTTCCTGAGGAATTGAAACGTTGAGGCGGCGTTCCAGCGCGCCCAGGTGTTCGACGTTCATTTGCATTGCATTTCCTGATTGTTTGGGGGTAATGTTCGCGCGGCATCTGCGGTCGGGGAGGCGTGACAACCCGTATGAAGCGTTATCCGAAACCGCCTTGCGAATCCCTGGTGCGAAAGGGGGGACTCGAACCCCCACACCTTTCGGCGCCAGAACCTAAATCTGGTGCGTCTACCAATTCCGCCACTTTCGCAGGGTTTTTCCGCTTTTGTGTGC
>Ga0111539_10012198_pt1 | contig 10780 bp, 15 predicted proteins | sample RhiMethybrSRZTD1_FD_79667 | JGI IMG/M metagenome (GOLD analysis project Ga0111539, IMG submission 79667) | Populus rhizosphere microbial communities from Tennessee, USA - Rhizosphere MetaG P. TD hybrid SRZTD1 (version 2) (version 2) | ecosystem: Host-associated > Plants > Roots > Rhizosphere >... | reverse complement strand
GTTCTTTCGCCGGCACGGATTTCTGTCTCATCTTCGCTCCTTAAGAGGCTACGATGAGCCAGAAATCCTCCCTTCCTCAATCCACCCAATCTGCCTCGGACAATCGGCGGACAGCGGTCACTAATGACCGAACGGCTGGAACGCCGGAATTCACGGCTGGAACGCCGGAATTCGACTCGCCCGTCGATTTTGGCCCTAGTTCGGTACAACCATTAGGCGAGCTACGGAAAAACGCGCCCGGCCCGGGTCCGGGACCGGGGCAGGCCCGGGTCTGGCTGTAGGCCTAGGGAGGCCTAGGGAATGGTGGCTAGAAAGCCACCCAAGGGTAGGGCCAGAAAGCGTCCGGCTGGGCCGCGACCACTTGCCCGCTCGAGTCCGGTCGCTTCCCTCGCCCTTAGGCCGGAGCAGGCCCAGTCCCGACACGGCGCGAAGCTTACACCTTTATGCTTTTGATCTTCGTCCAATCGTGACTATACCCGCTAACCTTCATATCAAATACCGCGACGGGTTTTCCCTTCAATGCAGACACGATTCTGCTTTTGTAGTCATCGCGAATGCGGGAACCCAGATACACGTGTCTCGCACACGCCTTGGATTCAATATGGATTTTACCAAGCGGACCGAGTAGTCGCCATTCGCGCTCATAGACCCAGTTAGATTTCTTGTGGGACAAAACTCTTCGCGCGGTGTCGATCACGCTCCTCATGTCAGCCTCGGTGATGGCCGGGGGCTCATTGCCATACGACAAGCGAAGCAAGTGTACGCCATCAGCGAGCCCTTTGATGAGGCGATCAGGTCGATATCCCACGCATATGCCAGCGTAATTGCTGGCATAATGCGCCCACATCAGCTCGTTGTCGCGAGTATCGCTGAAGCAGCAGATGCCGAAGGCTTGTCTGGCGTCGTCCAAGATATCCTGGAGGGCTCTCGTGTAGTTGTTGTGACGTTTTAACCGGCTGGAGGGGACGCAGATGCCCTCCATAGGATCGTTCATTGAACTGAACTTGGTGAACCACAAGCTTTGTGTCCGAATAGCGTCCAGCTCCCGCTCAAAGTGCTCTTCTGTGTCAATCCTACGATATCTGTACAGAAGTGGCGGCAAGATCGTATCGACGCGGGCCGCCATTACCTTCCCCCGGCTGTGATAAGAGATGAAAATCCGATCTGCTACGCGTCGTCAAACTCGCAAGTCACCCCGAGAATAATGCCCAGCTGACGAAGCGGGGAGCAAAGAAAAAAGCCCGCGGCACCTGGGCCGGGCTGGGAAATTAGCCGGGGCTAGCGCGGCTGGGCTAGGCAGCGGCCGCCACCATATGAGCGTCGGCGCAATCAGTCGATGTGGGGCGACCGGCGCGACGCTCACTACTGAGCCTGGGGATTGAGCCTCTCAGCCGAAACGGTATGTTTGATGCTGCCTCCACATTCAGCGAGGAGGGTATGACCGATGCGCGTTCGGATGTTGCTGGCGGCTGCCTCGCTGGTCGTTTTGTCCCAGGCACCGGCCTGGAGCGGCCGCCCGGTTACCGAAGAGGAGAGGATGAAGTTGGTCGCGGCACTTGCCGCCGAGGGCTGCTCTGGCGGCGAGATGGAATTCGACGACGGGCTGTATGAGGTTGAAGACGCCACGTGCCGGGACGGCAAAGAATACGATCTCATTTTTGACGCCAACTTCAAGCTCCTCAGCAAGAAGCTTGATGATGACTAGGAACTCAGGCGGGTTCGTCGTACTCAACACCGCTGTCATCGGATCACGACGCGGTAACCTCCACCACCCGTCGCCGACTGCACGAACCGCGTGCCGGTGACGTGATGAGCGCGGCTGAACTGGAACGGCGCGCGGCTGGCGAGAAAGCGAAGGCTAGGCTGAAGTGGGCGGAACGATCGCTTGATCGGGTCCGATCTGCGGTCGATATGTTCGAGAGCTTCAGCCCATCCGCAGGTTAGGTCTTCGGCCCGGTGCGCCGCAACTCACGTCGCTCCGCACGACCCTTCCTACGGGCTGCGCGCCGCTTGGCTCGGCGCGTGCGCCGCGACTGACGGCGCTCCGTGCCGGTCGCCGGACTGGGCTGCACATCTGGCTGGGCAGGCCTAGCAGGCTGGGCAGTGGGCTGCTGGGCCTCAGCCTCGGATACGATCAGCGCGGTGGAGGGCACCGCGACGCTCAACGCTGCCACCAGTCCAAAAAGGGAAAGCGCCTGTCGCCGCGAGATCGCTTTCGCTTGTATTTGTTCACTCATGTCAGACCTCTCAAACCTCTAAACCGGTTCATGAACAGGAACAATCTCCAATGCGAACGCCGGGCCGTCCGCCACCATCGCCGCCGATCCCAAACATCTCGGCGCCCAACTCGGCATGACCATGGTTCTCCATGCTTGGGGCCAAACCCTGCAGCACCATCCGCATGTCCATTGCGTCGTTCCTGGCGGTGGACCCTCGCTCGACGGCACCCGCTGGGTCGCTTGTCGCCCTGGCGCTTTCCTACCAGTGCGCGTGCTCGCGCGGCTGTTCCGCCGGCTGGGTCGGGGCTTCGAGAGCACGGGTACGTGGAGGGGCAAAACATCAAGATCGAGTATCGATGGGCGGAGGGCCAATACGAGCGCCAACGCGTTGCTCTGGTCGGGGGCAAACTCAATATCGACAGCAAGCCACTTCAGACGTAGTCAAACGCGGTCGACGTGGCGATCTTGAGTTCGCGGCCGATCTGCGGATAGCTGTAACCCTGCCGCCGAAGCTCGAGCGCCTCCGCCCGGCGTTCTTGCAATCGGATCTGAGCGGGGGACGTCCTGCTATTCCTCACCCCTTTGGCCGCGTTTGCTCTTGGGGGCTTTCGACGGTCTGTGCTTTCGGCTTGCTCACGGTCTTGCCCTTGTCATCGCCGAACTGGTGGCACGCGGCCTTGAAGGCTCCATGTCGAACTCGGTCGAGGCGCCGAGCATCGTCGGAAGTGTCCGCCTTCCTACCTTTGACCGGTCAAGGCACGAGCCGTTCGCGTGGCCACGATCGCGGTAGTTTTCGGCAGCAGGCTAAGGCATAGGCTCAAGAATCGCGATTGGTATGGCGTGGTCAATCTCCGCTTTGCCCAAAAATCGAGAAGTCGCAGACTGAGCATAACTCTTCCGGTTTGCTCCCCAAGAGCGGCGCGATAGCGGAATCGGCCATTCGTCGGTTGATTATTTGGAAAGAGCGTTGCTCACGACGCAATTGTGCGTGACAGAGTATCGTCCGAGTCCCTAAATCCTGCACTGGCGGATATGCCGGTCAATAATTGCGAACGGAGGACAACATCATGACGTGGGAAGGGCTTCGTCGCCTGCGGGGACGACTCGATCAGCTATTGACTACGCTGACGATTATGACGGCGGCGCTTTTGTTTGTCGTGGCTCCCCTGCGGGTGGCAGGAGCTATAACCGAATATTTCGCGGCCCTTTCGTTGTTGGCAGTGTTAATCGTTGCCGCCCTCATGGTATTTGGGAGCAGGTTGGCCTTTTGCGGCATTCTGATCTCTATCGTCCTAATACTCGTCGCTATAGCGCTGGAATGGCAACACCCTTCACGTTATGAGGTTTACTTCGATGCGATCGCTGCGCTGATCGCAAGCTTGACGCTGACCATCGTCGTCACTCGCGCCGTGCTTTCGCCCGGAAGAATAACGTTTCATCGGATCATTGGTGCAGTCCTTATCTACCTCAATCTCGGGGCAATCTTCGTAGGATTGTTTTGCCTTGTAGCTCTTCTTGTGCCCGATGCCTTTGTTGGTCTTAAGCAATTTAAAGAGGATCCTACCATTGCTGCGATGGTGTATTTCAGCTTCACCACCTTGACCACTTTAGGCTATGGCGACATCGTTCCTTTGCATCCCTACGCGCGCGGTCTCGCAAACATTGAGGCCATGATCGGCCAGCTTTATCCAGCAATTCTAATAGCCCGACTGGTATCGCTTGAACTTGAGGACCGCCACCGTCCCTAGATTCCTCGCTTCGCCATCCTACGCAAACCAGACAAGGTCGCTTTCGGAAGCGACTAATCGACCACTCTCGACCGGCTCGACTGCCCTTGCAACCGGGCGCACGTATAAGGACTGGACGCGGCTGGGGCTCCCTGCGCTGGGGATTGCCACCCGTCTCGTCAGCTTCGGGTCTAGGCTCGGTCATTCGGCGATGTCGGCTCAAATCCGGTCCGCCCCGAAAGCGGACACGGCCGGCGATCGATCCAAGAGGCCGCCCCTGGCTTTTTGGAGGCTTGGACGGGCGCCTCAAGGGGCAGGCCCTAGGATCGCCCACGATGCCCCGTGCTTGGACGTCGGATCGCCAGCCCCCGCGGCCGGGCGCGGGCTGGGGGCGGACGGCGAATCAGTGGCCAACGTGGGGGCTTTGGCGCCGCTCTGGCCGCAACGGGTGGTACTTCGCCCCGGGCGCCCTCCTAGCCCTAGCGTCCGGCCGTTCAGGTTTGGCCTACGGGCGATTTTTGGCCCGGGGGACTAAAGTTCGGGCTAGGGCGGAAAACTCGCGCCGTAGGGCAGATTTGGCCATTCGGGCGGCGAGGCGGGTTTCAGGTCGTCTGGCGCGGGAATAGACCCCTTAGCCCGGGTGGAGTGAGCCCGAGCCCAGGGGTGCCCAACCGGGACACGGACCCCAGGCTTGCGGACGAGTCCGCGCTCATGTCCCGGCCGGGATTACGGCCTCCTCGCGGTGGAGCAACGCGCCAAGAAACCGGCACGTCCCGGAGCGGCGGCCCCACTGAAGCAAGAGCCCGCCGGGCTTCGACGCCAGGGGGCAAGCAGCCCGACCCGGACCGGACTGCGGAGGTCTGGGGATCAACGCCGCCCAGTCCGATCGGAGCCTAGGGCCAGCCAATGGAAGTGGAAGGGCCCCGCTCGAAGCATAGCACGGGGGCGAGTTGCGTCTCAGCCCAACTCGCGGACCGCCCGTGCGAGGACTTCGATTAGAACGATGACGCCGGTGGTGGCGAGGAGGGCGAGGAGCAGGAACTTGGCGGGCACGTCGAATTTTCGTCGAAGTCTCCTTTGGCCCCTCCGTTCTCAACGCGATCGGGTGATTGGACTTTGCGAAATATCAAACCGTGAAAGCGCCCACCGTGTTCCGTTGGGTTTGCAGCCCAGGAAGGGCCCGGGGGGCCGGGTCAGGGATAACCGGCGCCCAGGGGGGTGTGCGCAGCGGTTGCGCCGTTGGGAATTTTGGCGATTTGGGCGGCTGGGTGGGTTCCGAAGCCGTGTGGGCGGGCTCAGGGGCGGCAAGCAAGGGTTGCGGGGCGGCAAGGGTTGCGGAACGGTGTCGGGAAGGGCCGCCGACTCACCGCGGCCGAGCAAAGCGGCCCGACCGGACCGGACTTCCTTGGGGCACCCCTCGTCCAGTCCGGTCGGGGCCGGGGGGCGTCCACGGGGAAGGTGAGAAGCCCCCACTCGAAGCCGCGATCTTGGGGCAGCCGGCGGTGGATCAGCCGAATGAAAAAGTGCCCCGCCAGCCGGATCGCCAAGCGAGCCACAGGGCTCCTCTTGATGAATGATACTACCCTAGCCGCAATCGAGCCAAATTTGTGGCCAGAGCAATTCCTCTGACCTGTGGCATTTTAACAATATTCTGGCCTCGCCCTTCGGGATTACGTCTTTGGATCGTCACACAGCCTTATCACTGATGCTGGAAGGGGAGTTCCGATGAAGAAGCTGATTTACGTTCTCACCACAGCGACGGCGCTGACCTCGGCGCCAGCGCTCGCAGCGGATCTCCGTCGACCACCGCCGCCGGCTCCGGTCGTCGCACCCATGCCGATCTATAACTGGAGCGGCTTCTACATCGGTGTCCAGGGCGGTTTCGGTTGGGCCGACGTGGAACGGACTCTGGTCACAACTGGGGTGACCGTGACCCGCGAAACGAGTGGCGGCCTGCTCGGCGGTACGGTCGGCTTCAATTGGCAGGCTGGCAACTGGGTGTTCGGTTTCGAAGCCGACTATGCCTGGGCCGACATCAGCCGCAGTACCAACAATTGTTTCAACATTGCGCTCGTCACGTGCAGTTCCGGACTTGATACGTTTGGCACTGCTCGCCTCCGTGTCGGTGGCGCCTTTGGTCCGGTGTTGATCTACGGCACCGGCGGCCTTGCATTCGGTAATCATTTTGCGGAGGTGTTCGACGACCTCACCCTCCGGGGTGTCGAAAGATCTGAATTTGCTGTCGGCTGGACCGTGGGCGGTGGCATCGAGTGGGGTTTCGCACCCGGCTGGTCATTCAAGGCGGAAGCGCTGTTCTTTGACCTGGACGTCGACCGCCTCAATACGTTTAACACACCTCTGGCATTCGTTGACCCTCAGGGCGTCGACATTCAACATACCGGCGTGATCGTCCGCGGCGGCATCAACTATCGCTTCAACTGGGGAGGCCCGGTGGTTGCGAATTACTGAACCAGCCGTTGCGCGCTCCTTTCGGCAGTCTGTTGGAGCCGGCTGTCGCAAAGGTTAACGGCTGAGAAGCCCCCGGTGCGGCCGCGCCCTTTCACGGCCGGGCCGGGGGCTTTTATGTAGAAGCAGTCAGCAGGTCATTCCGCGCGCGCATCTGCGGACGGCACGTCGGGCTTGGCGTTTGGTGGTTCGGGCCACGCACACACCACCAACCCGTGTTCTACCCACGCCGCATCCGACGGCGGCTTCGGTGGCGATACCGTCCAGCTGCGGAAGAGGCGCGAGTGGAACGGCTTGCGCGGACGACGCCAAGGCAACAGCAAAGGCAACAGCGATCAATCTGATCATTTGCTTCTCCCTCGTTCAATCGGCAGAAAGCAAGACGCTCTCCCCGGCAAGGCATTATCGTGCTGTTTGAAATTGGCTCTCACTGATCTAGATCAAAAAACGGTCATACCGAGCGATTCCCCATCCATGAACCTGAGATAAGGGTCGCCGGCCTTCCGGCGCGTGGGGGTCCACCCGCGTTCGACCCTCCTTTTCAGCTTGCCGTCACCGAGCGCGCTTATGGCAGCGGGCGAGGCTCTACCCATGCCTGCCTCACATCAAGCCGACTGGGATAGGGTAGCTGAAGCGCTTCTTTCTTCTCTATTGCTCTGGTATTGTGCAGAACATGGTGAAAATCTCTCGTGTCATAGCCTTTCTGCTCCTGTGGAGTACGTCAGCAACGGCAATCGAGACGCCAGCAGCTCGCCTCTATCGCGCTCTAACCGACGTATGCCTGGATCACTATTTGAGGGACAATGACTTAAACGCCGCTCAGCTAAACACTGGCCGACCCTTGATTGTGCATTGCGATTGCATGGCACGTTTTTTATTTCCCGGTATGGACGACGAAGCGATTCGTCAATTCGAGACACGGATGCCGGACAATGTCGCGTCAAGTTGGGATGACGCCGCTCAGAGATGCTCGACTCTATTTCTACGCTAGCAGCGAGGGAATACGGTGACTGTCGCAGCACCACCGGGCGTTCCCGGCGCGAGCCTCATCACCTCCGCCGTCCTCATTCTGGGGATCATCCAGATCGGTCCAGCGATCGTGCTCGTCCCTTTGATCATCTGGAGCTGGTTTTCGATGGAGACCACGTCGGCCTTGCTATTCAGCGCCTACATGGTCCCCGTCAGTTTACTGGACAACGTCCTGCGGCCGTTTCTCATGGGGCGGGGATTGCAGACGCCAATCCTTGTCATCCTGATCGGCGTCATCGGCGGCACCTTGTCCCAGGGCATCACCGGGCTGTTTCTCGGTCCGATCGTACTGGCGGTGATTTAGGAGTTGTTGATGGCCTGGGTCAAGGATAACGAGAAAGTGGCGACATAGGCAGGCTTCTGTTCGTAGTTCGCACCACGTCGAAGATCACCGCGGTCGTCCAGCCGATTAGCAGAATGCCGTTCATGGCGGTGAACGGTCCGAGCACCTGCCATGCCGCCACCGGCACGATGTCGCCGTAGCCGAGCGTCGTATAGTTCACGAACGCGAAATAGAAATGACCGGCGCCGGCAGGAGTGGCGGCGACCACTGCATACGTTATGGCCCAGACCAGCACCTCGATGACGTGCGCCGCCATCAACAGTGCCACGGTCGCCATCATCAGGATGACGCGGTCACGCAGGAATCGCGCATGCGGCCGCTTCGCCCAGAATCGACGCACGGCATGATCGAGGAAAACCGTCCAGAGCGAGTGAATCGCGATGTTGATCAAGCTCGCAACGCCGCCAACCAGGAGCTGAACCAGCATCAACCGACCTCGTGGTCCGAGCTTCTTGCTAAGCAGCACGCGGGCCCGGCGGTCTGGTCGCCGCCGGCTGAGTCAGCCCTTGCCTAGCGAGCGTATGTCGCCGTTCAGCCAGGGTGTCGCTGACGTGCTTGAACAACATCAGTGCGGTCGAGATTTCCGTTTCCTGCAGCCCGCCACGCGCCAGTTTTTCCACCAGGTCGTCGAACATGCCGCCTAATTCGCTCTCCAGCTTCGCTATTTCGCCTACGCTCTCCGCTCGCGCCGCATCGTTCGTTATTCTTCGCAGGTTTCTCAGGCGATCGGCCAACTCGAAGGTATCGTCACGCGATAGAAAACGATACGCGCCGAGAGCGGCCGTTCCTAACAGGCTAAGCAGCATCGGACCGTAAAAAAATGCGTCGCCGTAGCGCTCCATGAAGGTCTTTTCCGAACCGTCGTAGTAGGCGGCGGCACCGGGATGCACCGGCACCGCGGCATCCTTGTCGGTGCTGGCTGCTTCGATCAGCTTGGCGGACGGAAATTCCGCCTGCAGCGGCACGCGCGCCTCGAACAGGAGGCGCGTCAGCGCGGCTACAGTGTCCTCGTTGAGGCTGCTCTTCGCGACGAGCAGGTGCGGAAAAAATAGCGTGGTGACGTCGTCATCCGGGTTGGCCGGCGAAGACCGGAATGTGCCTTTGGGAATGTCCTCGGATTCATACTCCGGCGCACTCTTGGCGATCGCCTCGGCATCGATCTCGATGTAGGACGGCACGCCGCGAAACGCCTTCGCGACCGCCGCATTGACGTTGGCAATCGTCGGCCCGCTGAGCGGGCCCGCCCCCAATACGGCATCGACACGTCCGGTTCGGATGGCCTCGACCGCATCCTCGCGCTTGAGCGGGATGCGGGTGATGTCGGTGTCGGCAAGTCCGTAGTGAGCTGATAGGCGGTCGATCAATCGATCGTTGGCGCCCGGGATGCCGATGACGCCGAGCTTGCGCTTCTTGAGCTGCCCGAAATTCTCGATCGTCTTCTTGTTCTTGTCGGTGGCGATGATGATCACCGCGCTTTTCTGCAGGATGGCGACGGCGCGCGCGGAGCCCGGGATGGGAAGGTCTCCGCGCAGGACAGCGAGATCGGCCTGGCCGCGATCAAATGCCTGCGCGGCCTCGATCGGGTTGCCGCGGGACAAGATGGTGAGGCGCACCGCCGCCTTGCTGTCCGTGAGCCGACGCGCCAATGCGGTCAGGAATACGTAATCATCGCTTCCGGCGGGCCCGACCGCGACCATGAGCTCCGATGGACGAGTGTAGAGCTGATAGGCGAACCATAAGCCCGCGCCAGCGGCCACGAGCAACAGCACCGCAACCGCTCGCTCGATCCACCTTCTCATCGTCGCAATGTCGCGGCCTACCGCCCCTGGCTTGGGCTTTTGAGGGATTCGATCGCGCCGTACCGCCTCTGGACCGCAGCGTTGTACGGCGCTCGGTCACGCAGGGCAACGCCTCCGTGACATCCAGCCCGGGATCGGTTGTGCATATGGTGTGCATTTTTCCACGCTCGAAGATGGTTTTTGGGCGCCTTTGCCTTAGCGGCCGATGCCGTGCCTAGGGAGCTCAATGGAGAGGCAACAGTGAGCGGCTTCTCTGCCGATCCGCAGGCTGCGGTGAAACACAGCCAGCCATCCCCGGCTAAGGCTTCCGACCCGGCTCCGGCCAGGGTGCCCGCCAGGCATTTAAGTCGGAAGTAGCTAAGCCCTGGCGGCAACCTCGCTAGCCGACGAAGCTGTGACGACAAAGCCCGCCTCTACCGGCGATCCTCGCACGGACGTATATGCCGAGTATTGCATTCGCTGCCGAGCAACCGATAGCGCAGCTTTCCTATTGAGCCTGGCTGGCGTTCGCTTTCTCCCACGCGCGCACCTTGCGACGACCTTCGTCGAAGTAATTTTCGAGAGCGACCTTCCTGACGGTCTCGGGCTTTGACGCCTTCCAAAGGGGCTCGTAAGCATTGTAGGCCGCCATCGGCGAGTCGATGCTCTTCGGTGCTACCACATCCGAGCCGAACAGGAAGCGATCAGGGTATTTCTTTGCGCAACGCAGCTGCCCGGATCGACCTGTGGCGGCAGGACAGGTTGCCGCCCCGAAGTAGAGGAGAGTCCCTCTGCGCCAGTAATGCTGTTCGAGACGGTCGGCAGCGAGCTTGTCTACAAGGACCCGCGATCTACTCCACTGATTACAGCCCGCCTTTTCGTGTGGCCTTTTTATCACGTGAATGAAAAAAAATCTGATTGCGACCACGACCGACACATTCTTGGTTTCATTCGAAGATAGTGGTGGACGGGCGAGACCTTGGGGGAGACCCATGATGGCTTCATTTCTAAGGAGTGCGGCGCTTGCGTTCGCGATTTCGAGCGCGCATGCGGCTGTCTTCGTGTTTGCTTGGTGGTCTTTTGCCGGCCTAGAATAATGCCGCAAGCTTGGCGCGGCGAGAACGGCCAGTTGCGTCGAGCGCGCCCGCTCCGAACGTGCACGAACGACAGGTGCCTTGCCAGATCGGGGCGATCAAGCGTCACGTTGAAAAAGAACCG
>Ga0111539_10012197_pt1 | contig 10780 bp, 10 predicted proteins | sample RhiMethybrSRZTD1_FD_79667 | JGI IMG/M metagenome (GOLD analysis project Ga0111539, IMG submission 79667) | Populus rhizosphere microbial communities from Tennessee, USA - Rhizosphere MetaG P. TD hybrid SRZTD1 (version 2) (version 2) | ecosystem: Host-associated > Plants > Roots > Rhizosphere >... | reverse complement strand
TCCGCCGTCGCATGGTCGACAATCGCCAGGTCCATGTCGGTGGCGGTCAGCGCGACGCGCTCGCCCTTGGCTTCCACCAGCACGTTGCTGAGGATCGGAATGGTGTTGCGCCGCTCCACCACGCTTTGTACGTGGCCCAGGGATTTCAGCAATGAAGTCCGTTCAATCGTCAGTTTCATGGTCCTTGCAACCCCATCGCAATTCTTTGGCGGCCGGTTCGCGGAGCCTGGAACAAGGGGTTCCGGCCGCTCCGGTCGCTGCTCGTTTTCCTTGCTGGAGTGCCCGGAGAAGCCCGGCGGAGGGGCCCGAATCAAGGAGCCGTTACAGCAAGTCAGGGATTATATCAGGACGGGCGGGAAGCAACAGCCAAAAGCGCAGCAAATAGCCGCCCGGAAAGGCCAATTCGCCGCTCCGTCCAAGCCTATTTCATGCTTTTTGCGGGCCCTTCGGGACCTCTCCCAGAGGTGGCCCGCGACCGGCCTGATGCCGGCCTGCCGACCGCCTATGTCCCCTGCGTCTGCAATCCCCCAAGGAACCCCAGAGCTGGCCTCAGCGGGGCCGGCTCAGCCATCCAGCATGCGGCGCAGCAGGTCGACATCTTCGGAAAAGCCGCTGTCGGCGGTGCACAATTCCTCGACCTTCTTGACGGCATGCATGACCGTGGTGTGGTCGCGTCCGCCGAACTTGCGGCCGATCTCCGGCAGCGAGCGGGTGGTCAGCTGCTTGGCGAGGAACATCGCGATCTGGCGCGGCCGGGCGACCTGGCGGGCGCGGCGCGGCGACTGCATGTCGGCCAGCTTGATGTTGAAATGCTCGGCCACGCGCTTCTGGATCTCCTCGATCGTGACCCGCCGGTCGTTCGAACGCAGCAGGTCGCGCAGCAGCTCCTGCGCCGATTCCAGCGTGATCGGGTGCCCGACCAGGGTTGCATGGGCGGTGATGCGGGTCAGGGCGCCTTCCAGCTCGCGCACATTGGAGGAGATGCGATGCGCCAGGAACTCCAGCACCTTGTAAGGAATCGGCACGCCCGATTGCTCGGCGCGCGATTGCAGGATGCCGAGACGCAATTCGTAGGTCGTCGGGTGGATGTCGGCGACCAGGCCCCAGCCGAGGCGGGAGCGCATGCGCTCTTCCAGCCCCTCGAGATCGGAGGGCGACTTGTCGGCCGAGAGCACGACCTGCCGGTTCTGGTCGGCGAGGGCGTTGAAGGTGTGGAAGAACTCTTCCTGGGTCGAATCCTTGCCGATGATGAATTGCACGTCGTCCACCATCAGGATGTCGACCGAGCGGAACAGCTCCTTGAACGACATCGTGTTCTTGTTCCGGATGGCGCGGATGAACTGGTACATGAACTTCTCTGCCGAGAGATAGATGACCTTCTTCTGCGGCTTCTTGGTGCGCATGTGCCAGGCGATGGCATTCATCAGATGGGTCTTGCCGAGCCCGACGCCGCCATAGAGGAACAGGGGATTGAACGGCACGCTGTCGGCCTCGGCCACGCGCAGGGCCGCCGCGTGCGCCAGCTCGTTGGACTTGCCGACCACGAAATTCTCGAACGTGAGGCGCGGATCCAATGGCGCGGAGACGCTTTCCACGCTGTCATCGTCGCGCACCGGCGTCGCCGGCACCGGCGGCACGCTGGCCGGCGCATCCTCCTCCAACGCACTATCGAGATTGTCCAGTTCCAGCTCCGGCACCGGACGATGGGAATCGACGATCACTTCGACGGTGCGGACTTCCGGATTCTCCGAACTCCACAGGGCTTTCAGACGGTCGGCATAATGCGTCGCCACCCAGTCGCGCATGAAGCGCGACGGCACCGAGACGCGCAGGTCCGGCCCGCGCTTGCCGGCAAGATTCAAGGGCTTCAGCCAGGACCGGAACGTCGCCTCGCCGAATTCCGCCCGCAGCCGACCACGCACCCGCGCCCATTGCGCATTGAGCATGGAATCGCTGTTCAGTTCCGTCATTGCTGGCCCCCGATAATCTTGCGTGCGCGCATTCATTGTTGCACCCACGGCAAATTGCTGGCTTTCCAGCCATTGGATGTGCCGCGATGGCCGGCGCCGTCGACGTCCCCCTCGAAGCCGCCAGCGACGTTGAAACACTTGGCATAGCCCGCCGCGGTCAGCGCCTGGGCCGCCGACCTGGAGCGCGCGCCGCTACGGCAGATGAAATAAAGCGGCGCGTTCCTGTCCCCACCGGTCAGTTGCTCGACCTTGGCGACGAAATCCGGATCGATCTGCATCTGCGGATAGACCTGCCAACACACGAAGCCGGTCTTTTTGCCCAGGCCCCGCAGGTCCGGAATGCCGACGAAATTCCATTCCGGCTGCGTGCGCACATCGATCAGCGTGGCCTTGGTGTCTTGGCTCAGCCCCTGCCATGCCTCGGTCGGCGATACGTCACCCGCGTAGCTCATGCTGTCACCCGCTGCGCCCCTGTTCGAAATCGATGCAATGCCCCGCCTGGCGCGGGATTCAACCATTGGGCGATTACCGCTCAATCCGCTCGAGCGGTCCCCTGTTCGCCGGACCGGCCGCCGGAATCAGGCCGATCCGGCGCCACTAGGGCGCAACTTAAGATTGAAATAATATATACATATCTCGGATCGCATCGCGGACCAGACCGATCTGTGTAGTCCCGCCCTCAACCCTGTAGCGCCTGCGCAACAAGGCCCCGCGATGGCCTGCCAAAGCAAGCTATGGGGCGTCCCATCGCCCATCGCCCCAGGAGTTGTCTGAGGAGCGGGCGTTAACATCTTGACTTGCAGCATATCTGTCTGATTTTTTTAAGTTATTTTCCCTAGCCCGACTGCCGCATTGAAGTGCGGCACCCCCTGTTTTTGGCTGGGGATAACTCTAACGCGGGCCTCTCCCGCCGCGCAACATGACCGAATCAAGAACGCCGAAACTACTCTTAATGCAGGCCCGACTGTGGCCGAATCGCAACAGATATTGGTCACACAAAACCGCAACGTAGGGTGGCACAGATTACCGGCCAGCTCCTGTAAAACAGCAATCGCCGCGAAGCTGCCCTCGCGGCGATGGTAAGGAATTGCGTCGGTTAGCGGCGAAAGCTGAAGCGTAAACCCAGGACCGCGATCCGGCAGCAGCGAGCCGAAAGCTAGCCGAGGGCCTTGAGACGCTTGGTCAGGCGCGAAATCTTGCGCGCGACCGTGTTGCGGTGCATCACGCCCTTCGTAACGCCACGCTGCATCGCTGGCTGGGCAGCCTTGAGGGCGGCCAGCGCCGCGGTCTTGTCGCCCGAGGCGATGGCGGTTTCCGCCTTCTTCACTTCGGTCTTGATCTCGCTGACGCGCGCGCGGTTCCGCAAGGTGCGCTTGGGCGTCTGGCGGATGCGCTTTTCAGCCGATTTATGATGAGCCATGAGGCAATTATCCGTATCGATCAGTCAAACTCGGGCGCGGGTTATATAGGGGGTGTCCCGCAAGGTCAACCCGGCCCGCTTCACAAGCAAATCCGGGGTCTGGACGGATCGGGCCGGGCAGCGCATATAGCACCCGCGACTGCACAAGGACCGCACATGACGGCGCTGCCGTTCCTGAAGATGCACGGGCTGGGCAATGATTTCGTGGTGATCGACATGCGCGATCGCCCGGTCGCCCTGACCTTGCCCCAGCGCCGGTGGATCGCGGACCGCAGGCGGGGGATCGGCTGCGACCAACTCATCCTGCTGGAGCCGCCACGCCAGAAGGTCGCCGATGTCTTCATGCGCATCCACAATCCCGACGGCGGGGAGGCCGGCGCCTGTGGCAACGCCACCCGCTGCATCGCCGCCAAGGTGATGGCGGAGAAATCGACCCAGCACGTGATCGTCGAGACCATTTCCGGCCTGCTGGATGCGGAGAGTGCCTCGGGCGGCCGCATCGCCGTCGATATGGGCCCGGTCAAGCTCGATTGGCGCGAGGTTCCGGTTTCGGAGGCGTGCGACACCCTGCACCTGCCGCTGACTGCCGGGCCGCTCAGCGATCCGGTCGGCGTCAACGTCGGCAATCCGCATGCGGTGTTCTTCGTGCCGGACGCCGAGAAGATCGACCTTGCCAGCCTCGGTCCGGTGCTGGAACGTCATCGCCTGTTCCCCGAACGCGCCAATATCGAGGCGGCGCAGATCCTGTCGCCCGGCTTGGATTCCGTTGGGCGCATTCGCATGCGGGTGTGGGAACGCGGCGCGGGCATCACCCAGGCCTGCGGCAGCGGCGCCTGCGCCACCCTGGTGGCGGCCGCGCGGCGCAAGCTGACGGGACGGAGCGCCACAATCGTCCTGGATGGCGGCGAGCTGCTGATCGAATGGCTGGCCGACAATCACGTGCGCATGACCGGCGACTGGGCGGAGAGCTTCCGCGGCGAGATCGACATTGCCGACCTGGAGCGCGCCGTTGCCTGAGGCCAAGCTCATCACCTTCGGCTGCCGCCTCAACGCCTTCGAGACCGAGGTGATGCGCGGCCATGCCGCCGCCGCAGGCCTCGGCGATGCCATCATCGTCAACACCTGCGCGGTGACCGCCGAGGCCGAGCGCCAGGCGCGCCAGGCGATCCGCAAGGCGCGGCGCGAGAATCCCGGCGCCCGCATCATCGCCACCGGCTGCGCCGTGCAGATCGCGCCCGACCGCTATGCCGCGATGCCGGAGATCGATCATGTCATCGGCAATGAGGAGAAGCTGAAGGCGGACAGCTTCTTTGCCCTCGCCGGCAAGGATGCGCCGCGCGTCGCGGTCGCCGACATCATGGGCGTCAAGGAGACTGCGGGGCACCTCATCTCCGGCTATGCCGAGCGCACGCGGGCCTTTGTCGAGATCCAGCAGGGCTGCGATCATCGCTGCACCTTCTGCATCATTCCCTATGGGCGAGGCAACAACCGGTCGGTGCCGATCGGCGAAGTGGTGACGCAGGTGCGCGCGCTGGTCGAGAGCGGCGTCAAGGAAGTTGTGCTGACCGGCGTCGACATCACCGGCTATGGCGGCGACCTGCCGGGCGAGCCCAGCCTCGGCCAGCTATGCCGGCGGTTGCTGGCCCTGGTGCCGGACCTGCCGCGATTGCGCCTGAGCTCGATCGACGTGGTCGAAGTGGATGCGGACCTGAAGCGCCTGATCGCGGAGGAGCCGCGGCTGATGCCGCATCTGCATCTCAGTCTGCAGGCTGGCGACGATATGATCCTGAAACGCATGAAGCGGCGGCATCTGCGCGACGATGCAATCCGGTTCTGCCGCGAGGTGCGCGACTTGCGGCCGGATATGGTGTTCGGTGCTTATCTGATCGCCGGCTCCCCCACCGAGAGCGAGGAAATGTTCGCCAATTCCCTGGCGCTGGTCGATGAATGCGGCCTCACCTTCCTTCATGTGTTCCCGTTCTCCGCGCGGGTCGGCACGCCGGCGGCGCGCATGCCGCAACTGGCCGGGCCGGTGCGCAAGGAACGGGCGGCGCGGTTGCGCGCGGCGGGGCAGCAGGCGCTTGGACGCTATCTCACCAGCAGGATCGGCGTGGCGACGCGTCTGCTGGTGGAGCGCAGCGAAGACGGCGAAGCCTTCGGTCACAACGATCAATTTGCGCCCGTGCGCCTCAAAGGCAGCGCGCCGCAGGGCGCGATTGTTGATGCGCACGTGACGGCAGCCACCGAAGACCATCTGATCGCCGCATGACCCTGGAGAATTCGGAGAGCGAAAAGCGCGGCTGGTTCCAGCGCCTGAAAGCGGGGCTGTCGCACACCTCCACCAAGATCACCGGCAGCATTTCCGGCCTCTTCACCAAAAAGAAGCTGGATCGCGCTCTGCTGGGTGAGCTGGAAGACGCGCTGATCGCCGCCGACCTGGGCCCCGCGACGGCGGCAAAGCTGATCCAGGCCCTCGCCAAGGATCGGTTCGACAAGGAGATCACCGAGCAGGAGGTGCGCGAGATCTTCGCCGCCGAGATCGCGGGCATCCTGAAACCGGTGGCGCGGCCGCTGACCTTGAGCGATCGCAAGCCGCATGTCGTGCTGGTGATCGGCGTCAACGGCTCCGGCAAGACCACGACGATCGGCAAGCTGGCGCAGGGCTACAAGCGTGCCGGCAAGAACGTGATGCTCGCGGCCGGCGATACCTTCCGCGCCGCCGCGGTCGAGCAGCTCAAGATCTGGGGCGAGCGCGCCGGCGTCAAAGTCGTGGCGCGCGAAACCGGTGCCGATGCAGCCGGCCTCGCCTATGACGCGTTCGTTGCCGCCAGGAATGAAGGCGCCGACTTGCTGCTGATCGACACCGCCGGGCGGCTGCAGAACAAGACCGACCTGATGGCGGAGCTGCAGAAGATCCTGCGCGTGGTCCGCAAGCTCGACCCCGAAGCGCCGCACAGCACACTGCTGGTGCTGGATGCCACCACCGGCCAGAACGCCCATTCGCAGGTCGAGATCTTCAAGGCGATGTGCGACGTCACCGGCCTCATCGTCACCAAGCTCGACGGCTCGGCCAAGGGTGGCGTGCTGGTGGCCCTGGCGGAAAAGTTCAAGCTGCCGGTGCATGCCGTCGGCGTCGGCGAGACTGCGGAGGATTTGCGGCCGTTCGATGCCGAAATCTTCGCCAAAGATTTGATGGACGTGTAGCGTGTCCCGCGACGCGTAGACAGACTCCCATTGCCGGGGCACATTAGATCATGCGCAAGAACAAGCCGCCCCATTCGAATCTGCACCGCCCGCTGGAAGCCGGAATCAAGACACCCGGCGCCGGCAAGGGGCGCGAGACCTATTCCGATTTCCTGCAGCTCGGGACCCTGCTGAACCTGCAGAACATGCTGCGCGATCCGCCGCAGCGCGACGAGCTGCTGTTCATCGTGATCCATCAGGTGAGCGAGCTGTGGCTGAAGCTGATGCATCACGAGCTTGCCGAGGCGCGGCGCGAGATTGCCGGTGACGAGCTGCCGCAGGCGCTCAAGCATTTCGCGCGGGTGAAGGCGATCCAGGAACAGCTGATCGCGGCGTGGAAGGTGCTGAACACCATGACCCCGGCGGACTATCTTGCCTTCCGCCACCTGCTCGGCACCTCGTCCGGGTTCCAGAGCTGGGGCTACCGCCTGGTCGAATATATCCTCGGCAACAAGGACGCGAGCTATATCAACGTGCATCGGCACGACGCCGCGATCGTGCAGCGCCTGGAAGCGGCGCTGGCCGAGCCGTCGCTCTATGACGAGGTGCTGAAGCTGCTGGCGCGGCGCGGCTTCAAGCTGCCGCCCGCCGTGGTGAAGCGCGACTGGCGCAAGCCGTTCACCGGGCACAAGGCGGTGCTGGAAGCCTGGCTCGCGATCTATCGCCGGCCGAAGGATCACTGGGAACTCTACGACCTCGCCGAGAAGCTGATGGACATGGAGATGCTGTTCCAGCGCTGGCGCTTCGACCATGTGAGCGCCGTGGAGCGGGTGATCGGCCACCAGCCGGGGACCGGCGGGTCCAGCGGCGTCGCGTTCCTCAAGAAGGCGCTCGATCTACGCTTTTTTCACGATCTCTATGAAGTGCGGAACAGGCTGATCTATGGATAAGAACTGGCCCGAGCTCTCCGACATCCGCGCGACGCAAGCGCTGCTGGCGCCGCATCTGGTGCGCACACCGACGGTGGCGTGGTCGTCACCGACCTTGGCGCGGCTGCTGGGCGATGACGCCGAGCTGTTCCTGAAGCTGGAGCTGTTCCAGCTGACCGGCACCTTCAAGGCGCGCGGGGCGCTGACCTGGGCTCTGTCGCTGACGCCGGAGCAGAGGGCGCGCGGCATCACGGCGGTCAGCGCCGGCAATCATGCGATCGCCGCCGCCTTCGCCGCCAAGGCGGTGGGCGCGCCGGCGAAAGTCGTCGTGCTCAAGAGCGCCAATCCGCTGCGGCTGGCGATGGTGCGCAGCCTTGGCGCCGATATCCAGATCGCGGAGACCGGGCCTGAAGCCTTCGCCATTGCCGACAAGCTGGTGAAGGAGCAAGGCCTCACCACCATCCACGCGTTCGACGGGCGCAACGTGGCGCTCGGCACCGGCACGCTGGGCGCGGAGGTTGCGGACGATGTGCCCGGACTCGACGCAGTGGTGGTCGCGGTCGGCGGCGGCGGGCTTGCTTCCGGCATGGCGCGGGCGATCAAGCTGCTGCAGCCGAACTGCAAGGTCTATGGCGTGGAGCCGGTGGGCGCGCCGAGCATGCGCCGCTCGTTCGATCAGGGCGCTCCGGTGAAGCTGGACCGCATCGACACCATCGCGGATTCGCTCGCTCCGCCGATGTCCCTGCCCTTCAGCTTCGAGCTGGCACGCGCCCATATGGACGACATCGTGCTGGTGGATGACGATTCCATGTGCGCCGCGATGGCCGTGCTGCAGGCCGAGGCCAAGCTGGCGGTCGAGCCGGCTGCCGCGGCGGCGACCGCGGCCGCGATGGGTCCGTTGCGCGACCGCCTCGCCGGCAAGCGCGTCTGCCTCATCATCTGCGGCGCCAACATCGACGCGGAAACCTATAGCCGGCTGCTGGAGCGTGGGCGGCGGAGCCTGTCGGCCTAGGAGCAATCGATTTGATCGATTGCTGTCAGAAATATAATCCTCTTTATTAATTGCGAATCATTCGCAATATCCTTCATGGAATGCGAGGAGCATGGCCATGAAGGAAAATGCCGCCACTGTCGGATCAGCCGGGCGCCTACCGGTCCCAAGTGACGGGGCGCGGCCGTCCCTGGCTGGCTTCTGGCGCAAATTGCTGGCGTTCGGCGGGCCGGGCTACCTGGTGGCGGTCGGCTACATGGATCCGGGCAACTGGGCGACCGACCTCGCCGGCGGTTCGGCTTTCGGCTATGCCCTGCTCTCGGTCGTCCTCATGTCCAGCATGATGGCGATGCTGCTGCAGTATCTCTCCGTCAAGCTCGGCATCGCCACCGGCCGCGATCTCGCCCCGCTGTGCCGGGAACATTTCTCGCCGCGGGTCGCCGTCGCGCTGTGGGCGCTGTGCGAGCTTGCCATCGTCGCCTGCGACCTGGCGGAGCTGCTGGGCACCGCCATCGCCCTCAAATTGCTGTTCGGCATTTCGCTCGGCTGGGGCGTCGGCATCGCAGCCGTGGGTACCCTCCTCATCCTGGCTCTGGCGCAGGAGCGCAGCCGGGGCCTCGAAATCCTCATCATCGGATTGCTGCTGGTGATCGCCGGCTGCTTCGCCGCCGAGCTCATCTTCGCGCAGCCGGTCTTGAGCGAGGTGCTGAGCGGCCTCATCCCTGAGACGCGCATCGTCAGCGACCCGACCATGCTCTATGTCGCAGTCGGCATCATCGGCGCGACCGTGATGCCACATAACCTCTATCTGCATTCCGCGATCGTGCAGGCGAAGCCCTTCGCGCGCACGCCGGCCGGCCGGCGCGAGGCCATCCGCTTCGCCGGGATCGATTCCACCATCGCGCTCACCTTCGCGCTCTTGATCAATGCGGCGATCCTGATCCTGGCGGCGGCGACCTTCCACAGCCAGGGCCGGATTGAGATCGCCGGCCTCGAGGAAGCGCATCACCTGCTCTCGCCCATGCTGGGTGCGCCGCTGGCCGGCACCTTGTTCGCGCTGGCGCTGCTGGCGGCGGGGCAGAATTCGTCGGTCACCGGCACCCTCGCCGGGCAGATCGTGATGGAAGGGTTCCTCTCGATCCGGCTGCCGGTCTGGCTGCGGAGGATTGCGACCCGCCTTGCCGCGATCGTCCCCGTCCTCGTCACCATGGCCCTGTTCGGCATTTCGACGAGCGACGTCTCCTCACCGAAAACAACAGGCTCCTCCAATTCGATCCGGTCGCCCCTCCGAACCTGGTAAGGCATGTGGTCATCACCCATCATGCTGCTTTCGTAAACGAAACCATACTTGATCAGCAGGTCGACCGTGTTTTCGCTGAGGTCCATGAGGGTGACCGGTAACCCTTCGGGTTACGGCCGGTCAAACCTCGGATTGCTTCGATGCCGCGGACGAGCCCTCTCTCTTCTTCCTCGCGTTTCATGTTGGCCGGCGGCACATGGGTCCACCCGTGGTGACCTATCTCGTGACCCGCCGCGACGATTTCGGCAGCAGCTTGCGGATAGGTGCCAATGACGACGCCAGGGATAAAGAACGAGGCCTTGATGTCGTACTTGGCAAGCAGTGCCAGAATACGTCGAACGCCGACCGCGCCGAATTCGCCGCGAGAAATCGGTGTCGGCGTCGTCAGGCCTCGAGAGATCATTCCCGACATGGCGTCAAAGTCGAATGTGAGGCAGGCAATGTGTCGGCTCATGTCATGATCTCCTTCTCTTATGATCCAGACTACATCAGCTGCAATGAGAGTTTTCCCTGAGCGTAAGAACAGCGACCGTCGATATTACGGCAGCTATCATCAGATAGAATGTCGGCGCCACCGGAGATCCGGTCGAGCTGATCAGCCAGATGGCGATATAGGGCGCGAAGCCGTCAAAAATGAAACCGATAGACTATACGCCGTCGACATCCATGTCGAACGGCCGCCGGTCAGAAAGATTTCTGCGATCGCCGCCGGACCAGGCCGTGAAGATGCAGCGAGCATCATCACGAAGATTACGTGCCGGTTAAACGCATTCAGATTTGATCGCGGTTAGCCCTGAGAACGCGCGATGTCCGAAACGGGTCAAACTCGGCCTTAGCGTAGCCGCGGCGAAATGTCCGTTCTTCCCGCGATTTTGTTGTAAAAGTCGGCGGCAGTCTCCTGGTGCGCAACAATCGACTCCAAGACGCGCGACACGTGAATCAATCCTGCGCGACCGCTTGCTTCATTGAATCAATGTTACCTGTCGG
>Ga0111539_10012191_pt1 | contig 10784 bp, 6 predicted proteins | sample RhiMethybrSRZTD1_FD_79667 | JGI IMG/M metagenome (GOLD analysis project Ga0111539, IMG submission 79667) | Populus rhizosphere microbial communities from Tennessee, USA - Rhizosphere MetaG P. TD hybrid SRZTD1 (version 2) (version 2) | ecosystem: Host-associated > Plants > Roots > Rhizosphere >... | reverse complement strand
TCGTGGCTGGCGTCGGCGATGAACCGGCGCATGCGCTCCTCGGAGCGCCGGGCCCGGGCCTCGGACGCCGCGCGGGCGCCGAAGGCCCGCTCGATCTGCTCGAGCATGGCGTTCAGCGCCCGGCTGAGCCGTCCCATCTCCGTGGTGGGATGGTGGTCGGGGACACGGCGGGACAGGTCGCCCCGGCCGATGGCGGCCGCGGTCAGCTCGATCTCGCTGAGCGGGCGCAGGGCGGTGCGCACCATCGAGTAGCCGGCGATGGCCAGGCCGCCGAGCACGGCCAGGCCCACGAGCACGTCGATGTGGACCAGGCGGTTCACCGTGGCGTCGACCTCGCCGAGGCTCATGGACAGCACGAAGGTCCCGCCGCCCCGGGCAGGCACCGCGACCGCCCGGAAGTGGCCCTGGCCCGGATCAGCGTCCACAGTGAATGCCTTACCGTGGAGTTGCTTGGTGTCGTCCCGCGTGATGGTGGGCAAGGCCGGACCGGACCGGGCCGCGGACGACTGGAGGTTCCAAAGGGTCGTGCCGCCATTGTCCACCGCGCGCAGGTGGAACTGGGTGGGGCCGACAACCTCCGGCTCGCTGGCGACGGTCAGCCCGCTTTCGGCGAGGGCGGCCGCCCCGGCGTACAGCTGCTCGTCGACCCGGTCCACCAGGTAGCCGCGCAGCAGGCGGGCGCCGAAGATGCCGGTCAGGGTGAGGCCCACGAAGGCCAGCACCAGCACCGCGGTGATCAACCGCAGCCACAGCGGGGTGCGTCGCCAGGCGGCGGTCACCGCTCAGCTCCGTTCGCGCGGGGGCCTCAGCACGTAGCCGATGCCGCGCACCGTGTGGATCAGTGGCTCCCGGCCGTCGGTGTCGAGCTTGCGCCGGAGGTACGAGACGTAGGACTCGACGATGTTGGCGTCGCCGTCGAAGTCGTAGCTCCAGACGTGGTCGAGGATCTGGGCCTTGGACAGCACCCGCCCGGCGTTGACCATCAGGTAGCGGAGCAGGTTGAACTCGGTGGGGGAGAGGGGGATCTCCTCGCCGGCCCGGCGAACCTCGTGGCTGTCCTCGTTCAGCTCCAGGTCGGCGACGGTCAAGCGCACCGAGCGGTCGTCGGTGCCGCCACGGGTGCGGCGCAGCACGGCCCGGATGCGGGCGATGACCTCCTCCAGGCTGAACGGCTTGGTGACGTAGTCGTCACCCCCGAGGGTGAGCCCGGCGACCTTGTCGTCGTGGGCGTCGCGGGCGGTGAGGAACAGCACCGGCATCGGGTCCCGGGTGGCGCGCAGGCGGCGCAGCACCACGAAGCCGTCGACGTCGGGCAGCATCACGTCGAGCAGCACCAGGTCCGGGTGGTGGCGCTCGGCCGCCTTGACCGCGTCGTTGCCGGTGATGGCGGTCACCACCTCGAAGCCGGCGAAGCGCAGGCTGGCCGACAGCAGCTCGACGATGTTGGGCTCGTCGTCGACGACCAGCAGCCGCGCCTCGGGCTCGCGCCCGCCCGTGGGGGGGAGCACCTCGCTCATGGCGGCGGCAGGGACGAGCAGTCCATGGTCGGACATGACGGTATCGCTGCGCACGTGAACAGAGTGCGGCGCGGGCCTGGGTGTTTCCTGGACGTCCCCTGAGCGGTCACTGAGCCGCCGGCGCGCTCAGGAAACTCTCAGGCGCCATCCAGGCGGGACGCAGGCTGTGGGCCAACAGTGATGCCCATGAGCGACGAGACCAAGACGATCCCCACCGTCGGCCCCGGCGTCGCGAACTCCGACACATCGCACGCTACGCCCGAGCCCACCCCCCACGCCGACAGCCCCGAGACCCCCGAGACCCCCGCGGCGCCCCCACCTCCGCCGCCGGCTCCCGAGGCGCCCGGCTCCCAGCCCTCGTCCCCAGTGGCCCCGTTCCCCCACCCGGCCACTCCCCCGACCCCGGCGGCCGCGGCCGCCACGCAGCCGGCGCCCGCCACCCCGCCGGCTTCGGCAGCCGCGGCCCCGGGGTCGTCCCGTCCGCAGCCGCAGTCCGGCACCACCGCCGCGGTGCCGGGCTCGGCCGGGCCCGGGCACGGTGTTGGCGGACCGTTCGCCGGCGGTGCCGCCACCACCGGCGCCTACGGCGGCCCCCAGACCTCCTCGCCCACCTCTCCCGTTCCCCCGGGTGCTCCGGCGCCGGGGGCGCCGGCCTCCGCGCAGCCGGTGCCTCCCCACGCGCCGGGGCACCCGCAACCTCCTACCCAGCCCCCCACGGCGTCGCCGGCCCCACCGCCTCCCCCCGGTAGGGGCCGGCGAGCCGTGGCGGTCCTCGCCGCCGCAGGCCTCATGCTGGTGTCAGCCACGGGCGGCGCCCTCCTCGCGCTGAACCTGGACGACAACAACAACACCACCACCACCCCGGCCGCCTCCAGCCTGAGCGCGCCGGCTTCGAGCTCGTCGAACGGCGCCCCGGACGAGCCGCTGTCCGAGGCCGCCGCCGCGGTCCTGCCGAGCGTCGTGTCCATCAGCTTCGACGCCGGCCAGGTCTCCGGGAGCGGCTCGGGCATCATCATCAGCTCCGACGGCCAGATCCTCACCAACAACCACGTGGTGGCGTCGGTGGCCAACGGCGGCGACCTGAAGGTCACCTTCTCCGACGGCACCACCGCTGACGCCGACATCCTGGGCCGCGACCCCGCCACCGACCTGGCCGTCATCCAAGCCAAGGACGTGTCCGGGCTCAAGCCGGCCAAGTTCGGCAGCAGCGCGAGCTTGCACGTCGGCGACACCGTGCTCGCCATCGGCAGCCCGCTCGGCCTCGACGGCTCCGTCTCGTCCGGCATCGTCAGCGCCCTGGGCCGCTCGGTCACGCTGGGCGCCGAGGACCAGAGCCCGTTCGGTGGGAGCTCCGGCGGCTCGCAGGCGGTCGTCATCGACGCCATCCAGACCGACGCCGCCATCAACCCCGGCAACTCGGGCGGCGCCCTGGTCAACACCAACGGCGAGGTCGTCGGCATCAACACCGCCATCGCCTCGCTGGCCCAGAACTCGAGCGGCCAGGGCGGCAACATCGGGGTCGGGTTCGCCATCCCGATCGACTCGGCCAAGGACATCGCCCAGCAGCTCATCGACCACGGTTCAGTCACCCACGCCTTCCTGGGCGTGCGCCTGACCGAGCCCGACAACGGCGGCGGCGCCCTCATCGTCGGTGTCGAGCAAGGGCAGCCTGCGGCCCAGGCCGGACTGCAGGCCGGCGACCTGATCACCAAGGTCGGCGACAACAACGTGACCAACGCAGCCGACCTGACCGCCGCCATCCGCACCCTGAAGCCCGGCGACAAGGTGACCGTGAGCTTCACCCGGGACGGTGAGCAGAAGACCGCCGAGGTCACCCTGGGCGAGCTTCCCACCGACGGCAACAACTGATCCCCACAGGAAGGCGGCGACACGACCGGGCGGGTCGTGCCGCCGCCTTCCGCGCGATCTGACATCCGGTGCTGGGGCCGGATGTCGGCGATCAGGTCGGCGGCTCGGGCGTGGTGGTGAACGCGAGGCTCAGATGGGCCGTGTCGTTGAAGCGGCGCAGGATCCAGCGCTCGTCCGTGACCACCAGATGCGAGATCGCGCCGTTGTCGGACCCGATGAAGGCGAAGGGCCGGGAGTCGGTGGCGAGGGCCAGGATCTGGCCGATGGTCCCGCCGTGGGACACCACCACGACGGCCTCGTCACGGTGGGCGGCGGCGATGCCGGTGATGGCCGCCCGCACCCGCTCGGCGAAGGCGCCGGCCGGCTCGGCCCCGGGGATCACGTCCCAGCGGCCCTGGGTGTACATCTGCTGGGCGATGGGGTGGCCCTCGGCCACGTGCTTGCGGAAGGTGCCCTCCCACTCGCCGAGGTGGACCTCGCGCAGCTCGGGCTCGACCCGCGGTGTGATCCCCAGCCGGGCGGCCAGCGGGGCCGCGGTCTGGGCCGTGCGCTGCAGCGTGGTGACGTAGATCGCGGAGATGTCCTCGTGCTCCAGCCGGTCCGCCACCCGCTCGGCCTGCTCGTGGCCGCGGGGGTCGAGCTCGGGGTCGCCCTGGCCGTCGACGAGGGGAAAGGACTGGTCGTCGCGGGCGGGGATGGACTCGCCGTGGCGTACGAGCAGCAGCTCGGCGGCGCCCGGTGGCCGGCGGAAGCGGTGCTGAGGGTAGGTGCGGACCTCGGTCACGGCGCTCAACCTAACGGTGGGCGCCGAACGGCCCCCACTTGCTGCCCTTCGGCCGTATGAACGCTGACGAAATCCTCAGTGGCCGTCACGCTGGCCGGGGGAGAACGGCCACTCCTCGAACGCCTCGCAGCGCCCGTCGGGGGCGAACCGCAGCACCCACAGGTCGCGCCAGCGGCCGGCGGCCTGGCTCCCGTACTCCACGGCTAGGCGCACGACCGCAGTGTCGCCGTCGACCGCCACGACCTCGCTCTCCATCCTGAAGGGCTCGTCCGGGCCGTCCCGCTCGCTCTCCCAGATCGCGGCCAGGGCGTCGAGGCCGACCAGCGGCTCCCGCCACGGCGACATCGAGTACGACGCCTTCGGGGTGAACAGGCTCGCCAGCGCGTCCGTCCCGGCCGTTCGCCAGGCCGCCTCGTAGCCCGCGATCCAGCTATCCACGTGTGCTCGATCGACGGCCATGGCAGATTTCTAGGCCGTGGTCCTGCGGATGTCGACGCTGCTGGTGCGCACACGGCGCGACGATCCTGCCGACGCCGACGCCGCCAGCCACCGCCTGCTGGTGCGAGCGGGCTACATCCGCCGGGTGGCTCCGGGCGGGTTCGCCTACCTGCCCCTGGGCCAGATGGTGGCCCGCCACGTCGAGCAGATCGTGCGCGAGGAGATGGCCGCCATCGGCGCGCAGGAGGTGCACCTGCCCGCGTTGGTGCCCCGCGAGCCCTACGAGGCGACCGGCCGCTGGCACGACTACGGCGACAGCCTGTTCCGCCTGCAGGACCGGCGCGGCGCCGACTTCCTGCTGGCGCCGACCCACGAGGAGCTGTTCACCCTCCTGGTGCGGGAGCTGTGCTCCTCGTACCGGGACCTGCCCCTGATCCTGTACCAGATCCAGGCCAAGTACCGCGACGAGGCCCGGCCCCGGGGCGGCCTGCTGCGGGGCCGCGAGTTCGCCATGAAGGACTCGTACAGCTTCGACCTCGACGGTGACGGCCTGGACCGCAGCTACGCCCTCCACCGCCGGGCCTACCAGCGGATCTTCGACCGATTGGGCCTGCCCTACGTCATCGTGGCCGCGCAGGCCGGGGCCATGGGCGGGTCCCGTTCCGAGGAGTTCCTGGCCCCGCTGGCCGGCGGCGAGGACACGTTCGCGCGCTGTCCCGCCTGCGGGCTGGCGGCCAACACCGAGGCGCTGGACGTGCCGGTCCCGCCCGCTCCCGAGGGCGGCGGCGCGCTCCCCGCGGCCCACGTGGAGGACACGCCGGACACCCCGACCATCGCCAGCCTGGTCGAGCTCCTCAACGCCCGGGACGACCTGCGGCGGCCCGACCGGCCCTGGACCGCGGCCGACACCCTCAAGAACGTCGTCGTGGGGCTACGCCACCCCGACGGGCGCGCCGAGCTACTGGCGGTGGGGCTGCCCGGCGACCGCGAGCTGGACATGAAGCGCCTGGCCGCCCGCCTGGCTCCGGGCGAGCCCGAGGAGCTGGGCCCCGGCGACCTGGACGACCATCCCAACCTGGTCCGGGGCTACATCGGGCCCGGGATGCTGGGCACGGGCTCGCCCAGTGGCGTCTGCTACCTGCTCGACCCCCGGGTTGCGCCCGGGTCCCGGTGGGTCACCGGGGCGGACGCGCCCGGCCGCCACGTCGTCGACCTGGTGGCGGGGCGCGACTTCACCGGCGACGGCGTGGTGGACGCGGCCGAGGTGCGGGCCGGCGACCCCTGCCCCACGTGCGGCGCCGCGCTGGAGCTGGCCCGCGGCCTGGAGCTCGGCCACATCTTCCAGCTGGGCCGGCGCTACGCCGAGGCGCTGGGCCTGAGCGTGCTCGACGAGCGCAACCAGACCGTGCCGGTGTCGATGGGGTCCTACGGCATCGGCATCTCGCGCGCGGTGGCCGCCATCGCCGAGGTCACCCACGACGGCAAGGGCCTGTGCTGGCCCCCGGCGGTGGCGCCCGCCCGGCTGCACATCGTGGTGGTGGGCCGCGGCGAGGAGCACCGCGAGGCGGCCGAGCGGCTGGCGGCGGCGGCCGAGGCGGCGGGGGTGACCGTGCTGGTGGACGATCGGGCCGAGGCCAGCGCGGGCGTGAAGCTGACGGACGCGGAGCTGCTGGGGATGCCCACGCTGGTGGTGGTGGGCCGGGGCCTGGCCTCGGGGCTGGTCGAGCGGATCGACCGGGCCAGCGGCGAGCGCGCCGACGTCCCCGTGGACGAGCTGGTACCCGGGCTCGGGTGACGCTCAGCCGTCGGCGGTGGTGAGCCAGGCCACCGGCTCGCCCGCCCGGAGACGCTGACCCGGGGCCGCCATGAGCCCCATCAGCTGGCCGGTGAACGGGCAGTGCACCGTGTGCTTCTCGCCGTTCTGCACCACCACGCCGATCTCGTCGCCCACCGCCACCATGGCGGCCTCCTCCGGCCTGACCTCGGTGTACGAGGGGAAGAACACTCCGGCGCGGGGCGAGACGACGAGCCGCTCGTCGAGGTGGACCCGCTCGGCGTGCACGTGAGGACCCGACATTCAGTCAGCAGTAGCGCAGATATCGACGTGAAAGTCAATAAAGTGACAATCACCTCGCACGTGGTCCACAATAGTGGCGGGCGACCACAGCGGATCTATAGCGGATCAATAGGGGGAACGCAGCGTGCCTGTCGATCGATCGCTGCCGCGCGACGTGGATCTCATCTGGGTGGAGACGCCGTTCGGGGAGCCGCAACCCAGGATCGTCGTGGGTGCGGCTCGGGCCGGAGGGTTCGGGGTGCTCGACCTCGGGGCGGACGCCGGCCGCGCTCGGGACGCGCTGGCCGAGGTCACCCGGCGCAGCGAGGCGCCCTTCGGCGTGCGGGTCGACGCCCGCGGCACGTTGGGGCCCGATGACCTACCTCCCACCGTGCACACGGTGGTGGTGGCCGACATCGGGCTGCTCACCGCCTGGGGCGGGTCGTGGCGCCTGGTGGCCGAGGTCCGCAGCGCGGACGAGGCCCGAGCCGCTCTGGCGGCCGGCGCCGGCGGCCTGGTGGCCCGGGGAGCGGAGAGCGGCGGGCGGGTGGGCACCACCGGTACGTTCGTGCTCGCCCAGCAGGTCCGGGCCCTGAGCGACGGGCCGCTCTGGGTCCAGGGCGGCATCGGCCGCCACACGGCGGCCGCCGCCGTGACCGGTGGGGCCACCGGCGTCGTGCTCGACGCCCAGGTGGCGCTGGTGCGGGAGTCGTCGCTCTCCCGCCCGATCCGGCTGGCCCTGGCGGCCATGGACGGCAGCGAGACCCGCGTTATCGCCGGGCACCGCATCTACACCCGGCCCGATCTCTGGGTCGCCGAGATCGACGATCGCACCAGCGCGGACGACATCGCGTCGCGCTTGGGCGGATCCTCCATGCGGGACCAAGCCCTACCCGCGGGGCAGGACGCGGCCCTGGCGGCGGACTTCGCCGCCCGCTACGGCAGCGTCGGCGCGCTGGTGACCGGGCTGCGCCGCGAGATCGCCGAGCACGTGGCCGCGGCGCAGCGGGTCGAGCCCCTGGCTCCCGGCGCGGGCGTGGCGGCCACCACCGGCACGGCCTATCCCGTGGTGCAGGGCCCGATGACCCGCGTGTCCGACCGGGCGGGGTTCGCCGAGGCCGTCGCCGACGGTGGTGGCCTGCCGTTCCTCGCGTTGGCGCTCCTGCGAGGTGAGAGCGAGGTCCGGCCCCTGCTGGAGGAGACCGCTTCCCGGCTCGGGGACCGGCCCTGGGGCGTGGGCGTGCTCGGCTTCGTCCCCAAGGACCTGCGCGAGGAGCAGCTGGCCGTGATCCGCGACGTGCGGCCGCCGCTGGCGCTGATTGCCGGGGGCCGGCCGGCCCAGGCGGCCAAGCTCGAGGAGGCCGGCATTCGCACGTTCCTGCACGTGCCGGCGCCCGGGCTGCTCGAACGCTTCCTGGCCGACGGTGCCCGCCGCCTCGTGTTCGAGGGCTTCGAGTGCGGCGGCCACACCGGGCCGCGGTCGAGCTATGCCCTGTGGGAGGCGCAGCTCGGGGTGGTCGAACGCTGGCTCGCGTCCGGGGGCGAGGCCACGGAGCTCGACGTGCTGTTCGCGGGCGGCATCCACGACGAGCGCTCGGCGGCCATGGTGGCGGCGCTGGCCGGGCCGCTCGCGGCCTCGGGCGCCCGCATCGGGGTGCTCATGGGCACCGCCTACCTCTTCACCGAGGAGGTCGTGGCCGAGGGCGCCATCGGCGAGGAGTTCCAGGCCCAGGCGCTGGCGTGCGCACGCACCGCGCTGCTGGAGTCGGGGCCGGGCCATGTGACCCGGTGCGCCGAGACGCCGTTCGTCGAGCTGTTCGCGGAGACGAGGGAGCGCCTGGTGGCCGAGTGTGCCGACCCGCAGGCGCGCTGGACCGAGCTGGAAGGGCTCAACCTCGGCCGCCTGCGGGTGGCCTCCAAGGGCCTGCGCCGCGACGGCGAGGAGCTGGTGTCCGTGGGCCGGGCCGAGCAGCGGGCCGAGGGCATGTTCATGATCGGCGACGTCGCCACCCTGCGCCGCGAGCGGACCACCATCGCCGCGCTGCACGTGGCGGTGACCGAGGGCGCCACCGCGCACGTGGCCCGAGTGGCGGACGGCCTGGCCGACCTCGGCGCGGCGGACGCCGAGCCGGTCCCCCCACAGGCGGACGTGGCCATCGTGGGCATGGCGTGCGTCATGCCCGGCGCCACCGACCTGGAGGAGTTCTGGCGGAACATCGTGGCCGGGATCAACTCGATCACCGAGGTGCCGCCCGACCGCTGGGACGTCGAGCGCTACTTCGACCCCGCCTGGGATCACGCCACCGCCACCCAGCGCAGCGGCAGCGCGTCACGCTGGGGCGGCTTCCTGCCCGACATCGCCTTCGACGCTCTGGCCTACGGCATCCCGCCCGCGTCGCTGGCGGCCATAGAGCCGACCCAGCTCCTCAGCCTCAAGGTGGCGGCCGACGCCCTGGCCGACGCGGGCTACGCCGAGCGGCCGTTCGACCGGCAGCGGACCTCGGTCATCTTCGGGGCCGAGGGCGGGACCGACCAGACCACCGCCCACGGCTTCCGGGCCATGTACCCGGCCTACCTGGGCGAGATGCCGGCCGAGCTGGGGGAGTGGCTGCCCAAGATCTCCGAGGACTCGTTCCCCGGCATGCTCACCAACGTCATCGCCGGCCGCATCGCCAACCGGCTCGACCTGGGGGGCAAGAACCTGACGGTGGACGCGGCGTGCGCCTCGTCGCTGGCCGCGCTCGACGCCGCCTGCATCGAGCTGGCCTCGGGGGCCAGCGACCTGGTGCTGTGTGGCGGCGCGGACCTCCACAACGGCATCCAGGACTTCCTCCTGTTCACCAGCGTCCACGCGCTGTCGACCACCGGCCAGTGCCGCACGTTCGACGCGGACGCCGACGGCATCGCGCTGGGCGAGGGGGTCGCCTGCGTGGTGCTCAAACGCCTGGCCGACGCCGAGCGCGACGGCGACCGCATCTACGGGATCGTCAAGGGGGTCGGCGCCTCGTCCGACGGCCGCAGCCTCGGCCTGACCGCGCCCCGCCAGGACGGCCAGGAGCGGGCGGTGCGCCGCGCCTACGCCCAGGCCCGGGTCGACCCGGCCGCGGTCGGGCTCATCGAAGCCCACGGGACCGGCACGGTGGTGGGCGACCGCACCGAGCTGTCCACCCTCACCGAGGTGTTCTCGACCGCCGGCATGGGCCGGGCCGAGTGCGTGGTGGGGTCGGTGAAGTCGAACATCGGTCACACCAAGTGCGCCGCGGGCCTGGCCGGCCTGGTCAAGGCGGCGAAGGCCGTCTACCACGGGGTGCAACCGCCCACGCTGCACGTCACCCGGCCCAACCAGGCCTGGGACCCGGATGCCAGCCCGTTCGTGTTCCTGGACGAGGCCCGGCCCTGGACCGCCGAGCGCCGGGTCGCCGGGGTCAGCGCGTTCGGCTTCGGCGGCACCAACTTCCACGCGGTGGTGGAGTCCCACCCCGACGGTGATGTGCCCGAGCGTTCGGTGGAGGCGTGGCCGGCCGAGCTGTTCCCCTTCCGGGGCGACGAGGACGGCGTGGCCCGGGCCCTGGACGACCTGGCCGGCCGCCTGGCCGCACCCGCCCCGGCGGGCCGGCCCTGGCGGCTGCGTGACATCGCCGCCGCGGTGTCGGCCGCGGGCCGCGGCCCGGTGCGGCTGGTGATCGTGGCCGACGACGCGGACGACCTGCGGGCCAAGCTGGACCATGCGCGGGCCGGCCGCGAGGGCCCGGGCGTGTACCGCCCGGGCGAGCCGCTGGCCCCGGAGGGCGAGGTGCCGCCGGTGGCGTTCCTGTTCCCGGGGCAGGGCAGCCAGCGACCGGGCATGGCCAACGACCTGCTCGTGGCCTTCGCCGAGACCCGGCCACTGCTCCGGCTGGGGCATCGCTGGGAGGCGGCCATGCTGCCCCCGGCCGCCTTCGACGACGCCACGCGTGACGCCCAGCGCCAGGCGGTGACCGACACCCGCGTGGCCCAACCCGCGCTCGGGCTCGCCGGCCTGGCCACCGCTCGGGTGCTCGACCGTTTCGGCGTGCGCCCCGACATGGTGGCCGGCCACAGCTACGGCGAGCTGGTGGCCCTGTGCCTCGCGGGCGCCTAC
>Ga0111539_10012190_pt1 | contig 10785 bp, 12 predicted proteins | sample RhiMethybrSRZTD1_FD_79667 | JGI IMG/M metagenome (GOLD analysis project Ga0111539, IMG submission 79667) | Populus rhizosphere microbial communities from Tennessee, USA - Rhizosphere MetaG P. TD hybrid SRZTD1 (version 2) (version 2) | ecosystem: Host-associated > Plants > Roots > Rhizosphere >... | reverse complement strand
GCCGACGAACGACTCCTCGAGCACGACCGCCTCCGGTTCGTGCCGGTCGATGAGCTCCGCGATCGCGTCGTGGATCTGCTTCAAGCGCAGCTCTGGACGCTCCCTTGCCGAGGTCTGCCACCACCCGAACTCGACCGCCTTGAGGCGGCCGCCGCTTGCGTGGACGATTCCGTATCCGCACGCTGCAGTACCCGGGTCGATACCGAGGACCTTCACGCATCGAGGTTACGCACGGGAGCGGACGTTCCTCCCGCGCGCGCCGTCAGGTCAGGATGTTCGCCTTGACGCCAGGATGCTCGGAACACCACTCGCGCAGGTGTCCGAAGATCTTCAGCCGATCGGACCGGTCGCCCTCCGACCACATGACTCGCACCTCGCAGACATCTTCCGACCTGGGCTCGGACGGACAGCCGTTCTTGAGGAGAAAGCCCCGCAGGTCTTCGAGCAGGGTTGGATCACTCACTTCTACGCGCACATGCGCCTTATCGGCAGCGATGGGCGGGAAGGATTAGGAAATCCCCCTTGCCAGTTGTTTACGTCGCGACGGTCTCCAGGATGCGCTCGGGAATGTCGAAGTTCGCGTACACGTCCTGGACGTCGTCGTTCTCCTCGAGCGCGTCCATGAGGCGCAAGAGCTTCTTCGCGGCGCTCTCGTCCTCGATCGCGACCGTCGTCTTCGGCAGCATCGTCAGGTCGGCGGACTCGTAGCCGATCCCAGCCGCCTCGAGGGCCTCCCGCACCGCCTGGAGGTCGTCCGGGGCGGCGATGACTTCGAAGCTCGACCCCTCCCGAATCACGTCCTCCGCTCCACCGTCGGCCGCCGCCAGGGTGAGCTCGTCCTCGTCCGCCGAGTCGGAGACGAGGATCACGCCCTTCCGCTCGAAGAGCCATGCGACCGACCCGGACTCGCCGAGTGAGCCGTCGTTCTTCGTGAAGATATGGCGCACGTCCGACGCAGTTCTGTTGCGGTTGTCCGTGAGCGCTTCGACGAAGAGCGCCACGCCGCTCGGGCCGTAGCCCTCGTAGGTGATGTGCTCGTACGCCTCGCCGTCGGAGCCCGTGCCGGCGCCGCGCGCGATCGCCCGCTCGATGTTGTCCTTCGGCATCGAGTTGTCGCGCGCCTTCTGGATCGCGGTCGCGAGGGTCGCGTTCCCGTCGGGATCCGGGCCCCCTTCCCGCGCGGCGACGATGATCGCGCGCGAAAGCTTCGAGAAGAGCTTGCCGCGCTTGGCGTCGGCCGCGCCCTTCTTGTGCTTGATGCTCGACCACTTGCTATGCCCCGACATTCGTCTCCTCCCTGACGAGGTCGAGAAAGCGCTCGTGCACCCGGGTGTCGTCGGTCAGCTCCGGGTGAAAGGACGCGACGAGGAACCTACCCTGCCGGAGCAGAACGGGATCCCCGTCGAGGCTCGCGAGAACGTCCACCCCGTCGCCGACCTCCGTGACGCGCGGAGCGCGGATGAAGACGCCGCGAAGGGGCTCTTCGTCGTCCTCGAGCGGGAAGTCGGCCTCGAAGCTCGCGACCTGCCGGCCGTACGCGTTGCGGTCGACCCCGATGTCCACCTGGCCGATGAGCCCGTCGCGGCCCATGAGAATCATCCCTGCACACGTGCCGAACATCGCGCCCGGAAACGCCCGCAGCGGCTCCTCGAACCCGTAGAGGCCGATGAGCCGGCCGATCGCCGTCGACTCGCCGCCGGGGACGATCAGACCGTCGAGGCCGTCGAGGTGCTCGGGCTTTCGTACCTCGATCGCCTCCACGCCGAGACCCGCAAGCGTCTTCGCGTGCTCGCGGAAGTTCCCCTGCAGGGCCAGAACGCCGATTCGAAGGGGCCTGCTCACCGAAAAAACTCTAGCTAGCTGTCGAAGCCGAGCCCGAGCCGGTCGAGCGCGCGCAGCCAGAGTCCGCGCGTCCCCGCTCGGTCGGCCCGCGCGAGCTCCTTCCGTGTCAACGTGATCCCCGCCCAGCGGAATGGCTCCGGCGGGAACGGCAGCGGCTTCGTCCGCACGAGGCGAAGGCGCGTTAGCTCCGAGTCGACGCCGTCCGCGAGCTCGAGCGCGACGCGGGCGCCGAACCGGCTTGCGCCCACGCCGAGGCCCGTGAAGCCGACGACGTACACGGCTCTTCCGCCGAGGCCCTTCCCGAAGGTCATGCAGAAGCGGCTGCACGTGTCGATCGCCCCACCCCAGCGATGCGTGAACCTCAGCCCCTCGAGCTGCGGGAAGGTCGTGAAGAAGTTCGTCGCCAGCATCTCGAAGGTCTCGGGGCGCTGGTCGAGATGAGGGCCGAGGCCGTTCCCGAAGTTGTAGACCGCGTCGTAGCCGCCCCAGAGAATGCGATCGTCGCTCGTCAGCCGGTAGTAGTGGAACTGATTGCCGGAGTCGGCCGCGCCCTGGCGGTTCCTCCAGCCGACGGCCGCGAGTTGCTCATGCGAGAGCGGCTCGGTCACGAGCACGTAGTCGTAGACCGGGACGACGTAGCGGCGGATCGAGCGCACGAGCGGCGGGAACGCCGAGGTCGCGAGGACGACGCGCCTCGCGCGCACCCTCCCGCCGAGAGTCTCGAGCGAGACGCCGGACCCCTCCGCCTCGATCCCGAGCACGGGCGTTGCTTCGTGGATCCGGCCTCCGAACGACTCGGCGCCCGCGGCGAGCCCCCAGGCCAGCCGCGCGGGGTCGAGCGTCGCCACTCCGGTCTTCTGCCACACCCCGCCGAGGTAGGTGGGCGAGTCGATCTCGGCCCTAACGGCGTCGCCTTCGAGCCATTCGGCCTCGTGGCCGTAGTGCCGCAGCTCCTCCGCGTGCTCCTCGAGGTCTGCGACCTCGTGCTCGCGCGTCGCGACGTCGAGGAGGCCGACCGGCTCGTAGCGCGCGTCGATTCCGAACTCGTCGACAACCCTGGCGATCCCGGCGAGGTTCTCGCGGCCGAGCTCCTCGAGGCGCTCGATCTCCTCCGGAAAGCGCGAGAGGCCGTTCGCCAGGCCGTGGGTGAGCGAGGAGTCGCAGAAGCCGCCATTTCGTCCGCTGGCGCCGAACGCGATCCGCTCGCCCTCGAGGAGGAACACGGAGCGCTTGGAGTCGGCGCGCAACGCCTCCACCGCAGCCCAGAGTCCGGTGAGCCCTCCGCCGACGATGGCGAGATCGCACTCGACCTCCCCATCGAGCGGCTCCCGTGCAGGCGGCCGGTCTGCCGTCGCGAGCCAGAAAGGCTCGTGCTCGGCATCGGCGAGCGCGCTGTGAAGCCTGGCTACCAGCCGCGCGTTTCGAGCAGCTCTTCGGGGGCGAGCGCGGCGGTCGAGAGCCCGCGCATCGGCTCGCCGAGGCCCGCGGAGACCCGGGCGAGAACCTCGGGATCCCGGAAGTGCGTCGTCGCCTCGACGATCGCTTTCGCGCGCACGGACGGCGAGGAGCTCTTGAAGATCCCGCTGCCGACGAAGACGCCGTCGGCGCCCAGCTGCATGCAGAGCGCCGCATCGGCCGGGGTCGCGATGCCGCCCGCAGTGAACATGACCACGGGAAGGCGGCCGCGCTCGGCCACGTCCTTCACGAGGACGAACGGCGCCTGGATCTCCTTCGCAACGGTGAAGAGCTCCTCCTCGGGCGTGCACTGGAGGCGGCGGATGTCGCCCATCACCGCGCGCATGTGGCGGACAGCGTTGACGATGTCGCCGGTGCCGGCCTCGCCCTTCGTGCGGATCATCGCCGCGCCCTCGTTGATGCGCCGGAGGGCCTCACCGAGGTTGCGGCAACCGCAGACGAAGGGGATGCTGAACTTCCACTTGTCGATGTGGTTGTGCTCGTCGGCCGGCGTGAGCACCTCGCTCTCGTCGACGTAGTCGACCTCGAGCGCCTCGAGGATCTGCGCCTCGACGAAGTGGCCGATCCGCGCCTTGGCCATGACGGGAATGGTCACCGATTCCTGGATCTCCTTGATCTTGGAGGGATCGGCCATCCGCGCGACGCCGCCTTCCTTGCGGATGTCGGCAGGCACGCGCTCGAGCGCCATCACCGCGACTGCGCCGGCTTCCTCCGCGATGCGCGCTTCCTCGGCGGTGGTGACGTCCATGATGACGCCGCCCTTCAGCATCTCCGCGAGGCCGCTCTTCACGCGCATGGTCGCGAGCTCGGACATGGGATGGATTCTAGCCGTCGAGAAGATCGAGAGCTGCCGTGGGCTCCTTGAAGGGAGGAATCACGTAGATGCCGGCCGCGCGGTTCTTCGACTCGGCGATCAACTCCCGCGCAAGCTCGAATCCGACCCGCCTCGCATCGGGGCCCGCGGAGGCGAGCCGCTCCTGGACAGCGTCGGGGATGGTGATCCCAGGCACCTCGTTGTGGAGCCGGAAGGCCAGCTCGAAGCTCGTGAGGGGCCAGATGCCGACGAGGACCGGCACGGGTGACGCGCCTCCGAGGGCGTCGAGCAGGCGGTCGAGGTAGCCGACGTCGAAGAGCGCTTGCGTCATCGCGAAGCGCGCACCGGCGTCGACCTTGCCGCGGAACCGCTGGATCTCGCCCTCCAGGTCGGCCGCGGAGGGATTTACGGCGACCCCTACGTAGAAGCTCGTCGGCGAATCGATCGCCTTCCCGGAGAAGTCCTCGCCGTGATTGAGACGGGAGAGCATCCCCGTGAGCCCGATTGCGTCCACCTCGTAGACGCCGCTCGAGCCCGGGTAGTCGCCGACGTGCGGCGGATCGCCAGTGATCGCGAGCACGTTGCGGATCCCGGCAGCGTGCGCGCCGAGGAGCTGCGACTGGAGCCCCATGATGGAGGCGTCCCGCGGGGTCACGTGCGGAATGGTCTCCAGGCCGACCTGCTCCTCGACCGCGATCGCAGCCATGAGCGCGGAGAGCCGAGCGCGCGCCATCGGGTTGTCGTTCAGGTCGGTGGCGTCGACTCGGCCCGAGGACTTGAGGCGCTCGGCCGCTGTGAGGAGCGCCTCCGTGTTCGTGCCCTTAGGCGGATCGAGCTCGACCGAGACCACCCACTCTTCCGCCTCGAGCTTTCGCTGCAGGTTCGTCTTCTGGCTCGGGCGCGCGACCGTTGCAGCCACCTCGCGCTCGACCGCGGCGAAATGGAGGCGCGGCTCCCGCTCCTGCTCCACCGCCGCCGCGATGGCAGCGATCTGGGCAGGAGTCGTGCCGCAGCAGCCGCCGATGATGCGCGCGCCGAGGTTCCGCGCCTGCGCCGCGAACTCCGCAAAGTAGTCCGCCGTTGCGTTCGGATAGACGAGCGCGCCGCCGCGACGACTCGGGAGGCCCACGTTCGGCTGCGCGGTCAGCGGGATTCCATCCGCCGCGGCAGCCATGTCCCCGAGGGCTGCGAGCGCCGCCTGGGGGCCGAGACCGCAATTGGCGCCCACGGCGGCGACCCCCAGGTCGCGAAGACGCGACGCAGCTTCGCCGGCGCGGACGCCCGCGAGGGTCTCTGCGTCCTCGTCGAAGGTCAGCTGGGCGATCACGGGAAGCGAGGAGACCGAGCGGACCGCCTCGATCGCCGTGACGAGCTCGTCCAGCTCGAAGAACGTCTCGACCATGTAGAGGTCGACTCCGCGGCCCTCCAGCAGTCGTGCCTGCTCACGGAAGACCTCGCCCGCGTCGTCGGCGCCGTGGCTGCCGGATAGATCGCCGAGGGGCCCGATCGAGCCCGCGATGAGCACGGGCTGCCCGGAGACGTCGCGCGCCTCCCGGGCGAGCCGGACGCCGGCCTCGACGATCTCCTCGAGGCGGTCGTCGAGAAGCTGCGCGGAGAGCTTGCGCCGGTTTGCTCCGAACGTGTTCGCCTCGATCAGCTCGGCGCCCGCTTGGATGAAACCGAGGTGGACTCCGACGACGGCCTCCGGAGCGTTGAGGTTCGCCTCCTCGGGGCAGCGGAGCCTCGGAACCGCGGCCGTCACGAGCGCACCCGTGCCGCCGTCCGCGACGATCACCCGGCCTTCGTCGAGTCGCTCGAGCGCCTTGCTCACGCCGCTGACCCTAGCCCGGTGGGCGTGGGCTGAACGGCCGGAGCTCGTCGACCCCCGGCTCCACGATGCCCACGTGCGATTCCGGAACCTCGTTCCACGCGTCTGGAAGATCGCCGAGCGGCTCCGAGACGATCACGCGGGTCTCGTCCGAGAGACCGGCGAGCTCCGCGATCTCGGGATGGAGCGCCCGAAGTGTGTCGAGGCGGGTGCTGAAGTAGAGCGAGCGTGAGTCGCCCTCGCTGGAGTAGCGAAACGCCCAAATCGTGTTTCCGTCGGTCGTCGCCACGGTCATCTGAACCGGATGCTCGATCCCGTGACTTCGCCCCGTCTGCTCGACGAGGCCGACCATCCGCTCGACCGCCTGGACCGGCTCGTCCTCGAGCCCGAGGCTGAGGGCGAGGTAGAACATCGTCTCGGAGTCCGTCGTCCCTTCGATGCAGTCGAAGTACTCGTCGGTGACGACGCTCTGAAGCTCGCGCTTGACGACGTGGAAGTCCCGGATGAGGCCGTTGTGCATCCAGAGCCAGCGGCCGTTCCGGAAAGGGTGGGTATTCGTCTCCTGGATCGCCGAGCCGGTCGAGGCACGAATGTGTGCAAAGAAGAGCGGTGAGGAGATCCCCGCGGCGAGCTCGCGGAGGTTGCGGTCGTTCCACGCCGGGTGCGTGCTCCGGTAGACCCTCGGCGGCTCCCCCTCCTCGTACCAGCCGACGCCGAACCCGTCGCCGTTCGTCGTCGTCGCACCTTGCCGAGAGTGGAGGCTCTGGTCGATCAGGGAGCGGTCGCGCTTGACGAGCAGCTCCTCGAGCCGAATGGGCGTGCCCGAGTAGGCGAGCCAGCGGCACACTTCTACGCGCCCTGCTTCGCCCAGGTGGACGGCACGTCGCCTCCCCCCTCCTCGGCGATACGCGGGCCGAAGCGCACGAAGGCCGGGTGCGAGGCGATCTTCCCCGCGACGAGTGCCTCTCCCGGTCCGAAGATCCCCGCGCGGTCGACGAGTGCGCCGGGCGCGAAGGACAGCGTCTCGGCGATGTAGGCGCGGTCGGCCGCCGAGCTCATCCGCATGAGAACGAGGTTGTCGCACTGCGAGACCACGAGCTCGTTGACGCGCTGAGGCCGCTGCGTGGAGACAAGCAGGTAGAGCCCGAACTTCCGTCCTTCAGCGGCGATCCGCGCCGCGTGCTCCGTTGCGAGCGTGGTCACCTCGTCCGCCGGCTGGCGCGGACAGACGTTGTGCGCCTCGTCGATGACGATCAGGATCGGGTCCCGCTCGGCCCGCCGCCGCCAGAGCGCCGCGAGGACGCTTTCGGCGGCGATCGCCTTCTCGCCCAGCGTCCCGAGGGAGCCGAGGTCGACCACCAAGCCGCGCGGCCCTCCCTGCCCGACGAGGTCCTGGATCGACCCCTCGTCGCCGGTCGACCAGACCGGCCACTTGTGGATCCCGAGGTTGCGCAGGCGGATCCCGAGCGCGCGCTGTTCGGGACGCTCGGCCTGAAGGAGCCGGTCGGCGACGTCGTTCGCGCTCGAAGCCTCGGTCTCGAGCCCATGCTCGACGAGATCGACCAGCACCCCGTACTCGTCTCGATCGCCGATTGGGTCGAGCCGAAGGACCGCGGCCTGCTCATCGGCGTCGAAATCGGTGAAGCGCACGTGGAGCCTCTCGGCCCCCTCGCCGCCCCGCCGCACGACGACGCCCTCGGCGGCCTCGCGATAGCGGGACGCGACGTCGCCGTCGATGCCGTCCCGAAGCGCATCGACTCGGACGAAGTCGGAGTTCGGGTCGAGGACGACGATCCGAAGCGACGTCTCCAGAAGCAGCTGCTCGAGCACGACGCCGAGCGCGTAGCTCTTCCCCGAGCCGGACTGGCCACAGAAGAACGTGTGCCGGTCGAATCCACCAGCGTCGAGCAGAAAGCGCACTCCCGGCTCGGCGGCCAGCTCGCCGACGTCGAGGCCAGCGCGAGCCGGCCGCGTCTCCTCCAGCCAGGCACGGACCTCACCCTCACCGGCGCGGCCGATCTCCAGATCGTGAAACGGAGCGACACCAGGCTCGAGGAAGATTCCCCGTCCGTGCGCCGAGGAGCTGTCGCCGGGGACGACCTCCACCGTGTGCACCTGCCCGAGATGGGGACCGAGCGCGGCATAACCGCCGGGCTGCAGCTCCAGGCCTTCGATCGGGCTCCGAAAGTCGAAGCTTCGCCCGTCGATCGAGGTGGCAGTCGCCTTCACCGAATCACCACGAGGAGCCTACTGAAGCGCGCTGATCCCGAATGCGAGTGCAAACCCGAGCGTCGTCAGCAGGCCGGCCAGCTTCCCGCCGTGGTGCAGGGCCTCCGGCATCATCGTGTTGGCCAGCATCGTCAGCACCGCGCCGCCGGCGAATGCGAGCACGATTGCGACGGTTCTCGGCGAAGCCGAGTCGAGAACGACGTAGCCGAGCAGCGACGCCAGCCCGAATCCCAGCGCCACGAGCACCCAGAAGCGGATGATTCGCGCGGGTTCGCGCCCGGCCCGCTCGAGCGCCGCGGTGGCTGCGATCGACTCGGGAAGGTTGGCGATGAAGACGGCCACGAGGAACGCCGCGCTCACCGTTCCGGCCTCGAGCACGGTCAACCCGAGCACGAGCGATTCCGGAATGCCGTCCAGGATGATTCCGAGCACGAGGGCCCGGCCCGACTGCGCCGGCCCGGATTCCCCCGAAGCGGTGCCGCGTCGCTTGCCGAGGCGCTCGATCAAGACCTCGGCGCAGAAGAAGAGCACCGACCCCGCGAAGAGCCCGAGAGCGATGCCCCCCTCCCCCGCCGAGGTCTCGAAGGCCTCCAGCACGAGCTCGTACGCGACCGCGCTGATGAGAACGCCCGCCCCGAAGGCCATGATCAGCCCGACTTGCCGCCGCGTGATCGGAAGCCGGCGTGCGATCACTCCGCCGATGACCAGCGAGGAGCCTCCGACGAGGCCCCAGAGAAACGCTTCGCCCATCGCGCGAATCGTTACGACGGGGCCGGACGCGCCCTGGGGAGCCGGCTAGAGCTCTCAGCCGATTCGCTGCGCCAGCTCGACGATGATCCCCTCGGGGCCCCGGACGTAGCAGACCCGAAGGATGTCCTCGTAGTCCTCCACTTCACCGACGAGCTCCCCGCCTCGGGCTTGCACGCGGGCGATGGCGTCGTCGACGTCGTCGACGAGGAATGAGAGGTGGCGGATGCCGGGGACGTTGGCCGGTGCCTGCCGGTCGCCCTCCGGGATCGGCGGGGCGTGGAACTTGATCAGCTCGAGCCGTGAATGGCCGTCCGGCGTCTCCATCATCGCAAGATCCGAGCGAATCCCCTCGAGCCCAACCACACGGTCTGCCCAATCGCCCTCCACGGAGCCTTCGCCCTGTAGCTCGAGCCCGAGCTCTGCGAAGAACGCGATCGCGGCTGCGAGGTCGTCGACCACGATGCCGACGTGATCCATTCGTTCGACCGCCATGCGCGCAACGGTAGCGTTGGCACGACGAAGGAGGAGTGCTCGAATGAGACGGCAGAACCTTTTCTCCGACGAATGGGACGGAGAGAGCGACGAGGAAGGACGGCGGCACCGGGTCTTTTGGCGGCCCGACGACGCCCGGATGGGCGCCACCCTGTACGAGCTCGCGCCCGGTGCGCCGGAGGACCGGCTGCACATGCATTTCGGGGCGGAAGAGATGTTCTTCGTCCTCAGCGGCCGCCCGGCCTTTCGGAATCGGGAGGGCCGGGAGGAGCTCGCCCCCGGCGATGTCGTCTTCTGCCCTGAGGGAAGGGCCGGGCTCCACGCCTTCAGCAACCCCACGGACGAGCCCGCTCGGATCCTCGCGCTCAGCGCGGGCGGCTTCCCGGACGTCGTCGCCTACCCCGAGCACGGCTATGCATGGGTGGCGACTCGGGATCCCGATCCTCGCCTACTCGCCGATGGGGGCGACCCGGGCATCATCGCCCGCTTCGACATCCCGACCGAGTAGATCGCTCGCCGGAAGTCCTCCAGGCGGGTACCGGCACGGCCGATAAGAAGGCAAGACCTGGCCACCCGGAGGCTTTCGTGCCCACCCTTCAGCAGCGCTCCCCGATCCTCGTTGTCCTTCTGAGCTTCTTCACCCTCGGCGTCTACTTCGTCTACTGGGTCTACAGGGTGAATCAGGAGGCAGCGGTTCTTGCGAACGACCGGTATTCCCGACCCCTGCGCTCCGTCCTCGCACTGACCCTCGGAGCCGTGCTGATCATCCCGCCGTACGTGACGCTTTGGCGCACTGCAGAGCGCGTTGGCTGGGCGACCCGGGCCTACTCGGGTTTCTTCGCAAACGTCTTCTTCTCACTGCTGATTCCGCTCCTCTATCCCCTCTGGGTCCAGAGCAAGCTGAACCGCAAGATCGGGCAGTGGGAACGGCAGCAACAGCAGATCGCACTCGCACAGAGAGTGCAGAGCCGCGTCGTGACCGTGCAATCCGATCTGTCCGATCCCAGCTTCTCGCGCTAGTCCCGGCTCCGAACCACCCACCCGCTCCCCCGACGGACTCGCCGCCTGCCTCGGCGTAGAAGGCGTGGCAGAAAGCGCGCGCGATCCGGCGTCCCCGCGCGAGCCGACTGCAACTGCCGGTTGTAACGCGGCGCCACTCTGGCGCGATCTACAGAACGGGGCCTGACCGCGCGCGACCGCTTCGTCCGCTACCCGGGATGGTCGGGCCCCTCGCCCCTTCGATCCCGTAACGGAGCAACGCGTTCACGCGATCTTTCTTGTGAGGGCCCGATCGAAAACAGGTCGTTTAGGGGGATCGGGCCCTCCTACTCTCGCGCGCACCGCTACCCAGGGG
>Ga0111539_10012189_pt1 | contig 10785 bp, 6 predicted proteins | sample RhiMethybrSRZTD1_FD_79667 | JGI IMG/M metagenome (GOLD analysis project Ga0111539, IMG submission 79667) | Populus rhizosphere microbial communities from Tennessee, USA - Rhizosphere MetaG P. TD hybrid SRZTD1 (version 2) (version 2) | ecosystem: Host-associated > Plants > Roots > Rhizosphere >... | reverse complement strand
GCCGTCAGACCGCCTTCGATGGCGAGCGCCCCGGAGAGCTGGCCTCTGGAGAGCCCGACCGAACGCAGGACCGCGAACTCCGTCTTCCGCTCGGCGGCCGAGATCGCGGAGCTGACCGCGAAGCCGATCACCGCGAAGATCGCCGCCGCCGCGAAGCCGATGTAGAGCGCGCCGCTGATGCCGAGCGCGACCGGGTCGGTGGAGAGTGCGCGCGCCCTGGCCGCACGGTCGACCACGACGTCGCTGGAATACGGCGGCGCCACGAGCCGGGCCGCGACCGGAGCCGCCGGCCCGTCCACGTCGAGCCACCACTCCGTCGGCTCGAGGATCGTCCCGTCGGTGAGCCACTCGGCGGCTGCATACGTCGGGAGGTCGACGACCACCCCGCCCGCCGAGCCCGTCAGCGTGGGGAATCCCTTGGCAGAACCGGCCAGCGCGAGGACCGGCCCGGCAGGACCGAGCGGAACGCGGCCGCCGGCGGAGGTGCCCGTGTCGGCGAGGAAGCGGCTCGTGGCGATTGCGGGGATCGCCTGCACCGGCGCGTTGCGGCCGGGCGAAGCGGTGAACGTGACCGAACCGCGACTCGGGAACGTGGACACCGAGCCCGAGAAGACGTCGAGAGAGAAAAAGCCGTCGGAGCTGACACGAACGACGCGGGAGGGCTGGTCGGCGTCCTCGATCTGGCTCGAGCCCACCTGCCAGGGCTGATCCGGCGGGTCGATCCGCGTGAAGGTTCCGGACCCGTCGCCCACCTCCACCGAATGCACGTCGACCGATACAGGCCGATTCGCGCGGAAGGACGGGGTCACGTTCGTCTCCACTCCGACGAGCGAGAGTGGATAGCGCGGGGCCTCGCCGTGCGGCCCGGAGAGGTCGTAGACGATGCGCTTTCTCGCGCCCGAGACTCCGAAGCCGGTCGTGGGCAGGCGGTAGAGGAGACCGCCTGCGTCCCTGATCACGACGGAGAGCGAGGGCCGCGCTCCGGTCCCGAAGAACGCGCGGTCCCCAGGCAAGCGTGCGACCTCCACGTCGACGTCGAGCGCGAGCTGCGTGGGCCGGCCGGGAAGCGGGACCTGGGCGAGACGCGGACGGCTCTCGCCGAGGGGAGCGAGCATCGCGGCAAGCGGGCGGCTCGCCAGGTCTCCCCGAAAGCTGACCGCCCCGGCCGTCCGGTCCGCGTCGATCCCGAGCAGGGTCGCGGGCCCCGACGAATCCGACAGGTCGAGCGCCTCGCGGTAGACGGGAAGCGCGGAGCGCACGCCGTTAAGGCTCGCGTAGGCACCCGGAAGCTGGAGCGCGGGGATCGACCCCGAGCGCCCGCTCGGCTCGACCCGCACGTCCGCGGCGGCTGCGTAGTCGGCCTGGTCGCGCTGCGACGCGAGCCAGGTGCGGCTGTAGGCGGAGGCGAAGAGGCCGATCGCGAGCGCGAGCGTCAGAAGGAGAGCCGAGCGCGCGTATCGCTGGGGCCGGCGGGCCAGCTCCCGCGTCCCGAGCGCGGCAACCATCCCCCGCGCCGAGCTCGCGACCCGCTCGACCAGCGAGGCCGCGGCGGGAACGACGCGCAGCGCGAGAACCGCGCCTGCGAGGAGGCCGAGCGCAGGTGCCGCGATGAGCAGCGGGTCGATGCCGAGCCTCCCCCGAACGTTCTCCACCACGGGCCCGCCGTAGCGGCGGAGCTGCCAGTACGCGATGAGGGCGACTGCGACGAGAATCAGGTCGAGGCCTGCGCGCTGGACGAAGCTCTTCGGCGCCGGCCGCCCGCGCCCGGCAACGGTGGACGTCACCGCGCCAGACCGGAGCGCGGGAAGGGCAAGAGCCGCGACGCAGAGCAGGGCGGCGAGCACCGCGAGGACATACGACGTCGTCGTCACGTGGGGATCGAGCTCGAGACCGATCTGGGCCAGCGGGCCCACATGGTTCAACGCCTGTAAGCCGAGGAGGGCGACCCAGGGCGCGAGGATTGCCGCGGGCACGGCGAGCAGCGCTCCCTCCATCACCGCAAGGGCCGCGACGCCCTCCCCGCCCGCTCCCCGGGAGCGCATGATCGCCGACTCGAGCCCCCGCCTCTCCGACAGGAGCCCTGCGAGGAAGAGGAGCGCCGCGCCCGCGAGGATGGCGAGCTGCACAGAGGGGATCAGCACCCCGGAGCGCGTGACCGTCAGCTGGTGGTCGGTGCGGTCGAGCACGGTGACGAGCCCGGTGTCTACCGACACCGCTCGCGACGCGCCCTCGTTCAGGTGCCCCTGCAACGTCGAGACGTCCTCACGAAGTTTCGGGAGCGAGGCGACTGTGATGCGGCTCGGGCTGAGGGCAGCTCGCCAGGCGAGGTTCGCCTCGGCTCCCGCCACCGGCGCGAATGCGTTCTCGTTCACGACGAAGGGGCCGTAGGTCGTGAAGTCGATCGTCCGCTCGCCTCCCGTCTCGAGCCGGTGGCCCCACCAGAACGGATCGCGCGGATCGTCGACCCGGTATGTGCCCGTGAGCCGGACGTCGATCTTCCGGGTCGGGTCGCCGATGGCCGCGAGCGCGATGTCGTCGCCGGGCGCCAGGCCGAGCGCCTCCGCGGCAGGTGCAGGGAGCGCCGCCTCCAAGACGTCGGCTCCTCCCGAGGAAGGCCAGTCTCCGGCGACCAGAGTTGCGTGCTCCTCGAGACCGTCGTAGAAGCCGAACACGGCGAGCGCATCCGAGGGGCGGCCGCCTCCCCGGGGGACGGCGTAGGAGTCGGACATCCCGCTCCGGTAGACGGCCACGTCGTTCCCGAGCACGTCGCGGATGCCGCCCTCGACCCTGTCGCCCGTCGCGCTCGCGTCGGCAAGCGGGATCCGGCCCGAGACCTCGAGGCCGGAGTCGCGCGCCGGCGCGTCCTCGAGGGTGCGCTCGAGACCGCTGAGCGCGACCGCTTCGGAGTAGATCGGCCCCGCGGCGAGGAGCGCGGCGGCCAGGAGCACGGTGACGAAGGCGGCGCCGACGATGAGACGGTCGGACGCGGCCCTTTTCAGGACCAGACGCCAGGCCGCGAGAAAGAGTCCGCCCACCGAGATTTCGACGCCCTGGGCGATTCCCGGTTAGCTCGGGCTAGTAGACGGCAAGCGTCTCGCGGGCGATCCGGTCCTGCTCGAGCGCGTGCGCGGTCGGGTAGCCCTCGCTCGGGCTCGCGCGCCAGGGGCGGCCGACGTAGCGGAGCCGCACCTCGTCCGGCAGGCCTTCCTCCAGCCGGTGGCGGATGGCGCGCCAGGCACCCATGTTCTGCGGCTCCTCCTGGGCCCAGATCAGCTCCGTGATGTTGGGATAGCGCGAAAGGAGCTCGTCGTAGGCAGCGACCGGGAACGGATAGATCTGCTCGAGGCGCGCGACGGCGACTCCTTCGGCTTCCTGGTGGGCGGCATGGCCGACGATGTCGTAGTAGACCTTGCCCGAGCACAGGACGAGCCGGCCGGCTTGGCGCCGCCGTTCCTCGTCGAGGCGCGGGTCGTCGAGCATCTGACGGAAGCTGCCGCCCGCGAGATCGTCCAGCTTGGACGTCGACTCCTTCAGGCGCAGGAGCCCCTTGGGCGTGAGGAGGACGAGCGGGCGTGCCTTCGGGTGCAGAGCCTGGCGGCGGAGGACGTGGAAGTACTGCGCGGCGGTCGTGCAGTTGACGATGCGGATGTTCTCCTGGGCGGCGAGCTGCATGAAGCGCTCGAGCCGCGCGCTCGAGTGCTCGGGCCCGTTGCCCTCGTACCCGTGCGGGAGGAGAAGGGTCAGCCGCGAGCTCTGGTGCCATTTCGACAGGCCGGAGACGATGAACTGGTCGACCATGACCTGCGCGGAGTTGACGAAGTCGCCGAACTGGGCCTCCCAGAGGACGAGCGCGGCCGGGCAGGCCACCGAATAGCCGTACTCGAAGCCGACGGCAGCCACCTCGGAGAGCGGCGAGTTGTAGACCTGCACGGGAGCAGAGGCCGCCGGGAGGTGGGCCAGCGGCGTGTAGACGTCCCCGGTCTCGTAGTCGTGCAGGACGAGGTGGCGATGCGAGAACGTGCCCCGCTCGGTGTCCTGGCCGGTCAGGCGGATGGGCGTGCCCGCGACGACGAGGCTACCGAAGGCGAGGCCCTCGGCCTGCGCCCAGTCGATCCCGCCGGCCTCGCCGAATGTCTCGAGGCGCCGCTCGAGCTGCTTCACGAGCTTCGGATGAACGGTGAAGCCCTCGGGCACTGCGAGGAGCTGCTCGTTCAGCTCGCGCAGGATCGCGGCGTCCACGGCCGTCTCGATCGGGACGTCGGAGCCGCGGCCGAGCCGCTCCCTTTCCTTCTGCTGCGGCGAGGTCCCGGCATCGATCGAGGCCTTCAGCTGCTCGTGCGCCTGGCGCATGGCCGACTGCACGGCTTCGTCGAGCTCGGCCGCCTGCTCCTCGGTGACGACGCTCTCCTCGACGAGGCGCGCGGCGTACTGCTCGCGCAGGCTCGGATGGGACTCGATCGTCTTGTACATGAGCGGCTGCGTGTAGCCGGGCTCGTCGCCCTCGTTGTGGCCGAAGCGCCGGTAGCCGACGAGGTCGACGACGAAGTCCTTGCGGAAGCGCTCGCGGTATGCCATCGCCAGCCGGATGGAGAAGACCGCGGCCTCGGCGTCGTCGGCGTTCACGTGGACGATCGGGATGTCGAAGCCCTTCGCGAGGTCGCTCGAGTAGCGGGTCGAGCGGGCTTCCTCCGGATCGGTGGTGAACCCGATCTGGTTGTTCGCGATCAGGTGGAGCGTACCGCCGGTCGAGTAGCCGGGCAGGTTCTCCAGGTTGAGCGTCTCGGCGACCACGCCCTGGCCCGGGAAGGCGGCGTCGCCGTGGATGAGGACGGCGAGCGCGCGCTTTGGGTCGTGGTCGACCTCGGGAACCTTGTGGTCGGTCTGGACGGCGCGGGTCTCGCCCTCGACGACGGGGTTGACGTACTCGAGGTGGCTCGGATTCGACGCAAGCCGCACCGTCACCTCGCCCGCCTCGGTATGGCGGACGCCCTCCGCCCCGAGGTGGTACTTCACGTCTCCGGAGCCGCCTTCGGGATCCGACCCGACGGCCTCGAGCTGCCGTTCGCCCTCGAACTCGCGGATGATCACGTCGTAGGGCCGGCCGACGATGTGCGCGAGGACGTTCAGCCGCCCGCGGTGTGCCATGCCGATGACGACGTCCTGGGCGCCGTCGTTCGCAGCGAGCTCGATCGCCTGGTCGAGCATCGGGACCATCGCGTCGAGCCCTTCGATGGAGAACTGCTTCTGGCCGAGGAACGCGCGCCGCAGATAGCGCTCCATCCCCTCGACCTCCGTCAGCCTCCGGAGCAGCGTGCGCCGCTCTTCCTCTTCGAGAGGCGCACGGAACCGGCCCGACTCGATCGCCGTCCGAAGCCACACGCGCTCCTCGTGCCTCGAGATGTGCTCGATCTCGTAGGCCATCGTCCCGCAATAGGTCTCGCGGAGAAGCGGGAGGGCATCCGCCAGCGTCTCACCCGGGACGTGGACGCGCAGGACCCGTGCGGGCACCTGGGCTTGGAGTTCGGGAGTGAGCCGGGGCTCGAGGCGCTCGGGCTCGAGCGCGGGATCTCCGGGAGGCTCGCTACCGAGCGGGTCGAGGCGCGCGGCCAGGTGGCCGTGCATGCGATGCGCCTTGACGAGCGCCATCGCAGCCGCGACCGCACCGAGGAGCTGCTGCGAGGGCGCGTCCGCCTCGGCGACGGCAGGAGCTCCGTTGCCGCCGTTCGCGGCGCCAGGGTAGAGCTCCCGGACTCGCTGGACGACCGGGCTCGACTCGAGTTTCTCGGGGGCGCGCTCGAAGAGCGCGCGCCAGGCCGGGTCGACCGACTCGGGTGCTCTCAGGTACTGCTCGAACAGCTCCTGGATGAAGCCGGAATTGAGGTCTTCGAACTGCTGCTGGGCCACTCGGTTCTCTCTTGTGAGGATAGCGACTGCGACTATCCGCTCCTCAGTTCGTCATTCGGCATCCCAGGCCTCCGGGTTGACCGCGTTCGCCGGCAGCTCATCACGCAGAAGGACGGCCTCGAGCGCGTCCGCGCAGAGCATCCCCATCGCCTCCCGGGCGACGTGCGTGGAGCTCCCGAGATGCGGCGAGAGGACGACGTTCTCGAGGAGGAGCAGGCCCGCGCTGACCTCCGGCTCATGCTCGTAGACGTCGAGCGCGGCGCCGGCGATTCGACCTTCCACCAGCGCGTCGACCAGCGCCGCCTCGTCCACGACCGGGCCGCGGGAGACGTTGACGAGCACCGCGCTCGGGCGCATCAGCGCAAGCTCGGGAGCACCGATGAGCTGTCGAGTCTCCGGGGTGAGGGGCACGTGGAGGGAGACGACGTCGGCCTCCGCAAGGAGCCGATCGAGCGGAAGCTCCTCATACGGGCCCGACCCGCGCGTGTGGACGACGCGCACGCCGAACGCCTCACCCAGCCGGGCGACTTCCCGTCCGATGCGGCCGAGGCCCACGATCCCGAGCGTCTTTCCCGCGAGGCCCTCGCCGAGCATGAACGTCGGCGCGAGCGCCCACTCATCCCGCCTACGGACGAGCCGGTCTCCCTCAACCACGCGCCGGAGCAACGCGAGCATCAGGGCGATCGTCAGCTCGGCGGTCGCCTCGGTGAGCACGTCGGGCGTGTTGGAGACCACGATCCCGCGCCGCGTGGCCTCGGCCAACTCGACGCTGTCGTAGCCGACTCCGAAGTTCGCGACGATGCGGAGGCTCGGCCCGGCGGCATCGAAGAGCTCGGCGCCGACGGCGTCGGCGGGGATCGTCACGAGGCCGGCCGAGCCCACGATCTCGTCCGAGAGCGCGAAGGACGCCTCGAGGCGCGAGAGCACCGGGTCGGGCACGCGCCTCGTGAGGAAGACCTGCGGCTTCACGTCTCGCGCACGGTAATGGCCCGATCCGGTGGATGAGAGTAAGCTTTCCTAAATGAAGCAACCCCGCACGGCCGACCCTTACAGAGACCTCGACGTCATCGACGCGAACGCACCGCGCTTCAACCAGGCGGTGATCGGGTCCCTGGCGCTCGTCGCCTTCCTCACCGGCTGGTGGCCGCTGCTGGCCATCCTCGCCGGGCAGCTCGCAATCGGGCTCACGCTCGGGCGCCGCTGGTGCCTTCCGTGCGTCGCCTACTTCGAGCTCGTCCAGCCGAGAGTCGGCGAAGGCCCGGTCGAGGACTCACGCCCGCCGCGCTTCGCGAACAAACTCGGGGTCGGCTTCCTCGGAGCCGCAGCCATCGCCCTCGTCCTCGGCTACGACGTCATCGGCTGGACGTTCGGCCTGCTCGTCGCGGGCCTCGCGCTCGCCGCCGCCGCGACTGGCATCTGCGCCGGCTGCGAGATCTACAAGCTGCTCGCGCGCGTCCGCGGCATCGAGCTCTGCGCTACGTGCGTCGGCGGGACGGCTCTCCCTTGGGAGGAATGATCGGCAGGGCCGAGGCAACGCGTCTCTGCCCGCCGCTCTCGTAGACGACATCGACGCTGTCGTTCTTCCGGTAGGTGCCCGCGATGCCGAGGAAGATCGAGAGCCAGCGGATCGTCCCGAGCCGCCCCTCCTTGGCGAGCGGCTTGTCGAAGCGAAGCTCGCGGCCGCGCACCTCGTAGTCGCGCCCGGGCGCCTGGCGGACGCCGTTCACGAACACCTCGAACGGCTCCTGCACCGAAGACGGAAGGGGCACGACCCAGGCTTCATCCACTGGGGCTGAAGCCTAGACCGCGCCCCTCCTCGGCGCGCGAAACCCTCCCAAACCCTACTCCGACTCCCGGCGAAGCACCTCGATCGAGGTATATCCGTGTTTTGAACTGAACCACAAAAGGGGTGAAACGCAACTCCCCCGTTCGGGGGATCCGCCCGAATAGAATGCCCTCGCTTGATGCTCCGGAAGCTCGTTGCCGCTGTCTCAATCGCCGTGCTTTCGGCGTTCGCCGCGGGGTCCGCGTTCGCGGCTCCCGGAGGTCTCGGTCCCCCGGGCCCTGACACCCCGAGCGGGGAGGCGATCTCGCGTCTCTACTGGATCGTCCTCGGCCTCTGCGCGGTCGTCTTCGTCCTCGTCGAGACGGCGCTCATCCTCTTCATCGTCCGCTTCCGCCGCCGGCACGACACACCCGAGAGTGCCGAGGGGCCGCAGATCCACGGCAACACCCGGCTCGAGATCATCTGGACGGCGATCCCCGCGATCATCCTCGCGGCGCTCGCGATCTTCACCTTCACCCAGATCCCGGCGGTGCAGGCACGGGGCGTCGAAGACGAGGCGCACCTGACGGTCCGGGTCGAGGCGCACCAGTTCTACTGGGAGTACCGCTACCCGGGCGGCGAGACGACCGTGAACACCCTCTATCTCCCGGTCGACGAGCCCGTCGAGCTCGAGCTCACCGGCATGGACGTCATCCACAGCTGGTGGGTTCCCGCCCTCACGGGGAAGATGGACGCCATCCCCGGCCGCATCAACTCCCTGCGCTTCGTCCCCGAGACGACCGGCGACTTCGAGGGCAAGTGCGCCGAGCTCTGCGGCGTCCAGCACGCTTTCATGCCGACCACGGTCTCGGTGCTGAGCCGGGACGACTTCGAGTCCACTCTCGCCGCGCAGCAGGAGACGCTCGCGCTCGGGAAGGCGACCTGGGAAGGCGCCTGCGCCACCTGCCACGGGCTGGACGGACAGGGCGACGTGGGGCCCTCGATCGCCGGGAACGGCACGCTGACCAACCCCGAGGCGCTTCAGGAGCTCTTGCTCACGGGCCAGGACACGCCGCAGTTCGACTACTACATGCCTCCTGTGGGGCGCGGGTGGCCCCAGAAGCAGTTCGACGCGCTCTCGGCCTACATCCAGTCCAATGAGACGCTTTCGACCGCGCCCGCCACGACCACGACGGGAGGAGGCGGCTAGTGTCGACGCGGAGCGAAGCACTTGCGCCGACCTGGAAGGAAGGCTCGGTCACGAGCTGGCTCACGACCGCGGACCACAAGCGGATCGGGATCCTCTACATCGTCACCTCCTTCATCTTCTTCGGGGCCGCCGGCGTGATGGCGATGCTCATGCGGATCCAGCTCTCGCACGCGAATTCAGGCTTCCTGACGAAAGGCGCCTACAACGAGGTCGTGACCATGCACGGAACGGCGATGGTCTTCCTGTTCGTCGTCCCGGTACTCGCCGGGTTCGGCAACTACCTCGTGCCGCTCATGATCGGCGCCAGGGACATGGCCTTCCCGCGCCTCAACGCCGCGTCCTACTGGCTCTTCCTCCTCGGCGGGCTCGTGCTCCTTTCGAGCTTTCTCGCCGACCAGGGCGGGGCCCAGTGCGGCTGGACCTCATACACCCCCTGCTCGTCGGAGCAGTTCAGCCCGGGGCACGGCCAGGACCTCTGGATCCTCGGGATCCACCTCACGGGCGTCGCCTCGATCCTCGGCGCGATCAACTTCATCGTCACCATCCACAACATGCGCGCTCCGGGGATGACCTGGATGCGCATCCCGCTCTTCACGTGGGCGATCGAGGCCTACTCCGTGCTCCTGGTCCTCGTTCTCCCGACGATCGCCGCGGCCGCGACACTCCTGCTCCTCGACCGCCAGGCCGGCACGACGTTCTTCGCGCCGGAGGACGGCGGGCCGATCCTCTGGCAGCACATGTTCTGGTTCTTCGGGCACCCCGAGGTCTACATCATGGTGCTGCCCGCGATGGGGATCATTTCGGAGGTCCTCCCGGTCTTCTCGCGCAAGCCGATCTTCGGCTACAAGGCGGTGGCGTTCTCGACCATCGGCATCGCGTTCGCAAGCATGCTCGTGTGGGCGCACCACATGTTCACGATCGGAATGCCGACGTACCTGCAGGCGTTCTTCGCGGCCACCTCGCTCGCCGTCGCCGTGCCGACCTCGGTGAAGATCTTCAACTGGCTGGCGACCCTCTGGCGCGGCCACCTGATCTTTCGCGCGCCGCTCATGTTCGCGCTCGGTTTCCTCGGCCTCTTCACGATCGGAGGCCTGACCGGGATCATGCTCGCCGTCTTTCCGTTCGACTACCAGGCCCAGGACTCGTACTTCGTCGTCGCACACATGCACTACGTCCTCTTCGGCGGAACCGTGTTCGGCGTGTTCGCGGGCGTCTACTACTGGTTCCCGAAAATCACGGGGCGGATGTACGACGAGCGCCTCGCGCAGATCCACTTCTGGCTCCTCTTCGTCGGCTTCAACCTCGCCTTCCTCCCCCAGCACCTGCTCGGCCTCATGGGCATGCAGCGACGGATCTACACGTACACCCAGGGCGGAATCTTCGAGTGGTACAACGTCATCTCCTCGATCGGAGCTCTCCTCATGGGCGTGGCCATGCTCGTCTTCCTCTGGAATGCAGTCGCCAGCTGGCGCAGCGGACGCCGCGTTGGGCCCGACCCGTGGGGGGCGGATACGCTCGAGTGGTATGCGAGCTCGCCACCGGCGCCGAACAACTTCGACAGCGTCCCTTACGTGACGAGCGCACGGCCGCTTCGCGACCTGCGCCTGCGGCTCCAGGAGCGTGAGACATGACGCCCGGCCCCTGGCTCCGGCTTCTCGCGCTCGCCTCCACGGCCGGAGTAGCCGCGGTCGTCGCAACCGGCGAGTGGGGGCTCGCCCACGACGTTGTCGCAAACATCACGCTCGTCCTCCTCGCGGCGGTGGTCCTCTGCGCGCGTTTCGCCCACCGGAACCGGAGAACGCTGCTCGTCGCCTCGGGCTCGGCCTTCGGCCTCTTCGCGATCGCCGGGCTCTCGGCCCTCGCCGGCGCGCCGACCGCTGTGCATCTCACGCTGGGCGCCGCGGCG
>Ga0111539_10012183_pt1 | contig 10788 bp, 8 predicted proteins | sample RhiMethybrSRZTD1_FD_79667 | JGI IMG/M metagenome (GOLD analysis project Ga0111539, IMG submission 79667) | Populus rhizosphere microbial communities from Tennessee, USA - Rhizosphere MetaG P. TD hybrid SRZTD1 (version 2) (version 2) | ecosystem: Host-associated > Plants > Roots > Rhizosphere >... | reverse complement strand
GAGATGGTCGACAAAGAATTCAGGAAAGGCAATAGTTGTTACCGATCCAAAATCAAAACCATCGGAAGGTGCGGTTAAATATCGTTGGCTGCACATTCCTATTGTTTTACTTGCTTGCATTGCCGTTATAAGTGTTAAACAACATGATGGGCGCGTTCCGCAAAATGTTCCGCTTCCTGTCATCAAGGATTATGATATAAGCAGAATAAGCGGTGAGATTCTAAAGCTGGAAAACAAGAGCTCACTGGTTTACCTCAAATACATCCCGGGATTTTACAATGCAGACCACAACCCAATGATCTGTTGGAAAGGAAGTGGATACGCATTTCTGAGGGTCAGGCCAGAAGAAATAGATGGCTCAACAGTCTTTACGGCGGAATTGGATAAAAATAACAAGGAAAAACTTTTCACCGCCTGGTGGTATGAGAATGGCGATTCAAGAACTATTGCTCAATTAAGCTGGAGAAAAGATGTACTCTATGGTTCAAGAAATTATTACCTGGTGAATGTTACTGCTGCTGACCGAAGTGGATTGGAGCAAGAAGTTCGCCGCCTGCATTCAAATGTTCAATTGAAAAAATTCTTTCTGAATGGAAGGTAAACAGGTGATCATATGCACAAGAAATTATACCCGAAAGTATAGCCATGAAAAATAGATAGCATGAAAATAAAAATGATCTTGCCAGCACTTACAGAAGCCAAGAGTCCATATTGGAGGCCAATCAAGTATTCCCTGTTCCCGCCACTTGGACTTGCCACGCTTGCGGCCTATTGTTCACCGGATGATGAGATTGATTTGCAGGATGAGCATGTGGAAGAATTGAATACCGATGATGAACCGGATCTGGTAGTGATCCAGGTTTATATAACTAATGCATATAGGGCATATGCGCTGGCAGACAAATACAGGAAGAAAGGGAAGTTCGTTTGCCTGGGCGGACTTCATGTTTCTTCTTTACCCGAAGAAGCGATGCAACATGCTGATACGATTTTCATTGGTCCGGGAGAAGATACCTTTCCTCAATTCCTAAAAGATTTCAACAAAGGCGAGGAAAAAAAAATCTATGCGAACGCAGAACGGAATATTACAAGCATTCCTCCCATCCGTAGAGACCTTATTAAACGCTCACATTATCTTGTCCCGAATTCAATTGTGGTTTCGAGGGGTTGCCCGCATCATTGTGATTTCTGTTACAAGGACGCGTTCTTTGAAGGTGGTAAATCGTTTTATACACAGCGCGTTGATGCTGCACTTGCCGAAATAGATCGATTGCCTGGAAAACATTTGTATTTCCTGGACGATCACCTACTTGGAAACCAAAAATTTTCCTCAGCCCTATTTGAGGGCATGAAGGGAATGAACAGGGTATTCCAGGGTGCCTCAACAATAGATGCGATCCTGAGAGGCGATCTCATTGAAAAAGCAGCTGAAGCAGGATTAAGATCCGTATTCGTGGGTTTCGAAACACTAAATCCTATCAATCTGCAACAAAGCAACAAAAGGCAAAACCTTGGCAAGGATTATACAGCGGCTATCAACCGCCTTCACTCACTTGGCATTATGATCAATGGCAGTTTTGTGTTTGGATTGGATGATGATGATGAAACGGTATTTAAACGTACTGTTGATTGGGCAGTTACCAACGCTTTAACCACTTGCACTTTTCATATACTCACTCCTTATCCTGGCACCAGGTTGTTTCAATCCATGGAAGCGCAGAACAGGATTCTCCACCGTGAATGGGATAAGTATGACACCAGACAGGTAGTATATAAAACCGTTGGTCTGGATGCGCAACAGTTGAAGCAAGGGTACGATTGGGCATACAAAGCCTTTTACAGTTGGAGCAATGTTTACAAAGCAAGCATGCAACACGATAATCTTAAACAAATCATCAAACACTTTGCTTATGCAGGAGGATGGAAAAAGTTTGAACCGCTTTGGAATTTCGTTATCAAAACAAGGGGGTTAAATAAAATGCTCCCTTTACTGGAGGCGATACTCTCGAAAGTCAATAAGCAAAAAAAAGAAACGGAAGGCGTTTCGCCGTTCCCCGCTATTGCCTAACTATTAAACAATTCAGTATGAGGACACAAGTTTTAAAACCTCCGATTAGCGCAGGACTCGGTTTGCTGCTAACTATTCCTGCCGCTTATTTTCTTGTTATTAACCTGGTGAATGAACTTGGATGGTCGGGGCCATACGAGCTCTCTGAGCCCTTCCTGATATCCCTTGGATTGCGGGAAGGCCTTGGATTCAACATCAACTTGCTGATTGCATTCGGACCTTTAGTTGCGTTGTTGTTGAACGTAACAAATGTGGTTTCGTTTGAGTGGAAATCATCAAATGCCGATCTGAAATTGAATTTCCATATCCTGAAGAGATGGACCAATTGGATGGTTATTTTTTTCGCTGGCCCGTGCTTACTTATTCTGTTTTTGTACCTCATCGGTGAGAATTGTTGAGTGGTTGATTTGTTGATTAGTTGATGATTGATTGCGGAGATGGGTATAACTTACTGATGACTATTCAACAGATCAACCAGCAACAAATAATATTATGGAGCAAGAAAAGTTTTCATTAAGAAAAAGAATCCAAAGTTTTGAATATGCATTTTCCGGACTGCGATTGATTTTTAAAACTGATCACAATGTTTGGTTGCATTTTATTGCTACCGTCGGGGTTATTGTACTTGCGCTTATGGTGAAAGTTTCCCTTGGGGAAGCAGCGTTTCTTGCCATTGCTATCGGCCTGGTGTGGGTAACCGAACTGATTAATACCTGTTTGGAAAAAATGATGGATTTCGTTTCTAAAGAAAAACACCCTGATATAAAATACATCAAAGATGTTTCTGCCGGAGCAGTACTGATAGCTGCCGCTACCAGTTTAGTGATCGGCTGTATTGTTTTCATTCCAAAATTCATACACTCATGAAAATATATGTTCAGCTATTAAGATTGGCTAATCCTTTTCTTCGAACGGAAACCCACAAATGGCTCGCGGCCTCTATGGTGTTTAGCGTACTGCTTGTGGTGGTTAGAATTTTTTACACCAGCACGTTTACTTTTATTTTTTTGAACTGGAATCTTTTTCTTGCGTTCATCCCATATGCTATCAGTTCGTTTGCAGAAGACAATGCAACATGGGTAAAGGATAGGTTCAGGTTGGCCGCTCTGCTGGCAGCATGGGTGGTCTTCATCCCAAATTCATTTTATATCATCACTGATTTATTTCATCTTGGTATTTCAAATGTTCCGCTTTGGTTTGATCTGGCCTTGTTGCTCTCATTTGCGTGGAATGGATTATTGTTAGGCATTTTATCAGTCAGGCAAATTGAAAAAATCATCCACTCCATTTGGCCTCGTCTGCATGAATTGTTTTTCCTGTTTCCCATTATGTGCCTCAATGCGCTTGGAATGTATATTGGAAGATACTTGCGTTTTAATAGTTGGGATGTCATCAGTAATCCACTTGAGTTGGTGGGTGACATTTCATACCTGGTACTTCATCCCCTTGCCTCGAAACCTGCCTGGGCAATGATCAGTTGCTATGCTGTTTTGATGACATTTATTTATCTCACCATTAAAAAAATAAGCAGGACTATTTCTTAAAAAAAGAGCCACGAGGTTGTCGTGGCTCCATATCTATTGTGAACAAAGCATTTCTAGAAATCTACGCCCATAGCAAAATGCCATAATGGTTTGCCACTGAAAATTCCGTTCATCTCCCAACCAGCATCTATTCGCAAGAAATAACCCAATAGTGTACTCCTCGCGCCAAATCCATAACCTCCTGCAAAAGGACCAACCCCTCCTGCCTTGATCACCACACTCACTGGTGGATTCTGAGTACCCGGAGGATAGGATACACTTGGCCTTTCTATGTTTCCATACTGACCGTTCCATGCGGTTCCTAAGTCGATAAACTGAACCAACTGGAAGTTTCTCAGGAATGCGTTATTGATCGGCTTATTGAAGAGCGTTGTGAAAACAGGAAACCTGAATTCACTATTAAAGATGAGCGAATTATTTCCGTTGGCCGTATTCTGCTTGAATCCCCGAAGGTTCACAGCAAGAGACTGAAATGCATAATCGGGATCTGCAGGTCTTGGACTTAAATTATACTGAGGGAACAGCCATCCGTCAACGCCACCCAGGTAGTAAATAATTTTCTTACTCCCCCATGAAAAATCTCCAGCACCTCTGAATGCCCAAATAAAATTTCTGAAGATGGGATAATAATATCTTCCATCAAACCCTGCATTGAACGTAGACCTTCCCTCTGTTCCGGTGATATCATTCATTTGCCCTGCCCAATCAATATAGAGTTTGTATCGAAGGCCATTCATGATGTTCAAAGACTTCTGAACCGCGTTATCATATACATATTCCATTCTTACCAAACCGTAGGTTTGCTTATTAACGTCTGGTTGCTTCAACAGGATAGTATCCCAGGCCGGATCATCGCCGGGCCTCAACACTAATTTATCTGTTCTCACCCCAAACATCATCTTAATGCTTCTCACTCTATCGAATGGATATTTTACCACTCCCTGATAAAGATTAGTATAAGACTTTCCTCCTGCAGATGCACCACCATTTATTTGAATGCTGCCTACTTCAGTTTTTCTATAATACAAGATTGAATAGTCAAAGCGCTTCTTCAGGTAGTCTATCCTGGAATACCATTCACCCCCACCATCAAACAGCGATGAATTGTTCGAAACAAATACATCTCCACCATTAGGTCCCACTGCCACTCCATTCCCCTGGCCATTAAAGAAAGGAAGACGGAGAGCGCCGGTAAACCGGATATCCTCGAACAAATCAAATACGGAAGCCTTCAACATTCCATTGAATGCGCCGCTGCTTGTCAAACTAATCGGTAAAGCACCAGTGTATGGTTCATATCTTGTGATGAGCACATCGTTATTGAAAAGATTACCAGAGAAATTATCTACAGAGAACTTCAAACGATAATCAAAAAGTTTCGCCTTGCTCAAAACAGTTTCCTTCACTTCCTCTTCTGCCTGAACCACTCTTCCCACACGACTTGAATCTCTTTTTTCCTTGTCAAATTCGCTTTCGAAAAAATCATCTTTCTTGGTGGTATCGGTTTGCGGCTCTTCAAATTGAATGGCCTGCCCTCCCGCCAGTTGCGCTTCAAGCATTGTTTTCTTTCGGAAATCTGTTGGTCTTGCAGTCACATTTCTTCTTCGCAATGCATTTTCATCAACTCTCAATTTATATAGGAACTTGAGGTCACCTTCTTGTCTTACTTCACTCACCTGTCCCTGGTCGCCTGCGATCTTTGTTTCCTTCACGCCGCTTTGGTAATTCGTGATAGGGAACACATAGGCAGAATCATTGATCAGTGATACAACAAACATGGAATCGGGTTCTGCCTGATCATAAGCCTTCAACATTGAATCCAGCTCTTTAAAATCCGGATTTCTCAGGAACATGTCGCCGATTCGAAATATGGTGTCAACTCCAGCTCTCGTGGTTTGAAAGAATCCAGCATATCGGTTGGCAATTCCATTTTCGTCACTGATGAATGTGAAGTGTGAAGTGTTATACTGAGTAGGAAATCTCGCGTCTCCAAATTTCATGAAAGTGAGCTGCGAGATATTTTTAAATTCATTGTTTGCCCAATTGTCGACAAGGAAAACATTGTAGCGATTGTTTGGCAATATCGAGTCGCCCGTTGGCGCATCGGCCGTTGGACGATTGGATGCATATATAATTCCCGTTCTATTGGGAAATGCTACAAATGATGCATCCAGGTCATCATAAATATCATTTGTGATTTGGTCGATGTTCTGCTTATCGATCTTATACACATACAAATCCGATTGTCCTTTACGCACTCCACTAAAAAGTAGCGTATTCGCATCCAGCATGAACTGCATGCTTTGGACTTGATCAAATTCAGGAAGTTCTACACTAACACGCTTAAACTTCCCGACCAGATCATAGATAAATAGCCTGATCTTTCCTTCTTTCCAATACATCACTCCTAACCGCGTTCCCTTTCCATCCCAGGCCAGTAAAGGATAATTAGGATTCACTTCCGCATCTGCCGTTCGTACACCAAACTTCAACAGCACTTTCCTGTTAATATAATTTTCGTACAATACAATGCGGTATTGGCCATTGCGATATTCAACAACGGCGTATGTCTGGCTTCTTGGAGCGGGATTGGCGGTGAACCTTATGAAATCCTTACCGGGTCTAATTTCTTCCACAACTGAAACAGTACCCTTAGGGAAATTTCTTCTTCCTCTAATGTCCTTGTTATACTTGTCATCCTGCTCACTCATGAAGTCTTTGAGCAATGCTTTGAATTTCTTTTTCGCGATGCGGTTGGAAGCGCTGTTGAGGTTCCGGTACACGCGCGCCAGGTAAAGGAAATAAGTAACGTTTTCCTTTTTGTATTTTTCCGCCACGTAATACCAGAAAGAATGACCCGCCAGGTTTGGCCGTTCAAACGCAAACTGGTAGAAGTTTTTATACCTGCCAGAAAGGATGGCCGATTTTAGTTCATCATCCAGTTCGGCACTCCAGGGTTCTGCTGCATACTCAACATATCCATCAACCAGCCATTTGGGGAGATCCAGCAAAGCCTGGTTAGCGGCAAATTCACCCAGGTCGTCACCAAACAAAATATTATCCACTAATATTTTAGCGATGCCTTGCCTAACCTGTCTTTTGAGATGATTATGATCGCCGTTATAATAAACGATCATCTTATTGTTCACCAGTTTCGTAGTACCGCCTGTAGTTTGCCAATCGATATCCAATCCAATATTAGATTGCTCCAGGTCGTTGAAATGATTATAAATAATCAGGTTGGCTCTGCGTTGCAATCCATATTCTACAAATTTTTCTATGGAGGGAAGTTCCTGTTCGGCCAATTGCACAACATATTTACCTAACGGCATTCCATTCTCTTCGAAATAAACATTGAAATTAGCCGATTGATAATACTGCCATTTGAACTTCTTGTATTGGACCCTGTTCTTGCCGAACTCAACTGTATTTACCTGTGATAGGGCATCGGTAACAATGGTAAGTGCGATAAGTACGAATCCTATAATCCTTCCAGACTTCAACAAACGTTTCCGGGGAAATCGCATATTCTATCTTTGAATTTTAAAATTAACTAATTGCCCATAAGCAGGGAAATTCATTTTTAATAAGTAATTCATCATGTTGGAGGTAAAGAAATTCGTATTCAGTCCGGTGGAAGAGAACACATATGTTGTATACAATGAATCGCTGGATTGTTGTATCATAGATCCGGGCTGCTATTTTAGTAATGAACGCAATGAATTGAAAGATTTTATTGACGGACTTTCGCTACGGCCTAAATATTTGTTAAATACCCACTGTCATCTGGACCATGTTTTTGGCGAAAAATTCATTCACGAAACCTATAATCTCATCCCTCATATCCATAAGAACGAAAAAGAGATGCTGGAACTTGCGCCACTTGCTGCAATTCGCTGGAATCTTCCATTTGATGGATACAAAGGAGAAGTAAATTATTTAACGGAAGGAGATGCGGTCAGGTTGGGTGAGGATGTCTTAAAAGTTATATACGCCCCTGGTCATTCGCCCGGGCACATCTGCTTTTATTGCGAAGCCCAGAAATTTATATTGAGTGGAGATGTGCTTTTCCGACAGAGTATAGGACGGACTGATTTACCAGGCGGAGATTTTGAAACGCTGATAACCAACATCAGGGAGAAATTATTTGTATTGCCTGACGAGGTAACCGTATATGCTGGCCATGGTCCGGAAACGACTATTGGTTTCGAAAAGAAAAACAACCCATTCCTGGTGGCGGTATAAAATTCAGGATGCCGGATACCCGATGCCTGATGCCAGATGCCAAATTCTTAATTTCTATTCTTCCGGTTACGCAAATTGCTGGATATATCTTCCTATGATAGGCAACCTCACGAATTCCTTCTTCTCCACTTTCAATACAAATATGGTGAAGGCGGCCAACAGTAGGAAGGCAGTACCAAATTGGTAAAGACCCCATCCAGGACCCACATGCAGGTAGGATCGGCCAACATACAGAAGTCCCCTATGGACCACGTAAATCAGGGATATTATGACGAGGTACGCCAGGAGTTTCTTCCATGCATAGGGAATTTTGTAGTACTTCTGTCCTTGTACATAGCTTATCACCATCATGAATCCATAACAAACAAATGTTGCCCATGCTGAACCATAATAACCGAACATAGGAATCCACCAGATGTTAAGCAGAACTGTGATCACCGCTCCGGCAACAGTAATATAAGCACCAAACATATTCCGGCTGGTTAGCTTATACCAAACCGATAGGTTGTAATATATTCCCAGGAACACACTTCCCATCGCCAGGATCGGTACGATGCCTATACCTTCTGCATATTCCTTATGTTTCGAGGCAATCAGCCACTGCCACACGTTTAAGAACAAGGCAATAATGAGAAACATGAAACAGCAGGCAATCACGAATAATTTCATCACCCTTGCGTAGGTTTTCTTTGCATCCTCCTTCACCGATTGATTGAAAAAAAACGGCTCCGCCGCCAGCCTGAATATCTGGATGAAAATGGTAATTAAAACCGCGAGTTTATAATTGGCTCCAAAAATGCCCAACTCTCGTTTCTCCAAAATAGGATCCAAAACAAGGACCTTTCTGTACACTAACCTGCTCAACATTTCATTGATCATCCCCCCAAAACCAACAATCACTAACGGATACGAGTAAATGATCACCTGTTTCCAGAGCTTGGCATCAAATAACCACTTGAATGCTGCAAACTCTTTGTACAAAAAAAACAATGTGGCCAAACTGGCAACTAAGTTGGCTATAATAAAATAACCTACCCCCACAGACGGATCATAAACAAGAATCCAAATGCTGTTCGGGTGTGCTTCGCGAAGCGGTCTTGCGATGAAATAGAAAAATATTACCAGCACCATGTTGATCATCACACTCGCAATGTTTACAAATGCATATTTGCGTGGTCTTTCTTCCAATCGCAATTTGGCCATCGGAATAACCGCAAGCGTGTCAAAAAACAAAATGCCAATCATCCAGGTCACGTATTCAGGATTGTCTTCCAACGAGACAAAACTTGTGATTGGTCCATGAAAAAATAGAAGTAGAAATGAAAATAGGACTGTAGATGAAATGATGGACACATTCAGCGTATTATAAAGCTTCCGTCGGTCCTGATCCTGTGCAAATTTGAAGTAACTCGTTTCCAATCCATAAGTAAACAACACGTTCAGAAATGGGATTAGTGCGTAAACCTGTGTGAGATTGCTGGTTTCTACCGCATCGAATAATCGGAAACCCAATAATGTTAGTCCATAATTGAGAAACCTGCTTACAATTTTGGGAACGCCGTACCAGAGAGTTTGCCCTGCTAATTTCTTAATGCTCAATGGGTAGTAGTTTATACAAAAGTAACCAACGAATTCGTTATATATACGTTAGATTCAGGTTGGTCCCGATGGCTATCGGAACAATGTTTGACTTGGCTCAATACTAAATATTGAAGGCTTCATATCAAACTGCAAACCTGGAATCATCAAACGCAAAATCCGTATTCTTATGAAAAAACTCTTACTTGTTTTGAGCTTTTTTTCTATTGCTACTGCTTATTCCCAGGAAGTAATGGAAGCAAAGGCGGAATTCCAGAAGACAACTCAACCTAGCGTTATGGTTGAACTTCCTTATTCTCCCGAAGTAGTTGAAGACGCTATCAAAGATTATTTCAACAGGCTTGGAGTAAAGCCCGATGGCGCAAAAGGATACCAGGTGTACCGATCAACAAAACTTGGTACAACTGACGCATGGAATAGTGATCTATATTTTAAAGTGGAACGCAAGAGTCGTAAAGAAAAGACTGAATCAGTAGTGTATTTCTTTGCAACACCAGAAAAACAACAACCCAATCTTAGAAAGCCCGGCGACTATTACGGTGTAGATGGAGCAAGAATATTCATGAAAGGAATGTTGCCATCTATCGACTCCTACAACCTCAACGTACAAATCAGTCAACAGGAAGAAGAAGTTAGAAAAGCAGAAAAGCGCTACCAGCGTACGGTTGAAGATGGAGACGACCTGGATAAGAAATTGAAAAAGGTGCAGGAAAACATCCAGGAAAACAAAAATGAACTTGCAAGACAAAAACTGGAAATCGAAAACCAGAGGAAATTATTAGAGATGCTGAAGGTAAAAAGGAAGTAGGCAATCAATTCAAAAGCTCATCGACCCTCACTCATACGTAAACCGGCAGTAAATAAAATCTGTCGGTTTTTTCTTTTGTCGAAAGCCAACGCTAATTTACCGCGGCTGCTCAAACCTTTTGTCTTTGGTGAAGCTGCTGTCTGATAAAGTTCCAAGGAAATAAATCAGGTTATACTTATCTGTAGTGGTGAGGGGAATCTTATTGACCAATAACGGATCGAGTGTGGAGCTGCTTTGTACTCCGGTTGAATAATGATCCAGGGTTTGTGTAAGATTCCAGAATCGTCCGTCATGCATGTATGGATACGTTTCATACACATTGCGCAATGAAGGAACTTTGAATTTGAGTGAGTCCTCTTTCTTATTCGTGATTTTCATTCTGCCAAAATCTTTCAAATATGGATTCAGTGCAAGTCCATTGTTTCGATAAGAAAAATCGGTAAACATCGGCTCCACGTGACAAGAGGCACATTTTGCTTTGAACAGGTCATAACCAGCTTGCTCATTTGAATTGAAAACATACT
>Ga0111539_10012179_pt1 | contig 10790 bp, 13 predicted proteins | sample RhiMethybrSRZTD1_FD_79667 | JGI IMG/M metagenome (GOLD analysis project Ga0111539, IMG submission 79667) | Populus rhizosphere microbial communities from Tennessee, USA - Rhizosphere MetaG P. TD hybrid SRZTD1 (version 2) (version 2) | ecosystem: Host-associated > Plants > Roots > Rhizosphere >... | reverse complement strand
GCCGAGGAACGTCGGCAGGTTGTAGGCGTTCGAGTCGCCGTCGGTGTACCAGTCGTCCTTGAGGAAGAAGTCGCGCAGCGAGTTCGTCGGCAGCGACTTGCCGGCGAAGTCGACCGCCGACATCTGGAACAGGAAGTCCAGGACGCCCTGCACGTTGTCGTGGATCGGGTAGTGCGACGTGATCCCGACGTCGAAGTCCTCGGCGACCTCGCCGAACATGTAGAAGTCGCGGATCCCCTGCGAGCGCGCGTAGTGCTCCATGGCCGGCGCGAACCGCTGCCAGAACGCGTCGTCGACGTGCTTCATCGTGTCCATCCGGAAGCCGTCGACGCGGAACTCGCGGATCCAGAACTTGTAGATGTCGATCATCCCGTCGACGACCTTCGGATCCTCCGTGAACAGGTCGTCGAGGCCGAAGAAGTCGCCGTACTGCGAGTTCTCGCCGACGAACGTCGTGTTGCCCCGGTTGTGGTAGTAGCGGACGTCGTTCAGCCACTCGGGGATCTTGTGGTTGGCCGCCGGCTCGGTGGGCGGGACGAACGGGTGGTAGGGGAAGCTGACGTTGGGGTCCAGCGCCGGGAACGTGCTGCCGCCGGCGAAGTCGCGGTCGTCGAACACGGTGCCGTCCGCGCGCCGGTACGGCGACTGATCCTTGGAGACGTAGCTCGGCGCGGCGCCCTCCTGGTAACGGATGACGTCGGCCGTGTGATTGGTGATGACGTCGAAGTAGACCTTGATCCCGAGCCGATGCGCGTCGCGGATCAGCAGCTTCAGATCGTCGTTGCTGCCGAGGTGCGGGTCGATCTGCCTGAAGTCCGTGATCCAGTAGCCGTGATAGCCGGCCGACGGGAAGCCGTTGTTCTCCTGGACCGCCTTGTTCTTGAAGCTCGGCGTCAGCCAGATCGCGGTCGTGCCGAGGCGCTTGATGTAGCCGAGCTTGTCGCGCAGCCCCTGCAGGTCGCCGCCGTGGTACCAACCCTTGCCGGTCGGGTCGAAGCCGGACTGCCCCTCTTTGTTGCCGCGGGGCAGCCCGCCGTCGTCGTTGCCGGAGTCTCCGTTCTGGAACCGGTCGGCCATGACGAAGTAGAAGTTCTGGTCCGTCACAGCGTTCCGCAGGCTGTGATGAGCGTCGTGCGCCGACGCGGGCGCCACGACGGCGAAGAAGCAGAGCGTGATGAGCGCGAGCGCGCGCGAGAATCCCCCCATGGGGGGCGACTTTGCTACTTCAGCTCGGTGCGCCGCAAACGCCAGAGTCCGATAAGCAACACCACGCCGACCCAGACGGCGACCGACGTGCCGAGGTGGGCCCACGCCTGCCCGGTCATCTGGTCGTCGACGAGCGGCTGCATGGTCCGGCTCGTGTCCAGCCAGTCGGCCGGCTTGTCGAGCGCGTGGATCGTCTCGCCGAGGATCGTCCACACAGTCGGCAGCAGGTAGTAGAGGACGATCGCCAGCGCTGAGTTCATGAACACGAGGCCGAAGGCGACGCCGCCGAGCATGCCGGCGACCTCGAACACCGCCGCGTTGCCGAGCAGCGAGCTGTTCAGGTCCCAGCTGCCGCCGACGATCAGGTTGCCGATCGCCGCGGTGAGCAGGCAGGCGACGACGGCGCCGAGGCCGAGGGCGATCGCGGCGATCACCTTCGCGCCGATGACGCGTTCGCGTTCAGGCACGAGCGCGAACGTCGTCAGGGCTGTCCGCTGCGACCACTCGCTCGTCACGGCGAGGATGCCGAGGACGGGCAGCAGGATCGAGACGACCCACAGCGCGCCCTGGAACAGCGAGGTGAAGTCCTTGTCGTCGGCGTTGCCGGCGATCAGCGTAATGGTCACGATCGCGGCGGCCATCAGCACGATGGTCAGCAGCAGCCAGAAGCCCGCGCGCGTGTCGGACATCTTGCGCAGCTCGATCTGCGACAGGCGGCCGAGACCTGGCCGGGGGATGGGTTGGGCGAGTGCGGTCATGCGACGAGGGCCTCCTCGCGGGTCAGGGACAGGAACAGCTGCTCGAGGCCGCCGGTGTCGGCGGGGCGCAGCTCGAGCAGGACGAGCCCGGCCTCGGCCGCGGCGCGGCCGACTGCCTCCGCCTCGGCCTCGACGAGCAGGGCGCCGTCGGCCCCCGGCGTAGCGGTCAGGCCGGCGGCGGCGAGCGCCTCGTGCAGCGCCACCGGATCGAGCCCGCGGACGATCACGCCGGAGGCGGCGAGCAGCTCGCTCTTGGCGCCCTGGGCGACGATCCGCCCATTGCCGATCATCACGAGCTGGTCGGCCACGGCTTCGACCTCGGCGAGCAGGTGCGAGGACAGCAGCACCGTGCCGGCGCGGTCGGCGAAGTCGCGCAGCAGGCCGCGCATCCAGTAGATGCCCTCGGGATCCAAGCCGTTGGCCGGCTCGTCGAGGATCAGGACGCTGGGGTCGCCGAGCAGCGCGTGCGCGATGCCGAGGCGCTGGCGCATGCCGAGCGAGTAGGCGCCCACGCGCTTGCGCGCCGCCGCCTTGGAGAGCCCGACGAGATCGAGCAGCTCGCCGACGCGCGACGGCGCGACGCCGAGCACCGCCGCGGAGACGGCGAGCACCTCGCGGCCGGTGCGGCCGGAGTGCTGGGCCGACGCGTCGAGCAGGACGCCGACGCGGCGGCCCGGGTTGTCGAGCTTGCGATAGGGCCGGTCGAGGACCGTGGCCGCCCCCGCGGACGGCGGCGTGAGGCCGCAGATCATCCGCAGGGTGGTGGACTTGCCGGCGCCGTTGGGTCCGAGGAATCCGGTGACGGTGCCCGGCTCGCACCGGAACGAGATGTCGTCCACGGCGAGCTGGGAGCCATAGCGCTTGGTGAGGTGATCGACAGCGATCATGCAGCCAGCATCGGGACGGCGGGGCGGACCGTCTATCCGCCGATGGGCGATGCCGTACCGACCAAGGTCGATCGCGGCATAGACCGAGGTCGCTGTCCGCGACGCCAGCGCGGGCCTACGCTTGCGGGCGTGGACGTCGATCAGCCACGCCTCCTGCCGTCCGTGCTCGTGCCCGAGCACGCGGGCTCCAAGCGCACCACGCGCGACTGGATCGTGGACGTCTGGTGCTTCCTGGCCGCGGTGGTCATCGGGGCGATCTCGTTCGCGGCCGCGCACGACCCGCAGGACTACCCCGAGTGGTTCGTCATGTGGGACCTGCTCGCGGGCACCGTCGCGTGCCTGGCGGTGTGGACGCGCCGGCAGCATCCGTTCGGCCTGGCGCTCGCGCTCATGCTCCTCTCGGTCGTCTCGTCGGCCGCCGCCGGCGCGGCGATGGTGGCGCTGTTCACGCTCGCCGTCCATCGGCCGTTCCGGCAGCTCGTGCCGGTGGCCGTGCTCGCGCTGGTCACGCTGCCGGTGAACCTGTGGATCTTCCCCGGCGACGAGCAGTACATCGTGAACGCGATCGTCGGCCTGCTCGCGTTCGGCGCGGTCATCGCGTGGGGCATGTTCGTCCGCGCGCGACGCCAGCTCGTGTTCTCGCTGCGCGAGCGGGCGCAGCGCGCCGAGACCGAGCAGCAGCTGCGGGTCGAGCAGGCGCGCCACCAGGAGCGCGCGCGGATCGCGCGCGAGATGCACGACGTACTGGCGCACCGGATCTCGCTGCTGAGCCTGCACGCGGGCGCGCTCGAGTTCCGGCCCGACGCGCCGCCCGAGGAGGTCGCGCGCGCCGCGGGCGTCATCCGCGCCAGCGCGCACCAGGCGCTCGAGGACCTGCGGGCCGTGATCGGCGTGCTGCGCGACCAGCCCGACGGCGATGCGCCCGAGCCCCCGCAACCGACGTTCGCGGACGTGCCGGCCCTGATCGAGGAGTCGCGCGCCGCGGGCATGGCCGTCGCCTACGACTGGGATCTGAGCGACGATATCCCGGACGGCCTGGGCCGCAACGCGTACCGGATCATCCAGGAGGGCCTCACCAACGCGCGCAAGCACGCGCGCGGCGCCGCAGTCGAGGTGACGCTCGCGGGCACGCCCGGCGACGGGCTCACGATCGAGGTCCGCAACCGCCTGCCGGTCGGCGCCGCGGTCGCCGCCGAGATCCCTGGGACCGGGACGGGGATCGTCGGCCTCGCCGAGCGGGCGAGCCTCGCCGGCGGGCGGCTCGAGCACGGCCGCACCGAGGCGGGCGACTACCGGCTGTGGGCGTGGCTGCCGTGGCCGACGTGATCCGCGTCCTGATCGTCGACGACGACGCGCTCGTGCGCGCCGGGCTGTCGATGATGCTTGCGGGGAGCGACGACATCCGCGTCGTGGCCGAGGCGTCCGACGGCGCGCAGGTCCCCTCCGCGGTCGACGCCTACGCGCCCGACGTCGTGCTCATGGACATCCGCATGCCGGGCATGGACGGGCTGGCCGCGACCGAGGAGCTGCGCCGCCGCGGGAGCGCGCCGCAGATCATCGTGCTCACGACGTTCGACGCCGACGACCACGTACTGCGCGCGCTGCGGGCCGGCGCCGCGGGGTTCCTGCTCAAGGACACGCCGCCGCCCGAGATCCTGCGCGCGATCCGGCTCGTCGCCGCGGGTGAGGCGATGCTCTCGCCGGCCGTCACGCGGCGGCTGATCGAGCACGTGGCCGACGACGGGCTCGGCGCCCGCCGCAGCCGCGCGAGCGAGCTGCTGGACCGGCTGACCGACCGCGAGCGCGAGGTCGCGGTCGCGATCGGCCAGGGCAAGTCGAACGCCGAGATCGCCGCGGAGCTCTACATGAGCGTCGCGACGGTCAAGGCCCACGTCTCACGTCTGCTGCAGAAGCTCGAGCTGGACAACCGGGTCCAGATCGCGCTGCTCGCGCACGACGCGGGTCTGGGCTAGGCGGCCATGGCGCCGAGCTCGCGCAGCTTGGCGGCCGCCTCGACGGCGTCCTCGCGCGTGCGGACCTCGAGCTTGCGGTACAGGTTCTTCAGATGCGAGCGGACCGTCTCGGTCGACAGCACGAGGACGCGTGCGATGTCCTCGGTCGAGGCGCCGCCGGAGAGCAGGTCCAGGACCTCCCACTCGCGGTCGGTGAGCTTCGAGCGGACCGGGCGCAGGCCCATGCCGGCGTTCGGCGCGGTGCGGAAGTGCTGCACAAGGCTCATCGCCAGCCGCCGCGAGATCGCCGCCTCGCCGTCGAGCGCGCCGCGCAGGGCGCGGGGCAGCGACTCCAGCTCCATGTCCTTGGACAGGAAGCCGACCGCGCCCGCCCGCAGGCCGCGCAGGCCGAGCGTCTCGCCGCCCGCGCCGGTGAGCATGACGACGCGGACGTCCGGCGCCTGCTCGTAGAGCCGGCGCGTCGCCTCGATGCCGTCCATCTCGGGCATCATGTAGTCCATCACGACGACGTCGGGCCGGTAGAAGAGCGCGAGCTCGACGGCCTCGCGGCCGGTCGACGCCTCGGCGATCACGGTCACGCCGTCGAGCTGGAGCGTGTCGCGGATCAGGCGCCGGACGAGCGGGTCGTCGTCGGCGACGATCGTGCGGAGTGGCTGCGGGTCATCCATGACGCCGGACACGTCAGCTCCGGGGGCGGGGCGAGCCCTGGCCGTGACGGTGCGTCTCGGCGCCTCCGTCAGGCGACAGCAGGAGCGACAGGAGGACCGTCGAGCGCATGCTGCCGGCGAACTGCGGCCGGGGGAGCGGGTGCGCCGTGGGGCGGACGACCTTCGTGGACGAATGCGGGGGCGGGAACGACTTCATGGCCGGAACCCTCCGCGTTCGCGGTTGGCGGCATGTTGCAGGGGACTTGGCGCCGGCTTAGGGCAAGCTTGCCGCCGGAGCGGGCAGCTCCAACGCCCGTGGCACCAGCAAGCAGGTGATCGGCCCGATCGCCAGCCGCTCGGCGGTGCCCGGCCGCAGGTCGCCGTGCGCGGCGGTGTGCTCGCGCGACGGCGTGGGGAGGCCGAACAAGCGGTGCCCGAACTCGGCGGCGCTGAGCCTCAGCGCGCGCCCGGCCTGGGGCCGCGAGAGCCGCCAGCCGGCGGCGACCAGCGTCGCGCCGTGCCACAGCTCCCAGCGCCAGCGCTTGAACGGCAGCCGCCCGGGCGGCAGCGCGTGGAGCGCGTAGAAGAACGTCAGACCCTCGACGGTGGGCACTGCGTTCAGGCTAGTACGATCGCGCGCCATGGCCGACCACCAGGCAATGCTGGACGTGGCCATCGCCGAGGCGCGGGCCGGCGACGCCGAGGGCGGGGTCCCGATCGGGGGAGCCCTCTTCGACGCCGCCGGCGAGCTGCTCGGCAAGGGTCACAACCAGCGGGTACAGCGCGGCGACCCGTCAGCTCACGGGGAGACCGAGGCCTTCCGGAACACGGGCCGCCGCCGTTCCTATCGCGACGTCACGATCGCCACGACGCTCGCCCCGTGCTGGTACTGCAGCGGGCTGATCCGCCAGTTCGGCATCGGGACGGTCGTGGTCGGCGAGTCGCGCACGTTCCAGGGTGGGATCGACTGGCTCCGCGAGAACGGGGTCGAGGTGATCGACCTCGACTCGCAGGAGTGCGTCGACCTGCTCCAGGGCTTCATCGACCGGCACCCAGAGATCTGGGACGAGGACATAGGCGAGTAGGTGCGGCGCCCATCGGCTGCGGCCGGCAGCGCCCTGTTCTTCGCCGTCGCGCCCGGCGTCGTCGCCGGCGTCATCCCGTGGGCGCTGACCGGCTGGGAGACCGAGTCCGAGTGGTGGCCGCCGCTGCGCGTTCTCGGCGCCGTGCTGATCGTCGCGGGCGCCGCTGTCCTGGTGCACGCGTTCGCTCGCTTCGTGCGCGAGGGCCTCGGCACGCCGGCGCCGATCGCGCCGACCGAGCATCTCGTGGTCGGCGGGCTCTATCGCTACGTGCGCAACGTCATGTACATCGCGGTCACCACGACGATCATCGGTCAGGCGCTGCTGCTCAGCCAGGTGGTCCTGCTCATCTGGGCGGCCGTCGCGTGGGCGGCGATGGCCGCGTTCGTCAAGTCCTACGAGGAGCCGACGTTGGCCGACCGGTACGGCGCGGAGTACGAGGAGTACCGCCGCGCCGTCCCGGCGTGGTGGCCGCGGCTCAGCGCGAGACGATCGCGGCGCTGACGACCTTCGCGTCGACGCCCTTGCCGACGTGGTCGGTGATCGTCACGGTGACCTTGCGGGTCCCCGCCTTGGCGTACGTATGGCGGCCGCGGACCTTGAACGAGCCGTCGTCAGCGCGGCGGACGCGGCCGTCGGACTTCGAGCCGTCACCCCAGCTGATCGTGACGTCGTAGTCGCGGGCACGGGCGTTCGGGTTCGCGTCCGTGAACGTCGCGACCGTGTAGGTGGCGCAGCGGCCGGCCTTGGCGGTGAACGTGGTGCCCTCGGCCGTGACCGGGAAGTCGAGCCCGGCGTTGAGCCGCGTGACCTTGCCCCAGTTGCCCTGGTTGATCCACAGCGCGGCGTCCGGGCCGACGATCATCGCGCTCGGCGTCGGGAACTCGCCGCGCAGCTTGGCCACCTTGGTGAACGTGCCGTCGAGCGTCATCCGCGAGATGACGCCGGTCATGTGCTCGGCGATGTACAGCGCGCCGTCGGGGCCGAGCGTCATCGCGAGCGGGTCGGCGTTCTCCCGCGGCACCGTGAACGCGTCGGTGAACGTGCCCGCCGTGGTCATGCGGTTGATCGTGTTGTTGTTGCGGTCGGAGACGTAGAGCGCGCCGTCGGGGGCGGCGACGATCGGGCCCGGGAGCGCGTTGGCGCCCGGCAGCGTGAACTCGGTGACGGCGCCGGCGGTGGTGACGCGCGCGACCTTGCCGGCGCCCGCCTCGCTGACGTACAGCGCGCCGTCGGGACCGGCGGCGATGTCGGCGTTGAACGTGTTGGTCGTCGGCAGCGGGTATTCGGTGACGTCGCCGTCGAGCGTGATGCGGCCGACGTTGTCGCTGCGCCCCTCGCTGAACCACAGCGCGCCGTCGGCGCCCTGCACGATGTCGACGGGGAAGGCGCCGTCGCGCAGCGGATAGGTCTTGGAGCTGCCGTCGGTCTCGACGCGGTGGATCGCGTCGCCGCCGGCGTCGGCGACCCACATCGAGCCGTCGGCCACCGTGATGCCGCTCGGCATCTGGCCGAGCTCGTACGAGCGGATCTTGCCCTTCGTGCTGATGCGCCAGATGCGCCCGAGGCTCGAGTCGGTCACCCAGACCGCGCCGTCGGGTCCGGCCACCAGATCATTGGGGAGCGCGAACTCCGCCGGAAGCTTGTACTCGGTGACCTTCGAGGAGGTGGCCGACGCCGGGGAGGCGAGCGCGGCCAGCGTCGCGACGACCGCAAGGGCGGCCAGCGCGAGCGCTCTGAGGAGAGAGGTGGGGAGGGACATGGGTGAGACAGTTGCGCGAGCAGCTACCTCCCCGCATCGGGGAACCTCCTAGCGCTTGACGCGATAGTGCAGGTGGGTGACCCCGGCCTCCCACTCGAGCACCCGCGTGCGCTCGAGCTCGATCTGCTCGGCGGCGAGGTTGTCGAACAGGCGGCGTCCCTGGCCGAGCAGGACGGGGACGAGGTGGATCTCCAGCTCGTCGAGCAGGCCGGCGGCGAGCGCCTGCTGGGCGATCCAGGCGCCGTGGACGAGCACGTTGCTGTCGCCCGCGGCCTCCTTCGCCAGAGCGAACGCGGTCTCGACATCGCTCAGGTAGGTGACCAGCGGCATCTGCGCGAACCGGGGCGGCGGCTCGTGGCGGCTGACCACGAAGATCGGCACGCCGCCGTGGTGATCGCCGTCCCACCCGCCGGCCGGCTCGAACGTCCCGCGGCCGGCGACGATCGCGCCCGTGGCCATCGCCTCGTCGTAGATCTGCCCGGTCAACGGCCACTCGTGCAGGCGGTCGCCGCCGTCGCCGAGCCCGTTGTCGTCGGTCTCGTTGGGCCCGGCGATGAACCCGTCGAGCGACATCGACATGTAGAGAACGGTCGCCGGCATGTCAGTGCGCGCCCGTGTACTCGTCGAGGCGCAGGAACATGACGGCGAGCATCGCCGGGAACATGATCACGTGCTGGATGCCCATGGCCGTGTGGCCGCTCTCGAGCGCGCCGGACCACAGCAGCGCGATCGCCACCAGCGTCGGCACGAACATCGAGGCGGTCATCTCCCACGACGCCGGCCAGCCGTGCCCGCGGTAGCGCATCCACGCGACCATCGGGATCGTCATCGTGAGCGCCATGCCGGTGAGCCCGACCGCGGGCGCGTCGTCGTACAGGCTGCCGGTGTCGAGACCGAGGAGCACGACCGCGGCGCCGCCGAGCACGAGCATGCCCGCGAACATCGCGACGACCATCTCGACGTAGTGGCGGATGAAGTGGATCGTCTTGTGCGTCATGGGCGGGCAGACTAAACCCCTGGGGGGTATCTACGAAGTACGGCTCGCCACACTCTTGTCATGGAGGCTGTGATCCTCTGCGGCGTGCAGGGCAGCGGGAAGACGACGCTGTGCCGGCACCGGTTCCTCGCCACGCACGAGCACGTGAGCTTGGACGTCCTGCGCACGCGAGCCCGCGAGGCGGAGCTGGTGCGGGAGTGCCTGGATGAGCGCCGGCCGTTCGTCGTCGACAACACGAACCCGGCGCCCGCCGACCGCCGCCGCTACATCGAGCCCGCGCGCGAGGCGGGCTTCAAAGTGATCGGATACCTCGTCGAGGCGAACGCCGGCGAGGCGTTCGCGCGTGCGGACATCCCGCCCGGACGCGTGGCCGCCACCGCCCGCGCCCTGCAGCGCCCGACGCTCGAGGAGGGCTTCGACGAGCTGTGGCACGCCACGGCGGCGCCCGACGGCGGCTGGCGGATCGAGCCGCTGCTGACGACGCCGCCCCTCTTCTAAGAGGCCGCCTCAAGACGGTCGGGCCGCCCGTCTTGAGACGACCTCTAGCGAACCGCCACCGCGCCGACGGCGTCGTCGATCGCCGCCAGCGTGTCGTCGGACAGCTGCACGCCGGCCGCGGCGGCGTTGTCGTGGACCTGCTCGGGCCGGCTGGCGCCGATGATCGCCGACGCGACGTTGGGCTGGCGCAGGATCCACGCCAGCGCGAGCTGGGACATGGAGAGGCCGGCCTCGCCGGCGATCGGCCGCAGCCGCTGGACGGCCTCCAGGATCTCGTCCTCGAGCCAGTCCTTGATGAAGCGGTTCATCGCCTTCGACGTTGCCCGAGAGTCCTCCGGCGGGGCCTCTCGGGGTCGGTACTTGCCGGTCAGGACGCCCTGGGCGAGCGGCGACCAGACGATCTGCGCGATGCCGTTGCGCTCGGACAGCGGGATCACCTCGGCCTCCGGCCCGCGCCACAGCATCGAGTACTGCGGCTGGCTGGAGACGAACTTGGCCACACCCGGCATGTCGAGCGCCTCCTGGATCTTGTCCGGGGGCCACTCGCTGAACCCGATGTAGCGCGTCTTGCCCGCCTCGACGACCTCGGTCAGCGCCTGCATCGTCTCCTCGAGCGGCGTGTCGTCGTCGTAGCGGTGGCACTGGTAGAGGTCGACGTAGTCGACCCGCAGGCGCTCGAGCGACGCGTCGATCTGCTTGTGGATCTGCGCCCGCGACAGGCCGCGATCGCGCCCGCCCATCGGGAAGTAGACCTTGGTCGCGAGCGTGAACGAGTCGCGCGGGTAGCCGGCGAGGATCTCGCCCCACGCGCTCTCCGCCGCGCCGCGCCCGTAGACGTTCGCGGTGTCGAAGAACGTGATGCCGGCGTCGAACGCCGCGCGCGTGCAAGCCTCGGTCTGCTCGCGGCCGACCCCACCGGAGTAGGTCAGCCACGAGCCGAGCGAGATCGCCGAGACCTCGATGTCCGAGTCGCCCAGCCT
>Ga0111539_10012177_pt1 | contig 10791 bp, 13 predicted proteins | sample RhiMethybrSRZTD1_FD_79667 | JGI IMG/M metagenome (GOLD analysis project Ga0111539, IMG submission 79667) | Populus rhizosphere microbial communities from Tennessee, USA - Rhizosphere MetaG P. TD hybrid SRZTD1 (version 2) (version 2) | ecosystem: Host-associated > Plants > Roots > Rhizosphere >... | reverse complement strand
GATGCGGGTCGGCTCGAGGAGCCCGGCGATGGAATCGGGTTTTTCCTTCTCCAGGATCTTGCGGATCAGCGAATAGCCGTTTGAATGCGGGCCACTCGAGGCGAGGCCGAGGATCGCGTCACCCGGCTTGATCTTCTTCCCGTCGAGGATGCGATCCTGCTCGACCACGCCGACGCAGAATCCGGCGAGGTCGTACTCGCCCTCGGGGTACATGCCCGGCATCTCCGCGGTCTCGCCGCCGATCAGCGCGCAGCCGGCGAGCTCACAGCCGCGCGCAATTCCCCGGATCACCTGCTCGGCGACGCCCTGCTCCAGCCTGCCGCACGCGAAGTAGTCGAGGAAGAACAGCGGCTCGGCGCCCTGCACCAGCACGTCGTTGACGCTCATCGCCACGAGGTCGATACCGACGGTGTCGTGCTTGTCGAGCTCGAAGGCGAGCTTGAGCTTGGTGCCGACGCCGTCGGTGCCGGAGACGAGCACCGGCCGCTTGTACTTCTTCGGAATGCGGCACAGCGCGCCGAAGCCGCCGATCCCGGCGAGCACCTCGGGACGCATGGTGCGCTTCGCGAACGGCTTGATCGCGTCGACCAGAGCGTCGCCGACGTCCATGTCGACGCCGGCATCACGGTAAGAGAGGCCTTTTGCCATGCTAGAGTGGGTGCGGTCTTTTCTTCATTCTAATGCGCCAGCTGCCGCTGGAAATCTCGCCGTCGGCCGAGGCGAGCTTCGATAACTTCGTCCCCGGGGAAAACGCCGAGGCGCTGGCGCGCGTGCGCGACCTCGCCGCCGGCACGCTGCGCGAATCGATCGTCTACCTCTGGGGCGAAGCGGGCAGCGGCCGCAGCCACCTGCTGCGCGCCGCCGCTCGCGCCAATGCATCGCTCGTCATCGCCGACGACGTGCAGTCCTTCGATCCCGAGGCGCAGGTGCAGCTCTTCGGCGCGATTAATGCCGCGCGTGATGGGCAGGGCGCGGTGCTTGCCGCGGGCTCGGCGCCGCCGCCCCTTTTGTCCCTGCGCGAGGACCTGCGCTCCAGGCTCGCCTGGGGCCTGGTCTATCAGCTGAAGCCGCTCGCCGAAGCGGAGAAGCTCCGGCACCTTCAGGCAGAGGCCGGTCGCCGCGGGCTGGTGCTGAGCGACGAGATCGCCAGCTACCTCCTCGCCCGTGTGCCGCGGGACATGGCGACCCTGACCGCCCTCCTGGAGGCTCTGGACCGCCGGGCCCTGGCCCGTAAGCGCCCCCTAACACTGCCGCTGGTCCGGGAGGTGTTGGGAGCGAGCAACGAAGAGGGGTAGACGCCTCGACAAACCCGGGGGGGCTTGAGTAGATTGGATATCCCTTTCGGAGGTCCCTCGGCGTGACGTTCGGACGCTTGCTTGCCTGCCTTGCCGCTGCTGCGACGCTCTGCGTCGCTCAGGGTGCGGCTGCGCAGGCAAACCTGCGTCTGCCCGAGCGAGGCGAGCCGGGGCTCGATCCCTCGTTCGCGCGCGGCTGGCTGGCACCCGACTACGACCGGTTCGGCTTCGCCTACTACAGCCCTTGGCGCGAGGGCGGCGTCGCGCCCGGCTCGCGGCTGCACTGGTCCTACGCCTTCGGCCAGCGCGGCAGCTTCGGCATGGGCGTCGCCAATAACCTGGGTATCGAGCAGGACCGCCAGGTGTCCCTCTTCGGTCGCTACTCTCTCACGCCCGATTGGGCGTTCAGCGCCGAGATGCTCTCGCGCGACGCGACCGGCCTGCGCCCGCAGGACCTGCGCATCGGCGTGCAGCGCCGCTTCTAGCCGTTCTCCGTTTCGAGGCTAAACTCCGGCGCGCATGCGCCTGGTCCTGTTCGACCTAGACAACACCCTGCTCGCCGGCGACAGCGACTACGAGTGGGGCCAATTCCTCGTCGATCGCGGCGTCCTCGACCGCGACAGCTACGAGGCGCAGAACCGCGCGTACTACGAGCAGTACGTGGCCGGCACGCTCGATATCCACGAATTCCTCGGCTTCGCGCTACGCCCGCTCGCCGCGCACGAGCCGGCCGACCTCGATCGCTGGCACGGGGAATTCATGGCGAAGCGCATCCGGCCGATGATCGGCGCGCCGGCGCGCGCGTTGGTGAAGAAGCACCTCGACGCGGGCGACCTGTCCGCGATCATCACCGCCACCAACAGCTTCGTTACGCGGCCGATCGCGCGCGAGTTCGGCATCGAGCACCTCATCGCCACCGAGCCCGAAAAGATCGACGGCCGTTTCACCGGCAAGGTCGCGGGCATTCCCTGCTTCCGGGAAGGCAAGGTGAAGCGCCTCGACGAATGGCTCGCGGCCCGCGGCAAGCGTCTCGCCGACTTCGCCGAGTCGACTCTCTACAGCGACTCGCACAACGACCTCGCGCTGCTCGAGCGAGTGAAGCGACCCGTGGCCGTGGACCCTGACAAGAACCTCGCCGCCGAGGCCCGCCGCCGCGGCTGGGCAGTGATTTCCCTGCGCAAGTAGAATGCCCGCCACTCGATGATCAAGAGGTTCATCCGCCGCGTCTTCGGTCTCCCCGCGGATGTCGCGATCCGCGTCCCGCGAGAGAAGCACGGCCTGGCGCGCGAGGCGATCAGCCCCGCCGCCGCCAAGGTCTGCGCCGTGCTGCGCGAAGCGGGTTTCTCCGCGTACGTCGTCGGTGGCGCGGTGCGCGACCTGCTGCTCGGGATCGTCCCGAAGGACTTCGACATCGCCACCGACGCACGCCCCGAGCAGATCAAGCCGCTCTTCCGCCGCGCGCTGGTCATCGGCCGGCGCTTTCGCCTGGTGCACGTGATGATGGGCCCCGAGACGGTCGAGGTCTCGACCTTCCGCGCCGCCGATCCGCAGACGTCCGAGAAGGACGAGCACGGCCGCGTGCTGCGCGACAATGTGTTCGGCACGCAGGAGGAGGACGCGCGGCGGCGCGACTTCAGCGTCAACGCGCTCTACTACGACCCCTCCACCGAGGAGGTGGTCGACTTCCACGGCGGCCTGGCGGACCTGAAGAAACGCCTGATGCGCGTCATCGGCGATCCGGAAACCCGGTATCGGGAAGATCCGGTACGCATGCTGCGCGCGGTCCGTTTGGCCGCAAAGCTGGGCCTGACGCTCGATTCGGCGACGCGCGAGCCGATCCGCCGCCTCGCGCCGTTGATGGAACGGGTGCCGCCGGCGCGCCTGTTCGATGAGATGCTGAAGCTGCTGCTCTCCGGGCACGCCAGCGCCTGCCTGCGCCAGTTGCGCGACGTCGGCCTGCACAAGGGCCTGCTGCCGCTGCTCGACGTGATCCTCGAGCAGCCGCTCGGCGAGCGCTTCGTCACCCTGGCGCTGGCGCAGACCGACGAGCGCGTGCTCGCCGAGCGGCCGGTGTCGCCCGCCTTCCTCTTCGCCGCGCTGCTCTGGCACGAGGTGCTCGCCGCCTGGAAGGCGCGTGTGGCGCGCGGCGAGCGCAGCACGCCGGCGCTCGAGTACGCGATGGACGAGGTGCTCGACACGCAGTGCGCCAAGCTCGCCATCACGCGCAAGCTGACCGCGACCATGCGCGAAGTTTGGGCCATGCAGCCGCGCTTCGAGCAGCGATCCGCGAGCCGCGCCTACCGCCTGCTGGAAGCGCCGCGCTTCCGCATGGCCTACGACTTCCTCGCGCTGCGAGCGGCGAGCGGCGAGGTGCCGGCCGAGATCGAGGCTTGGTGGCGCGGGTTCCAGAGCGCCGACGACGAGACCCGCAAGGCGATGCTGCTGCCCGAGTCCGGTCCGAAAAAGCGCCGCCGGCGCCGCCGCCGCAAGGGGCCGGCCGACACGCCCGCGGCCGAATCTGCGTGACGGTTGCGTGACGCTCGCTTACGTCGGGATCGGTTCCAATCTGGACGACCCGCGCCAGCAGGTGCTCGGTGCCTTCGAGGAGCTCGATCAGCTGCCGCTCACGCGCGTCGCCAGGAAATCATCTCTCTATCGCTCGGCACCGGTGGGCTATGCCGATCAGCCCGATTTCATCAACGCCGTTGCTGCGCTTGAAACCGGCCTTCCCGCCAGCGAGCTTTTCGCGGAGCTGAAGGCGCTCGAGGACCGGCATGGGCGCAAGCGGAGCTTCGCCAACGCGCCGCGCACCCTCGATCTCGACCTGCTGCTCTACGGAGAGCAGGAAATTGCCAGCAGCGACCTCGTGGTTCCGCATCCCCGCATGCACGAGCGCGCCTTCGTGCTGAGGCCGCTGCTGGAGATCGCACCACAACTGCCGTTCGACCTCGAAGGCTGTACCGGCCAGAAAATCGAAAGGATCGACTGAGATGCAACTTTCCGCGACCCTGACCTGCGGCCTGATGCTCCTCGCGTCCAACGTGTTCATGACTTTCGCCTGGTACGCGCATCTCAAGAACCTGTCCTCCAGCGCGTGGTGGATCGCCGCCCTGGTGAGCTGGGGCATTGCCCTGTTCGAGTACCTGCTGATGGTGCCCGCGAACCGCATCGGTTTCACCGAGCTTTCGCTGCCGCAGCTGAAGATCATGCAGGAGGCGATTACGCTCGGCGTGTTCGTGCCGTTCGCGATCTTCTACATGGGCCAGCCGGTGAAGCTCGACTACCTCTGGGCAGGGTTGTGCATCATGGGCGCGGTGTACTTCATCTTCCGTGCCTAAACTGCGCTACGTCGTGGTGGAAGGACCGATCGGCGCCGGCAAGACGACGCTCGCGCGCCGGCTGGCGGCGCGGCTTTCCGCCGATGTCCTGCTCGAGCAGCCGCAGGAGAACCCGTTCCTGTCGCGCTTCTACCAGGACATGCCGCGCTTCGCACTGCCGGTGCAGCTCTTCTTCCTCTTCCAGCGCATCCGCATGCTCGAGCCGCTGGCCCAGCTCGACCTCTTCGCCCGACCGATGATCGGCGACTTCCTGCTCGACAAGGACCCGCTCTTCGCGCGCATCACGCTCAACGAGGATGAGCTCTCTCTGTACCAGAAGATGTACGACGCGCTGCGTCCCCGGGCCCCGGTCCCCGACCTGGTGGTGTACCTGCAGGCGCAGCCCTCGGTGCTCGCCGAGCGCGTGCGCCGCCGCGCCGCCGGCTACGAGCGCGGCATCAGCGAGGAATACCTTACGGTGCTCGCCGAGAGCTACGCACGCTTCTTCCACCACTACGACGCGGCGCCGGTGTTGATCGTCAACTCGGAGAACCTCAATTTCGTCGAGCGCGACGCCGATTTCGAGCTGCTCGTCAGCCGGCTGCGCGCGATGAAGAGCCGCCGGGAATTCTTCAACCTGGGCTGATGCGGATCGTCGACGATGTGGCGTCGTTGCGCCGCGCGCGAGCCGCGGCGGGCGCCTGCGCGTTCGTGCCGACGATGGGCAACCTCCATGCAGGCCACCTGTCGCTGGTGCGTCTTGCCCGCCAGCACGCGCCTTTCGTCGTGGTAAGCATCTTCGTCAACCGCCTGCAATTCCGACCCGGCGAGGACTTCGAAAGCTATCCGCGCACCTTCGAGCGCGACTGCGCCATGCTGGAATCGGAAGGGGTCGACGCCGTGTTCGCCCCGAACGAGTCCGTGCTGTACCCGGAAACGCAGCAGTTCATGGTCCATCCCGGCCCCCTCGGGGACGATCTCGAGGGCCGATTCCGCCCCGGCTTCTTCCAGGGCGTGGCCACGGTGGTGCTCAAGCTCTTCAACTGCGTGCAGCCGGCAGCGGCGGTGTTTGGCAAGAAGGATTACCAGCAGTTGAGGGTCGTGCAGGGGATGGCGCGCCAGCTCGATCTGCCGCTGGCAATCGTCCCCGGCGAGACGGTGCGGGAGGCCGACGGCTTGGCGATGAGCTCGCGCAACGGCTACCTCTCAGCCGCGGAGCGCTCCGAGGCGCCCCGCCTGCACCGAGTCCTTGCCGCGGTCGCCGCTGGGCGCATAGGCACCGACGCGGCGCTCGCCGAGCTGGCGGGCAACGGCTGGAAGCCAGACTACGTGGAGGTCCGCCGCCGGGACCTGGCGCCGGCGGGCGAGAAGGACCGCGAGAGGGTAGCGCTTGGCGCCGCGCGGCTCGGAGCCACCCGGTTGATCGATAGCCTGGAGTTTTCGGCCTAGCTAGCCGGGGTAGGGCTCGAAAGTCATCGACTGGACGGGGCAGCCGATGGTCTTGGCCAGCTTGTCCATGGCGTCGTCGGTCAGTTCCAGCGGCTGGAAGTCCGCGTCCCCGCCCTTGGAGGCGATGAACGCCTTGGCGGCGGACTCGTTCATCCAGGTCACCACCGGATCCGGACTGACCCCCGGCATCTGCCGGCAGATCGGGAATCCGTCGCTCTTGTAGACGATCGCGTACATGGGCCCCCCTGCTTTCCGCAATTTACCCGATGTGGCGGCGCGGCAACAAGGCGACCCTCAGGGAGTCCCTGATATGACTTTTTTCACTCGTAACGTTAAATGACCCCGGGGGCCGGGTGTCGCCCCACAGCGACGCTCCGGCCATGGCGAAGGGTCTCCGCAAGGAGGCGAACTTGGGAGCTACAAAATGAGCAACCTGAAAGACGCAATCGGCTTGTGTCTGCCTTACGGCAAGGCCAACTCGCAGTATGAAACGGAGTTCGAGCCCTCGACCGGCACAGTTTGGGGGTATTTCCGACCGCGCGGCACGGCCTGCTTCAGCCTGGGATTGCTGAAGGATATCCGGGCGCACGACAGCGCGCTGGCGGTCAACGGCGGGCAGATCGAGGTAGCCGGGCAGTCCAGCCGGGTCAGCCACTACGTCCTCGCCTCGCGCACGCCGAAGGTCTTCAACCTGGGCGGTGATCTCGCCCTGTTCGTGCTGCTCATCAAGGCACGCGACCGCGAGGCGCTCGCGCATTACGCGAAGCTGTGCATCGAGAACCTTTATCCGCGCATCCAGAACTTCTTCAGCCCGACGATGACGACCATCTCGCTGGTGCAGGGCGACGCGCTGGGCGGCGGGTTCGAGGCAGCGCTCACCTCCGACGTGATCATCGCCGAGGAAGGCGCGCAGATGGGCCTGCCCGAGATCCTGTTCAACCTGTTCCCCGGAATGGGCGCCTACAGCCTGCTCGCGCGGCGCATCGGCGCGCGGGCCGCGGAAGACCTGATCCTCTCCGGACGCGTCCTGACCGCCCAGCGGCTGCATGAGATGGGTATCGTCGACGTGGTCGCGCCGGCGGGCCAGGGCGAGTCGACGGTGCGGCAGTGGATCATGAGCAACGCGAAGCGCCGCAACGGCATGCAGGGCGTGTTCCGCGCCCGCCAGATCGTGCAGCCCATCACCCGCGAGGAGCTCGACGCGGTGGCCGAGACGTGGGTCGAGGCTGCGCTGCGGCTGGAGGACCGGGACCTGAAGATGATGAGCCGCATCGTGCGCGCGCAGATGCGCCGCATGGAAGACGGCGTCGTCGTCGACATCGCCGCGGAAGCGCTCGCCGAAGCAGTTTGATCAAAAGGATCCAAGCCATGTTCATGTTCACTCGTGATACGTCGCAAACCTTCGACCCGGCACGCACGCCGCTCGCGTGGCTTGCCGCCTGGTGGGCTCCGCGCGCGGCCACGCTGCGCAAGGTCGGCCTCGCCGCGGGGTTGATGCTCCTGGCGAGCGCGCTGTTCGCGCTGCAGGCGGCGCTCGTGAAGGTCGGGCTGCAGCAGATTGCGCCGCTCGAGCTCGTGTTCTTCCGCGGGCTGGTCGGCGCCGCCGTGATCCTCGCGTTCGCGCGACTCGGGGGGCAAAGCCTGGCGACCCGCAGGCCGCTCGGACAGATCGGCCTCGGCATCGTCGGCTTCGCCGCGACCGGCCTGTACTTCGCCTCGATCGGCCTGCTGCCACTCGTGACCGCGACCGCCCTTAACTACACGGCGCCGCTGTTCCTCGCGATCGTGGTGGGCGTGCACCAAGCGCGCGGCACCCGCGTCGCGCTGCTGCTCTGGGCGACCTGTGGCTTCCTCGGCGCGTGCTTCGCCCTGCAACCCTCGCTCGCCGGCGGCAGCTCGATCGGTGTCGCACTTGGTCTCGGATCGGGGCTCGCGGCCGCCGCCTCGTACATGCTGCTCGCGCGGCTGGGACGGTCCGGCGAATCGGAGCGCGTGACGAGCTTCTACTTCTCGCTCGTGGTCTGCGCCCTCGCCGCGGTGCCGACGCTCGCGACCGGCTTCTCGATCGGCACCTTCGAGCAGCTCGGCATCGTGCTCGCGATCGGGCTGCTCGCGACCGCGGCGCAGGTTGCCGTGGCGAAAGCCTACGCGATCGGCTCGCCGATGATCCCGGCGACGTTCTCGTACAGCACGGTGATCTTCTCGAGCCTGCTCGGGGTAGTGTGCTGGGGTGAGACGCTCGGCCTGCTCGAGACCGTCGGCATCGCACTCATCGTGGCGAGCGGCGCCCTGGCGTTGGCCGGACAGTCGCGCCTGCGCAAGCCCGCTCCCGCGACGCCCGGCAGCGAGGAGCGCCGGCCGACCGAGGAAATGATCGAGAAGCAGCGCAAGCGCTATTACCTCAAGAACAACCTGCGCTCGATCTACGCCACCGTAAAACTCGGCAAGCGGCCCGACCAGGTGAAGTACGTGTTCATGATGGGCGACGCACAGGACAACATCGCCGAAAGCGAGCGCGTGCGCGGCAAGATGGCCAACCCGTTCACGAATGCGGAGCTGGAAGCCATGTGGCGCGAGGCCTACCAGCCCGCGCACTACGACGTGGACGCCCTCGCGCGTATGCCGGCCGACACGCTCGGCGGCGCCTACGGCAGGCACATGAAGGCGAACGGACTGCGCCCGGACTTCTACGAGGACGTGAAGCCGCGCCATCGCATGCACTATCTGCGGCTGCGCATCCGCCAGACACACGACATCTGGCATGTGCTGACCGGCTTCGGCACCGACGAGTTCGGCGAGGTCGGCCTGCAGGCCTTCTACTTCGCTCAGTTCACCAACGGCGTGTCGGCGCTGGTCGGCGCCTGCGCCATGCTGAAGAGCGTGCTGCGGGGCAAGTTCGGCGAGCTCGAGCAGCACATCGACGCGTTCTGCCAGGGCTACATGCTCGGCAAGCGCGCGCGGCCGATGCTGGCGGTGAAGTGGGAAGAGCTGTGGGGCGAGAAGCTGGAAACGCTGCAGCGCCGCTACGGCATCGAGCTGCCGCGCCTGGCCGGCACGGCGAACGTCGAGCCGCTCAGGGCTGCGGCATGAGGAGGGAGGGAAACCCGCCCTCGCCGAACATGCGGGCGAACTGGAAGAAGTTGACGTTGGTGGAGTTGACGATGGCGTCCTGCGCCTCGGGATCGGCAATCGTCTTCACCAGGGCGTTCAGCTTCGCCAGGTGGTCCTGATCCATGGTCGCGTGCGACGACAGGAACTTGAACCCCCCGGCCGCGACGTCGCGGCCGAGAGCGTGCGCGATCGAATCGGAGACCCGGCCGCCATACACGGAGGACACCACCTCCAGCATATAGAGCATTCCCAGCACCGAGCATGGGTGCACCCGTTCGGCACCGTAGTAGTTGAAGCCGATCATTGCCTGGACGGGCGCGCTTGGCGGTAGCGCCTTGACGCGGGAGACATCGCCCCCCAACGCCTCGATGTCCTCCAGCACCCACTGCTCGTGGCCCTTCTCCTCCTGGATGCGCTCGTAGAGCTCGTAGCGCACGTCGCGAAAGCGCTCGTCGCAGCGCGAGGCGGCGAGCGCCATCACCGGGCAGAAATGCCAGACGATGTGGTAGAGATCGTGCAGGAACGCCTTGTATTCCGTCAGCGTGAGCCCGTGGTGGATCATCTCGTGCACCTTCGGCACGTTCTCGAGCTCGCGGCGATTCGCGTCGGTCATCTCGACGAGCGTGATGAAGAACGACGGCTTGGATTTTTGGATAAACAAAGTCGACAAAGCGCTCTCCCTTGCGCGCAATTTTAGCTCAGCGCTGATCAACCCGCCGACTGTTTGCGCTCGCGCAGATAGCGTTCGAGCTCGACACGCGCGGCGCTGAACTCTTCTTGGATTGAGCGCAGCAGCGCCGGGCCCTGCAGACGCAGCTCGCCGTCGGATTGACGGCCGAGACTCGCGCAAAGCGCGGTCAGCCGGTCGCTGCCCATGCTGGCCGACGAACCCTTCATGGCGTGCAGCAGCGAGCGGAACTCCTGGAAGTGGCGGCCGGCGAGCGCCTGCTCGATGCGCGCGAGCAGCGTGCCGCTGTCGGCGACGAACACGCCGACCAGCCTCTCGATGAAGCCGCTCGACGAGCTCAGCTCCTCGAGATGGCCCAGCGTCTCGGCGTTGACGACGGCCACCGCCAAGGCGGAATGCGGCGCGCGCGCGGCGAATGCCTCGCCGGCGCGCGGCTCGGCGGCCTTCGCCGCGCTGAGGGCCTGTACCTCCTCGAGCAGCCGCGCCGCTTCGATCGGCTTGGGCAGGAAAGCGTCGAAGCCCGCCTCGAGCGCCTCGCGCCGCGCCTCCGGCGTCACGTCCGCCGAGAGCATCGCGACCGGCAGCCGCTCACGGGCCCGCGTCATGAGGCGCATCGCGTTCAGCGCCTCCATTCCGCCCATGCCCGGCATGTTGCGGTCGAGCAGCACCACGTCGAAGCTCTCGCGCTCCAGCGCGTCGAGCGCCTGCTCGCCGTCGTTGGCGAGCGTCACGGTATGGCCGCCGCGCTCCAGGATCTTGCCGATCACTTCGCGATTGGTCGGGTTGTCATCGGCGACCAGCACGCACAGCTTGCGCGCCCCGGCGCCGCGGCGCGCGTAATCCTGCAGCCGCACCACGCCCTCGCCGACCTCGTCGCGAGCCGCCACCGAGTGCAGCACGTTGAAGAGCTGCCGCTTGTCGAACGGCAGCT
>Ga0111539_10012175_pt1 | contig 10791 bp, 10 predicted proteins | sample RhiMethybrSRZTD1_FD_79667 | JGI IMG/M metagenome (GOLD analysis project Ga0111539, IMG submission 79667) | Populus rhizosphere microbial communities from Tennessee, USA - Rhizosphere MetaG P. TD hybrid SRZTD1 (version 2) (version 2) | ecosystem: Host-associated > Plants > Roots > Rhizosphere >... | reverse complement strand
GAGACGTTTCTTGTCGGGCCCGAGAATCAGGGGCACGTGGGCGAACGCCGGCACGGGCGCGCCCAACGCGCGATAGATCAGCACCTGCTTCGGCGTGTTCGAAATGTGATCGTCGCCCCGCACCACATGCGTCATCTTCATCTCCACATCGTCGGAGACGACGGACAGGTGGTACGTGGGATGGCCGTCCGAGCGGAGGATGACGAAGTCCTCGATGTTGGCGCCGTCGAACTCGATCGGACCATGCACCAGGTCGTCGAAGCGCACCGGACGGTCCGGCGCCTTCACGCGAATCGCGCGCGGCCGCTTGTCGCGCTCACGCGCCGCGATCTCACGGGCGGACAGCGCAACACACGTTCGATCGTATTTCCAGGCGCCGCCCGCCTGCTCGGCCGCCTCGCGCTTGGCCTTGATCTCCTCTGGAGTGCAGTAGCAGTAGTACGCGTGGCCTTCGGCGACGAGGCGACTGGCCATCTCGCGGTGCCGATCGAAGCGCTGCGACTGGAAGTACGGTCCGTATTCGCCGCCGATGTGCGGGCCTTCGTCCCAATCCAGTCCGAGCCAACGCATCCCGTCGAGAATGCCTTCGACCATCTCGTCCGTCGATCGCTCGGCGTCGGTGTCCTCGATGCGAAGCACGAACACGCCGCCGTTGCGGCGGGCGTAGAGCCAGTTGAATAGCGCGGTGCGGGCGCCGCCGACGTGGAGGTAGCCGGTAGGGGACGGTGCGAAGCGGACCCGGATCATCGAGCCATTGTACCGATGGTGTGATGCGGGTCCTGCTGACGCGGGTCTAATGGTCGTGATCGTGAGCCTTCAAGCGCTCGACCTCGGCGTGATCCTTTTCCTGCTTGAGGCGGGCGCCGCGGCGTCTGCCGTCCTGGAGCGCGCGACTGCGGGTCCCGTCCGAACTGACGGCGAACATCGACAGGAGCCGTTCGACCTCCGTGCCGGCGCACGAAGGACAGGTCACTGCCTCGGCATTCCGCACCAGGCGCTCGAATTGCGCCCCGCACGCGCGGCATGCGAACTCATAGATCGGCATGAGCTGTAACTCCCGGCGAAACCGCCTCGGCGGCCCGCCACGCTATCGGCGGGCAACCAACTTCCAGAACTGCATCTCGTTGAGAATGATGATGCGATAGCCCTTCTCTCGCAGCCGCTTGATCTCCATGAGCTTCAAGCCGGCGTCCTTGCCCGCGGCCTGGAGCACATTCGGTCGGCCACGCACGGCGACCGTGACCTGCGACGAAGGCCCGCCGTGCACCTTCGCTCCGGCCCGCCGCGCCGCTCGAGCCGCCTCGACCCGCGGCTTGCTGAGGATGCCGGTGAAGAAGAGATGTGCGCCTTTCAGCGTCCGCAGCACACCCGGCTTGAGATCTGCCGGCGGCGTCCGCAACGCCTCGATCATTTCATCCGCGCTCTCGTAGCGCTTTCGGCGCTCGCCGATGCAGCGGTAGATGATTTCCTTCAGGTGATCGCTGCACGTCAGACCACGGACGTCGTGGGTCCGGATACGCGTGCGCGCATCGCCTCGCAGCAGCATCCCCAGCAGTTGCCCGACCTGATAGACATCGTCTCTCGCCTGCCACTTCGGAATGGCGCGAGCGATGATTTCGCTCGGCGCTGTCAGCGTGTTCATCGTCCGCCGTTACCCCTCGTCGATCGCTCTGCTGTCGGACGATGCCGAAATCGCCGAGCTTGAGGTGATAGTCATCGCAGACGAAGACATTCAGCGGCGTCAGATCGCGATGGAGCGCCTGTCCGCGATGGAGCTTGCCGAGAACCTCCAGAAGACCGGCGATTTCTCGGCGTGCGGTGGTCTCCTTCCAGCCCTTGTTGCCCCGCGCGAGGTACGCGCTCAGATCACCGTAGCGTGCGTATTCCAGCGTCAAGCAATAAAGAACGTGGCCATCGCGCATGAGGGGGAACTGGTCGAACACGCGAACGGCGCGGGGATGACTGTCGAGCAGTTGTCCGAAGTACGCTTCGCGCAGCCAGCCGTCGATGTGCCGGCTGACCTTGATGCAGACGACCTCCGGCACGCTGGCGGCGCGGCCCAGTCGGGTTGCGAGAAACGCCTGGCCAAACCCGCCCTGGCCCAGAATCCGCTCGATCCGGTACGGAAGCCGGGTCTCAGGACTGACGATTACTTCGGCCGGTTCGAGCAGGTAGCGTCCGACCCGTGCCGGACCACGCGTGACGCGCGCTTGCGTCGCGCGGGTCGTCGCCGAGGACAGGTTCGCCCGCATCGGTCTTCGCACTATAAGAAGTCGGCTTCCCCGCTGCAAGCACGTTGCGATCCGTTAGGTTTCGCGGCGCCGAGCGTTCTTCTTTCATTCGTCGAACGCATCGCCGGAACACGAAAGAAGCAACGGACTGTATCACGCAGGTCCGAAAGAACGCGTCGCATCCGACGGCAGCAAACTTGCCTTATGCGCACGCGCCGCAACACCAGTTCCATAAACGCAACCTAAACGACGGAGGCGACACATGAAGAGACGCGAGTTCTTCGAGAAGGCAGGCATCGGATCGGCCGCATTGGCTGCCTCAGTACCAGGGCTCAGTGCGGCCGCGGGCCGCCAGGCGGCGGCCAATCGGCAGGACGACGAACGGCACGACCATGACGATCACAAAGACATGGACGGTCCGCTCTCGCACGCCATCGTCAGCTTCGGCCAATGGAACTCGGAACCTCCCATCACTCGCTTCCCGAACAACTCGCCGCGCACTCAGAACAATCACCAGCTGATTCCAAAGACGGTCACGATCAAAGCCGGCGGGGCCGTGAGCTTCATCATCAGCGGCTTCCATTACGTCCTGGTGTACGGCAACCGGACGAAGCCCGAGGACATCGATATCTCGAAGACGATCCTTCCGACCATTTTTCCGAATCCAGCGATGCCAGGACCGCCCCTGATCAATGACGACGGCAATCGGGTGTACCAGGGACTGGATCCGAGCGTATTCCCGATGTTGCCGGCGGCTACGGGAGGCATGCCGCAGATGATGCAGGACCGCGTCGAGGTCGTGCGCTTCAGCGAGCCAGGGCGATACCTGGTCATCTGCGGAGTGCTGCCCCACTTCTATGACGCGGCAACGGGTCAGTTCATCATGTACGGCTACGTCCGGGTCCAGCGGTAGGCACACGACGGGAGGGCTGGCGTCGCGAACGCCGCCTTCCCGCTTCCTCAGGCTCCAGGCCGTACTGGCGGCCAAAAACTAAGCGGAATCGATCGATGCCTTGGCTGACGCCACGGCCGACTCAACCGTTAACCGGCGGCCATCGGCGTAGATCACGGCGAAGCGGCTTTCACCCGTCGCGATTCGAGTGCGTTCGAGGTAGTGCTCTCTGATCCACTTCACCTCGGGATTCAGCGATCCGCCGACACTCTCCAACAACCGATCGGCAGCACCCCAGAACCGAGCCGCGCCGTCCGTATCTCCTCGCGCCGCCAACAGCGCCGCGAAGACATCGACGCACCACGCCGTGCCGCGTCCATCCTCGAGCGCTCCACAATGCCTGATCGCCTCGGCGATCATCGCCTGGGCGTCGTCGAATTCACCATGGGTGATGCGCAGTCCGGCCCCAACGGGAAGCACGATACCGAGAGCCCACGCATCTTCGCCAGACCGACAGATGGCGATCGCCTCGTCATAGAGCTTCCGTGCATCGTCGTCGTTACCGCGAAGGCGCGCCACGTTGCCCAGCAGCATCAGCGGGGCCGCAAAACGCAGGTTGACCGCATCGAACGCCTGATGTGCGAGCTCGACGCAGCGGTCGTGGTCGCCGGCGTGAAATCGGATGAAGCCTTGCATCATCCGGGCAAAGCCGACAATCCATGCCGCGTCTCCCTCGATCGGCTCTTCCATGACGCACGACAGTGCCTCGTTTGACCGAGCCTCCGCGGCAGCAAGACGACCCTGGAAGTAGTCCATATGCGAGAGTCCGATCAACGCCCAGCCTCGCACGGAGCCGGACGAACGAACCGCCACAGCGCGTTCGAGCCAGAGCCGACCCTCGGCAAACAGGGCACGCTTGGTCCAGAACCAGAACAACCCACCGGCGAGCTCAACTCCTTTTTGGCCATGGTGCGACGACGACAGGCCCCATGCCAGCGCCGCCCGAAGGCTTTCACGTTCGACCCAGAGTCGACGCAGACAGGCTACTTGCTCGCCGTGGAGAAGAGTCTGACGCAACCCACAGACCAGCTGGTAATAGAACTCGAAATGCCGGTCCCGCATATCGTCGGCGGCATCCGCCCGCAAAAGCTGCGCGGCCGCATACTCACGTACCGTGTCGAGGAGGCGATACCGTCGTTCGGCAGCAGCGTCACACTCTCGATCGACCGTGACGAGGGACTTGGTCACCAGACGTGAGAGGAGATTGAGGACCTCGGTGGAGTCGACACCGCCGCCACCGCAAACACGCTCTGCGGCCTCGATCGTCCACGAGGCCGGGAACACCGACAGGCGATCGAGGAGTGCTCGCTCCGGATCGCACAGCAGCTGGTAACTCCAATCGAGCGTCGCCTTGAGCGTCCGCTGACGAGCCGCGGTGGTTCGCGAACCTTCCGTGAGCAGGCCGAATCGGTCCTGAAGCTTGGCTTCGATCTGTTCAGGCGTCAGAACCGCCAGCCGTGCCGCCGCCAGTTCGATGGCGAGCGGAACTCCATCGAGGCGGCGGCAGATGCGAACGATCGAGTCCAGTGGCAGCTGAGCCGATTCAATGGTCGCGTCGACGGCCCGGGCCCGAGCGAGGAAGAGTTGCACGGCGTCAGAGAGGACGGCCACGCGCGGGTCGGCTGACTCGTCGGGTAAGGAGAGCGGCGGCACACGGTAGACGACCTCACCTGAAATCGAGAGCGGCTCGCGAGTCGTGGTCATTACCCGGAGCGCGGGCGCCTCGTGCAGCAACGCATCGACCAGCTCGGCGCACGCGGCGACGACGTGCTCGCACGTGTCAAGGATGAGCAGGATCTGTCGATCTCGCAGATGGTCCCGCAGGGTGTCGAGTGCTGACCGATTCGCGTGTTCCCGTAGACCGATCGCGGCGGCGATCGTCTCCGGAATCAATTCGGGACCCGACAGCGATCCGAGATCCACCATCCAGACGCCGTGTGTGAAGTCTTCGATGACTGCCAGCGCCACGCGAAGGGCGAGCCGTGTCTTGCCGACACCGCCCGAACCTGTGAGCGTCAGCAGCGGCGAGGTCGCCAGCAGCTGCGGGATCTCCTCCAGCTCCTTCCGCCGGCCAACGAACGGCGTGCGCTCGCCTGGTAGGTTATGGCGTTGTGGCGCGGGACGATCATCGTGCGTAGACGTCGATAGAGGCCGGTGCCCATCGCGCTGCAGCACGTCGACGGGCGCGATCAACCGATACCCTTTGCCGGGAACCGTCTCGACCGATCGTCGAGCTGTGTCGCCCAGCGCCTGGCGAATCTTCAACACGGCCGTCTGGATGCCGGCATCGACCTCGACGAACACATCGTCTTGCCACAGCTGTCTTGCGATCTCTTCGCGAGAGACCAGTTCACCGGCTCGTTCAGCCAGCAGCAGCAAGAGCTCCATGGGCTGTCTGGCGAGCCGCACGCGTTCGCCCTCACGCCGCAGTTCGTAGGCGGCCGCATCCAGCTCGAATGCGCCGAACCGATAGACAACGCGCGACGCCGACCCGCTCACGTCCTTAGCGTGCCATAGCACCGGCCGAACCGGCGCCTCTGGCGGTCACGAAAATGTCAGAAATTTTCAAGGCGCTGTCCATGGCCGACACGACGCTGGCAGAGCAGAGTTCTGTGCGCGACGCCAGCGGCCGGGTTCGGCCGTAACCGCGTCTCTGGGGATCGGCAGGCCGTTTCATGTCTGTTGCAAGGGAGGAGTGATGCACATGAAGAGTATGAAAACGATGCAGGCGATGCTGATCGTGGGCGTCGCGATCGCGGGGCCGTCGTTGTCTGGGCCACTCAAGGCCGCTTCTCCAGATGAGCACGGACGGAGCGCGTCAGGCGGCCGCCACGCGGCGGTCGGATCCTGGCTGGTCACCTACGATATCCCGGCGTTCGGTGAACCCTTTCCGCTCCTCCTCTCACTTGGAGGCGACGGGACAGTGCTTGAAACCGATGCTCCTGGCAAGTTTCAGCTTGCGCCGGGCTTCTTCGTGATCCTGAGCAACGGACACGGAGCTTGGGAGCCGACACGAGGCCGCCAGGCGTTCACTTACGTGTACCGCAAGTTAATCTATCAGCAGGACGGCCTCACGCCTTTCGGCGTCACGCGAACACGCGCGACGGGCGGCATCGGTCCAGACGGCGCCGAATTCCAGGCGACCATCAACATCGAAATCGCCGACCTGACAGGTCAGGTTCTGTTCGAGACGACCGGCACCGCCGCAGGCAGAAAGGTTCGCGTCACGCAGGACTAGGTGGGCGCCGAACCCGGCGTAAGACCTGCCATGCGCCGAGCCGACCGCGGTCTTGGTTCCAACCGTTTTCTGAAATTCGGCGAGCCAATTCTGACGTAGCGCGTTCATGCGACCGGCCCACCGCCAGCGGCCGCTGAGCGATGGGCCTTGAAACGGAATGATCGGACTGAAGCGATCTAGTTGCGACGGCTGCCGGTGAAGCGCAGCAGCATCAGGAACAGGTTGATGAAATCGAGATAAAGCGACAACGCGCCAACGATGGCCAGGGAACCGGTGCGGCCGTCGGGCAGCGCGAGCGCCATGGCCTTCAGGCGCTGTGCGTCGTAGGCGGCGAGGCCGGTGAAGACGATCACGCCGATGAACGACAGGACGAACTGCAGCCCGTCGTTCTGCCAGAAGATTCCGACGATTGACGCCAGCACGACACCGATCAATCCCATGAACAGGAACTGCCCCCATCCCGCAAGACTGCGGCGCGTGGTTGTCCCGTATACCGCCATCGCCAGGAACATTCCGGCGGCAACAATGAAAGTCGTGGCAATCGACTGTCCGGTATAGGCGAGCAGGATGAACGAGAACGTCACACCGGTGAGCGCCGAGTACGTGACGAAGAGTGCCGCGGCCGTTCCGGATGCAAGCTGCGTCACCCGCGCCGACAGCACGACGACGATGCCGAGTTGGGCCAGCATCAGGCCCCAGAAGATCAACCGGTTGCCGGCGACAGCGGTGACGACGGCGGGCGACGAGGCAATGAATGTCGCGGTCAAAGCGGTGATCGCGAGTCCGGCACCCATCCACGCGTAGACCGACTTCAGGAAACCGGTGACGCGATCATCGATGGTGAGGGATCGGTCGAATGTCGAACCGGGGGCGACGTCGAAACGTGCCATTGTGGTGCTCCTTGTTGACGAGCGATTCGTCCCCTTAATCTTAATGGAAAGCGAGATGGGGAAAATACGGCGCAGCTGGATATACCGCGCTTCACGACGGCACGCGAGTAATCAGGCCCACTTCATCGTAGTCACTCTATGGGTTCTCGCGGATGCGGATATTCCGCAGCGCCAGCATGCCCGGATGGTCGCCCTGGATGCCGATGTGTCCGCGTTTCGAGCGGCCGAAGTTCGGATACTTCGCGAACTTGCTGTCCTTGACCTTTGCTTCCCAGTCTGAACTCCACATTTCGTACTCGAGCAGCTTGAAACCGTTCAGCCAGTGCTCGACGTGAGCGCCTTTGGCCACGATGCGAGTCGCGTTCCACGCTCCAACCGGCTTCAGATGCCCGGGTGGTGAAGGATAGAGCGCATACGCCGAGCCGGCGCACGTGAGCCTCGTCTTGTTGTCTTCGGCCTTTACATCGTCGAGGAGCTGGTACTCCGAGGCGCTCCAATAGACGCGATCGTACTCTTCGGTGCCGCGGTAAAAAATGCCGCTGTTGCCGGCTTCGCCAATCTTCCATTCGAGCTCGAGCTCGAAGTCGCCGAACTGGTCGCGCGACACGATGTCGCCAGCTCGTCCGTCCTTCGAAAGCGTACCGTCGGCGATCTGCCATCCGGCGGGAAGGGTGTTGGAGCCGTACGCGCGCCAGGCGGCGAAGGACGTGCCGTCGAACAGCACGCGCCATCGCGCCGGGGATTGAAAGGCCCTCACGCCAGGCCCGACCAGAGACAGCACCACGACAACGGTCAAGAGTCGTCTCATCGTTCGTATTTCACATTCAGCTTGTCGAGCGCTGGCTGCGGGCAGCCGTTCCATTCCCTGACGAACGAGTTCCCCTGATACTGCAAATCGGCGATGCCCATTTGCGTGGTCCAGAAGCCGCTGGCCGTCAGATCGCGAAAGCTGCTGAAAAATGCACTCGCCTGGCTGAGCGACTGAGGCGCCCGAGCGGGAAACGCGATGTCGTCGAGCAATCGCCGGCGGTCACCGTCGCTGCATTCCAGCAGGCGCTGGGCGAAGCGCTGTTCGCACAGACGATCGACGAGGGCCAGACCGCCGCGCATCGCCGTCTGCCGCGCCGGATCGTCAACCATCATGAAGTCGATGAATTCCGGTACTCCGGCATCGGTTGCGCTGCCAGAACGTTCGTCCCTCGGAATGATCAAGTCAACCAGCACACCGACCATGGCATATTCGTGTGGCGTGAAAAATTTCGGCGTGTAGGTCACGCCGCGCGCGGCAATATCGCGTCGGACCTGCTGTGATTGCTCGTGCGCCCACTCGGCTTCCGCGGGTGTCCACGCCATGACTGCCGCGGCCGGCGCGGCGCCGACGAGTTTCAGCGCTGCTCTGCGGGAGATCGATTTCATAGATCCAGCTTGTTGCGCGCCTGCGCAATGTACTCGCCTGTCCGCATCGCCAGAGCGAGGAGCGTCCACGTCACGTTCTTGTTGGCGTTCGTGACGAACGGGCCGCCGTCGGCGATGAACAGGTTCCTCACATCGTGCGCCTGACAGTTCGCGTTGACAACAGACGTCGTCGGATTGGTTCCCATCCTGGTCGTTCCAACTTCATGGATGATGCGCCCGCCGGCCAGGAGTCCGTACTGCTGTTCGCGCGACGGCATCGGGGACAACGGCGTGCCACCCATCTCGTGGATGATTCCACGGATGGTGTCCTGCATGTGCTTCGCCTGCCGAATCTCATGCTCGGAGAACGCGAAATGAAACCGCAGCACTGGAATCCCAAACCTGTCGACCACGTTCGGGTCGATTTCGCAGTAGCTGCCGTCGTTCGGAATCATCTCACCGCGGCCCGAGAAGCTGACTGTCGCCGCGTAGTAGCGGCGGTAATCGTCTTTCAACCGCTTGCCGTACCCGCCGACGCCGTTGAACCTCTGGATGCCGCCGAGGATGCCGAAGCTCGGCATGCGTCGCCCACCGCCGAGCTCGATGTGGTAGCCGCGGGGAAAATCAAGGTTCCGGTTGTCGAGCCACCAGGGCATGTAGAGATGACTGCCGCCAGCCCCATCCTCGTTGTGGGGCACGCTGTGCTCCATCTTCGGGATGTGCCCGGTGACGGTGAGCCCCGTCGAGTCGGTTAGGAAGCGGCCTACGGTACCGCTCGAATTCGCCAAGCCGTCGGGGAACCGCGACGACCTGGAATTCAGCAGCATTCGCGCCGACTCGCACGCGCTTGCCGCAAGGACCACGATTCGCGCCCGCACCTGATAATCGCGGCCGTCCTGGGTGTCGACATACGAGACGCCGGTTGCCAGACCGCTGTCGTTGATCGTCACTTCCCTCGCCATGGCACCCGTGATGATGCGGAGCCGCCCGGTCGCGAGCGCCGGCGGCAGCAGCACCGATGGCGACGAAAAATTCGAGTGTGTCGCGCATCCGCGGCCGCATTGCCCGCAGTAGTGGCAGGATGGCCGGCCGTTGAAGGGCCGGGTCAGGATCGAGAGGCGCGACGAGATACACCGGATGCCGAGCCGATCGGCTGCCTGTTTGATCAGCAACTCGTAACAGCGTGGTTTCGGCGGTGGCAGAAACACGCCATCAGGGTCGTTTGGCAATCCTTCCATGGATCCGAAGATGCCGACGAGCCGGTCCAGCTTGTCGAAGTACGGCTTCAGATCCTCGTAGCCGATCGGCCAGTCATCGCCGAGCCCATCGAGGCTGCGGCGCTTGAAATCGTCTGGACCGAAGCGAAGCGAGATGCGCCCCCAATGATTGGTGCGACCTCCGAGCATGCGCGCGCGGAACCAATCGAACGTCGTGTCGGGGGCCATCGTGTACGGTTCGCCGTCGATCTCCCAACCCCCGATGCAGCCATCGAATTCGCCGAATGGCTTCGCCCTGGTTGCCCCGCCGCGCCGTGGCGAGTCGTACGACCAGGACATCATTCGGGAATCTTTCGCCGAGTCCCACATCGGACCCGCCTCCAGCATGACGACATCCGCCCCGGCTTCGCAGAGAACCTTGGCCGCCATGCCGCCACCGGCGCCGGACCCGACGACACACACGTCGTAGGTTTGCGACGGTCGAATGATCTGGAGCGACACGGGCGTGAGCTTACGCGCGGACAGCGGTCTTTTCAATAGGCGCTGGTAGGGCCGGACGAACTGACCGGTGTCATCAGGTGCGCGACATGAGCTGTCGTGCCGGTCTGAAAGAGACGGCGAACAGCATGGCGATCGCCGCGGCGCCGACCGCAGGCACGATCCAGATCGATCGCCAGTCGTGGCCCGTGGCGGTGACGTAGGCATCCACGACACGGCCCGATGCAAACGCGCCGATGAAATAGCCGACGCCATTGGTCACGAAATTCAGGAGCCCCTGCGCCGCCGCGCGAACGTTCGGCCCCGCTTTCTGATCCGTGTAGATCTGTCCGCTAACGAAGAAGAAGTCGTAGCAGACGCCGTGCAGGAG
>Ga0111539_10012172_pt1 | contig 10793 bp, 8 predicted proteins | sample RhiMethybrSRZTD1_FD_79667 | JGI IMG/M metagenome (GOLD analysis project Ga0111539, IMG submission 79667) | Populus rhizosphere microbial communities from Tennessee, USA - Rhizosphere MetaG P. TD hybrid SRZTD1 (version 2) (version 2) | ecosystem: Host-associated > Plants > Roots > Rhizosphere >... | reverse complement strand
CAGCGCATCACCACCATGCGGCTGTCATGCGCCGACCCTTGACCGACGCCGAGCAGCGAATGCATTCCCAGTTTCGTCATTGCGGCGACGTCAAGCACCTCGACCACGACGCCGAGCTTCTTAAGCGCGCCGCAGCGCTTTGCGAACTCCTCCGGGAACAGCACATTGGCGGGCTCATTGACCAGATCGCGCGCCAGCCTCACGCCGTCGGCCAGGCCAGCGCGCGGCATGAAGGCCTTTTCGGCGGCCGCGACATTGGCGACTGCAAACGTAATTCGGGTGTCGGCCGGCTTGTCTTCGCCCTCGCGCCGCTTGGTCTTGTAGCGATCGAACGAGTAGGCACGCAGGGTCGCGCCCAGCGCAAGGTCGGCGACCTGATCCGGGCGCAACGCCCCTGAGGCGAATTCGGTAACGATGGTTGCCTCGGTTGCGACCGACGGAACCTTGCCGCGGGCGATACCGCCAAGTTTGAGGAAATCCGCCGAGCTACGCTTGCCGGCCTTGCCAACCCCAATGACCACCAGGCGCGTCACCGTCAGCCCGGCCGGCGCGACAATATCGAGCGCGCTACCGCTCTTGCCCGTAAAGCGGTCGGCAGGGGCGGCGCGCTGTACGAGGTCACCCGTCGGCGTCAGCAGCTTACGGGCCGCGGGTCCAAACTTGAGCCCGTCATTGCAGAACAAAATAAGAACCCCTTTGGGCGAAGCCGAAAAGGGAGCAAATCCGGGGTTGTGAGTGTCCGCCATGAGGATCTTTCGCGCTCAAGAGTTTTGGATCAGGGCCCCTTATGACGCGGCGCCATCGGCCCTGCAAAGCCTCAAATTGCGGCCCGGTCGGGGTTCCCACAGCCGCCCGCGACCAGCCGGGGCCGGACGTCCGGATTTAACTTTTTGTTGTGCATGTTCAACGGCTTTGCCTTGGCGAAGCCATTTTGTATGGCGATCAAGTCATAGTGCAGAGGGGTCGGTCCGCCACTAGCGGGCGCCGCGCCGGAAGGGGATCCGGCTCGACGCCGGCGGCCGGTTGCCATGGTGGGACGGCGCAGGCGGATGGGGTCAATCGGCAACTACATTTTCCGCGCCACCGCCGGGGCGTTCCTGGTGGTGTTGATCAGCCTCACTGCGGTGATCTGGATCACCCAGGCGCTCCGCGATATCGACCTGATCACCAGCCAAGGCCAGAGCGCACTGGCCTTCATCGGCATTACCGGTCTGATCATTCCGCAGCTCGTCCTGGTGATTGCACCGCTCGCTCTGGTGATTGCGATCTCGCACAACCTGATCAAGCTCTCGACCGATTCCGAATTGATCGTGATGAACGCGTCCGGCATGCCGCCGTGGAAGCTGTTCCGGCCGCTGCTGGCGCTTACCGCTTTGGTCTCGGTCTTGGTCGGCATCCTCAATGCCTATGTGGCACCGGAATGCCTGCGCACGCTGCGGCGCTGGGCCCATGAGATACGCACCGACCTCATCACCAACATCGTGCAGCCTGGCAACTTTGTGAACATCGAAAACGGCCTCACCTTTCATATCCGCGAACGGCTGGCCAATGGCCAGCTTCTCGGCATTCTGCTCGATGATCGCCGCGACCCCAAGGAGCGCGTCACGCTGGTCGCCGAGCAGGGCGTGTTCCTGAAAAACGAGCATGGCCCCTTCCTGCTGATGGAAAACGGCAACATCCAGCGGCGCGAGGTCAATCAGCCGGATCCCAACATCGTTCGTTTCGACCGCAACGCCTTCGACCTCTCGCAATTCGCCAGTCGCTTGTCGATTCGCTACTCGGTGCGCGAGCGCTATCTGTGGCAGCTGCTCTCGTCGGAGGAAGACCCGAACTTCGTCTATCGCCCGGCGCAATTTCGAGCCGACCTGCACGACCGCATTGTCGGAATGATCTATCCGTTCGCGTTTGCGGTGATCGCCTTTGCGTTCCTGGGCGCGCCGCGCACCACGCGGCAAAGCCGCGTGTGGTCGCTGCTGGCTGTGGTCGGCGCGGTGGCCGGGGTGCGGCTCGCCGGATTTTTGTCGACGGTGGTCGGCATTCAGACTCCGCCGTTTTTGATTTTGCAGTATTTGGCGGTCGCCGCGGCGATCGGCTTTGGAATATTGGCGATCAACCGCGGCCTGATCATCGAGCCGCCGGCAGTCATGGTGAACGCGTTCAACGCCGTCGTCGAGCGTTTCGCGCGCCGCACGGCAACGACCTGAGACCGGCGCCATGATGGTCAGCACGCTTGGACGCTACTTCGGCAAGCGCTTCCTCGGCGCCGTGGTTGCGGTATTCGGCGGCGTCGTCGCGCTGATCGTGCTGATCGACTACATCGAAATGATGCGGCGTCATTCCGACATCAACGTTTCGGCGCTGGTGCTCCTGCAAACCTCGCTGTTCCGCGTGCCGCATGCGACCGAGCGCATCTTGCCGTTTTGCGTGCTGGTCGGTGCGATGTCGTGTTATCTCAATTTGTCGCGCCGGCTTGAGCTGGTGGTGGCGCGCGCCTCCGGCGTGTCGGCGTGGCAATTCATGCTACCGGCAATCGTGGTGGCGCTGCTGCTCGGCGCGTTCGGGACCGCGGTGTACAATCCGGTGGCGGCGATCCTGCAGGAGCGCGCCAAGCGGCTGGAGGCGCATTTTACCGGCGATGGAGCCAGGAACGCCGCACGAACCTCGGCAGCCGGCTTCTGGGTTCGTCAACGCAATCCCGACAGCCAATCCATCATCTACGCCGCTAACAGCCGCGATCAGGGCGCACTTCTTGGCAACGTGATGGCCATCACGTTCGACGCCGAAGGCCATTTCCTCGAGCGGATCGAGGCGCGCACGGCGACGCTCCAAGCTGGTGCCTGGCGGCTGCAGGACGCCCGCATCTTCAAGATCGATCATCCGACCACGGAGGCCCCTGACTATTATCTCAAGACCAGCCTCACTCCCGAACAGGTCCGCGAGCGTTTTGCAACTCCCGAGACGGTCCCTTTCTGGCAGCTGCCGCTCTACATCGACATCGCCAACCATGCCGGGCTGACGGCCGCCGGCTACCGTTTGCAATACCAGAAGCTGCTGGCCCGTCCGTTCCTGTTCGCCGCCATGGTGTTGCTCGCTTCCGCGTTTAGCTTGCGCCTGTTCCGGTTCGGCGGCGTGCAGAAGATGGTGTTGGGCGGGATGGCGGCGGGTTTTGCGCTGTTCGTGATTTCCAAGATCACTGACGACCTGGGTGCCGCCGAACTGATGCATCCGACCGTGGCGGCGTGGCTGCCGGTGCTGGTCGGCGGCTTCACCGGTTTTGTTGCGTTGCTGTATCAGGAGGACGGCTGATGTTGCGTCGCGTTGGCGCCCGCCGACCGTCCTTACGACAGCGGGCGTACAGTAGCATCTGGTTGACGCTGGTACTGGTGACCGTGATCACCGGCATTGATGTGTATTGTGCGCCAGCCCAAGCGCAAACGACGCTGCTGAATTTCCCGGCGCGGCCGAAGTCGCCGCCGGTCGTCACCCGCCGCAACAACAAAGATTCGCCGATGCTGTTGCGCGCGAGCGAAATTCAATACGATTACACGAACAAGCGTGTGAACGCGGTCGGCAACGTTCAGATCTATCATCGCGGTGCGACGCTTGAAGCCGACAAGGTGAGCTACGACGAGAACACCAAGCGGATGCACGCCGAGGGCAACGTCCGGCTGACCGACGCCGAGGGCCAGGTCACCTACGGCGAGATCATGGATCTCAGCGAGGATTTCCGCGACGGCTTCGTCGACGCGCTGCGCCTCGACACCCCGGAGCAGACCCGCATGGCCGCGGTGCGCGCCGACCGCACGGGGGGCAATTTCACCGTGCTGCACAGCGGCGTCTACACCGCTTGCGAACCTTGCAGAGAGGACCCCAAGAAGCCGCCGACCTGGCAGATCAAAGCCGCCCGAATGATCCACGACGAGGGCGAGAAGATGATCTATTTCGAGAACGCGCAGCTCGAATTCTTCGGCACGCCGGTTGGCTATCTGCCGTATTTCTCGGCGCCCGATCCGACGGTCAAGCGCAAGACCGGCTTCCTGATGCCTCTTGGCGGCATTTCAAACAGGCAGGGCGTCTATGCTCAGGTTCCGTACTATTGGGCGCTGGCACCCGACTACGATTTAACCGTAACCCCGCGTCTGATGACACGCCAGGGCGTGCTGCTGCAGGCGGAATGGCGTCAGCGGTTGTGGAACGGCTACTACGCGATCCGGCTATCGGGCCTAAAGCAGCTCGACAAGGATGCTTTCAAGTACAACGATGGCACGCCGACACCTGGCTATCGTGATTGGCGCGGCGTCATCGACACAACTGGCCAATTTGCACTTAACGACAAGTGGACCTGGGGCTGGGACTCCCTGCTGCCCAGCGACGGGGACTACCTGCGGGACTACGGACTGACCAGCTACCAGCGCAGCACCGACCCCACTCGCTTCGGTCTGTTGTCCGAAGGCGTGACCCAGCTCTATCTCGTCGGCCGAGGCGACCGCAGCTACTTTGACGTGCGCTCGATCTACTATTACGGGTTTTCAACCGCAGATTCTCAAAACCAGATTCCCATCATCCACCCTGTGATGGATTACAGCTACACCTTCGCCAACCCGATCTTGGGCGGAGAGTTGAGCTTCCGCACAAACTTGACCAGCCTGTCGCGCCAAAATGTCGACTTCAATGCAATCGTTCCCACGACCACCCCGCAGGGCGCTGCCTGCACCAGTCCGCTGACAGCCGACCCAGCTCTGCTCAACAGGACCAACTGTCTGCTGCGCGGCTTCAAGGGCAGCTACACCCGTTTCTCAGGCGAGATGCAATGGCGGCGCAGCTATACCGACTCGTTCGGGCAAGTGTTCACGCCGTTCGCGTTGGTGCGCTTTGACGCCGCGGCGGTATCGATCCAGGACACCCCCGGTACGGCCAACTTCTACACCCCCGGCGACAGCACGCAATTCCGAACCATGCCGGCAGTCGGACTTGAGTACCGCTATCCATTCATCAACGTGCAGTCCTGGGGCACGCAAACCATCGAGCCGATCGCTCAGATCATCTTGCGGCCGAACGAGCAGCGGATCGGCAAGCTGCCGAACGAGGATGCCCAGAGCCTGGTGTTCGACGACGCGAATCTGTTCAGGGTAGACAAATTCTCCGGGTGGGATCGGATCGAAGGCGGCGGCCGCGCCAATGTCGGCATTCAATACACCGCGCAGGTCAACCGCGGCGGCTTCCTCAGCGCGATGTTTGGCCAATCGTACCAGTTGTTCGGCGTCAACTCATTCGCGGTCGGCGACGCCACCAACACCGGCCTGGCTTCGGGTCTCGACACCAACGTATCGGACTATGTCGCGCGCGTGTCCTACCAACCCGATCGGATCCTGACGTTCTCGACGCGTTACCGCTTCGACCACTCGAATTTCGAGTTGAAGCGCTTCGAGGCCGAGGTGCGCGCAGGCTTCGACCGCTGGTCGCTGGCTGTCGTCTATGGCAATTACGCCGCTCAGCCAGAGATTGGCTTTTTGCAGCGCCGGGAAGGCGTCTTGACCCAGGCCAACATCAAGGTCGCCACCAACTGGGTGTTCACGTCGGCGCTGTTGTACGATATCGACGCCGGCAAGTTCTCCCAGACCCAATTCGGGCTTGGCTATATCGACGATTGCTTGATCCTCGCATTCAATTACGTCACCAGCTATTCTTATTCCAACACGACCACCCCGAGTGCCGCGCCCGATCGTCGTTTCATTTTGCAGATTGGGCTTCGTACGCTCGGAACCACAGGGGCCAGCCAGACCGCCTCCCCGTCACCTCGCTGATCGCATCAAGACCAAAAAATGCTTCCCAAGTCTGCAAAATCCAGGATGAGCCAGCCAACCGTCAGGCGGCTGTCGGCATCGTTTCTATCGCGCGGCCTTGCGGTCGCGCTGCTGGCGCTCGCGGCCCTGACCGGCACGGCATCCTCTTCGCAAGCCCAGCAAGTGGTCGCGATTGTCAACGGCGAGCCCATCACCGCCTATGACATCGAGCAGCGCACGAAGCTCACCCAAATCTCGACCCAGAAGACGCCAGCCCGGCAGGATGTGCTGCAGGAACTGATCGACGAGCACCTCAAGATCCAATTGCTGAAGCGCTATGCGATCGACGGCATGGACCAGGAGGTCAACACTGCCTTCGCCAATCTCGCCAATCGAATGCGGCAGACGCCGCAACAGCTTACCGAGATGCTCGCCAAGTCCGGAGTGTCGGTCAACACACTCAAGCAAAAGATCAGGGCCGACATCACGTGGAGCCAGGTGGTCCGCGCCAGATACCAGAGCAGCCTGCAGATCGCAGACAAGGACATTCTCGCGAAGCTCGAAGAATCCAAGACCGAAGACCAGATTTCCTATGACTACACGCTACGGCCCATTTTGTTCGTGGTGCCACGCGGCTCACCGGACTCGCTGCGGCTGGCCCGCGCCAAGGAGGCCGAGGCGTTGCGCGCCCGCTTCACCGATTGCCAGGAAGGCATCCGATTGGCCCGCACGCTGCGCGATGTCGCCGTAAAGGCGCCAGTGACGCGCAATTCCGCGGACCTGTCGCCGGCTCTGCGCGAGATCCTGGACAAGACCGAGGTCGGCAGACTGTCCGCGCCGGAGCCGACCAATCAGGGCATCGAAGTGTTCGCGATTTGTGGCAAGAAGCAAGCCAGCGCCGATCAGACCTTGGGCAAGCGCAAGATCCGCGAAGAGCTGTTCTCGTCGCAGTTTGAGACCTATTCCAAGCGCTTTATCAAGGAACTGCGTAGCCAGGCCATGATCGAGTACAGGTAGTTGGCCGCCGTGTCGCGAGCGCTGGCGTTGACGATGGGGGAGCCGGCCGGGATCGGCCTGGACATCACGTTATCGGCCTGGCGGCGGCGCGCCGAACTCGATCTGCCGCCGTTCTATCTGATCACCGACCCGCAATATCTGGAGCGTCGGATACGGCGGCTGGGGGTCGAAGTGCCAACCGCGATCGTGCGGCCCGCCGAGGCCACGGCGGCATTTGCGACCGCACTGCCCGTGGTCGAACTCGGCGTCACGGCGAGCGCCGAGCCGGGCCAGCCTGACGCCGCGAGCGGACCCGCTGCCGTCGCATCGATCGATCGCGCCATTGCCGACGTCAATTCGGGCGAAGCCGCCGCGATGGTGACCAATCCGGTCGCCAAAAACGTGCTCTACCGTTCGGGCTTTGCCGACCCCGGGCACACCGAATATCTCGCCCGCCGCGCGTTTGAATTGACCGGCAATCCCGCATGGCCGGTGATGATGCTGTGGTCGCCGGAGGTCGCCGTGGTGCCGGTGACCATCCATCTGCCGTTCAAGGATGTGCCGGGCCGGCTGACCCGTGACCTGATCTTCGAAACCGGCCGCGTGGTGGCGCGCGACCTGACTGAGCGCTTCGGCATCGCCAAGCCGCGGCTCGCGGTCGCCGGCCTCAATCCGCACGCCGGCGAGGACCAGACGCTCGGCAAGGAGGACGCCACCGTGGTGCGACCTGCGGTCGAGCGTCTGATCGCGGACGGCATCGATGCACGCGGGCCGCTGTCCGCCGACGCCATGTTCCACGATGCGGCGCGGGCCACCTACGACGCGGCGCTGTGCATGTATCACGACCAGGCGCTGATCCCGATCAAGACGCTGGCCTTCGATCACGCCGTGAATGTCACGCTTGGGCTGCCGTTTGTGCGCACCTCCCCCGATCACGGCACCGCCTTCGACATCGCGGGCACCGGCAAGGCCGATCCGTCGAGCCTGATCGCCGCGCTCAAGCTGGCGGTGCGGCTTGCGGCGACCGACGCGGCAAGGCTCCGCACGGCCGCCGCCGCCCGCATTTGAACCTCGATGGGCGCTGCGCTGGATCAGCTGCCGCCGCTGCGCGAGGTGATCCGGCGTCACGAGCTGCGCGCCAAACGCTCGCTCGGCCAGAATTTCCTGCTTGATCTCAATCTGACCGGGCGCATTGCGCGGGCTGCCGGCCCGCTCGACGGCGTGACCGTGGTCGAGATCGGCCCCGGCCCCGGCGGCCTGACCCGGGCGCTGCTCGCCGAGGGCGCCTCCCGCGTGATCGCGATCGAGCGCGACGAGCGCGCCATTGCAGCCTTGGGCGAAATTGTCGAATGCGCCGGCGGCCGGCTCACGGTGATCGCGGGCGATGCGCTCGAGCTCGATGTCAGGCCGCAGCTCGGCGCCGCGCCGGTGCGGATCATCGCCAACCTGCCTTACAACATCGCGACCGCGCTGCTGATCTCCTGGCTCACGGTCGAACCCTGGCCGCCGTGGTACGACCGCCTCGTCTTGATGTTCCAGCGCGAGGTCGCCGACCGCATCGTGGCGGCGCCCGGCGGCAAGGATTACGGCCGGCTCGCCGTGCTGGCGCAATGGCGCACCGCGCCGCGACGGCTGTTCGACATCAAGCCATCGGCCTTTGTGCCGCCGCCGAAGGTCACCTCAACCCTAGTGGAGTTCACGCCGCGAGCAGCCCCGTTGGCCTGCGACCGCGCCGCGCTGGAGCGGGTGACCGCCGCGGCCTTCGGCCAGCGCCGCAAGATGCTGCGCCAGAGCCTTAAGACGCTCGGCCTCGACCCGCTGCCCCTGCTGGCGGCGGCATCGCTAGAGCCAACCTCACGCGCCGAGGACATTCCGGTCGAAGGTTTTGTCGCGCTCGCGCGCGCCTTCGAAGCCGCTACAATGCGGACATGACCAAGCTTCGCCGCTATTCGCTGACCGCCTACGAAACCCCGCTTTGCGAAACCGTGGTCGACTGTCCGGCGCCACGCGGCAGCGAGGTGCTCGTTCGCATCGAGCGCTGCGGCGTCTGCCACTCCGACCTGCACATGCAGGACGGCTATTTCACGCTGGCCGACGGCAAGCGGCTCGATGTGCGGCAAGGCCGCACTCTGCCGTTCACCTTGGGCCACGAGATCGCCGGCGTCGTCGAAAGCGCCGGCCCCGACGCCAGGGGCGCAACGCCCGGCGCCAGGGTCGCGGTTTATCCCTGGATCGGCTGTGGCAAGTGCCCCGCCTGCCAGGCCGGCGAAGAAAACCTGTGCTCCACCAATCGCCATCTCGGCGTTTCGGCCGACGGCGGTTTCGCGTCCCACGTGCTCGTCCCGCATCCGCGTTATCTGATCGACTACGCGCCGCTTGCGGCATCGTTCGCGGCCGCGCTGATGTGCTCGGGCCTGACCTCCTACTCGGCACTGAAGCGGCTGAAGACCCATGCTACGCGCGGCTCCGCCCTGCTGGTCGGCCTCGGCGGCGTCGGCATGATGGGACTGGCGATCGCCCGCGCGCTGTTTCCGAATCCGCCGATCGTCGCCGACATCGACGCCGCCAAGCGCGAGGCGGCGCTCAAAGCCGGTGCGGCGGCGGCCTACGATCCGTCCGATTCAGAGTCGCGCCGCGCGCTGATCAAGCAGACTGGAGGCGGCGCCACCGCGATCTGCGATTTCGTCGGCTCGGAGAAATCGCTCGCCTTCGCGGCGGGCTGCGTCGCCAAAGGCGGCAAGGTCGTGGTCACCGGATTGTTTGGCGGCAATTTCGCGCTGCCGGTCGCGATGTTCGTGCTGAAGGCGATGACCATCGAGGGCACGCTGACCGGAACGCTAGCCGAAGCCCGCGAACTGATCGAGCTTGCCAAGGCCGGCAAAGTCTCGGCGCCGCTGATTACCGAGCGGCCGTTCGCGGCCGCCCAGGCCGCGCTGGATGACCTGCGCGCCGGGCGAATCGTGGGCCGAGTCGTTCTGGCCGAATGACCATTCGATGACGGCACGTCGTTTTACCGGCGAGGTAAGCGATTGCGCCTGCGACACAAATCATGGTTAACGGTTTATTAACCTATTGAGGCACAGCCTGATTCGTCCGGGACCACAGGGAGCGGGTCATGGCCTTGCAACTCAGTGCAAGTGTCACGCGTCCTACGTTAGCCGGCGTCACCTTCGTCACCTTGCTGTCGCTGTCGGTTGCCCACGGGCACGGAACCGCGGATTGGATCCAGCGCGGCGCTTACAAGAACGCCGTCGGCGAACTGTGCTGCGGCGAGCGCGACTGCACTGAGATCAAGGGAGCCGACGTGCAGATCACGCCGTCGGGCTACTTCATCATCAGCATCAAGGAAACGGTACCGTTCGAGGAGGCGACGCCCTCGCCGACCGGGACCTATTGGCGCTGCTATTGGGGTGGCCGGCGCAAATGCTTCTTTGCGCCGCCCGGCACGACGTAAGCTTCCGCCGGATCTCAGAGTTTGGAGCGCAGGCCGCGCATGAACGCGGACAGGCCAGTCTGTCGCTCGCGCTTCAATCGCTCGGCCGCCAGGATTGCCCGCAAGTCCGCGAATGTGCGTTTGAGGTCGCGGTTGACCAGCACGTAATCGTAGTCGCGCCAGTGGCTCATCTCGCCGGCCGCCTTCGACATGCGGGCGCGGATCACCCTGTTGTCGTCCTGGGCACGGGTATGCAGCCGCCGCTCCAGTTCGGCGATCGACGGCGGCAGGATGAACACGCTGACGAGGTCTTGCCCGGCGCGGGCGCGCAATTGCTTGGCGCCCTGCCAGTCGACGTCGAAGAGCACGTCGTGCCCGGCCCTGAGCGCCTTCTCCACTGGCCTTCGCGGCGTACCATAGAAGTTTCCAAACACCTCGGCATGCTCGAGCAGCTCGCGCTTGCGCGCCAGTTCTCGGAAACGACTGGTATCGATGAAGTAATAGTGGCGGCCGTGGACCTCGCCGGGGCGGCGTTTCCTAGTCGTCACTGAGATCGATAGCGTGATGTTGCGCTCGTCGGT
>Ga0111539_10012171_pt1 | contig 10794 bp, 7 predicted proteins | sample RhiMethybrSRZTD1_FD_79667 | JGI IMG/M metagenome (GOLD analysis project Ga0111539, IMG submission 79667) | Populus rhizosphere microbial communities from Tennessee, USA - Rhizosphere MetaG P. TD hybrid SRZTD1 (version 2) (version 2) | ecosystem: Host-associated > Plants > Roots > Rhizosphere >... | reverse complement strand
TGATGCGTCTCGATCTCCTGGTCCATCAGCGCTTCGAGCTGATGCTCGTCCATGTCGCCGCTGATGATCAGCCGCAGGTAGTCCTGGATGAACTCGACCACGTGATGATCCTTGAGGATCAACGGCCGCTTCTTGAACACGTCGCTCTTCGCCGGCTCCTCGATCACGCGCTCCAGGCCCATCATGCCTTCCTTGCGCGCCAGCGACAGCAACTCGTACATCACCGCGAACAGGTTGAGGTAGTGCTCTTTCTTGTACTTCGCGCCTTTCAGCAGGACACCGAAGCCGGCCGCGACGCGCTTGGTCACCCGCATCGGGTTGGCAATGATGAGCGCGCCGATCGCGGCGCCGCCGATGATCAACAGCTCGGACGGCTGCCACAGCGCCCCGAGGTGACCGCCGTGGACGGCGAACCCCCCTAAAACGCAACCGAAAACCACGACGATGCCGATGATGAGATTCATAGCCTTGGGGGCTGCTTCGGCAGGCCGGGGCGGAAATTGAGGCACAATCGCCCCTTATGCGTGATTTCAAGGGCCTGCCGAGCAGTGGCGCCCGCCCCCTGGCGTGGGTCCTGCTCAGCGTTTACCTGATGGCCTGCCCCGTTCTGGCGCAGTCCCTGGAGGTCATCGACCTGAAATACCGGACAGCCACAGAGGTCATCCCGGTGCTGCAGCCGTTGCTGGAGCAGGGTGGGGCGCTCACCGGCCAGGACTACAAGCTGTTCGTGCGGGCCAGCGCGGCGAACGTCCAGCAGATCCGCGCTGCGCTCGCGCAAATCGACCGCAAACCGAACCAGCTGCTGGTGTCGGTGCGACGGAGCACGCAGCAGGAGATGGAGCGGGAGCGTGCACAGGTGAGCGGGACAGTCAGCAATCGCGGGAGCGACGTATCGGTGCACGCGACGGATTCAGATGCGCGCGATCGCCGTGACGGTGTCGCGAGCGTGCAAGTCATCGAAGGCAGCTCTGCATTCATCAGCAGCGGCAGCGATGTTCCAATCGTCACCGGTCTGGCAGCGGGTGGGGGACGCCGTCCGTGGGCAGCAGCGACGACCGGCTATCGCAACGTGAGCAGCGGGTTCGTCGTCACGCCTCGCGTGAACGGTCAGACGGTCGTGCTCGACATCGAGCAGCAGGACGAGCGCGTCGTCAACGGCAACGTCCAGACGCAGCACCTCACGACGCAGGTCAGCGGCACGCTCGGCGCATGGATTCAGCTCGGCGGCATCAGCGAGTCCGCCTCCAGCCAGCAGCGCGGCATCCTCAGCCGCCAGTACTCGACGCAGAGCGACGAGCGCTCGATCTGGGTGCAAGTGTCACTGGACCAAAGGTAGCTTGCAGCGCGCGATCAGGCCCGGGTTGTTGTCGAGCAGCTCGATGGTGCCGCGATGCAGCCGCATCACGGCGGCGACCAGGCTCAGGCCGAGGCCGCTACCCACCTGCTCACGATCGCGCTCGAGGCGCACGAACGGCTGCAGGGTGCGCTGGCGGTCCGCCGCAGGGATGCCGGGACCGTTGTCCGCGACCTGCAGCACGATGCCGTCGGGCTCCGTCACGACGCTCACATCGATGCGCCCGTTGGGCGACACATATTTGATGGCGTTCTCGATCAGATTCACCAGCACCTGCGCGAGCAGCTGGCTGTTGCCGTGCGTGGGCGCAGCGTGTGCGCCGTTGTATTCGAGCGTGATCTCGCGAGTCGCGGCTTCCGGGCGATACAGCTCGACCAGCTCGCGCGCCAGCGCCGCCAGATCGACGTCCTCCTTCGGAACATCGCGACCGCGGCCCTCGGCCTGCGCGATCTGCAGCAGCGTGCCGAGCGTGCGTTGCACGCGCTCGAGTTCCGCCAGCGTCGCTTCCATCGTCCCGCGCGCGTCTTCGCTGAGGCTATCGTGTTGCAGCGACTCCTCGATGCGCACGCGCGCGCGATACAGCGGACCCCGCAGATCGTGCGCGGCGCTGTCGAATGTCGTGCGCAGCATGTCGGTCTGCAGCTCGATGGTTTCGAGCATGCGATTCACGGCGCTGCCGAGCTCGTCGAACTCGTCGTGCGACTTCTCCACCGGCAGCCGTCGCGACAGGTCGCCGGCCATGATCGATTCGCAGGTGCTCGCGAAAGCCCGCACGCGACGGCGGATGCGACGGCTGTAGCTGAGACCGAACACGGTGGCCAGCAACACGCTGGAGCCGGCGCCCCAGAACATCGCAGTGCGCAGCCGCGACGCGAGTTTGTGGCGCTCGAGGATGTCGGTGCCGACCAGCAGCCGCCGGCCGCCCGGCAACATGAAGACTTGCGCGCGCACCGGATGCGAGATCACGCCGCCAGCCTCGCTCGCATCGATCTCGAATTCGATCCAGCTGCCGTAGGTGTCGAACTCGATCGGCCAGTGCGCGAGGTTGCCGGCGATCGGATACCCGTTCGGCTCGATCAACAGGTACACGGCGCCCGTGCGGTTCCAGCTGTCGGCGCGGCGCCGCAGCGTTGCGACGAGCTGCATCAGACCGCCGCTCGTGTAGTCGTCGACGAGGTGCGTCACTTCGCTGCGAATGACCGAATCGACCTCGCGGTCGAGCACGCGCGCAGTGAGGACGTAGACGGCAGTCAGGACCAGCGTGATGGCCGCCGCGAAGATGACGACGAACAGCGCGGCCAGACGCGCCGAGGACAGCCGCATCCGCGGCGGCGCGTCGGTCATGAGCGGACGGCTGTGCTGCGTATCATTCCTTCAGAACATAACCCGCGCCCCGCACCGTGTGAATGAGCGGCCTCGGGAAGCCCTTGTCGATGGCGTTGCGCAGCCGGCTCATGTGCACGTCCGTGATGTTGGTCTGCGGGTCGAAATGCAGGTTCCAGACGCCTTCCAGCAGCATGGTGCGCGTGACCGTCTGGCCGGCGTGGCGCACCAGGTATTCGAGCAGCTGGAACTCCTTGGTGGTGAGCTCGATGTTGCGCCCGGCGCGGGTGACGCGACGCGCCAGCAGGTCGAGCTCGAGGTCGGCGATCTTGAGCCGCGTCGTCTCGCTCGCCGCCGCGCCGCGTCTGTTCAGCGCCTCGATGCGGGCCAGCAGCTCCGCGAAGGCGAACGGCTTGGTGAGGTAGTCATCGCCGCCGGCCTTCAGGCCGTGCACCCGATCGTCGACCGTGCCGAGCGCCGAGAGGATCAGCACCGGCGTGCGATCGCTGCGTTCCCGCAGGGCGGTGATGATCGCCAGGCCGTCGACGTACGGCAGCTGGCGATCCGCGACGATCACGTCGTACTGGCCGCGACTGCTCTTGTCCAGGCCGTCGCGGCCGTCGGGACTGTGCTCGACGCTGTAGCCACTCTCGCGCAATCCCTTCACGAGATATTCGGCGGCTTGCAGGTCGTCTTCGATCAGGAGCAGGCGCATCAACCTCAACTCAACCGACACGCACGGGCACGAAGATCTGGGCATTATCGCGCTCGATCAGCAGCGCGACCACTTTGCCATTGCGCTTCTTGGCCGCGGCCCGCAGCTCGTCGATCGATTTCACTTTGGCGCCGTTGACGCCGAGGATGATGTCGCCGGGCTGGACGCCCGCACCCGCCGCCGGCCCGTCCACCTGCTCGACCAGCAGGTCGCCGTCCGTTTCCGCCTGACGCTTCTCCTGCTGCGTCAGCGGTCGCACTGCGAGGCCCAGCTTGGAGGTCTCGTCGCCCTGCTGCGCGTCGTCGTTGGCGACACGCTCGTTCTTCTCCTCGATCTGCACCGGACGCACTGACAGCTCCTTGGTGCCGCCGTTGCGCCACACCTCGATGCTGACCGGCGTACCGGGCTTCTTGTTCGCCACCAGCACCGGTACCTGCGACGAGGTCTCGATGGTGTCGCCGTCAACCTTGAGGATCACGTCGCCGGCCTTGATGCCGGCCTTCTGACCCGGGCCGTCGTCTTCGACCTGGCCGACCAGCGCGCCGCGCGGACGGTCGAGGCCGAACGACTCCGCCAGCTGCGCCGTGACGTCCTGGATAGAGACGCCGATGCGGCTGCGCGTAACGTGACCGGTCTTGATGAGCTGATCCTTGACGCTGCTTGCGACGTTGATCGGAATTGCGAACGACACGCCCATGTAGCCGCCGGTGCGGCTGTAGATCTGCGAGTTGATGCCGACCACTTCGCCGTTCATGTTGAACAGCGGGCCGCCGGAGTTACCGGGGTTCACCGCGACGTCCGTCTGGATGAACGGCGTGTAGTTGCCGCCGGGCATGGCGCGCGAGGTCGCGCTGACGATGCCTGCAGTCACGCTGTTCTCGAAGCCGAACGGCGAGCCGATCGCCACGACCCATTCACCAGGCCGCAGCTTGTCCGGATTGCCGAGCTGCACCGTCGGCAGGTTCTTCGCCTCGATCTTCAGCACCGCGACGTCGGTCTGCTCGTCCACGCCCACGACCTTCGCGGTGTACTCGCGCCGGTCGGTGGTCTTCACGGTCACTTCGTCGGCGTTCTCGACGACGTGCGCGTTGGTGAGGATGTAGCCGTCCGGGCTGACGATGAAACCGGAGCCTTCGCCCCGCATCGGCTGCGGATTGCCGCGCGGCTGGCCGAAACGGCGGAAGAAGTCCCCAAACGGATCGTTCGGCGACATGCCGGGGAAATCAGCGACCGCCTGCTGTTTGCCGACGACCCCGACGTTGACGACTGCCGGTCCGTAGTGCTCGGCGAGCGCTGCGAAATCAGGCAACGCGGCGCCATAGCGCCCCGAGACGGGGGCAGGGTTCTGCGCAGTGGCTGCTGCGGGCGCTTCGACGGCTGCGGCGCCGGCCGTAGCGACGTTCCCGGAGCAGGCCGCTGATGCCATCGCCGCGGCGAGCACAGCGACGCCGACCCGAAATGAATTCGCTACCATGAGTCACTCCAGTTAATGCTGAGGGGGACGAGGAGTGAGACGGTAGCAGGCGCTATAAGTTTTACGATTACAGAGAGTTAACCTTGCGCAGGCCCTCGATTTCGCGCTCCAGCTGCGCTACGCGCTGCTCGAGTTGAGCGACCCGCTCCTGCAGAGACTTCGAATCTATGCGCTCCGTCGCAGGTGCTGGCGCTTCGACCGCGGCGACGTGCTGTTCGATGCCCTCCGCGGCGCCTTCGACCGAGCCGCTGAACAAGTGCGCGAAGCGTGACTCCCGTTTGCCCGGCTCGCGTGCGAGGCGCACGACGAACGGTCCGTCCTCGCGGCTCGCCAGCCGGCTCAGCGCAGCTTCAACTTCGCCGACCTCGCTGATCGGCGCCATGCGACTGGCGCGGCTGCGCAGCTCGCCCGGAGTCTGCGGTCCACGCAGCAGCAGCTCGCACAGGATCGCGGCCTCCTGCGGCGTGAATTCCAGCGAGCCGAAGCCGGTGTTGCAGAACCGGTGCTGATACTTCGGCACGCGGCTGCCGAAGCCCGAGCGCTCCAGCACCAGGTGCTTTTTTGCGAGCCCGTCCAGCGTTTCCTGCACGGTGCGCTCGTCGAGGTCCAGCACCGGGTCGCGATTGCTCTTCTGGTTGCACGCATTCGTCAGCGCATTGAGCGACAGCGGGTACTGGTCCGGCGTGGTGATGGCCTTTTCGATCAGGCTGCCGATGACGCGGGCTTCCAGCGCGGTGAGGTGAACATTCATGGGAGCGAACTATACAATCGCGCCCCTCATGCGTCTGCGCGAGATCCCATACAACTACACGTCCTTTTCGGATCGCGAGATCGTCGTGCGCCTGCTCGGTGCACCGGCGTGGCGCATCCTGAGCGAGCTGCGCGAGGAGCGCCGCACCGGCCGCTCGGCCCGCATGCTGTACGAAGTGCTTGGCGACGTCTGGGTCGTGCAACGCAATCCGTACCTGCAGGACGATCTCATCGACAGCGCGCGACGGCGGCAGCTGCTGATCGAGGCGCTGCATCACCGGTTGAACGAAGTGCAGCGACGGCGTGACGCTGCGGACGCCGGGCGCGACGCCAAAGTCGGCGAGCTGATCCAGGCGGCGCGCAAGTGCGTCGACGAGTTCGCCGCGGATTTCGCGCGCACCGTGCAACTGCGCAAGCGTGCGCGCCGACTGCTCGAACGCCACACGCGCGCCGACAACATCCGCTTCGATGCATTCGCACGGGTGTCGCACGTGACCGATGCGACCGACTGGCGCGTCGAGTATCCGTTCCTCGTGCTCGCGCCCGACGCCGAGACCGAAGTTCCAGCCCTGGTGCGCGCGTGCGTCGAGTTGGGCCTGACAGTCATTCCGCGCGGCGGCGGCACGGGCTACACCGGCGGCGCGATTCCGCTCACGCCGCTCGCGGCCGTGATCAATACCGAGAAACTGGAAGCGCTCGGCGCCGTCGAGCAAAGCTCGCTGCCTGAAGTGTCGGCGCTGGTGCCGACGATCTTCACCGAGGCCGGCGTGGTGACGCGTCGCGTGTCGGAGGCTGCCGAGCGCGCCGGTCTGGTGTTCGCCGTCGATCCGACGTCCGCGGATGCCTCCTGCATCGGCGGCAACGTCGCCATGAACGCGGGCGGCAAGAAGGCCGTGCTGTGGGGCACGGCCGTAGACAATCTTGCGTGGTGGCGCATGGTCGATCCCAACGGCGACTGGCTGGAGGTCGCGCGCCTCGCGCACGACCGCGGCAAGATCCACGAAACCGCAGTCGCCACCTTCGAGCTGACCTGGAAGGACGGACGCGCAGCGCCAGAGCACGCACGTATTCTGCGCACCGAGCGCATCGAGATCGAAGGTCGCAAGTTCCGCAAGGCCGGACTCGGCAAGGACGTGACCGACAAATTCCTCGGCGGCCTGCCGGGCGTGCAGAAGGAAGGCTGCGACGGCGTGATCACCTCGGCGCGCTGGGTGCTGCACCGCATGCCGCAGCACATCCGCACCGTGTGCCTGGAATTCTTCGGCCATGCCCGGCACGCGATTCCGTCCATCGTCGAGATCAAGAGTTTCCTCGACGCGCGGGCGCGCACCGACGGCACGCAGCTCGCGGGCCTCGAACACCTCGACGAGCGTTATCTGCGCGCGGTCGGCTATGCGACCAAGTCCAAGCGCGGCGTGCTGCCGAAGATGGTGCTGCTCGGCGATATCGTCGGCGACGACGAGGATGCGGTCGCGCGGGCGACTTCCGAAGTCGTGCGCATCGCCAACAGCCGCTCGGGCGAGGGCTTCGTCGCAGTCAACGCCGATGCGCGCAAGAAGTTCTGGCTGGATCGCTCGCGCACGGCTGCGATCGCGCGACATACGAACGCGTTCAAGATCAACGAGGACGTCGTGATCCCGCTCGAGCGCATGGGCGACTACACCGATGCGATCGAGCGCATGAACATCGAGTTGTCGCTCAAGAACAAGCTGCAGCTGCTGGTCGAGCTGCAAGTGCATTTCGCCGGCGAGCTGCAGCTCGGCAAAGTCGACGATCCGGATCTCGAGCGCGTGTCGCGCGCGGAGCTGCTGGGTGATCGCCAGGCACAAGTCCAGCAAGTGCTCGCCGACACCCGCGCCCGCTGGGAATATCTCGCGGAGCATCTGGACACGCCGGTCGCCGAGGCGTTGCCGCGTCTCGCCGGGCTCGGCTACGAGCCATTGCGCAGCGACCTGGAGCGACGCATCGAGCGCGAGCCGGGCGTGCGTGTCTTCGATCTGCTGCAGGACCGCTCGATCCGCACGTCCTGGAAGTCGGAAGTGCGTGCTCACTTGCGCCGGCAGTTCTCGGGCGGTGCATTCACGCCGGTACTGCAGGCGGTCGAGGACATCCACCAGCGCGTGCTGCGCGGCCGCGTCTGGATCGCCCTGCACATGCACGCCGGCGACGGCAACGTGCACACCAACATCCCGGTCAACTCCGACGACTACGAGATGTTGCAGGAGGCGAACCGCGCCGTCGTGCGCATCATGCAGATCGCGCGCAGCCTCGGCGGCGTGATCTCCGGCGAGCACGGCATCGGCATCACGAAGCTGGAATTTCTCTCCGCGGACGAAACCGCGGACTTCCGCGGCTACAAGCAGCGCGTCGATCCGCACGGGCACTTCAACCGCGGCAAGCTGCTGCCGGACGGCGACCTGCGCAACGCCTACACGCCCAGCTTCAACCTGCTCGGGCACGAGTCGCTGATCATGCAGCACTCCGACATCAACTCGATCTCGGATGCGATCAAGGATTGCCTGCGCTGCGGCAAGTGCAAGCCCGTGTGTGCGACGCACGTGCCGCGCGCCAACCTGCTCTATTCGCCGCGCAACAAGATCCTCGCGACCTCGCTGCTGATCGAAGCCTTCCTGTACGAAGAGCAGACGCGCCGCGGCGTGTCGATCCGCCATTTCGACGAGTTTTCCGACGTCGCCGATCACTGCACCGTGTGCCACAAGTGCGAGAAGCCGTGCCCCGTGAACATCGACTTCGGCGACGTGTCGATGGCGATGCGCGACCTGTTGCGACGCATGGGCAAGAAGCGCTTCAACGCCGGCAACGCGGCCGCGATGCTGTTTCTGAATGCAACCAATCCGGAAACGATCAAGCTGGCGCGCAAGGCCATGCTGGAGTGGGGCTTCCGCGCGCAGCGTCTCGGCAATCGCCTGCTCGGCGCGTTCGCCAGTGCGCAGACTGCGCGACCGCCGGCGACCACCGGCAAGCCGCCGCTGAAAGAGCAGGTCATCCACTTCGTGAACAAGAAGATGCCGGGCGGGCTGCCGAAGAAGACGGCGCGTGCGCTGCTCGACATCGAGGATCGCCACTACGTGCCGATCATCCGCGACCCCGCGCGCACCAGCAGCGAGTCCGACGCGGTGTTCTACTTTCCGGGCTGCGGCTCCGAGCGCCTGTTCTCGCAAGTTGGCCTCGCCACGCAGGCGATGCTGTGGCACGTCGGCGTGCAGACGGTGCTGCCGCCGGGCTACCTGTGTTGCGGCTATCCGCAGCGCGGCGCCGGCCAGTTCGACAAGGCCGAGAAAATCATCACCGACAACCGCGTGCTGTTCCACCGGGTCGCGAACACGCTCAACTATCTCGACATCCGCACGGTCGTGGTCAGCTGCGGAACGTGTTTCGATCAGCTGCAGGGCTACAAGTTCGACGAGATCTTCCCCGGCTGCCGCATCGTCGACATCCACGAGTACCTGCTGGAGCGCGGCGTGCAGCTCACGGGCGTGACCGGCGTGCGCTACATGTATCACGACCCGTGTCACTCGCCGATCAAGGGTCACGATCCGCTGCAGGTCGTGAACACGTTGCTCAACGACAAGCTCAATGGCCGCGTCGAAAAGAACGACCGCTGCTGCGGCGAGTCCGGTACGTTTGCGCTGACGCGTCCCGACGTGGCGACCCAGGTGCGCTTTCGCAAGGAGCAGGAGGTGCGTGCCGGCGCCGCGCGGTTGCGCGCCGACGGCTTCCAGGGCGAAGTGAAGGTTCTCACTTCATGTCCGTCGTGCATGCAGGGCCTGAAGCGGTACAACGACGACGCCGACGTGGACGCTGACTACATCGTGGTCGAGATCGCGCGAAATGTGCTCGGCGCGCAGTGGCTGCCGGAGTACGTGCGAGCGGCGAACCACGGCGGCATCGAGCGCGTATTGGTGTGAGGAGAAGAAGCGGTTGGCGGTTGGCGGTTAGCGGTTAGTGGGGAGCGGAAAATGAGAGCGAAGTTGGTGTTGGTGGCGTTGGTGGTGCTGGCGGCGCGTGGGGCGGCGGCGCAAGAGCAGACGGGTTCCGCGGCGGCGGGAGTCATCGAGCATTTCGGGTTGCAGCAGGCCGACACGCCGGTGAGCGAGCGTCCCGGTTGGCGCAAGCCGAAGCGGATCCTCGTGACCGGCGACGTCCCTGGCATCGTCGAGATGCTCCAGCCCGCGGCCCCCGGCGTCGAGTTCATCGTGGCGAAGGCGGGCGAGGAAGCAAAGCAGGCTGCGAAGGCGGATGCCGTGATCGGGCTGTGCACGCCCGAGGTGCTCGCGGCCGGCAAGTCGATCAAGTGGCTGCAGCTGTTCACGGCTGGCGTCGAGCGCTGCGTCTCGATTCCCGCGGTCGCCGAGCGCGACATCCTCGTCACCAACATGCAGCGCATCGGCGGACCGATCATTGCCGAGCACGTGATGGCCATGTCCCTCGCTTTCGTGCGCGGCATCGACGGTTATCTGGATCTGCAGGAGCGCAGCGAATGGCGGCGCGGGCCGCCGTCGGGCCGGCGCATGTCGGTCGTCGAAGGCAAGACCTTGCTGGTCGTGGGCCTCGGCGGCATCGGCACTGAAGTCGCCAAGCGCGCGCACGCGCTCGGCATGAAAGTCACTGCGACCCGCGCCAGCGGCCGCACCGGTCCGGACTTCGTCAGCTACGTCGGTCTGCCGGATGAGTTGCCGAAGCTGGCCGCCGAAGCGGACTTCGTCGTCAATGCCGTGCCGCTCACGCCGCAAACCACCGGCATCTTCGACGCGGCGTTCTTCGCGAAGATGAAGCCGACCGCGTACTTCATCAACATCGCCCGCGGCCGCAGCGTCGTCACAGCGGCGCTCGTCGATGCGCTCAACAGCGGCAAGATCGCGGGCGCCGGCCTCGACGTCACCGACCCCGAGCCGCTGCCGGCCGATCACCCGCTGTGGAAGGCGAAGAATGTCATCATTACTCCGCACGTCGCCAACGAGTCGGATCTCGGCTACGACGCGCAGCTGCAGGTCGTGCGCGAGAACCTGCGCCGTTACCTCGCCGGCGAGCGCATGTTGTCGGTGGTCGACGTCAAAAGAGGGTATTGAACGAGAGGAACCGCCCGCCGCCCGCAGGCGTTTTGCGACGCATGGCGGCGGAAAAAGCAGTGCGGGCGGGTCTGCTCGCGGTCGATCG